>JAAUXT010087764.1_pt1 | contig 22781 bp, 28 predicted proteins | sample 7278171 | NCBI WGS metagenome assembly JAAUXT01 (sample SAMN14350112, study PRJNA611818) | marine sediment metagenome | isolation source: surface marine sediment (1.8m) | place: French Polynesia: Moorea | collected 2018-08 | reverse complement strand
GAACGACCCAGCGCTGATGTGTGTTCCCCTCCATCGCCCATTTTGTAATTCTTGATGCGATGATGCTCAGCATCAGAACTTGGACAGAAGTATGCCACTCAAAATTATCCTGGTCAAGGCACCCCAATTTGCAAGTTGCACGGCCCCAGCATAAAACCTCGCAAAGGTGCAGACATTTCGGAACGCTGCGTCGCGACTTGCAGATCCAGACGTAACGCACGACGCATCCAGGGTAAAACCGGCCTCAGAGACCGATTTTATGTTGTGAATTTGAAAATAAATATCTGCAAAATCTTGTTGAATTGACTGTTTTGCCATGTAGATTTTGAGCTGAACAACAGGGACGACAGCGCCGTCTTTGCGTTCTGTCATTCAATTGAAAGTTTTGCTGCTCTCGTGTACCGCTGACCAAACGGCACAACGTTGACACATGAAGAGGGAAATGTTTACGCCATTGGGTGCAAGATTTGGTCAATCCATTTGAGGTGCCAGGGGCGGCCCCTGGATCCAATGATGGCCATGGACTGAGAGCTACACGGGGTACGAAACGCTTGTGTCTGAATGTTCTTCTTTCGTCGTGTGATTGAAACAAGATCGGGCCACCCGCGTTGACCGTAATCTGGATCGCCGTACTATACGAGAGACCCCTCCCCATTCTCATCTATAGAAATGTGATGCCTTTGTTTCTGTGATGGACTGTCCGCTGAGTGGCTCAACTCGGAGAGAGCGATGTCCCGCGTCTTCCATCAGAGGCGGATCTTTGGTTGGGTGGGGGCGACACGTCCGCGGGATGGGGCGGACTGCCAACTTCCAACAATTACTTGGGAGAATACAGGGGGTTCAGGCCTCGTCCTGCCTGGATCTGGTCTGGCCCGGTCAATGCACATTGCACGCTGCGTGTCCAGGATTTGGCCTGCGCGGGTGGGGGGCAGTGCCAGGACAGGCTGAATGTGTTGTGCCTGCAGCGAAACATTCACTGGTGAAGGGCAGTTGTTTTTTTTTGCACACGCCGTCGCACGAAGTGAAATCGGCGTGTGTAATGCATATATGGTCAGACCCCCGCCCCCCATTTGCAAAATTTGGACTGAGGCTCTGGAGCAAAAGTTGAACTTGGAACATTTTTGGGCTGTAACCCCCGACCCCACCCCCTGTTTGCGAAATTTGGACTCAGGCTCGGAGCAAAAGTTTGACTCAAAATGTTTCAGACCGCAGTGACAAATCGGCGTGTGTGTATACTGCCAAGTGTTCCTGTTATGGGTTGGGGCGAGCTCACCCCCGGATCCGCCCCTGGGAGATGTAGCGCTGCTCTGCAAACGACCAAATGGACGGACGCGGGAGGTGTGCGACCCCTTTTTCCCGCGCAAAAACAAAGCCGCTCAGATTCCGAGCTGCACTTCCTGTCACTGTGCAAAAATACGGACCGGCATAATTTTCTATTTGCTCTTTTTTGTGCGCACAAACGTTCAACTTTTTTCCGGGACGGGGTGGACAAAACTGCCCCCCCTCCGCCGCCGAAGGTCGGGTACGTGGTCACCTCCACAGCTTATCCAAGATCAAGTCCGAAAATGGAGAGAAAACGAAAAGCCAGCATATGTGGACATGGCGTGCGTTGTCGTTGGTTTTCTTCACTCAAGAAACACAATCCGGTTTAATCCGAGTTGGTTGGGCGTCGCGTGTCGGTTGATCCGCCGGGTTCCCGCGCCGGGGTGGGCGTCCCCCCATTACCGCCCATCCGCGCCCGTCAATCACAGCGTTGGGCCTGCAGGGCGGCTCCAGGGGAACAGAACTCCTGATCCCTGCATCACGCCCCTGATGTTGCCCCAACTTGTCTGCATGTCCGCCGAAGCCATCGGCCCCTGCCAAAGTGCTGGGTCTGTATCGAGTGAAGTCAAACAAACCATTTTGGATTTGGGAGTCAGTGGAGTCTGTTCGAATTGGTCTTGAAAAAATGTTGATTCGGTCGAGTTCGGATTGGGCGCGACCAGGCGTAGCATGTTTCAAATTGGGTGCATTTGCTCCACAGACGAACATGTGGGCCCCGTCTCGACTCTTTCCAGGGACACATCGTCTGTGTGACGCGTCCAATGTGACAAAGGCCTAAGAGACGTTGCGCTGATCCATGATCTAGTTTGGAGTCAGACGCTTGCAGCGATAGTGCTCCAAACTTGCAAGCAATTTTCGAAGCAAAGGGACAGGAGTGAACCAGGCCCCAATGAATCCACTCGTGTTAGTGTGTGGATCAGGTTTCTGCCCCAGTGCGCACGTCACGCTCTGCGTTCCCTGAGGGGCTTCGCTCAATGGATCGCACCTTCCCAGTTCCACCGGAAGTGCAGAACTGGACACCGACAACCACACAAGTGCAGAGAAAGGAGCTCCCTCCTCTCCATTGATCCGTGTCGCCTTGGTTTGCCGTTTGGCTCGTAAAGTTCCCAGCGGAACTTTAGCGTTGTGTATGTTGCCATGGAACTGCATGAGAACCTATTTGGTGCACAGAATATCTAAACCCGTCATTTTGGACTCCTGTTTATGCAGGGATTTCCTGCTGAACCGACGCCCCACTGATGCAGCAAACTAAGATCTATCCCTCCTCTTTCGGGGAATGGACTTGTGACCAGAAACTTTCCTCCTTGTCCAAAAACAGGATCACCACCAGTGGATCCAGGATTTGGATTTGTGCGCCAGACTCTGGCCGCTCCTTGCAAAACGTACCTGACTGAACTTGACCTGGTCATGTAACCGACAGTGCAGAAACGATGGCAGAGGGGCAGATTGTTCAGGTATCAGGGAATCCAACCGGAGCTCTTGTTCTGCAAGGGAGCTCATTCGTCAGCACAGCGTGTTCGCACCTGCAGGACTCTGAGTGATCTGTGCTCATCCGCAGGCCCGCTCACCGCAAATTACTTTTGTCGCCTGTGTCTTGTGCGGTTCGTCGAGGTCAGTTTGGAATCACCGAATGCATGGCATGTTTCATCACCGTGCATGCTCCAATTTTGTGCCTCGTGCAAAGTTTCATTTGTTCGTCCGTGGTCAGGGTCAGATTCGTGTGAGGTCCATACATGCACGGGTGGTCCCCGCTGTCTCCATCCGAGATCCGCAACAGTAGGCAACACGAGTATGTGCACACATGAAAGTTGCTCCACACGGTACGTCAATCGAACGAAGTGATCCTTCCATGGACAGAAGTTTGGCTTCGTTTTCACAGTGCTTCGCCAACATCGTTGTCTTGGAACGCAGGACGCTTGGGGTGTGTTCCAGGCCCCAATAGGCAGAGCACTGTGGTGGTGTGTGTAGTCCCGTTGATATGGAGGGGAGAAGGCAGCAGAAGTTTGGCGTCACTTTGAGGGCTTCATGAAAATTTTGGAGTCACGTGCCTGGTTCCGCCTTCCCGAATCCGTGCAATGCAACCTGCATTCGGTGAGGAAAGAACATCCACCGTGTTTGATTCCAGATCAGACGACTTCTTGGGAAACAAAACAGATGGAGACAAGAGTGAGGCCCTGTACCCGTGCAATTTGACCACAGTCCGTCGGCTATCCTGGTGACGTCCGCCCGCGCTCCCGCCCACACATCCCGCCCACCTATGTCCCACCCTCCCGGCTGCAATCCCGCCCACCCCTGGACTGTCCCTGCCCGCCCTCCCCCTGGTCCCCTCCGCCCTCCCCCTGGTCCCCTCCGCCCTCCCCCTGGTCCCCTCCGCCCTCCCCCTGGTCCCCTCCGCCCTCCCCCTGGTGCCCTCCGCCCTCCCGCTCCCTTCCTCGCCGGTCCGCCGTCCGCAGCTGTAATCGGAAGCGGAGCCCATCTTGACGTCCGCCCGCAGGAACTTTCCTCTGGAACCTGAGAACAATGGCCACACAAAGGCTGTTTTCACTGCAGGTCGGCGCCGGAGGAGGCAAACCCGCTTCATTCCGCTGCACTCTTCAAAATGAGCCTGCGCCAAGAAAACAATCAAGACCGTGCAAGTTCTGCAACATGTTGATGTCCACAGGCGCTGTGTCAAGTGTTGCGACCCGACTGAATTCAACGAGCAGGTCGTCGCTTGTACTCGCAGCACCTGCGCACGGGGCTGTGGGTGCCTGCTTTTAGTGTGAGTCCCTTTTCTGTATTCAGGGATGGATTGGGGAGAGCCTGAGTTCCCCGGTGGTGTCTTAAAACCACATGAGACACAATCTTTGTCCTTGTGTCGTCTTTGCCAAATGCTGGATCTGCCTGACGGTGCGCTGGGTTGTTTTTCACAGTGAGGCATTTCAGCAGCGCACACACAGAGAAGCCCGGACGGACCCGGGCAGACGACGGGATTGTGTAGATTTACACACCGGAAAACCCGCCCGCCGCAGAGTACGAGCGACAACGCCGTCCGCGCGGGACTGCCAGGGTAGATCCGGAGTTGGGTTCGGGGGCAACCCTTGCGGGCCGATTGCAACTTGGCGCGAATATTTGGGAGTTTTGTGAGGGGCGGAGGAGTCAGCGGGCTTCAGGCTTGCCGCACCTCGGCCCCCTGCTCCAGTACCCCTCATGGTTGCAGAACCATTCTTTTGGCCTTCAGTAGGTGGTGGAGGGCAGACGCAATATTTCTTCAAGTTTGCACGTTCAATTCCGAAGTCTGCGTCACTCACAACACCCTTGGTTGGCGGTAAGGTTGCACAAGAACAGCGGGCTGGCCCGCACTTCAAGGACGGCGCTGTCTCCATGGTGGCCGAAATCCCTTGGCTGCATTGACTCCATGTTCCGGCATTCTGTTCGGGCGAAATTCCCCCATCAAAAGAACAGCTCACTCACGCCGGAGCAAGCCTTTCCCTGCCCTCTCCTTTCCCTTCGTCTTTCTATGAGGGGGTGATAAGTTTGACAGGCATTCAGGGCTTACTTGGTGCTGCGTGTCAGGAAAGGGAAATCCGCTGCATGGCGTTCAGCCTGGCAGCTCTGCGCGCAAACTCTGAAGTCACTCTGTTGAAACTGACCTCACTACAGACATTGCGTTCAGCGTATAGGGATCCGGGTGAAGACGAGACCTCACCAAATGTAGTCCGATGCCAACTGAAAACTAACTTTTCTTGTTGGAAAGTCTTGGGACCTTCTGGTTATCTGAGCGACGAAGACAACACAGTTTTCTTCACAGATTAGAACAATCAACTTCAATCTTGAAGCGTGTTTCTTTTTGTTTTATTTGACAACAGGCGGGTGGTCTGTTTTCTGGCTGGGCCCCCTGGGGCCGGTCCCGTTCCACACAACTGGATGTTTTCTTGTCATCAGATCTCAGCGTTGCTCCCTCAGTTGTTCCATTCGTAGCCTCCAAATTGGTTTTGGACGGAACAGGGAAGGTGTTTTCACCCCGCGGTGGAGGTGCTGTTTCGAAGGCTGGGGCCAAATGACCAGGAATTCAATGCCCAAATTGGATTGTTGACTCGGTGGGAATTGCAATGGCAGCGCTGTCGGCCAGATCTAGTTTGGGTGATCTGTAAGTCAGGTTGCTGGGCACAGTTTAGCAGGGGTGGATCCAGAAGGCCAGACACCAATGTGGGAAGGATTACATGAATGTGAAAATGACCCCCTGCCCCTGTCTTTGGCGGGGAAGTAAGTCTCAGGATCAGTATTTCAGGGTCGGGGCGTGCATGGTTGGAGCTCCTGGTCTTTTCACATGCGTTTGTTTTCCCCACGCCGGTCGTGTTGGATTTGGCGCATCACGCGCCTCGTCTCTGAGGGTACGTGGGTTCCCAGATGCTCAGGGTCCTTTCCTCAAGAACAACACCTCAACCTGTGAATAGACTCCAGAGTCCACCCCTACCCTGGGTGTGAAAGATGAAGTTTCTCCCATGTTACGCAGCCAAGGCAAAGCAAGCAACACAAACAGGAGAGGCTGCTGTGAAATGGGTCCAATTTTCCCGGAGACTCATCGCGCGTGAGTTTTACAGATGAACAGCTGCAATAACCCGGTTCCATCAGCAAAGAAAACCCGCGGATAATCAGGAGGACCAATTCCGAGTGGCACCCAGTTCTCATCAGGTACTCACCCACCCCAGCGTGGGGTGATGAGGCTCGGTTCACACCGGCTTCAGGGACGGGGGACGGAGCCAGAACTGGAGTGGGCGACCTCACGCCCTCAAAGGGTCCAGAGAACAACCAATATCTTCAAGAAAATGGCGAAGAATGTTCTTCCAGAGAAATGGGAATCGTACTCCTTGAGGAACTAAATTTGTCTGGAGGTTGGACTTTCAGTACCCTGCCCCAGAGAACGTTGTTTGCATTTTTTTGGTGCACATCAGTGCTCAGAACTGAAGTTTTCAATCTCTTCTCCTCCTGAGCTGCACTTTGCTGAGAGCCCTCAACGCCATTATGGGGCCCACACTACTGTTTGAGGCGAACACTCACGTCCGCGAATGGTTTCGTCCGTTGTACCGAAAATCTTGAAGACAAAGCCATTCCATTTCTCCCACGTCATCTGCACGGGCTGGGAACTAGAACAACGATATCCCAGGGGCGGGTCCAGGGCATCCCGCCCAAGTGACGCAAGAAGCCCTGAAAAGAAACAAGCATCCTCAAAGTGGGCGCCTTCAGTGCAAAATTCTCGAAGTTGAAGTTTGGCCCCGTCCTGTGAGCGCTCGGCTCCATACCGCGATCCTGGATCCTCTGGATGTTTGTGTCCAGACGTGGGTGCCTCAAACACAAACAAATGGACAGGACCCCTTAATCAGGCACGCGAGTGCTTTCATGTGGACACGTTGCTCCGACTTCAAGTTCACGCGGAATGCGACGGGTTTGACGCGTTCACTGTTCGGGTCTGTGGGTCCTGGCGACTTCTTCGAAAGGAAGCGCAGACTTTAAGACTCCGCAGCGCCAGCTGACTCGTGCTGCAGGACGAGATCCCCGGCGCCTCCGGTGTAAACTGCTCATCAGCGTTGATCTGAGAGCGCGCTAAGACGAGTTTGTGCGACCCAGCGTGCACGCACGCGAGCACGCGAACGAAGCAACCTGTCGTCCAGGCGAGGCAGCGTCATGGACACACTGCACGACGCGCACACCGCGAGCTCGAGGGGGCTGTGAGTGGGAGCTTGTAGCGGCTAATTCGGGTGAGTGGATGGTTGTTGGGAAGTGACCCCGAGTGGACACTCAACACGCTCAACTGCCCCTACAGCGACCGTAACGAGATCAGGAGAGAGAGGAGGGAACAAGCGCGCAGCGCTGTGTGCACGCTGGGGACTGGGGTGGGGACAGACAGACAGACAGACAGACTCTGCAGCCTCTGCAGACAGACAGACCAGAGAGACATGTGGACAGGAGCGAAACAGAGGAGAAGAAAAGGAAGAAACAAAGAAAGAAAGGAGAGAAAGAGTGAGAGAGAGAGACAGAGACAGAGAGAAAGAAAGAGAGCTGGTTCTGTCCTCCCTGGCTGTGCTGTCAGTCAGTCTCTTCACTGCGCTAAGAGCGCACAGGTTGGCCTCCCCACTTCGGTCTGACCCTCAAATCGAATCAGGCGCAATGCCTCCGATTCTCCCTTTGACTTCCCCTTGTCGGACGTGGAGCTGCAGCAGCGCCGTCCTTCACTGTCCGAGGCCCTGTGCAGCTGGTTTGAGCGACGACGGAATGCAGCAGGGTGGATCATGAGGCAGTTTCTGCAGAGCCACAACCTATTTCTCTCTCGAAGAAAATTTCTCCAAATGTACGCTTTGGTTGTGAGGGTGTCGTACAGGGAAGTTGCATGTTCAAATAATCAGTGCAAGCTGAAACTCACCAAAGATCAATGTCTTGTTGAAGACAAAGCTGTGGCGTTTTGTTCCAGGCTGCGAGGACGGCGCTGTCAAAAAACAACACTGAAGGATGAAGGTGAGGCTCCTGTGGGGGGAAGGGCTCCACCACTCAAGCCCTGAGAAATTGTGAATGGTTGTCGCCTGTCTTGGTTATAAACTGACCCACACGCGTGCATTGAAAGGTCGGGCCCGACTACACGGCGAGGACGGCGCTGCAGTCTCATCATGGCCCTTTGACTCGTCCACAAATTGCTGCCCGGAGATGCTCCTCGGGTCCTTTTGACTGCAGTACTCGCCGAAAGTGCTCGCTGCATGCAGAAAGAGTCTTCAAAGGAGACTCGAGAAACTCGAAACCGCCCAGTCCAACTCCTGCACGCTTCCCATTCTGTTCGTCATCGTCCGACAGCGTTGAAAGCGATCGAGTTGGTGTTCTGGTCAGCACAGCCTGTTGTGAGGGTCTTGATCTCAATGGACAGTGTGACCTGCGCTGTGACTTGACTTGAACATCTCAGAGCTCACGTTTGTCAAAACCTGAGGTTCCTTCCTTCTGGTCCCATTTTCTCGTTCCAGTTGCCTTCCTGAAATGCGTTGAAAATTGCTCTATCGCACGTACAAACTTGTACAATTCATTCTGAAAGGAGGTCTTCTTTCTTCGCACACTCAGACCCGGGAGGACCTCAGTCAGACCTGGAACCTCGACCCTGGATCCGCTGGAGATACCCATCTTGGAGCTGCTGCGGTCTGCCCTGTGGGGGTCTCCGGTCTGTTGACGCAGCCCGACAAGTCCGGCTGGTCTCGGCCGCAGAAGGACAGCTTCGCCTGCGGGAGTGAGACAGGAAAACGTTGTTTCTCCTATTTTTCCTTCTTTCATTGGTTTGGAAACGCCCTGGGCCCTCTGGAGGAACCCCTCTCACCCTACTCTCCCGTACTCACCCGTGGTGGATTGACCTCACTTATCATCTATTTTACGCAACACACGCATATTTTCACTTTCTTCTTTCTGAGGTGGACTGACCCCTCCCGTGCTGGACTCACCTCAGGACGAGCTCGGGCCCCAGTCCCGTGTTCTGGCTCCGCCGGAGTCTCCACGCTTCAACTCTCCTCACATCGTGGCATCTTCGTCGAGAACTTCCCCCGCAGCCGCAGTGGGAACCGTAACCCAATTGAGATCCTATTCACAAACAATCTTCGGCGGAAAATTCAGAGCAAACAGTCCGCAGGCACAGGAGGATGGAGAGATGTACTCAGTGCGCAAAGGCTGCGGTCACACCACACGCGTCGCGGGTTGTGACTCCCTCGTAATCGAGAGTTTGAGCACGAGGTCCCCGTGCCCGACGACGTGCGAAAAACTGGTTTCCACTCTGATGGGTTCCTACATGATTCAGAATCGAAGGGATATGTCTCAGCTACAAAGGTGATTTCGTGTGCAGTCCCGACCACAAGTGCGCACTTGAATACTGGGTTCGAGTGAGAACTCATCAACTTCACTGTGCATTCGTATTGGGTTTGGAGGTCAGTTCCAATGGCTCCGGGAAAATTTCGGGGGGCATGCTGCAGCAGGTAACACTCGCCATGAGGATAGAAAACCACATTGCACGATTCCTTCCTGTCCCCATCCCCCCTCCCACCCAACCCTGGATCCGCCTGAGCAACCCACCCTCCTTTGCTGGTGAATAACATAAAAGCCTGAGCCACAGGATGCTGCTCGTTGCGTAACTCGTTGTGTCGACACTTCACCGTTTGAGCACCACTCTGCCTTCAAAATGTCCTCAGCAACTCACTCTGATCCTGGCAGGACTTTCAGGCATTCAACGTTCAACGCGGGTTCCCGGTAACATCTCACGCACACTGCACACACGCACAACTGGCAGACATCCAGAGACAGACATGCACGCATACCTCACACACGCACACACAGCAGGAACGTCTTCGGCGTTGTTCCGTATTCCACACAGATTACTGCCGCAATGCAATTAGTGTTGTTCTCGCCGGCTGCATGGCTGGGGCGGGTTCGCCGTCCTTGCAGTGCTGTTTTTGCAGCACTTCCTTTTGAGAGTGACCTTCTCACAGCACCATCCATGCAGTGCAATCCCAACGGGTTGGTCCACTCAGCCCTATCGACACAGTGCTTGTCTTGCAACATTTTTGTGGCGCCATCCTTTCGGTCCCTGCCATACTCACAGAACCACGCTGTCTTTGCAGCGCAGCGCCTTCACAGCTTGTTCTCTCAGGGCCATCCTCGCAGTAACCATCCTCGCCGTGGCTCTTCTCCAAGTGCTGCCCTTGTAGATCTGTCCTTGCAGCGCCACACAAGGAAAGTGCAGGGACGGCTCTGCAGCCAACGTCCGCTTTCGCTTGAATGCGATGGGGAAGGACAGTTGGTAATTAGAGAGTAATGCCCACGAGGACCGTGGAGAGAGACGAATCTCCCTGCGGTGAGGCATGAATTATGTACGGGGAGCAGCGCAGGAGCAGGACAGGGCGACACACACGACGCCACGGGATTCACAGGAGAAGATCCAGGCAAATCCAGGGGCGAGCGCACAGTCAGGAGGACAAGGGATGTTCTTGGAGGCACAGCCTCTCGCAAGACGATTTTTTCTGGGCTGGGGTGAGGATCACAGTCCCTTCGCTTTTGAAGACACTGGGCCCCGGTTTGAGGTCTTGCCAAACACAAGCGAACCAGAGGACAGTGGGTGCAATCACCTGTTCCCCCTGCTTCAGTGTGGTGACCGGGACACTTGTGGGTCGGATCCCACCAAGGTAACCAAGTCCTGGATCCGTCCTTGTCGTGAGAGACCAGACGAACATCAACGCAGTGGATGCCGAGCAGCTTGAGGCTTCACGCGGCGTCCAAACAAACAGAGCCTCTTCCTCCGGAGCCGTAAGAACCGAACGAAACCGGATCCGTAATTTCACTTCCTTTTCCAATTAATGTCCCGGAGCGTCGGCCCTTGATGCAAACACAAGTCGCAAACACGGGCCGGAAAGCGGCCTCAAGCCGGATGCACCGAGGTCCTGTGGTTCCGCCGCATGTTCCGAGTCTCTTTGGTGGGTCCAGGATCCGGGGCGCGGCGGCCTTGCGTAGTGTCAGCCACGCAATGATCAGCTCCGACTCTCCAAAGCAGTCAGTCAAAAAGTGAAACGTGCACTTGCAGCGCCCAGAGACCTTTTCCAAACTGACCATCAGCACCTCAGAACCCGGCTTGTTTCCACCTCGCTCCAAACAGATTGACCCACCAACGTTTGTGGTGCACACTGTTTCCGTGACGTCTTGAAAGGCACTCGATCACTGGTTGTTTTTTTTTGGAACCGAGGCTGCAATCAGTCTTGGTTTGTTGTTGCGGACAAACACCTGTGCGCGACGTTCTGCCGTATCCTGCAAATGTCAAAAATAATGGCGTGGCTTCACGATTGTGTGAAGAAAACATGTTTTTCCGAGGCAACTGGCCAAATCCGCTGGAAAGTGAACGCCCGCTGCCGCAGTGCCCACTGACTGACTCAGGTACGTGACGCGTGAGATGCAACGTCCCCAAACTTTCAGAAAAATTCTCTGCGACGATGAGAATTGGATAAACACTTTCAACTTTGAAAGAACTTTCCAAATGGTTCAGTTGGATCTTCAGATCAGTAAATTGCCACATCGAAAGTGGCTGTTTCCGTCTCCTTATCTGGTGAAGTCACGGGACCGGCCACGTGTTGAGAATACGTGGCGTGACTCTGGATTTGCACGTTGAACTGCACGTGCTGTGAGAGTCGTACAAGGTAAATTGACACGTGCTGCCCACAGAAGTTGGACTTTTTTTCTCCAATTGCGGTCTCGGACGGCCTGGAGACAAGAAGCCGCACGTGCGCGCATGCATGAAATTCTTTGTGGCCACGTGGGAAGCGACGCGAGTCGCAAACACGTGGAACACGCCGCTGAACACGTGGTGCATTTTACTCAAGATGAAAGAGAGGCGGAAGTAAATTACAACCAATCACAGTCAATTACACAGAATCTTGTTCTCCCAATGAGCTGATGACGTGCGTCTCGTTAGGAGACGTTTCAACGGAAAACAAAATCTCCACTTGGAGAATCCCTACAGGTCATGTTCTTTTTCTCTGCAAAATTTACGCGCAGTGACAAGGAGTCATGTGTTGATGTCACAGATACATTGGAATGAGGGGTTTTGTTTTGGCTTTGATTGATGATTATTGGCCTCGTCTCATAATCCTCCGAGTGTGGGAGGTGGAGTCTTGACATTATCGAGGGGTACCCAAACAGTTCCAAGGCGTGCCCAAACAGTTCTGTCACGGTCAACCCAACAGTGCCATGTATGGTATCATGTTGGAGGGAGATGGATTCTCCGTAGGGCTTGAGAGTTACCAGGAAAAGATGTCGTGTCCGTGGCGTGAGTACTCCCGTCGAGTACCCAAGGCAGTCTGTATCTCTCCAAGATGGTCTGAGGTCCCAGAATAGATCTACCCCATTTCAGCTGAAAAAGACCCACCCTTCTTTTGGTGCTAAATTTCGGAATACACGTACAGAGGTGCATGTCATGCACGATTGAATACGGTACTTCTGCAGTTTGCTGAGAGTGCACACGAATCCACAGGTTTGCACGATTCCCTGCAGAACTCGAACAGTACGGAAGCCCACAGAGGCGGCACAAAAGCGAACTAATGAGTTGTTAATGATTCGTGTCGCGGTAACAAGGAATTTCATCAGAAGACAACAGGGGAGCAGCAGGCCTGTTTCACACGGGGTGCGCCGCGCGTTTCATCGCTGCACAAGTCAACGGCGCTCTGGCGTCGTGGCTTGGAGTCACCGAATACGTCATGCGTTGTTGATGTCCAGGACCGAGAGTTCTCAATTTCCCCAAACCCCAAATCTGCGCTCCTCATTTGCATCGCCGACATAAATGTTCTCTGAGCATGACAAATTTGAAACGTTTGAATTAGTCTCCCGGTGGGCAGAGCACGATACATCCAGTGTGTGTCAGGCCAGAATGTTCTTTCTGGGTGGAACAAAGATGATGGCGCAGGCAGCGAAATTTCACCAGGAGGTTGAGCAGAGGTTGAGACTGAGAGCTATTCTTGGTGCCTGCGACTGAGACTGAGACTTCACATCAGATCCGGACGACAGAAAAAATGCCTCTATTTTGGCGCCACTTGCAGTGAGTTGGCCACACCTTGGTCAGGACTGGGTTGGGCTCCCGAACCCAAACCGGAATTCGCTGGCTCACACCTGCGCAAAAGAAACAAGAAGCTGCGGGGTCTGGTAGGGGGAGGGGGCAGGGGACATTTCAGTCCAGCTGCCATACATGGTGCTTCGCCCGAAATGGACTTAGGGACTTCGCACAACAAGGGGATGGTGGATGCAGAGACTTGGGCACCCTGTCACAATCATCTTAGCCGTCAATTCCAACCTCTTCACATTCAAGATTTTGGTTGAAGGAATTGGCACCACTGGTCCCTGCAGCCCCTCAGCGTTCGTGTGTTCCACACCCTGTGTGTGTGTGTGTGCGGGGGGAACCAGCGCAGGCTCCACGTGATAAATGGAGCGCTTGACTTCAGGTTCCCGTGCTGCGTCACTGAGAGAATGGACTTTGCGGAAACGACCCACCAACAGCGAGATGAAGTGGGGCATTCCTGATTCTCGTGCATGTGTTCCCTTCACAGGTCCAGGGTCCAGGGGGACCTTGGAACCCTGCCCTCTAACTGACCCATCGCCGCCATCAAATTTCGTACACGAACAGATTCCAGCGTTGAACGCGACACCGCCTCAGGGGGTCTGGTCCTTTCTGTCCATGGGCCTGGAGCCACCTCCGCGTGGTGAAAAGCGGAGGCACGCGCAGACGGTGTGAAGCGGGCATCACGGCTCCAGACCCGTGGTGTTTTATTGGGCGAGGGAGGCGCTGAGGCGTGTGATTCGACACCAGAGAACAACAACAGGGACCACGGGCGGTGTTGGGACAGACGACTGATCTTGAGGGCCTTGTGTGCTTTCTGCAGGCTCTGAGACGTGTGACGTAACGTGGGGAAATGCGACAGAGACGTCGCGTTGAGGAGACCGCAGCAATAGGAACGCGACCTGAGACACCACATCAATAAGGATAACCGCCCTGAAATCGCGCTGGGGAAAGCACACGTTGGTGACCCTGCACTGGGGTGGGGAGCACTGTGCTAGAAATACGGGCAGCTGCCTTGCTGTTTTGGGCAGGGTCAGTGAGCTGGATTAGACTGTTGTTCATGTCCGTTGAGTTCGGTCAGCTCCTGTCCTAGCTTAGGAAAGGGAGCAAGATGGAACTGTTGTCCCCTGCCAGCGGGGAGAGACACTGTCCACAAAACAGTCGCCTCTGGCCTGTGTTTACGAGTCCCTGGTCAAAGCGGTCAGAGCGCGGTAAATGTGGTGCACGAGTGTTGATTTGTCAGGTCTCGTGCATCACACCCACACTCGCGCAGTCATCAGAGGAGGATCGAGGATGAGGTCCCGTCTCACGAGCCGACCCTTTTCGGCCCGATCCCAACTTTTTAACCCTCCCAAAATGTTCCCTGGTTTTGGCTTTCGCCTGAAGCTCAAACAAAACTTTGGGTGCGGGGCCCATTCAATCTCACAGAAAAAGTGTCTCTGTGCAGCTGCCCCAGGAATTCATACACCGGTGGGTTCTCACTACAAGAATTTTAACTGCAGTTGTTCAGCTTCGTTTTCAAAGCCCCGAAGGATTGCCGGTACGAATCGCACGAACACCATCCCATGGCACGCCTTCGCCAAAACATTTTCCTGATCCGCCCCTGTTGCACCTGCAGGGTTGGCACCCAAGCCGACTTCTGGATCCGCCTCAGCTGTCCCCAAACTGTGAGCAAATCACAATTTGCGGTGGTTCGGCAGATAGTTCATCTGCAGAGCTGCCCGGTCGGTACAGTGAAGGCCCCGTGGAGGCCTCGCACGCAGCACCAGACGCGTTTGATGGTTCCCGTAACACCGCACTCTGAGCACCTGGAACACCGAACAGAGAGTCGTGTAGTGGGCAGAAAGCAATTTCTGCTTTTTGGGGTGATTTCTGGGGGAGCGGACCCACTGGGCCGTTCATCATGCTCATTGAGATCTGAGTGCGAGGCGGATCTTGGGGTTGATTTGGGTGTGGACCTGTGGCAGGAACCAGTGGGTGGATTCAGGGTGAATCCAAGCTGGACCAGGGGTCGGATCTTGGTGTGGATCTTGCAGACTGAGTCCAGGGGCCTGATAAATGACGCTTGATTCCCTGCAGCACGGAACCTCGGAAGCTGGAGAACCTTTGTGGGCCCAGGTGTTCACCGACCAACCCGCCGGCCTGAAATGCCTACGAGGATCTCTCATTTAATTCTGAGAATGGTCATGTTCGGAACATTTGCACATGTTGAAGCTCTTTGACACAGTTTCCACATTTTTACAGTCTGCTTGGGTACAAATTGGGTCATATTGCACAACAATTGCAGAAGGTTCCGATCATGACCATTCTCAGAATTAAAGAATTAAATGATAGATCCTCGTATTCTGTCGTTTGTCATATTGGAGTCAGGACTGGAAGGATCCAGATGGATGCAGATTCAGGCTGAGTGGGGTACGGAAGATGGAGGAGCTAGGGTTTGTTTCCCCAGGGTTGGGTGGGCACACGGTCATCCACGGTTGGGCGGGACCAATGGTGGGTAGATCCTGGCTGCTTGGAGTGACAGGTGGGTAGAGACGGGTGGAACCAGAGCTGGGTTTGGGTTGAGGAGCCGGGGCCAGGGCTATGGATGAGTGGAACGAGGCTTGGATGGGCTCAGAGCTGGGTGAAGCCAGGGTTTGGGTTGAACCAGAGTCAAGTAGCAATTTGGATGGGGATCGACGGGATTGATCTCTGATGCCAAGGTCCAACAACGCTGAACCCACGATCAACACCTGTGTACAGGAATGTCAGGGATTGATGGTTGGGATTACACTTCGCTAATAGAAGCTTAGGTGCAGTCTGACGTGCGCAACTTCCTGCATGGTCGCTTGGGTGAGGCTACCGCTAAAAATATCCGTGTACAAGCAGCCTTCCTGGAGATCGGTCCGGTGCATGGCTCCCTCAATGGACATTTGTGCCAATTGGGAAATTGCACCGGACGCAATGTGGGTCAATTTCTGCTTCCTTGGTGTCTTCTGCAGATATCGGGCGGATCCAGGGGCGGGGTGGCTCCCCCACTTGGAAATGTCGAATCACCGCATCATGTCACAATATCTCGGAGTTTAGACCAGGCCCTTGATCGCCCAGTCTGATCGCCCCCTGGATCGGCCCCCGGGAGAAGCGCCCGAGATTCGATCAGCACCGCGGTACATCACGCAGCGTCCCATTGCCAACCGTTCCCTCTCAAGAGTCCTGTCGTCCGGCGTCGCGAATATTTGACCAAACTTGCCCTGAATAGGCACTGACAGCCAATGACAAGTGACCAAATAGTATCTGTGCTGCCGATCTGGAAATTGGGGCACGTCGGAAAAGGACCGGACGTGTTTGCTTTTACCTCATCAATGTGGTGAGGCTTGAGGTCTGTCCACTGGTGGGGAGACCTCAGGCCTGTTGTGACTTGTGGAGATGTTGCCTTGTGCTGCTTGCCAAATAAAGTCAACATAGAGATTTGACATTGAAAACGGAGGCGAGTTCAGGACCAGTTGAGCAGCACCCAATTCTTCAGGGGATCCTACCTCTACTCCACTTGGAGAATTCGGGGACACAGGGAAGTGGGTCACAGGGAAGCGGTCCCATTAAGTCCACCAATCCCTGCGTCCACAGCTGGTATTCGGAGCAGCGAGGATGCAACTGCAACGAGCCGTGCTTTGTGTGTTGCACATCACTGTTGGACCCCAAGACGGTGGTGCCTTATCTGGTCGCACCATGGAAGCAAACCTGTCAGTCACAATCCTGCCCCATCTCAACACTGGATTTGTGAACACGTCAAATTGCGACCCAGTGAACGCCCGCGTTCCCGCAGTGTGTAAATGCTGCGTACAGTGGTGATAAGTTGTGGAGAGGAGCAGGTGCCACAGAGTGAGTGGTGGGAGGCGGTCAGGTGGTAAACACGCCGATAAGTCTGTCGTGTCGTCCCCCACTGGAGCTGAAGCGCTGCTGTTCCACCATGGGACCGTCTCGGCTGGGTTCTCGCTGGATGCGTCAAGCATTGCGTCACCTGCACAGTGGGTGCGGGACCCGTTGTCTTGGACAGGAACGTAATGCCTGACACACTCAGTGGAATGACATATTTATTGATGACAATGTTCATGCACACACACACACACACACACACACACACACACACACGACGCATCCAGTGCGGTGTACCATCCATTGTCTTGTAAAGGGGCGTGATTCATGGTTCACAGTGCAAGTGGAAGGTACTGCGATGCCATGTGTGCAGGGATGCAGTGCCTCTCGCGCAGTGATGGACTGAAACATGTGCCGACATACGCATCGAGGGGCTGTGTTCTGACGTTGACAATTTGGGTTTCGGAAACAGATGATGAACGAAATCCACAGAGAAGGTGCTGATTTGCAGCATTGCTCCTCCTGACGTCAGATTCTCAAAAATCATCTTTCAATGCAGGCATTGCATTTCAAAAGGCTTTTGTGAGAGAGCACAATTTACAAGTCAATGAGTTGTGTTTGTCTTGAGAGACAAGCAAGTCAAAAGGGAGTGATATCTGTGGACCATGACTGAATCCAACACAACACTGGTGTCACTGAACAAGACACACACACACACACACGCACACACACTCACCCACTCACTCACTCACTCACTCACTCACTCACTCACTCACTCACTCACCTTGCATTGAACAAGATACACGGGCACGCACATACACTCACTTTCGAGCACACATACACTCTCTCAGACATATGTTACTCAGAAAAAAATTGGGGTGAATTTCAACCACGTGGCCCGTGTCCCCACTCAGACCAGACGTGTGTCGACATTGACAAGTGTTCTGGTTGAGGAACTCTCGGTTAGTTCAGAAAAGTGTCCACGCCCACAAGTGTTCTTGTTGAGACGCTTCAGCGTGAGCTCCAGCAATAACCGAGCTCCGCTCAGCAGCCGTTTGCAGGAGGATTGAATATGAAAGTGGAGGCTTTTCCGGGGATCTGCATTCAAATTGGACTCGCTGAAAACTGCCTCTCCCTGCAGACGGAGGAGGGATTTCGTGCTTCAGTGATTGAGGGTGTGTTAAGCTCATTGTACATTGGATGCTGTGGCGGATCCAGGCGAGCAGGGTCCCACCTGGTCCTACCACACGCGCTACCACTGTCCTGCTCCTTTTCCCTGGTCCCCCTCAGAGGGCCCTGGTCCCCGGTGAAACTCTTCACCGAATCTTCCCTGGTTCCTGGACAGACTACTGACTGATCCGCCCTGGTTGCTGCTCAATGGGCCCTGGCCTTCCCCGGTGCCTGCCGTGGTCCCTGGTGAATCTCCTCACTGGGTCCGCCCTGGTAACCAGTGAGACTCTTCACCGGATCTACCCTGGTTCCCGATGAACTCCAGGAGTGGAGCTCATCACTTTGATGTGCAGTGTTGACAGTGAACTCATCAACGGAGAGATTTGCAGCGCAGGTTTAGAACAATGGAGCTGGCTTCACAGCGGAGGCGCCGTGTGCTCCGGCCCCGTCGGCGCACCTCAGCATACAACACGGTAGAGTCTATCTGGGCGCGCCTTCCTGTCCCTACGCACTACGCACTTTGCAACCAGGATCACGCCGGATGTGTCACGAGCTCTGCCCCTGTGCGCTTCACGTAGCGCAGGGGTTCACACTGGACGCGCTGAAATCTCTGTCCCTGAACAGGCGCACTGCGCAGCATGACGGTTCACACTGGCTACGCCTTACGTTGACTCGTCAGAAAAGTTCAACTGACGCTGTGTCGCCATTATTGGCTGTGCTTTGTCATCTCCATCAAGCTATGCATGTGGTGAGCTGCGATGCCGTTGAAGAAGTTGGAGCATGTTTTCAACAGTGATGCAATGCATCTCGCATGATAACTGCATTCCAGAACGGCGCAGTGATTTGGCTGGTTCGCTTCACAGGTCGCACGCGCTGTGAACACCGCCTCACGTTCTTCGCACAATTCATCACCTCGTGGTGCGGAGGTGCGAGCAAGACGGAGAGGAAATGAAGGCTCCAGAATCCACAGTCGCTTCGCCTTGTTGTGTTCAAGTGCATGTGATGTTTGTGGATTGTCGGTCAGCATCACAGGAACACGGCAGCATCAGTGCAAGGGGCGGACTGTGGAGGACAATCCACTGTGACCAAATTTTGCATTCTTCCTTCGGGCTGAGTGCCGAGAGAGCCCGTCTCGAGTTTGGACAAATGTTGAGGTCAGGAGTCGGGCCGCCGGATCCACCTCCGCTTTTTCCGGACTCAAATAAAATTTCCATCGTGGTGTTTGATTTCTCTCTGTGTAGCTGGAGAAATCCGCAGAACATCTCGGGGATTAAGAAATCGTCGCGCCGCGCGTGAGTTTCCGCATTCTGCTTCCAGGGTTACTCCGGAAAAACAAACAAAAATGAATTAACTTTATTCTGAAGTTGGGGTCTGGGTTCTTCCTTTTTTCTGTTCCTAAAGGAAGAGTTTTTTCTTCAAGATTCATCAAATTCGTTTTTCTTCTGAAGTCGCACGACTTAAAAGCAACCGTGCCATTGACAAATCACGAGCTTTAAATATTCAGAGACAACATTCCCAAGACCACCCGTGCACATGATAATATCTTCCCAGAGCTTTTCCATGTGAACCTGACAGGGCCTTTCTACAAAGGCCCATTTTCGAGTCTGTGTCCCTGGATTCACCCCTGCTGATCCTGCACCTTCACAAACGTCAGAACGAAGGCGACCAACCTATGAATCCCAACACCCCGTCCTCTTCCTTTTCTGAACTGAAGAACAGACCAAATTGCGTCACACAACTCAAAGAGTAGACTGTGCTATTTACAGCCTTGTATCACCCTCCTTTTCATTTGGTGTCGTTCAAGCTGAGCCCTTGGGTCCCAGCTCCCACCTCGATCCCTCCCAAGGACGATGATACCCGGCTCTTGGGTTCCGAGCTCCCCTCCTGGATCTGGCGCGGGACCTGAGCCCATCTTGACAGTTTTAATTCACGACGCTGTCTCGCCCTCCGGTCCGCTGTGTGTAGTGGAAGCAGCTTCATTAATCCCAGGCGCGCAAAGCTAATTTGGACTTGTTCGCTCACAAGCACCTGCCTGCAGAGTGACGATTGGAAGAGCAGAAGACCAGCTGCACAGACAGGGGAATCCTGGATTCGACTGAGGGGCCCGGACCTTCAGGGAAACCTGCGCGCTTCTGCGCAGACTGAAGGATCCAGAATAGACCTGGGGGCTCCAAGCCTCAGGGGAGGCATGCAGAGCTGGTCCAGGACTGGGCTTCAAGGCTTTGACCCGAAGGAACGCGCGGCATAAACTCGAAAAACTGGGACTTTTTGATCAGTCGCCCCACAGAAAGTGTCACTGGACAAATGCAAAAAATGAAGTTTTGTTCACCAATAGCTTGCTGGGTGACTTCTGTCCACTGTCGCAGGCATTGACAAAAGAATGGCTGTTGGGACAAACTTAAATGCACAATTTGGTGAAGAACCGTGGGACTCAAGCTCAGTCCCTGGCGACACAACGCTCCTTGACTGAGAAATGGTGGAGCGCAGAACGCAAGGCAGTGTGAATCAGGGTGTCTTTGTTGTAGAAATTGGCCGTTCTTCACGCAGCGCGCGTGGTTTGTAAACGGAATCGGGTGTCTTTCCCCTCAGACGGTTCCTTACAAAAGACACATTTCTTTCCACAAAGAATTGCATCAATTAATTTCGCCTCTTTTTGCGTTCGTGGCACCGACTCTTCCCTTTCTGTGGTCTGCCACAGGTGAAATAGACTTTGCCTTGTGCCTTATTTATAAAACGGAAAAGGTGGACTCTTTGGGGGTCAGGTCTGGATCCAGGTGCTCAGATTCGCCTGAAAAAGCAGATGTCAACGGAACCTGAAACACATTCAAATGCTGTGGTGCATTGACAAATATTTGCCTGGTTTGGGTTTGTTTTCACCCACCTGCGACGCACCTGGCGAACTTTCGTCGGGTTGACTCCTGTGTGAGTGCGTGTGTGCGAACCTACCTGGCTGCAGGTGCCCGTGCCCTGTGATCCCGTCTGGATTCATCGTCCCCTCTGGTGTCCACAGGCGCTACCTACGTGTTCTCTTCGCGCGTTTGTCAGTCTGCGTGGGTCTCATCGAGGTCAGGCCACGGTTGTGCCCCTGAGCTCTGCCTCTTGCATCCAGCCGTGCTCCATCACCTCTACAATATGAAGCCAGCTCCCAATTTCAGACACTTTGGGCAAAGCCTGCTGACGTTTGACCTCCACAGACTGACGGACGGAAGGACAGACAAGACAGACAGACAGACAGACAGACAGACAGACAGACAGACAGACATATCCAAGGAGGCTCCAGCTGCATCGTGGTGATCAGACGTCGTGTTATGTTTGATTGGCTCGAGGCCCGTCCTGCTCAGCTCTCCAGGGTCTCTGATACCGCGGCGTCTGAACACGCAGCTACAAGACGAGCAGATAGGGAAACGGAGTCACGAGTCTTCTTCACTCTTTCGTAGTTCCGACTGTCCCGCATGGCTTTTTGGCCGGCAGTTTTTGACGCCCTGGCGCATGTTGTTCCGTGCATCATATCCAAACACGCGCATTTTGCTTTCATGCACAACTTCGTGAGTTTGTTTCGAAACAATAGAAAACCAATGAGCACTGCTACAACGGCTGCAAGTGCTGTGCCTCACAAAACTCCCAGGGTGCTCCAGTGCTGGCATCCTCATTCCCTCAATACTCAACCCCTGAAACAATGATTCTCTCCCTTTTCCTTTTGCTTTCTTTCAAAATTGGGTGACGCGTTCTCTGCGCTTCTCTGCCCATCGGGTCTCGATTCCCTTACTACACCTGCATCCGCCTCTACCACCGCCCACGCTGATGCCTTCTCGTGAAGTCCAGCAGACAGCCTCTGGTCTCCAAGGCCCCCTGATCCAACACATCATTTGCGGAACTGCAGGCAAAGTTCCCTGACCCACCAGTCAAAGAAGCCTTCTGAGAGACAGGGGCAGCTGCAGGTGGCGTGTCCTGCAGCAGGTAATTGGGCGAGATGAAGAAGGGATGCCTGCAGAAGGAGTGGCGCGAGTCGTGACCTCCGATCCCCGCGCTCTGCCTGCGACTCCAATCTGGTTCAGATGTGGACACAATTGGAGGAAGGCGGCAGGGGAAGATCAAGGTTTTGATAGCAGGGGGAGGGGTTTCAATCCTTGAAGGGTTTTATACCTTTCCTTTGCGTGCGAAAATGCAGGAGAGCTGAGTTGTTGGATGCCAACGCAGACAGAAAAGTTGAGGAGGCCTTCTTAGTTGGTGCCACGAATTTCATTTTTTCTTCCGTTCGTAGGTTGCCAGTTTTGCTCCACGACTACCTTTTGTCGTGTCAACATTTTTCGAACCCTGCTGCATGATTGGAGCTGATGCAGAACCCCCCCCCCCGACAACAACCCAGTGATCGCCCCTGGGGACCCGCTCCCTGAGCCAGACCTCCGCGTATCCATCCAGCCTCGAGTGCTGTCATCAGCCATTTCGCAAACAACCGGTCGCCCGGGAAACTCTCCCTTTGATATCGCGCGCAATTGAATAATCTCTGCATTTCCCGTCAAATCAGTATTCTCATCAAAAATTCATCTTCTCCGCAGCAGCCATAATCGGTTGTCCCAGCAACGGGGACTCAGATGTTAATTTGACGTCAAACGTCGTGAATTGACAACATTGCAGGGAGATTTACGAACACTTGTCAAAGGATTCTTGTGCGGTTTGCGATGATATTTTTTTCACAATAAACCACATAAATTTGTTCAAGGAGCTGAGGTGAATCCAGTGATGCTATTCGATTTACACTCTCGGGACCCGAGAATCACGTTTTTCTCGGGTCCCGAGAATTTTGGTCTGTTCTTTTTTACTCTCGGGTCCTGAGAATTTTGAGTCT
>JAAUXT010087217.1_pt1 | contig 22794 bp, 25 predicted proteins | sample 7278171 | NCBI WGS metagenome assembly JAAUXT01 (sample SAMN14350112, study PRJNA611818) | marine sediment metagenome | isolation source: surface marine sediment (1.8m) | place: French Polynesia: Moorea | collected 2018-08 | reverse complement strand
GAACCTTCTGCGATTGTTGCACAATGCGACCCAATTTGTACCCAAGCAGACTGTAAAACAGTGGAAACTGTGTCAAAGAGCTTCAACATGTGCAAATGTTCCGATCATGACCTGTCTCAGAATTAAATGATAGATCCTCGCAGCGTGCCCACGCACGTTGATCACTGTCATCGAAACGCATTCTCAACGTCCACGACTGACGAGACCAACAACGCACCTGGTGGAACGAACTTGGCTGCGACGGTGTTGCCATAGATGTCGAAAAGCGCCCAGAGACCCTTGTTGGTCGGCAGGTGGCTCAACAGTATCCCCTTGTGCTCCTTGTTGACGAAGTAGTGCATCTGACCTGCAACAGAATCCAGGACCCGTGTTGTCTCTGCAGGCTGAGATCGGGCAAAAACCGACGAAATTGAACACTACACAACAGATCCACTCAAGCATTTTTTGACGCAACTTTGCTGGACCAGACTGGAAGAACCTGTGTCCAGGGACTCCACGTATCTCAAAGCAGAGGAAAAGGAACAAGCAAAACGAAATTCTCTTCGCACAACAACCTGACTTACCATTGGGGTTGAAGTAGAAAGTCACCCTGCTCCCAGTCTCTGCGTAGTTCTCACTGAGGGCTCGGGCCCAGTAGCCGTCCTTGTTGGTCAGATCTGGGCACACGTATCTGGGCAACGTCTTCGCTGAACACGTGCTGGGATCGTAGGACGTCACACCAATGCGTAAGGCCCCACTCCATTCTGCGGTGTGCGTCAACTCCACGCACACCTTTTGTCCCACTTTGATGGGTTGTGCACTGAAGGTGACTCCGTTGCAAAAATCACCACTGCGCGTGGCGACCAAACCGTCCTCCGAGATAGTGATCCCTGAGCCGTGCACTGAGTGAAAGCTGGGAATCTTCATGTTGAGAGGACGATTATGAGAGAATCACATTTACGCTTTTTGAGCACAAAGAAAATTTCCTGGAAATATCACGTCCAGTTCTGTTTCTTTGGCCTTCTTTTCACACGTCGACGCTTTTGACTGTCATGGTCATCTTCCTCACAGAACGTTCGTTCTCCACTCAAGACGGAATGCACCTGTCCTGAAAGCGGAAGGCTCAGATGCATCGTTCTCTCTGTCCATTTGATCCACGCCTCAACGGCAGGAGTGAAATCGGACCCTGCGGATGATGAGAACACGCCCACTGTGGTGATGTTGGCGACACAGACAGACGCGTTGCCGTTATCCCAAGGCACTTGTCAAGCCTCCTTCAGAACTGAGCGACATCCTGGCTGTGTTGTTTCAATGAAGCCCTGTTGCAACCGTTTCCCACAGATCTGGCTGGTTGGCTGGTCGTCCCTTGGCAGCACAAATACCACGTGTTCTCTCGTGGTTTCATGTCTGCTTCTCCGCTGTCTGCCTGGACCAATCCAACCTGCAAAACAGGAAGGAATAAAATCAGGTTTTGTCACCATTTGAAAGCTGCTAAACAGTGCGTTGTTCCCGAGGTTCCTGACGTAGCACTGTGAAGAAACCTGGAACTGACACGTTTGCGCAGCTTCAACACAAAGATCAGGCTCCACGGCGGAAGACGACACACGAAACGTCCGCACTTTCCTGCCCATTTCACACGCGCCCAGACGCCGAAGACTCAGCGCGTGTGAACTGTAACTGTGCACCGAACATCTTGTGTTTTTGTGTTGCGATCACCACACACTGGAAATGACCCAAGTGCATGATCGAGGTCTCAAAGCAGGACAATACCAAAACAACCACCAACAGTTTATCCAGAGCAGACAGCTTTCAGTTTGAAGATTCAACGAACGTTTCTTCTTCGAGGCACCTGTCTGGCCTCGGCACAGTCCGGTACACGTGGGATGAGCGATTCCCACCACCACTCCAGTAAACCTTGCGGCTCGTACAATTTTTTGGGCCATGAAATTTTTGCAGGGGGACGAATTTCATGACACGAAAATAATTCCTCCGTGTGAGAACTTTTTCCGTCAACAAACGACTTCCTCCTTTTTGTGTAAGAATCATCTTGACGCTCGGCTTCACAGTCTTCTTCCTTTTCTGTCGTCATTCAGCAAATGCACAAATGCCTCAGCCTCAGATTGTCGAAAATCCTTGTTTTCATCACGAGTCTTGTCTGAGAGCAGAAATTTTCCGTTTAAAAGCCGTGAGGAATTACCAAACAGAACCACATGGAATAAATTTCTGTCCACACAGGTGTGTTGGGAGGTTGAGATCGCCCTTCAATCGCCCAAGCCGTTCCAACAAGCGACGTCTTCTGTCCGAGACCAGACTTTGAGCTGAAGTTTCCTGCTTGTCACCAAAATCCAGGCACTTCAGATTGAGCCCGCAGCTACAAGTATCAACTGCCAGAGTGTTCAATGTCGCGAACAGACACATACGCACACCTCTGGATGCAGATCGATACCACGTGAAGCACGAAACAGCATGGATGCAGTTGGTGTGTTTGTTCGAGGAAAGAATCAATGTCGGTAGGTGTTCTGGATGAGCTAAACAAACAAGGCGCTGCACGCTGAAACCTCCCACCAGAGTCGATCAGATCCAGACTCTCGCGAGGCAACACCAAATGCAACAGAAATGTGAAAACAACGAGAGATCACATCAACGAGCCCGCGGCGACTCACCGCCGAAAAGGTCTCAGATCACCTGTGTCTGGCACATGAGAAGAGGCCCTCAGGTGACAACCCACGAGCTGCTCTTTTTGCTGAGACATCTGCTGTACAAATTGCACACGGCGTTACTGGGACATCTTGTTTCTGCCGCACGAATCTTGCGTAAAAAACAACGCGAGCGCCACAAGTTCGAATTGCTAACGGCGCGTGTCAACACCCGTGAACGTTCTTGTTCTGATTCTGTTTGTATGAGTTTTTATTCGGAAACATTGTGCAGGCAATTTTTGTGATCAGTTCTGCGTGTGGTCGGTCGGAAATCGTCCGTCAGCAAAAACGCAGCGCCAAAGCACAATGGCCACTGAGTGATCGCTGCTCAGTCTTGGTTGCTGCGCGAAGGCACTTGTCACCGTTTCTCAGAAGACTCGGGGATCCCAATTCAGATGTAGGGATCCTGATCCAAGAGGCAGGGGCTCAGGCAGACTTTCAATGCAAAACCAGGACAAACGTTACGCACCAGGGGTGTCAGGTGAACAGATTTTGGACACCTCAACACCAAGCTCGACAGCCCAACTGAGACAATTTTGAACATACTGGTGGATACTTTTGGCCTTGGAACACCACACCACACCTTGGATGTGGTCTCCCTGGATGGTTTTCGTCATCCCATAGATGCGATGCCCAGAAGACAAGAGCATCTCTGCGACACAAGCCAAACATGAAGCAAGCGAACACGGTGCCTTCCAGCACCTGTCGGGAGGGGGGGGGTGAGTTGAAAAGGAATATATTGAGGGTCAGAGGTGCTGGGCCCCTGAGCTGCATCTTTCTCCGTCCTGAGATCCAAGCCGTGATCCTTCGTGAATGCAGCAAGAATCATTCTTCTTTTCGATAATCCAGAGTTTCACTGCCAAACACTCGGAATCTGAAATGTGGGGATTTCGCCGCCATCTCAAGTCATGCCTTCATGGAGCCAACTTCAAGACGACTGAGTGGCAAAAAACACTCGATAAATCAATACGTAATAATCATGCTTCGACCTGCCCTGAGTTTTCATGCACAACCTGGAGACGCCGAATGACGCAAGTGAAGAGGCAATCGAAAAGCTGTGGCCACTCCCAACTACGTCCAGGTTTTCAAATTAGATATTCTGACGTGCGTCGGAAGTACGAGGCAGCACACTGCAGCTGAGAGACTCCAAAACTGCATGGAACTTGCTGCTATTTTTTGATGAGGTCAGACTGAAAAACAGGGCCCATTTGCTGAAGCGGCAAACAATTGTGAGTCCTGGTCAACCCGAGTACGACTGTCCAAACTGTCCAATTTCCTGATATACTATGGTGATGTCGCTTGGTTGCAGAGTTTCAAACATAGTTCCAAGCCAGAAAGATTGATCGAGTTGTCAAGTGTCGTGTACAACCACACATTGTCAGAAGCGTTCTCGCCTCCCGGTGGTGCTTGCGCTTTTCCGATTCTTCCGGGGTAAACTGTGTGATTGAACAGGAATGACTCTTTGGTGGTTTTTCACTTTCACGTACGAGAGGTATGACCGCAGCGTTGCAGAATCGTAAAATTTGAGGCAAATCACCCACGTAAGCTGCCATGTAAAGTGCAGTCGTACACTCACGTCAGTTTGGTAGAAAACCTCAAAGTACGTAAGAGCATGCGAAGATCTGCGAGCACACTGAGTTTGGCTGTTCTAGTCTGACAGAAGTTTTGCAAATTCGGCACAAAGGACGTGATTCCACAACCGTCCCCATAGATCTAACTGTCACGACCAAACAGTTCATTCAAGAATACTTTGACTTTCAATCAATTTATTGCATTCAAGATAGCGAGGTAAATTGATTTCGCCGTCAGTTTCAGGCCAGAATCCAATTTCAAACCAGGGGCAACAAATATCCCTCCGATCGTTTGTGTTTCCCCTGATTTCACTGGAAGAATGAACTCCGGGGCAGTTGATCCGCTGTCGGAGCTTTGAGCTGCAGCGGTACATCAGCACTCTGGTTTCCGTTCGTTCTGAAGGCAAAATTCCCTCATTGGTGTTGTTTCGACTTCAATATACCTGTCTTAAAACACGAACTGTGGGAACAACAACGCGCACAAACGTGCACCAATGACCGATACTCTCCTGATCCTCGCGGGAAGCAACTCTGTCTCACCAGATAAATCCCAGAAGACTTCGACCCTGCTGCTGATGAGGCAAAACAACTTCACTTGTCTGCGCCATTCTGCTCGAGCTCCTTCGTCCAAAAGTCAACAGTCGCCAGGAGCAAAACTATGCCGCGGTGGACAGAGATCAAAGGCTTTGACATGGGAGTCCGTGCAACCTGCAACTCGTTTGTCTGGTCTGCAGCGAAGCTGCTCTCAATTCAGTGTCCAAGGGGTCGCCTTGAGCCAACACATCCTGTACAGTTTCAGACACAAGAGACAAATGGGAAGCAATGTGAGTGCTGTTCAACAACTACCGGCAAGAAAAACGTCACTGTCGTCCATGAGAAAGCCTTGAGCAAGCCGGCGCCTGTAATTTTCCTCAACTGCGTGCACCATTGGCAAGCTAATATGCTGCACTATCCGTGGCAAATTGACAAACATCACCTTGCAAAATCCGCACCAAACAAGGCACTTTCCAGGGCTTAGTGTCAATATGATGGCTGACACGCAGTGCGACAGAAATGGAAACGCGTCATTGGTGATGCCTGCAACGCGCTTTGGAGCCGAACAAATCGTTGTAGATGGGAAGGAACTTTGAAGCTGTTGGCCTTCAGGCAAATTGGTGCAGTTCCCTTCACTGCAAGTGACACCTGCTCAGAGACGCGAATCTGAAGACATTTGGATGTGAGTCACTCAGCACGTCAAGTTCAAAGTTGAATGTTGAAACAAGAGTCCAGCAAGACAATCAAACCCTCAGAAGGTCCATCGTCTCCTAAAGAGTCTTCTCCACATCCAGACCATTCACATGGCCAAGGCAAACCGACCAAAATCAGCAAGCACAACAACAAGACATTGCGTGGGGCGCGGCCTATGTATCACAGCAGTCTGACCGACCATGGTCACCTGAGAAGGTCCGTGGGTGTACCCACACCTGGATGGCATTCGAGTCAATCTCTGCATGTGGACGGAGACAGAACAAGAGGCTGGCGCTTGAGAACCTCCCCCAATGGAAGTACAACTTTCCACCCTGAGATCGCAAGGCAGGGCACGCCATCCTGGCATTTTGACCCTGAAGGGCTGCTGGGGGTGGGGTGGGGTGAGATTCAGAACAAGCCAAGTTGTTTCCTTTGGAGGGGTGGGGTGGAGAAACAAGGCAGACTGCATTGACGTCCGGATCTACAGGTAGATCTAGATCCAGAATGGACAAGTCCAAACTTTGTCACCCCGAGGTGGAAGTCAACATCAATATCAATGTTGTCTGTCTGAACCCCTCACTCTCTGGTTGGGGGGGGGGGTTGATTGTCACACTTTGGGGCTGAACCCAGGATCGATGCAGCTGCCTCGAATCTTGTGGCTCCACGCCACACTTCAGCACTGCCCATGAACGTTCAAAGCTGCCCCAACATCTCACCCCGTACCTTCCTCTTGACTTGTAACATTCAAAATCTCACAAACTGTCCTCAAACTGCCACTGAAATTCTTCAATTCACCTAGAGATTTTTGCGAAGTTTTCACTCACCTGCTCGCGCCAGCTCCGGGGCAACATGTAAACTGCGCAGGCGCGATCGATCCGCGGGGGCCGCACGGGGAGGGGAACCCGCGGGGACAGGCCCCCCATCCGCCCAGCCAAACTGCGAAACAATCAAACAACAAGCCGGCATATGGTAGCATTTTAATTTGTGAAGATAAGGAAACTGTTCATGTCATTTTTCTTTGATGAACATAAAAATATATTTGGAAAAACAAAAATCTACCCAACCAACCCTCGTGCTCCATTTTCACCTGGTTCCCGCTGGATGAAGTCCGATTGTTTGCTGATCCTTGTGTTCAAACAAAAATCCATTTTCCCACTTACATATGCTGTGATATAGCCGCATAGGATTTTGCAAAGATGGAACAAGTTCTGCTGCAGCTTTTGTCCTCGTACAGCGGACGTGACAAGCTCATGAGGACGAGTAGTTACGCTGCCATGTTCCTTGCAGGTCAGTTTCCGTCGGCACCTGGATCCATTCTTTGTTGAAATTGGATCATCTTGTCATTTCGCGCGCGCACACGCACCACACAACGAATCACAGCAAGATGTCAAGTCACCACATTGTGGGAGGCATACGTGGTCTTCATTGCGCTGATCATAGTGGTGCCTGGTAGACCTACTGACCTTTGCATGAGCGTTGACACAGGTGTGCAGGTGTTCGTTTCATTCAGTGTCGAATGTTCTTTTCAGGCGCAACGAAGGGCGACACATCGCAGAAGTTCGGTACGGTGGCGCGGCAGATCAGCGGCGCGAGGGTCGTGCTGCGACTCTTCGACGATCTGCCCATGTGGGTCGGAGTGACGAGAAAATACGGTCTCGGACACCAGGTAAACACCGAAGAGAAAACCAGGATCAGAAAGTTTTCGAGATACCCCGCCCATTGAGGCATTTCCAGAATATATGTCTCACGTTGATCTCTTGTTCTTGTTGACAACCGATCGCTGAGCACGTTCAGAACCAAATAAGTTTCGAACCGGTTGTGTTTGATTCACGAGTGTCTGTCCTGCTCGTCCGTCTCAGCCTGATAAAACTGCTTCTGTTGTTTCTGCGGCAGACGTTTTCTTGGGTCTCTTTGCGGCTTCATCTGTTACAGGATCCAGAGGCGGTCACTCTGTTCACCAGATCGCATGTCTCAGTTGAAGTGGACGCGAAAATCTTGGCCAGTCACAACCACGCTGTCGCCACTCTGCTGACGATACAGCTGTATCTCGCGTCATCTTTTCAGGAGTCGGATCCGATCGTGAGGAACTGCACGGTTCTATCAAACTTGGCGAGTCAGTTGTTCTTCCCGGTGGAGCACATCGCGTGGCTGGCGGAGCACGGCATCATCAGCACCAAGTCGGACCCCTGGTGGAGCCGGGGCATCAAGCTGTGGGCCGCTTCCCTCGCTCTCAGCATTATCAGGTCACTGTCCTGTTCAGTACTCATGAATTTCAGGTCATTTAGTTTCCCACCGGTGTGGGAAAATTGCAGCTGAAATCTGAAAGCATGAAAGATCTGATAGAAGATCATTCGCAACATGGTCACAATCTGCTGCCAAACCCGTGACCGGTTCTTCTCGGCCGAAAAGGCCACTACCTCACACAGCACAGCTCTCGGCACCACAAGACTGGATTTAATTTGTCATTCCTTTCGTTCAGGGGAATGCGGTCCTTACAGATCATCAAACTGCAGCGAGCGAAGTTGATAAAGCAGCGGAGACTGGAGTCTCCAGAAAAGAGGTACCGCAATGCAGTGATCTCGGCACTCATGTTCGCTCGCTTTACAAGCACGCATCTGATTGCTTCGCGAAAGTCACGCAAGTTTGCTTCAGGAATTTGATGGTTCTGTCAATTGAGCTGCCAGCACGAGTCTGTCCTGTTTCAGCACGACGTCAGCGGACGAGTACCGCCGCTCCATGCGCCAGCTCGACGACCGGGAACTGCGCGAGGTCCTCACGCTTCTCAAGAACACCTTCGACCTGCTCAACGCGGTGAACTGGCTCCCGAAAGGCTTTTTGTGGGCGGGTCGCTTCCCCACCGCGCTGTCCGGAATACTGGGCACCCTGTCGTCTCTCGCTGGAATCGTCACGGCGCTCATGTGAAAATCAGACTCTGAGCAAAAGTTTGTTGGGTTTTTATTTTGATATTTTAAGTTGGCGGGGGGGGGGGGGGGCATTTAACTGGACTTTAATATTTTGAATATTGAATGCGCGATCGTGATTTTTAACGAATGATTTTCAGACGTTTTGTTGTCTGAATTGCACGACGTTTGACGCGCATACTTGAGTTTTATCAAGTTGGTTATCTTGTTTTGTGACACATTTGGCAGTACTTGTTGAGACCAATTTTGTACAATTGGATTTCACGACAAGTGGATTTGACGACAATGTCAGGTCCAGTCAGCACAATCATTGAAGCCAAATAACGTGGCTTGTTTTCATCAACATTCCTTTTGTATTGGGCGCGAACACGAAAATATCCTTCAATCTATTTTGCTGTGTTATGTTTTCCTGATGATAAGACACGCATCACTTGAGTCGAAACCACACCACAGTTGTACGTCGTGTCAGGAACTTGATTCGTGGTACAGTTCAACGTTCTGATGCACCAGAACCTGCCCAAAGAAAAAGGTTTTGAATGCCGAAACCTCAGCTCATGGGCTTTGTAGAAAATCTAAGAAGCGCAGAATGTTGGGCTGATACCTGGTTTCCCCAGCTGGTGCAGCGGGGCAGCAGGTTTCGCGCGAACAGCTCGAGGCAGCGCGGCTCCCGTCTGGCGGCGAACCGACGCAACAGTTCTGCAGAGAAAAACAGTATCGTGAATGTCTCCACGTGAATGTACCACAGGCGCTGAAAACAACAGTCAACACACGAAAATGTGTCCTTGACGGCGCTCCTTCGACTTGCTCAGCAGAATGAATTGATGTCTGAAAAAGAAGCTCATTGCACATGAGAGGAAGAAATACGGCACAAAACCTCTGTACCTATGAGAGGTGGTTTGCAGGAATGAATGCTGCACGGCACGCTGACGATCACTTTGTTGTCCGGAATGTGTGGTTCCTCTGCCGCTTCGGAACTTTCTTCACACAAGCCTTGCCGAACACTTGAATCACGCTTTGCTGTGGAATTTTGGTTGCTGGGGCATTTCTGTCCTTCAGAAATGTCGTGATGCAAGGCACTTTCGTCCGTTGCAGCCGAGTCCGCTGGAGAATCATCTGAAGTGATGCCGGATTTCAAAGGCTCAGCTTCTGAAGATCCATCGCTCAACTTCGGTTTTCGGTATCTGCCCAGAAGTGTAACTTCGTACGGTTTCTTGTGAGGCGAGTTGAGCGGGTAGACTGGTCGTCCGTCAGTTGTCACCTGCCAACAGAACATTTTGATCTGTTTTTCTCCCACCTGGAAAGTAGACCGTTCACATTGGCCTTCCAACAAATGTGTGTGTGTGTTCACTCGGCCTTCAAGAAATGCCAGCAATCTTTGTGTCCCTTCCACTTTTTGGCTGCGTGGGCAGGAGCTGAACTTTTCACAGTTCCTGGCACGCATACACACACACGCACACATGGTCGGAGTGAGTCCTTTTCAAGACTCTCTGGTTGGGGGGAGGTAAAGAAAATACAGTGTTCAACCTGCCAAAGATGTTTTCACGAGCGACGGTTTCGGAAAGGAAGAGCTCTGACGAAAAGTAATGTGCCCTCCTAATTTTGCACGACAGGATTCTTCTTTCACTTTTAAAATTTTGAAAATCGAGTCGGATGCCAGCGAGATCGAGGTCGCCGCCTCACCCGTGGACCCCGACCTTGGATCAGCTGGAGATGAGTAAACAACAGGCACCTTGAGCCACAACCACTGCGCAGCCTGTTGCACGCCCCAGGCGGGAAACAGTTTTTCCTGCACGTAACGTAGCAGCTTCTGTTTGTTCGTCACCCACACGACGATCAAGGCACCATCAGCAGCGAGACTGGACAGTGGCAGCTGTTCCAGGTCCACCTCCCACAAGCGGTTGTACCTGCAGCGACAGTGAGCCAAAGCTGCAACACGCGAGAACATCCGTGCGAAAATTTCAAATCAATGGAGCTTTTTCACGGGCTTACGTTTTCTTGCGTTTGGCAGACTTGTTGATCCAGGGTGGGTCCAGCACAATCACATCATACTTTTCACCTGAGACAAGAAGACATTTTCCGCACGAATGTCAAAATGACGACAAAACATGGTTTTGTTTTGAAGCGCTCAAGAAAGATTCGTCTCACTACCTTGACACAAAAGTGGTTCAAGTTCGGAGAATTCAGACATCAGAAAGGAACACTCGGGTGGCAGCAGGCAGCTGTGCGCGAGCCCTGGCAACTTGAGTCGAATGGGCTGGGACCCCCGATGATGGAACAACCGCCCTTCCACAGTGTTTCTGCTGTCTGAAATTTATGAAAAGAAGAATCTGCAGTAAGGCCGCCTTGCTGTGCCGTGAAAATGAACTTGCTCGAATGGAAGCCAAACTTCACGCCGAGACACTTAGCGACCTTTGTCAAAACACACAACAAAGCGTCAAGTGTCCTGTTGTGGTTTTCACCTTCGTAACTGGCTTGAACATCGTTGCCTGCAAGTCGTGCTGCTTTGTTGTTCTCTCGCCTCTGTTCTGCAGTCAATGGCTTGAAATGCCCCACAGAAGTTCCGTTGGATACAAGACGCTCGAGAGCAGTGTTGAGAACATCCTTCACCTGCAAGGTGGCAGTTTATTTCATTGATTCAGCCACTCGGTACCACAAACCTGCGGACACAGCAACCTGCATTCGCACACACACACACGCACACACACACACACACACACACACACACACACCACAATTTGTTAAGTGATGCTGAACGAAGAAAGCACTCGCCTTCTCGTGAAATGACAGCAGTTGCTCCTCTCCACAGTTCAAAGGCATCTTTCTCTTTCGCTTCTGAAACACGGACGTACATCTGTTTCATGAACTCATGACAGAAACGTCGCAACAACAAGTGGCTTGTCCGTCTGTGCCGAAGTGCGAATACTCACCCTGCCAGACATTTCAGCCTGTTCACCAGGACCAGTCGCCTTTCTGCTGTACTTCTCGAACTGCTGTTCTGTCATGAATGGATGGTGAATTTCGAAGAAGTCTGATTTGAAGCTGAAATTTGTCACTCCAGCTTTGTCAGAATTGACCGTTGTAATCAAACCACTCTCCAAAATGCTGGCGTCTTGGCCAATCAGTGTGGATTTGTACACTTCCCACAAGTACGCTTCGTGATCAATCAGCCACCCGTGTTCACATTTGCTGACAACAGCCATGCCTTGACATAAATTCACAGATTATCGCTCAAAGTCATTGGGCTTTCTCCTCATTCAACTGTCAGTTTGCTACTGATCTCATGACTGCCATTTATATAACGGTACACAAATTATTTACGGCAGACTTTATGCCACTAACACTTCATTCTTTCGTCAACATTGAACAAATAAGATCAGAAGCAGTTGCATCGAGCCGCCTGACACCCGCTCCTTTCTCCATTGTTTTCATCACGTGATGCAAACATCCGGTCAAAAAGTCAATTCTTGACAACGAAACTTTGGTTTCATCATATTTGTGGATATTCTGCATTTAGGGAATGACACTTCAAAACCCATTGAGCAAACTTGCCAGGAAAGCGTATTCTCTCAGATCAACTGGTTCTTGTAAAGTTGTTTCGACCCCATTTTTCACTGACACAGGTGCACTTTACAGACAGAATCAGTCGTCCAGAATGAACATTTGGATGGACATCAATGAAAAACAGGGCGTTGGACCTGGAATCGCAGACAAGTGGTGGAACCAGATAGTACACAGATACAGTGAACCTCAAAGGCATTATCACACCTTGACACATGTGCAAGATATGCTGAAGCATCTGGAAGAGCACGCCGAAAAACTGCAGGATGCCAATGCTGTGGCCTTTGCTGTCATATTTCACGAGTACGTGTCTGCGTGAGTTTTGCTGGCATGTTGGTGTTGGTTTGTTTGAAATAATTTATTGATCCTCGACAATTACAGTTGAATTTCTCGAGCACTGATCCTTGTCAGGGTGTACACGTGTTGCTTGGTCCGTCAGTCAGACAGTGGGTGCCTGGCTGCAAGAAATCAATTCGAACAGTTTGATCAACCGTCAACATTGTTTTCACCTGTGCTCTGTTTACAGTGTCATTTACGAGCCGAAGGCCCCAGATAACGAAGAAAAAAGTGCAGTGATGTTTCAGGAGTTCGCCAAGGAGGCCAATTTGCAGGTAACACATTCAGTTCCTTTTCTACCTGTTGTTGTCCAGATTTATGAGTTTGATGTGATTTCACTGACCATGTGAAATGGCACTGAAAACATAAATTTCTGTGGAAGGGGGGACTTTTTCTTTCAGCCAAGTGTGACAGAATCAGTGGTGAAATGGATCCTTGCCACGAAGGCGCATTCCACCCCGGAGCATCATCAGAATGATCCAGCTTCAGTTTCGGACCTGCATTATTTGTTGGACTTCGATATGTCGGTTCTGGCTTGGCCGGAAGAAGGTAGGAACATGAGCCGCGTGTGAACTCTTACTTCGATTTTTGCGCAAGACGCACCGCGGGCTTGTGACGCGAAAGGGCCACGATGTGTTCGGCGCGTTCACCGAACTGTGTGGTTCTTGGTTGACATTCTTTGAAATCACTACAATTATACAACGATATCATTTCTCAGTGCTCATCGAACATGTGTTCAAAACCGAGTGACATCCCTTTCAGATTACAAGAGATATGCGGAGCAGATACGCCAAGAGTTTATTCACTTCCCAGACGCCGAATTCAGAAGCAAACGAGCTGTGGTAAATGTGAACGAAAAAAGATTTTTCTCAGTTCGCTTTATCTTTTGAGGAGAAGTTAGAAAGTCAAGTGCAAAACCCCCGTTAATGTTGCAGGCGCTGAAGCAGTTTCTGACTGTGCCGTATATCTTTGCGACACCGGAATACCGACTCAAGTGTGAGGGTCGGGCGCGCGAGAACATCCAGAAGGAAATTACTCGTCTCACCGCGGGGACATGAAGGACCAAGATCTGGAATACCTTGACGCGCAATGGCGATTGCGCAACCTTGCACTACATGTCGCTTGTCGTTCTTCTCAGACGTTCTTTTTGTCGCTTCCCTGCCAAGTCCCTCGCGTCTTTCATGCGACAAAATGTGATGGAGAAGCGAATCCTCTTTGTTGGAAGACAAGTTCTGTGATAAGTAACGTTCGTACAGCTGTATAAATGTATGACCTACATGTACGCACGATATAGGATGGTCCGTGCATCAAAGTCGCACGTGAATAAAGTCTGCTGTCCTTTCGAGAATGACACTAAAGTCGTTCATTGATCGGCTGTTCACAAAACACTTACTGGCGACAAACTGCGTCGGCATCTGCGGTTGTTTGGCACTGGGCGACTTTCTGGAGCAGAAGGTTGCAGCGAAAGCGCGAGGTCACGATGGTTCAACTGACACAAAAAGAATCGGTGCGTCATCTGCACAACTCTAACTCATTCCATTCACCTGCCACTGACCATTTGATCAAAGCTGGATGCCTGTCAAGGATTAGCAATGAAGCATTCATACTGTATGGCGATCGTGCAGCAAACTGATCACACTTTACCCCACTGCACAGACTGCAGCATTTGTGCTCTTGCAGGGCGCATGGCTGCGAGTGGTCTGCCTGTCGGGGTTGTGGAGACCGTTTGGTACGGCTGGTTGGACAGGCGCTTCCCCGGTGCCGCGTTCACTGCCATCAAGAAGAAACTTGTCCTCGACATGTTCGTTGGAGGTCCACTGATCAACATGGTGTGGCTTCCCAGTACGTGTCCGTCTCATTGTTCTCGCTTCCTTTTGTGTTTCCAAGAAAACAGAACAAACCTCAGGGCGTGCAAAAAAAGCTTTTCCTTTTTTTTCAGCAATTGAATTGCTGGAAGGCAAATCCGTTCGCGACGCCGTGGTCCATTCCCTCTACAAATTGCCTTATGTTTTGGCGGTAAGCAACCTCGATTTCTGTTTCTGTCCACGTGTCTTCAAGAATAAGGTGTTCCCAAGCACTTGTGGTGAACCCAGCGTTTTCCCGAGACTTGGCGCAATTCACTTTCGGAATGCAAGCAACGTTCAAACAAGTGGCGAGACGTTTGTGGTTCGCAGATAACTGAAGCTTTGCTCTCCACCAGGGGGAGGTGGTGTTCTACATCCCGGCGCAGTTCGTCAACTTCCGCTTTGTGGCCCCGCGCTTCAGAGTGATGTACGTGGGCGTACTGACGACTGTGTGGGTCGTCTTCCTCAGCTTCGTGCAGCATGATCTCCACGCGACCACGGCACAGCGCGAGTCAGGGGACTGATCTCTTTCTGGAGCTCTGTCCGCGCGCAAAGAAAAATTATCTGGAGCCGATTCAGAAATTGGTTGAAGAGGGTTCGTCGCCGGCCGACTTTGATCGTAACTGAAAAATAAACAGGTCTTGAGTCTACTGGTGGGTGGTGTCTTGCATGTGATGTGTTCGAGTTGGACCTGCTCGCCGTGGAACCACGATTCCATTGACGTACGCGTCTCCAGACACAGTCTCAGTGCTGCACCGTTGAGTCAGACCTGTGGGGAATGGCGCCTTCTTTTCCCCAGGATCTCTTCTTGAGGGAATCCAATCTGACATCTGTGTCACAAAGTGTGCCGATAGATATATGTTTGCATTTTTTTCTCGGCCCTGGGACACGTGAACTTCGGTATCAGCAAGCTGAACTTCCTTCATCGTGGAGCAGTGTCACGACTGTCTGTGCTCAGGGATGATGTCAGAAAAATCCATTGTTTTATCAATCACGAACAAATTGTGGCCAATAAATGACAAGAAAAGTGATAACTGTTGTTTTCTTTGATTGCATTGATTTTACAACAAATTTATTTCTGTTGCTTTGCTTGCGAATCATTCTGATCGTCCAGAACAGGCACAAGTTTTTCGCTTCGCCATGCGTCGCGCCCCGCTGTACGCGCTATGCGCGGTTCTGGTCGCTGCTGCTCCTGTGGCTGCGATCCGCTGCCTGCGACCTGACGGACCCTGCAAATGCCACACGGATCACGGATTGGTGGACCTCACTCCTCTGAACATCACGGGCCTCAGGTGAGACGAGACTCTTAAACTGTCGCTGTCCGTCTGAAGGTTTTGTCCGTCATTCATTCACGATTTACTCCCAGCACTCAACACGATGGAGTTTTTTCGCTCCTGTGCACCATGGAAATGTTCGTGTCCATGCAGTGTACTAACTTTTGCACAGAACTTTGCGGGGCCACCGTTTTGATATGTTGTGTGACAAATAATAATATGTTTGCCGTCAAACGAACATCGCCCGTGCACATTTTGCGCAGACGTCTCACATGAGAACGTCAACAATCTTATGACGCGTTAAATTCCCATGTTCACCGAAGACAAACGGACGGCATACGTACATGCAGGCACATCTCTCTCTCTCTCTCTCTCTCTCTCTCTCTCTCTCTCTCTCTCTCTCTGAATAACGATCAAGGTACTGACTGCAAAACACTTTTCACTTTCATGTACCACGCTTTTGCAGATTCACAGCAGAGTTTGGGGGAAAGCAGTATTTGTACAACCCCTGCAGAGCTGTTGGTCTCCCAGGAGAATGCAGCAAATCTCATGTTTGCGCGGTAAGATAACAAAACGGACAATTCAATTTGTTCCGTGGCAGAAAGGTGTTGCCAGGAGTACAGGTCTCAAAGAAATGTTTTTTCCGGACCTGAATGGAGGAGGGGCATCAGGCCCATTCACATTGATTTTCATGACACTGATTTTCCGTGAAAGTACCGGAGTTTTGCAGGTTGACTCCTCAAAATCTGTCTCACTCGGGAGTGAGGGTCAAGCTCGCTGGGTTGACAGAAGGTGGGTTCACAGAAGGAACCCAACCAACAACCTGGTCTTGGCGTACAGCAGTGTTCACAGTTTCTTCGTGTGAGTAAACGGTTGCTGAAACGAAATCGAGTTGCATTTCCACGAAACGTTTACTCTGGAGGAGCAGAGTTCCAAAAAAGTGGCCGGTTCTTGTTTCGTTTGAATGTTCACCAATTGTCCTTGCATGTAGTACCAGCGTCACAGTGAAGTTGGTGTGCGATGCGACAACAGATGGGGTCTTCATGGCGTCCGGCTCTCCAAGAGTCAAGTCCAGTCAGCTCTCTATTTTCGGTTTACGACCATCGCCACCGCAAGTCTACTTTGCTCTGAGAAGCAGGTTGGACTCTCTTGTACTGCAGAGTTTCTTTTGTGACGTCGTTCTTGCAAATTTTTTGAAGAACATACACCTGAGTATGAAATTTGTCTTCCGACAGGTATGCTTGCCCCAGAAAGTCCGAAAGGTTTTATCATCACGACCATCATGATCACAATGACCAAGATCATGATGACCACAATGATCATAATGACCACAATGATCACAACGACCACGATCATGATGACCACAATGACCACAATGATCACAATGATCACAACGACCACGATCATGATGACCACAATGACCACAATGATCACAATGATCATGACGACCACCACGATCATGATGACCACGATGACCACAATGACCACGACGATCATGATGATCACAATGACCCCAATAATCACAATGACCACGACCACAATGACCACGACGACCAAAATGATCACGACCACGACGAAAACTTTGATCCCTGCTCGACCACTGATGATCAAGTCGTCGTCGCCAAGAAGACCCTGGCCGTGGCTGGAATCCTGCTGACCCTGCTGACCGTCCTGCTGACCGTGATGACCATGTACTGCATCCTGTGCTGCTGCGGATCTTCGGACAAGCAGAAGGGAGACAAGGCGAAGAAAGAGAAGATCTACACCATTTATGCACCATTCGAGAATGAGAAAACGGCATTGCCTTGAGACTTTGTGGGCAAAAATGGTATTCTGCGATCAATGGTGTTGTCTTGCCCTGTGTTGAAGAGTCAGATCAAGGTCAGATTTAGGCCTGTACGTTTCTTCAAAAATATGGCATGTTCTGTGTTGTGTCAGACTTCGTATACACGCTCGTACACTTTCAGGCAAATGTATTTTCGTTGATTTTGCTCAAGAATTTGTTCACGACGGCTGTCGAAGAGCCAGAAAAGTTCAAAATGTCGACTCAAATTGCTGTGGCCTTTGCTGAGTTTTTCAAGCAGAGAATGGAAAATTCTGAACCCGTGGAGAATTCCTTCTTCAGAATAAAGTTTCCCATGAAATTTCCACAAGTGACACTCCTCCAACGACAAATTGCGAATTCCACACCTCAACAATTCTTCATTCGTGTTCCATTGGTGTCCTTCTCAATGGTGCATAGAATTTGTGAATTAATTTGTCAAGCACAAGATGCCCTTGAGTCTAATTAATCAGATGTAGCAACAGGAAAGGAACGATTTCTCACGACAGACATGACAAAAGTGATGCTCACACACGAAGGTGCGAAACGTCCTTCCCAACCTTGAGCTTCTTTATTGTGAAATAACTTTCTGTCTCTGCCATGGATGATTCTTTGGATCGCAACGTTCACGGTGTTCGGCTGAGTTCCATCGGAAAGCGGTGAAAATCGGTGACGGGCTGATCCATCCTCCGGATGTCAGGCAACATGCAATGCTTTTTCAGCAAGTGCGTTTTCACAGTGAAGCAGAACACTCTCGAGGGTCAGAACAATTGCGAATTGAAGCCAATTTTCTGCAGGAAATGCTTGTTTCAACAAGCTTCTGTCTTTCCACAACACCTGGCTGTGACACCTTTTCAAATGCGCTCATCCCAATTGAAAACCCTGTGGATGTTTCTTTCAATTCCAAACTGCAACAAAGCAAAAACAACCCTGGTTTGAACATCGATTTGAACAATAGGCAGACAGAAACGCTCAAGGTGAGGTCCGCTCAATCATATTCGCGTTAGGCATCCGATTTGGCAGATTCTTGTTGCTCTTGGCCTTTATTCAGAGCTGAGTTCACGGTGTCTCGGGCACAGTTTCCTCAGATGGAAAACACACGACAAATCGACCGAAGAAAATCTCCAAAACAGGTGTCAAAGGAATCTCTGCAGGCGTAAAAATGATACTGCACGGGTTCTGAATCTCCAACTCGCGGTACATTTGGGTGAGTGGCACCTCACCCGCGGACTTACATCACAGGATGCCCAGAGGAACCGACCTGTTGCATCACCTGGTTCAGAATCCACTCAACAGGGCAACAGGGATTTGACATCACAGCCATTCAACTGAAAGCACGCCATGCATGCATTCCATCGCCACCATTCAGTATACGCACAGAGGCGTGCACATGTGAGTGATGCTGAACTGGATCTACATGGCAAGCACGAAAGTGCAGTGTGGACAAGATCCATGGAATCAGTGTTGAAACCCATCTGTCCCAGTTTGTTGCTCACCCAACAAGCGTCGTGGAATGTCACATCAGAGTGACAGGACCAAGATGAGAGACAGGTTGTAAGGCAACCCTGGAAGGTTTCTCAACCTTTTTTCATCAAACGACTCTTTGTGTCCCAAGAATTTGTCATTCAGGGAAGGTTTTCAATTTTTCTGTGCTTGGGCCCAATCTATATATCCCTTCTGAGAGAGCCTTTGCTCAGATTGAGTTTTTGAAGAAACGTTTGTGGTTACAAACTGCACAATGCCTGTAGATTCCGAGAAATGTCAGCAAAATAACGAGCAGGTACACACAACGACTGAAGCAGCATTGACAAATTTGGTGTTCTTGTGCGATATTTCTGTTTCGTACACGATCAACGAGATTTCCCTGCACCTGAACCTGAAACCACGGAGACGAAGGCTGAAGCCCAAGCTCAGTGGGGGCTGTGCGTGCCAAGACCGATCCAACAATCATCACGTCAATGCCGAGCATCAATTCAACACCCAATGATATTCCCAGCTTGAAACTTCCAAAGCACGAAATTCAAACGTTCCTGTGCGTGCTCGGAATCTGCCGTTTCAATCTTGACAAGACTTCATTTGTCAGACGTGCTCATTTTAAGCACACTGCTTTTTGTGGACAGTTGCACATGGGACATCACAACCCAGCCCTTCGGGAGAAATTTTGAATGCTTGATCCGATACGCAGCCCGAAACGCCCCTGAAGGTTCCGTTCGTGAGGCTCCGTCCGTGTCCGCTCTGTGTGTGATAACAATGTGTTGCAGTCAACTGACCTGGCAATGGAAAAATTTTGCAACACCGGTACTTCTGCATGCCACGACAAAATTGTCGTGCAACAAGAATGTATGTGTCAAACTATCGTGCTTCTGGCCAACTTGGAAAAGTGACATTTGAGAACGAAGCAAATATATTTTGCAAAAGACAAACTTCTGTTCTGACATCAGCACCCCTCTCGTTGAATGCAGAGTGGTTGAACCAAAACTGTTGAGACACAAACTTTGCGTTGAGAATGCGCAAAACTTTCCGAACTGAAAACCACAAAGACCGAGGACAGGCTGCACCTTTGCGGTTGGTCCCCCGTGGTCCTAATCAAGCCGCGCGCCCGTCTGCGCCTCTAATGGCCGGTGTTCGATTTCACGTCGATCTGAGTCGCTGCGCCCGGTCCTCACCCTGTCGGGAAGCGGAGTCGCCGGCCGAAACGGGACGGACTGAAGTTTGAGTGAAAACCAGTGCTCAAAAGAGCGATCTAGTGCCACGAACCCTGCAAAATGTTCCAACTTTCAACGAACAGCTGAGCACTTAATGAACAAAGGAGCCTTGGCAATCTCAGGACAAGGGAATAGCGTGGAATGCAAAACCTTTCAGGTGATGGATAGAAGGGTCCCTTGTCCTCGATCAATGCAAAATGCGCGTGCTTGTGCTTTCCTGGAAAAATATTTTCCCACAGAGCCACTTCTTTTGCACAGTTTCGAACAGGCTCCCCATCTTGAGGCATGTGCTTTTCAGCGAGACCCGACACCTGTGACATTTGCAGTTCAAAGTGTGCCCAGCACCTGTTCAGCGTTGAACTTTCCATTTGGGGGAAAGACTCAGCGGCCTCACTTCAAACAAGGTGGGGGAGCGCCCTTCAATTTGCAATTGTCAATTTTTGTAACGAGCGAGCCGCCTGTCTCAGCTTGTGTGACTTTTGCGGTAACAGTTCGCAGAATGATACATTGGTTTTCAGCATTTTGTCTGGCAACAGCACTTGAATTCAAATTTCAGTTGGAGAAGCTCAAAACCTTTCAGCTCTAAGCTCCACACCCAAAATCATGTTGAGCGAAATGACAGATATCAGAATTGAGCAACTCTTTCAACCCCTGTCAATTTGTTCCGACGGAAGTTGGGAGAATCGAAACAAGGACGAGGCTGAGATGATTCATGAAAAGTTTTCTTTGGTGAAGAGAAATTTCATTTTCCTTTGTGACTAGACTGACAGACGAGACTGGAATCCTTGTTTGATACTGGCCAATTACTGGGTCTCCACGAAAAGCTGAATGGAGCTCTGTGATGAGAGAGTCGAGGAACACATGCACAACCAAAGAAATCACTTTGGCGGGAGCACAGGTCCTCGATGTCTTCGTGCTGCAGACAATCGCGATCGCTGCCACTTAACACGGGTCTTGTTGACACAACTGGTTCAAACTCCCTCTGTGAGGCGGAGCCGGAAGTGCACAGGAGGATGCAAAACATTTTTCAAAACGAACAAGAAATTTTTCGCTGCACAAAGGCTGATGGCGGACGACTGTAATTGGGTTGGGGTGGATTTAAGCAACAATCCACACTGAAATGCATCTGCTGGTACGCAAACACACAGTGCACTCTGCTTTAGTATCGTGGATTGGTCACTCTCTTTCAACTCGGGTGGTGGCCAACCAACCCCTCGACTGCGTCGCAATTCCTCAAATACGAGTCACAGCACGTTTGCGTGAACGATTGGCTTGGTGAAATCGTTTTCGACCAACGCCTGCAAAAAAATGCAACCCACGCAGCTTTAAATCTGTTGGACCATCGAGTTCCGCCTCTCTTTGGTTCCTTTTGAGGGCATATCAACTTCAAAGATAATTGCGAGTTCTCATTCACGCCACGCTCCCACGTGTCGTTTCCTTGTTCTGCACTGAGAGAAAAGATGAAGAAAAAAAATTTTGATTCAAAATTGGCAGCAATATTTTTCAAAATCGAACATCTGTTGGCCAAACATTCTGGCGGTGGGACAAAAGTGCTCAAGACAGGTTTCCACACTACAAGAGAAAAACACACCTCAATTTTTCTCCTTCGGTCATTTTCGGGCGTTGTGCCGACGAAGTTCTTTGGCCTCGTGACAAACCTAAAAACCAGCCACAAATGCATCCAGCACCAAAAGAACTGTCTCCGAGTGCAAGATCTGCAGCTGGAAAAGGGACAAAATAGTTCAAACCATGCCGTGGAGCAAGGCTTTTCCGGAACACCTGCATGAAGAAGGAGCATGCAGCTCTGTCGGGGAAAGAATTCCAAACTATCAAGACACCAAGGACGGACTCGGGCCTGGGGATCCCTAAACAGGGTGAAACACCTGTAGTGTATTCGGGAAACTTGTATCATATTCTCGAACCATCCGTATACAACTGTATTATTCTATATTCATCTAGAACCTTCTATAATATTCATGTATCAATCAATTTGGGTATATAAACCAGGATTTGTCACAAGCTTGTCAGTTCATCACCAGCCAGCAATAAAGACAACAAGAGTCAACTGGGAACACGAGTTAGTCTTCATTCAACAACACCAAGAAAACCAAGTTCTGCCAGGTGAACTGACAGCGCGTCGCACTTTGGACCAAACGATTAAAATATGTTTTTCACCTCAACAGTTTCTCGACAACTTGAGATATCGCTGGGCCCACCCTTCCAAGTTCAACCGTTGGCCCTCCCACTTTACTTTTCTCCAAATGCAATTTCGAACTCTCAGTGAGACCAACGACAAAAGTATTGAGAGAACCCGAAAATTTGCGCTTTGAACTGAATTACTCCTCCTTTTAAATTAAACACAAACGCTTGTTGCAGATGCCTATCTGGCAATGATGTACGATAACTTGAAATACCCTCCCTCAGTTCTCGCACAATCATTCACCAATTTAGTGTAATCATTTGAAAATAGATTAGACTCAGCACTGTTGCTGTTTGACAGGTCAAAAACTTACCGCTGCGGTTCGGCCACATTACCACACGCATCAAACTCATTTGCTTGCGCCTGCACACCAAGACGTTGACAACACAGTGCGAATCGAAATGGGTTCTTTTCAAAGTTGAACGAGCCAAAGTGATGACGTGCCGAGTGTTACGCACTGAATGTGTTTTCAAATTTGGAAAGAAGCGTGTGTGCCGGAGGTCAGTCCGCGAGACAGACAGACAGACAGACAGACAGACAGACAGACAGACAGACAGACAGACAGACAGACAGACAGACAGACAGACAGACAGACAGACACACAGTCAGACAGACAGACAGACGTACGGACGTAGATAACGGGGGGGGGAGGGGGGGGGGG
>JAAUXT010048295.1_pt1 | contig 22799 bp, 21 predicted proteins | sample 7278171 | NCBI WGS metagenome assembly JAAUXT01 (sample SAMN14350112, study PRJNA611818) | marine sediment metagenome | isolation source: surface marine sediment (1.8m) | place: French Polynesia: Moorea | collected 2018-08 | reverse complement strand
GGAAGGAAGATTGTGTCCTACTCTTTGTTATTCCCTTAGGATTTGAAAAAAATCACACCCGAACCACCAGAAATGCCGCCCGATCGGGCACTTAAATTTCTTGCCTCGTATTCACCGGAGCATCGGTTCGCTCGCGAGAGATCTGACGGCGCAATGAACGGATTTCTCTCCAGAGTCAATACTTCTCTGCGCTCGGAGGTGGCTGGAACCAATTGACCACGAGCAGAGGGACAATGTGCATGTGAGTGTTGTCCTGTGCGGAGTCAGCATGCGGGATGATTCGCAGGAGTTGGGTCCAGATTCCAGTCTGCTTGACCCCATTGTGTTGCGCGCGCGCGCGTGTGTGTGTGTGTGTGTGTGTGTGTATGTACGTGTGTGTTGGGGGGAGGTTCTCACGCGACGAAGATTTGAGATGGACTTTGATTGTGACATGGAGTGACCGCAGAGCCCATGCAGGAAGGACAAGTCAATGTCAGATCTGCGCAGATGTCAGCATGCTTCTTTACAGCCGGAGAACGCACTTTACGTGTCAAAGTGACTTGTCAAAAGTGTTGGGAACATTCCTTTGCGATTTAGCTACTCGCAAGAATTTGGCACAAAAGGCTTCTTTAACTGCGTCGTCACCAGACAAAAACTCGGAAACGTTGCCATGATGTCATTTGACACAAGCTGAGTCCAGCAACCTCCTCAAACGAACAACATACGGGGTGAATTTCACAAGGAGATGAGTTCAGCTTTGGTCTCAGGAACCAGACTCTGGTTCCCGCGCGATAATCCTCCACACCTCACACCATTCCACATCAAACAGACAGGTGGATTTCACCCATGCAGGACACGGAACCTGCACCGTCTGTGGGTCGAGTCCTTCTTTCTTCCACCTGCCCCGCACGGCTCGGCTCCGCAGAACACGGCCCTGATGGATTCCCAGTCCCGTCCACAAAGGTCAAAAGACGTCAACACATGAAGTCAACTGCAACACAAATGGTGTTGACCATGAAATCCGCCTCAAACTCAAGGGTCACAGTGGCAAAACTATGTGTGTATCTTAGTGCTTGAGAGAAGATGTGAAATTCTACAACTCTGCGACACAATGCGTGGCGTATGTTCTCGCATTGTGGTAGAAATGGGTTCTCATCTTACAAAAAAGAAGGTTCCTGTTCAATCACACAACTCCTTTCTCGACCAAAGGTCTCGAAAAGTCATTGAGTTATTTCACAGGAACTTGTTGTACAGTGTGAGAACCCTGTCTTCCGGCGATGCCAGAGATGCACTGCGATACTGCAGACTTCGTGAAATGTGCTGCGGCAAAGTGTCCGCCACGTCACTTGTTTTCGCTGCTTTCAGATTTTCTGCGCACTTCTTGTCGTGATCAGATGGCCCACACCATTCTCAATACGTGTGCCAAACAGATTCTCCTCCCTGTTGTTTTGTTCTTTCCGAGAAGATTTGTTTGCCGCGGTGCATTGACCCTGCTGCCTTATCAGTGGAAAACGCACCTGGGTGAGCGGACCGGCGGACGGGCGGACGGACGGACGGGCGGACACTGTTTGGGCGGAGACCATAAAAATCTGCTTTATGAGCCGTGCGGAGGAAGCTATTGTTTCAGCCGCTACAAACAAGTCCAACGGAAACCCACTGTAAATTAGTTTTCAGGTGGACTGGAGTTGAATGGAGGCCAATCCCCATTGATTGCGCCTCTGTGTCGCTCAGGCAGGAGAAAAACGTTCTACTTTCCTGTGCTTTTGATGCGCAGTGCAGTTGGAGTGCACCTACATGGCATGGCCTTTTTCTCAACAGGAATGTTTCATCCACCTACGCAAGAAGAAACGTTTTGAGATTTTGTTGTTGTATCGAAGCTGAAACCTGAGGTCAGTGTGTTTGAAAATGGTGCAAATCGTGCAAAATTTACTCCATGTGGACACTGCAAGATTCATCTTGCACCAAATTTTTGTTTCAGAACGATGATTGCATTTTTTTCTTCCAAACAACACACCCATGCACAACCTCTGAATGACATTTCTTTCCTTGCCAGTGGACATGAAGCTGGCAAAGTGAGTGTGCAAAGGGTTTCTCAAAACACGCACACACACACACGCACGCGTGCAAACACACACGCACACACGAACACACGCACATGTACACACACACCGCGACTCAAAGGACACAGCAAACGCTGTGACAGCTGAACGCGTGAGATGTCTCTTGGTCCGTGGACACAACACAGCGCAACCTGGGGCCTTCCAATTGCGAATGTTCCCATGCATTTTTCAAGGACCTTTCTACCGCGGCGTCAAAGAGAATTTAGATGCGACACAAATGAACGTCTCCCACAAAACGGGGCAGGGATCCTCAATGGTCCCGCTGCGCACTTCCGCTGTCACAAGTGAGATGAAACACCCCAAAAACCTGGGTCAAGTGCGACGTCCTTGCAAAGAAACGCCAAGACAACAACCCTCTCCAGAACATAAATTTCACAAATCCGACCCGATGATCTGGTAGGATTTTGAACATGACCCACTCAGTGCAGGTCGCATGACCCTGAAGTTCTGAGGGAGCATTGGGCGGTTCGACTTCAGCGGTCTCATCACAGGGGCAATCTGCGTGTATAATGGATCGACTTGCACGAGAGAGCCGTCTTCGCCCTGTAACACAGACAGGTCGCCTCTTGTGAAATACATGAGCAGTTTCATGATCTATGGTCCGGTATTGGTGCAGCGCTGCCTGCGCGGGCAGTGACCAGTTGTCGTGTCGGTAGGCCGGCCTCGCCCACACCCCGCTCTGGAACAGAAACCCCGGTCATCTTCCGGTGTGCTGGAACCGAGAGACCCTGCATACTTTGTGGCCTAAGGTATAAGAGTTCGTGAAACGTGTGGCCTGATGTGTCAGGGTTCAATGAGTGTGGTGGTGAGTGTGACACTGAGAGGCCTGAGGCCTCGCACTCACTCTGAAACTGACCCTTGGGCCTGGAAAGCCTCTGTGTCCATGAGGCATCTCATATTCGTTGTACCAGCTCTGTAGACCCTGAAACTCAAACTATAAATTCCCGCGACGACGCCTCAGCAGAGACGGCTGTTCTCTTCGAACAGAACTTGGAGCACCTGGGGAATACCCAGACTGATTGTCCCGTGGAGATGGAACAAATGAACGTTGATGGCAGTTGGCACCGGAACTTTCACGTGCTCGTAAACAAGAACCTTCGCACTGACAAAGCTCCCACAGATGACTCCCGTTGGACCAGAAGCCACTTGCTCAAATTTGTATCTAAATTGACGTTCTCACCGGGGACAAATGTGCATTTTGCCACCAACACAGGTTCTTCGTCTCGCCACGTGCGCCAAAAGGACGTGCTCCACCCCATATCTTTCCTCCGAAGGCTTCCTTCGGTGCCAGTGAACCCAAAACTGTTGTGTCCAACAGAAGCTGTGTGACCACAGGTCAATCGAGCAAAGACCAGTCCTGTCAGACGAGGGCAAAAGTTGACCATGGTGACAAACAAGCACTCAAGTGGGGGAAAGGCCAATTGATGAAATTTGGGCTCAGTTTGGAAACTTTGAAAACTCACGAAAACGACTTGTACTTCAACAGAGAGATGTTTCAATGCGTTTTATCCGTGCACGTAAGCAGGAACTTGACAAACAACGCGCGCCTTTGTCAAAGGTGTTTTTATCTGCAACCTGACACATTGCAAGATCGAGCCTGTCTGAATCGTATGCCTGAAGGTGCTCCTCCAAACGATCATCATTTTTAATTGTTCATTGCACGGTAATTTACCCTGAATTATTAATCCGGCGGGATTTCCTTTTCTTTACGGATCAATAGAAATGCGCGGTTGTGGCTTCCTTTTGCTTCAGCGATTCAAAGACACAGTCCGAAACCAGGTAACACAGGCTTTTGGGGGACTTGTAGAAACCTACGCGTAAAGAGAGACTCTGGCTGTTTGGTTCGGATCAAGCGAGACCCGGTGAACCAGGACCACATTCCGACCAAGACCACGTGGTCTCAAATGTGGTCCTAATTTTCAGGACCATACTTCAACCTGCTGGGACTGCATTCTGCCAGGTCTAACAGGTGGGAATGTGGTCCAAAACAAATTTTAGGACCACACTATGACGTCATTGTCTGGTCTTGAAATTTTAGGACCACGTTCCGCCGGCGGAACGGTACGCAGGTCGGAGACTGGTCCTGAAACACCTGTGTAACATACTGAAAATTGGCTGGACAACTGCTTTGTCTCTGAGGGAGCCATTGTTTGAGGAAAAGTCCAACCAACCGCAATCTCCGGCCGAAATTAACTCGTGCGACCCACTCTGTGAGAGGAACAAGTTTTTCCCATTTGTTCCAGCTTTCTAACTCGCGCGCTGATTTATTTCATTTGAAGTCAGAGCGAATTGAAATTCAGCGCACCTTCCCGCATGATGAATGGCGGTTCGCTAATTGTACTGCAAATCCCAATTTAGCCATCCAAGTGTTCAGAGAATCATCCATTACTGCTGTCACTGCGTCTTCCGCAGCGAGACGCGAGCAAATTTGTCGAATCTCTCTTTGCTTATCGATGCAGTTTGAAAACCAATCGGGTCAAGCGAAGTCGACAGGAAACGACGGAGTCAAGGAAGTGGGGCTCAAGGAACTTTCCATGTGTTGTGGGGAGGAAACGTGCGGCTGTTGTGGAGCCTTTTGATGTGGCGCTCAAAATGCAGTGCAGGCTGCGAAAATAACAGGGTGAAATTGTCAGGATACGGAAAACCATGCAGGACTGTGTCATGACAGACATTCTGTTCAAATGAAACAGGCACTGCATACAAATTTGGTTGGTTCAAAGCAAATGATCCGGCTTGTGGGAACAGAACAAGAGCGAAGAGAGCAAGAAGCAGCGTGCAGGACACGCGCACGTAGACAGACCCCTAATCGGAGTGCGATCTCCCCTGAACATCCCCAGGTGCCGTCCTCTTCATTAGACTCGGCTGCGCAATTAGCCTCGTGACGCCGATCGCCGCCGCCGCGCGAGCTGGAATCAATCCACAGTACCGTATTCACCCGTGTCCAAGACGCATCTTTCTGCTTGGTAATTGAGCATTGCATTTGATTTTGCGATTTGTTGTGCGAAGTCCCTTCAGAGAGGAGCACCCAGTGGTGGTGCAGTGAAGGCAAGGTGAGCCTCTTGCCCCGCCTTTATCCCCACTTGTGACCTCCTTCTCTCCTGCAATCTTGCATATGTTCTCTCCTTCTCCTTTCATCTTCCTTCTCTTTCTTTCTCTCTATTTCTCCCTTACTTTCTTTTCTTCCTTTGCTTTGTTTCCCCAACAACGAGATTCAAAGGACTTTGCAGGGTCCGTTTACTATAGATGCCGTGAGCACTGGTTCTTGTTTGGTGCCAGAAAGTTGAGGCAAAGGCTGAGGTGCGTCCGATACAAGGGTGCGACTTGTACACGGGTGAATACGGTGATCTACTGCTGCTGATCATCCGGACCGTCAATGGTCCGAACGCGTCACGTGAGTTAATCAGCCAAATGTCACGTGAACCTAAATTCAGCCTCGTTGTCAAGTTGATTGAACTCCGACAGCGGGTCATAGATACCGTAGTTTCTGTGTTGAGGTCTGTCGCCTAGTTCTGTCCGAGAAAATTCCTTGCAAGTTCAAGATAAAGACCATCCATGTCTGCGGAATTGAAACCTTCGCACAGTTCCACTGCAAAACGCTTCAGTCTGGATTACACCACAGGGAAAAAACGATGGTCATTCATAAAAGTGAAGTGAATTGTGCTGCGAGAGCCTCAGTTTCAAACCCTGAACAACTTGTGTTTTCTCCATGTGTTACAAATGCCTTTTCAGAGAAGTTATTCCCCTCATGTGGCCGGTCAAATTTTCCTTGAATACAGTCTTTGAGAGCAATATCTGCCTGCACTAAAAAGAACACGAGCCTCCGAGGAGTCTCTATCGCATTGATTTATGTAGTTGAATGCAGTCAATATTGTAAGCAATGCCCACATTATCCTGGCATTCAATGACCAATGTGTTGAATCTGCTTTGCGAGGCTGCTTCAATTTAGCACGCGTGAACGCTCCTCTTCCCCGCTGCTCCAACTCAGATAGGCCGAGATAGGCGCCGCTAAACCCTAACGCTCCTCAGAAAGACTTTTTCAGAAAATCCTTGTCTTCGTTGCCAAACCTGAGCGCTTTGGTTGTGACTACAGCAGCGTGTTGTCAAGGACCAAACAGACCAAACATGGGCATTTTCTGTTTTTTGAGCACTTCACTCAAAGCAGCAGTCTGAATTGATGTTCAACCGAAAATTTTCAGCAATCCATCAGAGTGCAGTCGAAGGACGGGAGGGGTGTCAGACGTCTGACAAGCGAAGAAGTTTTGTAACGTGTCCCGAGCTTCCTGTGACTTCGCTCAATCATCCGCTTCTCAGAGTGTCCGCGCGCCGCGTGAGTTATCGGCTTTGGATGAGTCAGGTGATGCGAGAGTCTTTCAATAGATTTTGCCATTTTCAAGCGTTTTGTCTTGCAACTGAGACAGATTTCTATTTTTCCACTGTTAAATCTCAGGTTTTCTTGGTTCTGCCGCGCATGGAGCAGTGCCTTTCGTGCATGAACAGAAAGGTGGACCGCTCCGAAAGTAAAATTGTTCTGGCGTTGGCGGCGTAAAGAAGAATTCTGCAGCAGGCTACGTGATTCTTCTTTTCACAAAAAAATGCTGGAGCTTTGGTCTCGCCTTTCTGTGACTTTTGCAGAGCACAATACCAAAAAAGGATGCAAAAGGAGAAATCTTCATAAGTATTGGCGCTGGCCCAGCGTGGTGGAAAAGATCACACTGATTGGGAGGGAGAAAGAGAAGGATTGCTCTCGTGCCTCATTGAGCTCGGGAAGTCTCCGATGGAAGGCAAAATCAATTTGCTGAAAAGAACACGACATGTCACTCTCAAGGTACTGCTGCTGCAATGGGAAAATTTGCCAGGAAGAAGTTTGAAAATAGAAGCTACTCGGTCAAAGCACAGGCAGGCGAGCAAGGAGCGCTCTGCTAAATGACCAAAGACTGCTCGCTCGTGCTCGGTCTGCACTGACCTGTTCTTTCTGTCTTCAGCATCATAAGCGAGGTTCTGATGGTTCTCACAGACAGTTAGCAATTCTGTACAAAATTGACGAGAGGATTGCTCGAGGTGTCACTGAAAACGTGTTGCGCGTGAAGCTGGAGCAAGAACCTCAATTCGTCAGTTGTGGCATCGCTTCACATTGAACTTGACCCTGCGACACATTACTCCACCTTCCAAATCCGTGTGCGCGTCCCCACCCGAGTCAAGTATCGCGCGCAAAAGGCAGCGAGAGTCGTGACCCAGGTGAAGAAACGTGAACACAAAACCATCAGAATCCGATCCCACAGACGCGCAGCAGCAGGAACTGAAAAGAACAAATAGATTCTTCAACCTCTTTGATGCGAAGAATTTATTGAGCCCGCGAGAATGAGGTCGGGTGGCGGGTGCGCTTCTAAAAATAAGTGGTGCTTCATCTGCGAATTGGAGACGTTATCTGTGTGCAAAGCTCAATGGCTGAAGAAGATTATCGCTTTCTGACTGAAAGTTCATTTCTTCCTGACAGATAGGCTCCCGACCGGTATCGACAAGCCCGTGCCTCGCGCGATCTTGGAGGCCGCGGACCTGACTATGGACCATAAGGCTCTGGAGAAATCAACCTAATGTTACACACATCAACACATCAATTCAAAGCAAGATCCCACACTTGAGTTGGACTGCGCAAGTGAGATAGAGAACTGTGGGTCCTGGGGTTTCAGGTCTTGAGCTTTCTTGACATAAATTGGAAAGGAAATAAGGACACTCAAGGAACTTGGGGAATACCCGTACGAGGCCCAAACTGTGTGTGCGTGTTTGTGTGTGTGTGTGTGTGTGCGTGTTTGTGTGTATGTGTGTGTGTATGTGTGTGCTTTTCCGGACGAGCCATCGTGAGTGCATATTGGCAAAAACGCAAAGAATGCATCTTTCTTTATCTTGACCAGTTGGTCAGCTCTGTCCATTGAGGAAATATGTGACCAGGAACTTGGTCTCGTCTCACAGCCATTCTCTGGATTGTTTTCCCGCCGCACAGGCAAAGTGGACGGACAGTTTCCTCTCGCACTTCCCCGGTTCCCTTGGACGTGAGACGCGTGACGTTGTGTGAGACGCGCGATGTTGTTGAGATGCCACACGTCACGTTCCCACGGGTTCGTCCAGTCGCGCTCGGCTGCTGCACCGTGGATCAAAAACTGACTTCTGTGAGAACCCTTACAAGTTCTTTGGAAGAGTATGCAATTTGAAAACACGGAGGGTTCAGTTCAGCAAACGCCACTTGTGACAAATTTGAGCAGGCTGAATTTCTCCTCGTCGAACAGAGAACCTGAAAAGGTCAGAGAACATGAAGCATCACACCCGAAGAAAAGATAACACCCAACTGCACTCCACGGGAGCGATCACATTACTGCGGCGCGGGCCTTGATAAGTCTTCTCGGACCTGAGCGCTTACATTATTAACGCGACGCAATCCCGACCAAAGTGATGAACAAAACGTGCCGCCCGGGGCGAGGCCGTCCGGCTTCGGCTTCATACTTAATGGACAGTGGGACAATGCAGTCCACGACCCTACAGCGGATCCAGGGGGCCCGGCAACCCCTCCCCCAATCCCGATTGAAAAACAACCCCCGCATGAGGGGAAATCCAATTCTGCCTTTCGTGACCGAACTGATCATTGAAATTCATTGGTGTCACAATCAGGTCACAAAAAGCAGAATTGGATTCCCCCTCGTATTTTGAGTCTCCGAGGGTTCGTCGCTTCATCGCGAGGCAGGCACCAGGTGGGAGATTTGAGTTCATGAATCACGAACGGTTTCAGAGTGAGAGATAGACAGACAGACAGACAGACAGACAGACAGACAGACAGACAGACAGACAAAAAGACAGACAGACAGACAGACAGACAAAAAGACAGACAAAAAGACAGACAAAAAGACAGACAAAAAGACAGACAAAAAGACAGACAAAAAGACAAACAGACAGACAAAGAGACAGACAAAAAGACAGACAGACAAACAGACAGGTAGACAGACAGACAGACAGACAGACGGACAGACAGACAGAGCAACACTTAGCTGTGTCAAGCTAAGTGCGGTGTGTGTCTTGGGATGCACAAACTCCCTATTCTACGCATGGACTGCTTGAGCTCAAAGTGAAGCACTTGAAAATCCATCCGATTTCCAGCAAATCACCAGCTTCATTGTCCAACAACCACAACTGTTGACCTTCTTGGGATCAAGATTACTGGGAATCACTGTCGGAGAACGCACGAGAGAAGCTTCCCTCTGGTGCTAGTTGTCTCAGTGCTCGACTGTCATCCGTCCTGAAGCACTGAAGCAGAGAGCCACTGACAAAGAACTTTGTCCTGTGAAGAAGAGTCGCCTTTGGACAAAAGCAAAGACAAAGAAGCATTTCAATTAAAGTTGGGGATTATCACTGTCCTTGTGCTTGTGCGCTTTTTGCGAAGTCACAGGGTGTGTGCTCTTTCTTCTTCGCGCCCTGAAATTATCATTTCACTTCAAAAAGGACACTTTGTCATGAACAGCTGCTCAAAGCTGAGCTTTTTTCAAAAGGCCTTCATAAGATCTGTCAGCTCGGAAAAAAGTCAGATTGGAATCACATAAATTTCATTTGTTGGAGCAAACACAGATTACCCTTCTACACGCAAGTGACGATTCAATTCTGCTATCGACAAGACAACACAAAGGCAAGATCCTTGGGCTGGGCGGCCTTCCTGATATGCGACTCCATATTTGCTTGTTGTGCGATGAAATATGCTGACGTAAGCAATGACATAACAATCAAACCCAATCTTACATCCCATGAATGTTGATCTTGTCAATTCGGTTTCTTCTCTTCTCAGAGACGGAGGTCGCCTCGGAATGCCGCTTCGTGCGTCACGCCATCTACCATCGTTTTTCTGATACTGTCGTAAGAAACTACACAGCTTGGCCACGGCGTTGCATGCGTCCAGGGAAACCACGACAGGGCAAAGGCACACACCAAGGTCGCGGCTGATGGGCAACCCTGGCAAGCTCAGAAACAGGGGACACCGGCCAAGCAATTCGATTGGGCGTTGAGGGGCCCCAACCAAAGCTTGAAGAATAAAAGCAGAGAAGAGTGAACAAAATTGGCTGCAGAATTCAGCAGGCAGAATAAAATCCAGGGTCACGTGGAGATGCCAGCGCCCCCTGCCGTCCGTTGAATGAGGCACCGAGTGAGTGGCGAGTTTTAGCAAACAGCCCGCAACCTTAGTTATGTTTGCGTTTGCGTTTCCAGGGTTGCGGGCTGTTTGCTAAAACTCACCAGTGCGCGCACGCCTCTGGCAACGATGGACGCGTCTTGTCGTGGTACGAGCAGCCTGAGTCACGCTGCGGCTACTGCGGCGGCCCTTGACGGAATCCTGTCCCCCGCGCACTTGTCCTCGGTGATTACGACTGATTGTTGAGCTGCAGACGGCGACATCGTTATCATTACGGCTGCCGCATTGTCCGACATCCGCCGAACATCCGCACTCGGCGGTCCTCACAAATTGTTCACACGGACAATGCAGTTTCGGAGGAGTCCGCGCTGAAATTGGAAAGATTGCGATTGCAGAATCACTGCGTCATTACGTTTCTTCACTAACGAAGCTGAAATTTTCCCGATGAGATTTCTTCACATCAGGATGAAATGTTTTCTGAATTACCTCGGGTTGCTTCTGTTTTCTGAGTGGATGGAACGTGAACGCGGTGCTCAAAAATAAAATTCAACAATTTTGGACCTGAATGACTTCATTTCAACTTTTCAGTTTTACTTTTCTGGCAGGTCTGGGTTGGGGTTGGCGTTGGTGGGTGAGGACGGCCAACTTCAGTCATAGTCAGAACCCAACCTCACAATGGAACTCCCAACTTTGTCTTGAAATTGCTTGTGTGTGGCAAGAATTTGAGGCATGGCACTTTAGGATGTTTGCAGTTGAATTCTACAACTCTGCGATCACAAAACATGTTGTATGTGCACGCATAGTGGTAGAAATAGGTTCTCACACCGCACAAAAATGGTTCCTGTTCAATTACACAACTCCTTTCTGGAACAAAGATCTCAAAAAAATCATTGTGTGATTGAACAGGAACCCCGTCCTCGTCAGCACCTCGAACGCTGAAGTATCAACGACCTGCGAACAGCGAGGCAAACGCACCGTCAGAAGATCGCACCATCAGGAATTACAACCATTGACCAAGACATCACGAGGACAGGTCCCGATGCCCTTGGCGGGGCGTATCTGATGTGAGGAGAGGTCGTCATATCGCGGCCTGTAATCCCGCAGGATCAAAGTTCTGTCTCGTACTCCCCTCCACCGGGACCGATGTCGGGCGCAGCCTGAGCCTTTGTAATGTAAAGTTGATGAAAGATTTAGAGACCCCGCCCAACCCGACCGTCCGCGCTTCACAGAGATCGCAAACCACACTGTGAAAGTTTATGTTGAGGAGGTTTTGCACGGCCTTGTAAATTTCCAAACGCGCAGTGCCCCAATCCGCAGACGGGTTGTCCAGAAAACTCAATTGTGCACCAAGAACCAATGACCAAATGGTATCTGTGTCACCGATCTGGCAATTGGAGCACGTCGGAAAAGGACCGGAAGGATTTGCTAAACCTCGCCACTCTCGTTTCCATGGTGTCGCTTCTGTAACTTCACGGGATGAACAGGAACAACAACAAAGAAAGTAATTACTATCAAAATTGTTCTCGTCAAATTGATACGGCTCACACCGCCATGGCGTTCGGAAAGGAGTCGCGTCTGCAATTGGACATCATTGCACGAGTCGAGATCGACTGTAAATCAAAAGGCAAGACGTATCACCTTTGGCCAGGAAGACAGATAGTCCTCCCCAGGGGAGGGATAGACGGATCTCTCTTGTCCCTCCCGAGGCATGAATGGATGGACACCTCCTCCCTTGTGAGATCCCGTCTTCAGGCGGAGAAAAGTGAGATTTCCTGGAAAGACTAACCTTTTATCTTCACCACATCCGGATTATAGACTTGTGAGCGACGCAGAGTGCAAAACGCAGCCATCTTTTCCTGGACAGGCGAGTCCTTGAGGATTTGAAGAAAACATTCAAACGGAGCGCTGTTGTTGTTGTTGAGTTGAGAGCCAGTTCGTGAGAAAAGGCCATTTGTCACTGGATGGCCCACCACAAACTGCCCTGTTTTTGCACATTCTCTGTTATTTTCGCAAATTAAAGTTGCTCAGTGGAGTCCACTTGAAAACAGCAAAACATTTACATTTCATCCATCATCTCGGAGATTGGGTTCGAGTGCCGCGACTCTCTGCAGACTTGATCTGGGGTCGGGTGAGGAAACCTCCGACGAACCAAGGCAACAACACGAAGAAGATAAAAAACACACCTGACCGCCAACGATTTTCCGGGGGGCTTGAGGCTGGGGCGCCGACACCACTGAAGGTCATGACCTTTCGACTCCCCACCGGAAGAAGAAACGAGGGACGAATTGCGAATTGGAGGATCAAAGCGGAAGCGATTGACCGACTGATTCAAGCAAAACAAGGCCACGGAGGCTGCCGGCCCCCACACTCAGGTTTTACTGCACCAGACAGTGCGAGCCATTCGTTCGTAAACAGGTTCATTACAAAGTCTCAAATCTCTCATGAAAAAGGTTCCATTGATTATATACAAGCAGCGGAGTCAATTACTGCTCCCAATATCTCAGAGGCATAAATACCTTTCTCTCACTATGAGGCATTTTCCGCGTAATCGCGCTCCGATAGCAATGGCGCCCACACGATTGATCACATGACATAATTGCAAACGTGAAATAACGTTCATCGATCTTTGTCTTATTATTTGTTAATTAGCACTAATCTATTCGCGACTCACGGGACAACCTCACAGATCCGCACATCATTTGTGGAGCGGGCCTGCAGAAGATGAGTTACTGCACTGGAGCCAGGGTTCGCTTTTCTTTTTCAATAGCAGTGCTTGATTTTGGCGTCCGGCAAGCCGGCGGCGAGGTGGCGCAACTTCGCCCCTGGGTTGGAGATGGGGCGACGTGGGCGAAGTCAGCCATTTGGGCCTCACTTGGCTGGCCGCAACGCGTAAATCGAACGCGCCCAATATCAGTATCCTCTGACTGACCATTGAGAGACGCGTTTCGCGTTCTTTTCGCTGACCTTTCTATTTTTCAAAACACAAACAGTCCATCTGTTCTCACCTGGAACAAACCTCAGCCTGGAACGGCAGAAGTAACCGATCATTGTCAGTGTCACAGGAAGAACCAGGGCGCAGAAAGAAAACCTGCCACAGAACTGAATAATGGAGACGCCCGCCGATGATAAACGGTCCGGGGAAGAGTGTGCGACACGGGTTCCTGCTCGAGTCGTCTTTTCTCAGCGCCTTCAAGTTCGTAGCGCTGTCAAAGTCCTGAGATGGGTCAACCACGCAATACGGAGGTTTAGCAAATTCGTCTGGTCCTTTTTTGACGTGCCACGTTTGCCAGATCAGTGACACAGAAACCATTTGCGCACTGGTCATTGGCTCTCAGTGCAAACTGTGGTGATCTGTGCCACCAATCTGGCAACTGGGGCACCGCACGTAAGGATTTCAAGGTGGTGCTAAAGCTCCCCAATGCACCGGCTGCGCCTCAACTGAGGGTGTCCTGAGAACGAAGTGGGTGGTGACGGTCCAAACAGGTCGCCGGACTGCCTTCATGCAGAAAACTACGAATTATCATTCTGTATGTGTTGCAGAATGAAGGAGCGACGAGTTAATTGTTGTTGACTTGAGAGACGAAATCTGAGCAAGAGTTCCAACACCAGACAGATAATGAATGGACTCGTTCTTCGACTTCGTGTTTGCAGATGTCACACCAAGTTGCGTAACAATGAAGATTGTCAGTCTCCCCACGCACGGTGCCTCCTGAACGGCACGAAATACGAGCAGAAAAGTGTGTGAAGCGGAGTCTGATCTGTTTGGCGTTTGCAGAAACGTGCTGCGTGCGTAATTGCCAGAGATCCCCCGGTCTTTCATCTTTGCAAGAAGTTTGGCATCGATCCTGGCCAAGTTCAACCGGGGGCCAAGTGTTATTTGGCTTCGTCACTGACTCCGACGTTGAAGTGATTGCAGAGTGTAACTGCCTCTTCTGCAGAACGCTCTTTCGCTGCGAAGGAAGAAAAACAAAGAAGACATCGCATCGCATTGCGAAACTGACTGGCTCAACTCATTTGTCATCTGCACGCAAGCTTCAAAGAAAGCGCTTTTGAAATGTTTCCAGCGTTGTTGGGAGAAGTTGTCTCAGGGGGGGGGGGGGACCTGCATGTCTGCAGGAGCTTCTCGTCTCCGAGTCACGTGTCGCTCTGCAGGAGCTTCTCTCGTAAACACAAGGAGGGGAATCACCTTTGCGAAAACAAAGGCAATTCGTTTTCAGTTTTTGCTGCGAACTTCTGAGACAGGAACCAGGAGCAACGGTGTTGTGAGAATGACAGAACACGGAACAGCCCACAGAACTTAAAACGTCAGACCCGCCTTGGTTGTTCTGCTGAGGCCTTTCTGGGAGATTTGGACCAGTGGGGAGGGTTCCTCTGTGGTTCTGGCTGTGGTCTGACCCGTTTTTGTTTTGACGGGGTCCATTTGAAACTTTCTTTGCCTGGTGTTCTCCCCTTGTTTTCTGAAACAAAGTTCTTATCTTCTTGAACAGACAACAACTCATTTCGTTCTCTTGTCTTGTTTCTCTTGTTTCTCAGCCAGATCTGGCTTCGCCAATTTCGTTCTGTGATGCACGAAGGAAGTGAAGCTGAACTGAAGTTATTTTTCCTCGAGTTTGTAATGCACCCACAACACTCTGTTTCTCTCTTTGGTTGATGATGCAATTGTCAGCAACTTGCCCGCAGAATATTGTTTGTTGTGGGCGCAGCTGGTTTCCTGCTTGAGAAAATACTTCCAATATTAAAGCACGACGTATTATTGCCATGATTTTGGTGTGCACAGCTTGGCGCGATTCGCCAGAAAAAATGTGGGACAAATTTGCGTTTTTGCGTTGCGACAAATGAAGTTTACTGCGCTCGCACTGGCTGACTACAAACATCCGCTCACGCTCGCTCTGCGTCGCGAAAGTTCAGCTTCGGTCCCATGATTTGACAAGGCAGCAACCGTGGACCACCAGGACCTTGGATCCCGATTTGACGCAACATTCCATAGGAGGTTGTCGCCAACTTCCTTCAGTAGGACCAAGTCCCAAAAACCTTCCTGGGGAGGGTCACCTGACCAGACCACTTCGTAAGACGCAAAACGCCGACGTCATCCTGGTTCTGACATGGTATCAGACGTCGACCGGCGATCATAATGATCAGTTCCTGAAGCTCTGCTGTTTCAAAAAAGATACGCAGACACCAGTCTGGCAATAGCACTCGCTCCTCTGGGATTACACCAAAGGCACATCATGAATTGTAACATGTTGCTGTTGAACCACAAAAACATTTTCCCAAACAAACCGGGAGAAATAGTAATCTGGTCCAAAGTCAGAAACAACAAACCGCATTTTCTTTTCTTTTTTTTATATTCCAAAATCCCGTGCAAAAGGCCCCTCCCTCCCTTTCTCTCGTGTCGTGCAGAACTTTTCTTCCGTCGGACGTCGGTCTGCGGCGGGCGCCCCTTCCGATAGCGGCCGTAATCGGCCCCGTTCCTGCTGTGTTTCGTTTGGCCCGACATGACACGCAATCAACGCTTTATCTGTCCTGGCCCGGCCCCGGTCAAATACAGACGGACTTCATTTCCCGCGGTGGATTACACTGAAATCCTTTGCCACGCAGCACAACGCAATGTCAGAGTAGTTTTCCGTCCCTTTTGTCCAACTTGTGAGGAAACGCCACTCAAGATGTTTTTTTCTTTATTTGGTGAATGTGAATGAACTGCAGAATGACAGTTTGGCTCTGTTGTACTCATCATTGCACACATGTGGTTCAGGCGGCACGCCCCACGCGTTGTAAGCGTGCGCAGGCGTGAATTGCCATCTCAATGAGTTTCCTGGGTCTGACTCCAAAGCACTCACTCACTCACTCACCTGGACCTCATGCGGCACAAATGCCCAAACCACGCGTTACAAAAACGCACCATAAAGGTGAAAAGTTTCAGTTTGGTTCTGGAAACGTTCCTCCTCGTGGTCATTCTTTGTGGAAGGGGAGATCAAGAACCAAAGGTTCTTTGGCCATTTTTTCACAAACAAACCTGCATGACTGCTCCTCTGCCCTACCCAGGTTCACCATAAACGTGCACACAACACCAAACAAAAGTTCCTCACTGCAGGCCCAACACTGAGAACTTTTTGTACCCGGTTCCTGCGAAACCAACGAGGTCACAGTCATCAGTATTCTTTTGACAGACCAGTGTGGACGGAGTGGTCTCGTGTTGCGTCCGCCTCACTCGAAGCAATGTTCTCGGTTTCGCCGCTGAATCCTATGAAGGCGGCTGGGGTGCTCAGAAGCAATTAAAGGCGTCGTGTGTGACGCGGGTTCAACTTGCACTCGTACTCGCCTGACATTGACAAGGACTCTTGGTGCACTCAGCATGCAACAGCGATCAGAATACGCGTGTGTGGTTCTGAACGGAATGAACTGAGATTTTCTGCTGTCAGTGCTTGTTGCCTTGGGTAGAGTGAGTGAGTGAGTGAGTGAGTGAGTGAGTGAGTGAGTGAGTGAGTGAGTGGGTGGGTGGGTGAGTGAGTCAGTCAGTCAGTCAGTCAGTCAGTCAGTCAGTCAGTGGCGTGGATAGAGCAGATTCAGTCAGTGCGTCCAGGGAAGTAAACTGCACAGAAAACATTTCAAGTGTCAAAAGCTTCTTGGTCATGTTTTCTCGCAATTCAACAAGTGTCTTGCTTCTTGACAAGTTGTTTCCACACACACATTCCCACTTGAAATCCGTGTGACGTTCCTCCCGGAGGCAAAACTCAACCTGCTTCTGCAGGCGCACAATTCACTTGTCACATGTGTTGCAAGTGATGAGATTCTGTATCTGTGCGCTGCATGAAGTTGTTTCAGTGAGAGCCGCAGCCGCCGAGATAAATTCATTCTATTCATCCCAATTCCATAGATTTCTATTTTTACAGGAGACTGGCCCTCGGGGGGACACTGTCGCCGCGCGGATATGTATCCCATCTGTCGCAGTGTCCCAGCTTCAATTCTCTGTTCTCCTGATACCGTGGCTACGAGTCGAGAGTGAACTGGGGCTGTGACGCACACCTGACGCACTCGTCACGCTGTGTTTACTGTCGTGGGTTTTGGGCTCAGACTCTCAAACGGCAGTTCAAACGCAGCTTCAGATGAAAGTGAACAACAATTGATCATCAGCTCACTGGTGAAGAATCCTCAACGTCCTTCGTTCTGGTCGACTCCACTCAGTCCAAAATGACACCTCGTGACGTTGTGCTGTGATGAACTCTGCATGTGCGATCCTTTTTTGGCAAACATGGGGCTTTATTTGAAGACGGGTAAGCACCCGTTTCTCCCTTCCCAGTGTCGTCCGTGCAGCTACTGGGTTGGGCGCTGCCAAAACGCTGACTTCCGGCGCCACAGTGTCACGTGACGGACGCCAACTTCCGGTGCCGCCGCCACCCGCAGCGTCCCCGCGACCCGCCGCGGGAGAGCCACGTCCCCACCGTGGAAGCTGCCGTGAGAACACGCTGCCGAGACGCGCGCGGGTCCCCGCTCCTTTCTGGAGATTAACCCGCGTCCCCGGCGGGTAACTTCATTATCTTTTAACATGGCAACTTATCAGCACCTTATTCGATATTACATCAGCCAGTCAAGTGAAAGAGGGACCTAATTTCCCTTTGGGGAATTTAGCCCTGAGCCCGGGCAGCACTTCGGGGATTCCACAGAACTTCTCACTACCATGCTGTTCTTGCAATTTTTCTGCTCAGCTAGGTTGAGGATCCAGGCCCCCAGATTTGACACCGAGTCTAAATCATACGGGTACGAGCGAAATTGTTCCTTTGGGAAATCAGCCTTTCGGAGCAAGCTGTTTTGCTCGCTTGGGTGGTTTCAGTGTTCCTCGGCTGTTCCATGTTCTTCGAGTGAGGACGTTCAAGCTCACCTGAGTGGAAACTGGACATGTCTCAAAGTGGGAGCAGGTGCCAATTTTCTGCTGAAAACCCAACAGACTTCCTTGTTCTGGGTACAGAAAAGCAGGTGAACGACCTTGTGGAAGACTGTTCTGCTGCGCAGGCGTTCTGTGCAACAGATGCGCAACGAACACTTCGACCCACGCTTGCACTCAAGTCCCAAGATATTTCCTTTGTTCTTTTCTTGTCTTGAACAGACCAGAGGAAGCAGCACCTTGCTGCACATAAATTGTACTTGTGTGGACTTTGTCTGACAAATTGGCCAGACAAAAACCGTGTTTCCGGTGATTGCGCTTTTTCCTGTTTATCCATTCGCGACAAAAAGGAGGGGAATCAGGGTCTATTCAGGTGACGCATTTGAGGTGTTTACTGGTTGTGGACACACAGACAGGGAGTGTTTCGGTGCAGAAAGTTGCCTTGTAAACAACATCACTGCACTGCAAGTCTATGTTTGGACACGTCACCAGCGAAACCTTTCACAGACGTTCCGGACCTCCATTGTGTCGTTCAGATTTCATCAACATTGATCTCTAACTTCGCAGACGGGTTTCCCCGCACTTGTGAGAAAGTTCGCATCGGCTCCATTATCCAGACAACTTTACTTTTATCACCAGTAATCTCCACTACAATACTATCTGTGTCCTGGTCCAAACGTCCCCCAAATGAGCACCTGATTGAACAATACCAAAAATCAACAGAAGCTGTGAGAATAGCCAGACGCCTGTATTCACAGGGTTCATTGTCGGCGACACACATCCCTCGCGCAGGGTTAATTCGCAGCTGATTGCACTGCGGGGAGGCTTTCTGTTCATTGATTTGGGCAAATGGGCAGAGATATAATAGACTGCGAGTTCTCCAGAGGAGGTGGAAATCCCTCTATTTGACTTGGCGCCTCTGCTGTGAATCCCTGATCTGAGGCTTCTGGACAGTGTAATCTGTCTTGGTGGACATACGAGTGAAGATTCCGAATGGAGGTCAGTCAGTCGGGCTGCGTTTTCTATTTTAATGCGCCGCGAATTGGGTTAAGATGCCCCAAGCTGAGGGACCACAGCAATGCAAACCAAATCAAGGATAAACAATGCATCTTCCCTGGAGGAATCTCCAACATGGAAATCCACAAGGGAAAAAGTTATCCCACCGTGAATAAAGGATTCAAGTGCCGTAGATATGATCCAATCACTTTTTATGTGGCCCCCGACAGGAGTCTGTCACACCCACGGTTTTTATTGGCACTTAAAATCAGCGCCTCGATTTATAATGCATTCCATAACGCTCAGTGTTTCCTCGAATCCACGTGAAATATGTACGAGTTACAAAGCGGTAGAGATTGCCACGCTGAACCGTCGGGATTTTATGAGCGGTCCCCGGGGGGCGCACTCCTCCCAGGGGGAGGCACGTTCCAGAGGAGTACCAACATTGAGACGATGTTTCGTGGGGCACGAACCCAAAGTCACAAGGTGGTCCAGAAGTGGGAAATCATTGGTTGACACTCAATTGTTTGTTGAATGCAAAGCTCACCGTGAGTCTGTGTTACTGATCCAAACGAAAACCTTGGTCTTATGCGAGTTTGACAGACTATTCATTCTCCTCGCACGAAGATAAATTCTAAACTTGATGTCATTCAGTTCTCTGTGTGTTCAATAAATCACGAAGGAAAATTAAATTGAAAAGTAAGTGTCCTTCAATTTAATTTAACGCCTGAACAGTGCGCGGTAATTCGTGTGTTTAGGGGGTGCGGAGCTGTTTAGATCAATTTCAAGCTACAATGCGTCTCCGGCGCCTGACGTGCGTTTCGCCGCTGCTGTGCGAGCGATTGCCTTGTTCCTCCTTCTCTCAACCCAAAGACCCGTAAATCTGTTTGCTGCTCGAGATTTAATTAATCTATATGACAATGAAAGCATATCTAGGCTTGTAAAGAGAATGGGCTTCTGGGAACAGAACATAAAATGGGTGAAGCTGGGTCCTCCCGACATTGAGTTGTGTTGGTGAGGCGTGAGCAGGAGAATCGTATCGCGTTGCGCCAGCCCCTGACGACAGTTCCTGACGATGGGCTCTGACGACAGTCACTGACGATGGGCCCTGACGACGGGCCCTGACGACAGCCCCTGACGACAGTCCCTGACGACAGGCCCTGACGACAGACAACACGACACGCATCCGACGGCCCGAGCTCCAATCAAGTCTCTCTTCCACCAAGTCAACTGCAACTTGCCAAGAAGCTTCAAACTTTTAGCATTTTCCCAAAATAGAACAGCTCCAAATTTCAAAAACTTCCACCAGACTGAAATTCAAAGCAGCTTTGGCCCGCTCTGAAAGTTGCACGAAGCCTTCTTTCCGTCTGCAGAAACCCTGGAACGTTGCAGGTGAGAGAGATAGAACCAGCACGAGGTATTGCTCACTGCAGGGACGATTGCGAAAATGATGTTTGATTGCTTAAGCTGCCACAGCTTCCCCTCCAAGTCGGCAACTCGGCGCAAGACAATCACGTTAGCGGGATGACCACTGATTGCGTTTCCTCGGGCCCCGGGTCGCCATGGGAACTGACTCCTTCCTTTTGTGCGCCGAAAATGTTGCAGGAAATTGGTAGTTTGTGTGCAATTTTTATCAACCCTGACTTGCTTCAGTGTGGAGCTCCAATAGATGTGAACTCAACCCTCTCCATCACCTGTGTTTATTTTCAACTGAGAAGCCAGGAACTGGACGACAAACAAGAAGAAGCCCACGCGTCATTGCAAGTTTGCTAAAACTCGCTACTGTCACACGTTCCCCGTAAATACTGTTGGTTTTCATCACATTCCGTCTCAGCGACGACTTCGAAGAGCGAAATGCCGAGGAAAGATCAAGCCTTGCGCTTTTCCCGGGGCAGATAACCCCGTGACAATAAGCAGCTTAATGAAATCTGCTGCAGCTTTTCTCTCCCGCTGGATGTGACTCGAGAAAAAGGACCGGGGACCCGGAGCAGAGATAAATAATGGCCGCTGTACCACATTAGCCTTCATAAACCCGTCAAGATAACCCCTCCCGCGGCCAGCAGCCAGCTTGAATCATGTGGGCTGAGAAATGTGAAAAGTTGTCACCGCGCTATGAGAAATGTTGCGTCAGTTTAAGAAAGCAGAGCTTTGGGACCACGGACGCACCCGGTCCTGCGCCCCCTCCACCTCACGGGTGTTCTCCGCTCCAAGGAAGCAGTTCTCCTTCAATTTTCTCTGGTCATAAATTGCACAACATGCAATTCGGGACTCGAGAAAATTGAACACGCGTTCAGACTTGGGCGTGAGTGCAGGAGCTTGTTGAGACGCATTGAGGCGCTGCAAGACTCGAGGAGAAAAGACCTCAAGACAGGTTCTGGTGCACTGAATCGAAGCGGAAGATCTGACAGCGTGAACGCCAAGCTTGAATCTTCATTTTGGCAGGAGTTCACACCGGTCGTAGATCAACCCTAATGTGCTAAATGGTCCCTGCGGTGGTTAGTTCGGTCAGGTGCGCCGAACATTCATCTCAGTGGAATAATCAGGCCACACAGCCACATGAGAGGCTGCAGGCCCCGAGAGAGAAGCTCCTTCCAAGGCGTTCAACTGGCCTGAGAGGTACCGGAACCTTCCTGTCCCTTGTTTCAAAGAAGCCATCAGGGCAAATTTGTGCCAAATGAGCAGAATTGTCACACGAAATTCTTTTTGCGCGAAGGGTGAATGAACATCTTGGTAGGAGCGACTGCGCACTCGCACTTTGGAAGCAACCGGAGAGCTGAGAGAAGAGCTGGCTCTCTCTCTCTCTCTCTCTCTCTCTCTCTCTCTCTCTCTCTCTCTCTCACTCTTCCTCTCTTCTCTGTCTCTCTGACACTTTCCACCGTGGAGTCGCAGGCGCCAACAAACAACCTTGGCTCCATCAGAACGTTAGTTTCCGTGCGATGACCTGAGTGAGAGAGATCTGATCCCAACTCAGTTCAATGAGGACAGTTTCCACTGTCCTTCTGCCTCGGACCAAATTCGTTGCTTGTGCGGATCCCCTGTCGGTGTGGACAGCGCTCGGATTCCCCCGTAGGACCCGTCCTGATGGTCTCGCGGTCTGACCGGATCACGTGACGCAACCCCAGGACAGAGCCGATCACGTGACGCATCCTGCGGACACAGCGTATCACGTGTCTGATGAGGTGATAGGAGATCCAGGCCGCAGGACAGCGAACACGGCAGCCGCAGTGACACCACCATGTTTCTCCGCAAAGTTGCTCAAAACAAATGATGTGAAGTTTGGACACCAAGTACAGGTTGGCTCGTTGGCGGAATGAGGTTGAGCCGTGAACATAAAGGTAAGAAGAGGTGCGAAGCTGGAAGCTATTGGTCTTCAGCACGCAGTCACTTCCTCTCCATCTCACAAACCAACCCACTTGAACTCACAGAAAATTGTGCACCTTTGTTTTCTTCAACATTCTCACGGACTGTTCCCTATGGAAGAAAGTCTCAAAACAGAAACCTCAACTTTTATCAAAGTATACCAGGTCGCAAGGTTCGGGAACGAATTTCTGCGGGCTTTTTAGGTGATTTGAGGAGCTTGGTCCGATTTGTGAGCTTTTGGAAAAAGCGAGCGAAATTGGAGTGAGCGAAATCAAATCACCTATAGGCAGCCTCTTCCAAAAGT
>JAAUXT010072525.1_pt1 | contig 22811 bp, 27 predicted proteins | sample 7278171 | NCBI WGS metagenome assembly JAAUXT01 (sample SAMN14350112, study PRJNA611818) | marine sediment metagenome | isolation source: surface marine sediment (1.8m) | place: French Polynesia: Moorea | collected 2018-08 | reverse complement strand
GTGATTTTGGGGTTTTTTGGATCAAAATGTTGCACACAATGCACAGCAAAATTGTACAAAGTATCAAAATTTCTATTCTAGTAATGGTGGAAGGTATTGGTGGCAGATAATGCCTGAGGTATTGAAAAAATTTTCCTGTCCCATGTACAGGCACCATTGGGGTCCAAAGTTGAAAGTTTGAAAAAAGTGAAAAAATTGACTTTTTCTGAATGATTTTTTATAGGCCAATTTCTCTGAAAATCGGACTATATTGTTTTCACCTCTGTCGGTTTTTTTGTTTTTTGTTTGTTTTTTTGTTTGTCTCCAAAAAATGTAGTATGTGCTAAGGCTTTTGAACCAGACATCACAGGTCAGTTTGAAGCACAAAATTAATGAAAATAGTATATATGCCAATTAGATCTGGTAGATCTGACCATCACACAGTTGGCTCAATATCTCAAAAACCAGACTGATTTCAGTGCTGGCGAGTTCTCAGAAGTTGGTTCTGTGTCTCTACTTGCACCAGAAAAAATTTGATTGAATTCGGTCCAGTAGTTCTTTTTTAATTAATTTTTTCGTGTGTTCAAATCACCGCGAGATCGCTAGATCTATATTTTTTCTAAATTCCTTTCACAAATGGTCTTTCTTCCCTGTGAGTTTTTTCAAGAAAAAATATTGAAAAAAAGCCAAGGCCATTGCTGCAGAGGAAAGAACAGTTTGCACAGATTTTCTGGGGTGAAATTCCACGTCGCACGTCACACGTTTTAACGCGGCAACCAAACATACGAGTCAGTGGCCAGCGACATGGGTGGAGACATAGGGTACAGCACCACGGCAACAAACAACCACACCCACGCCCGGCTGGATGGGGCGTGCCAAAGGAATGAACCTGAGCTTGCCACCCCCTCCCCCTCCAAGAGCTTGCGCCAAAGCAGCAAGGAACGACAATCTGTTTCCCACAGGAGAACCAAAAGCACAGACCTATAACACGACGCTGACCTCCAGGGAATCTTCAACGTCACTTTGGGCCAGGAAACAAGACCTGAAATTCCACGTGTTTTTTTGCACGGAACAAAGTGGACCCCCCGACCCACCCCACGCCTGCGACTTTTGAAAGGTGTTGCTACTTTAAGCAAAAAAAACCCAATTCTGTCCACAATTTTTGCTCAATTTGGATGTTGAGCCACAAGAATCTGAGCCCTTCTATCTCTCGGTTCCTTCACCCGGTTGGGACGTAGTTCCACAGGGAATGGCGTCTGGAGATCGTTTCCCTCACTTAGTGCTGCTCTCTGATTGGTCTGCTGACCGCCGGTGTGTGGGGAGCTGTGGGCCTTGTGGTCTCCGGTGTCTTGGGACCTGTAGACCCTCCCGGTGTGTGAGTGAGCTGTGGGCCCTGTGGTCTCCAGTGTGTCAGGACCTGCAGACCCTCCCGGTGTGTTGTGGACACTTTGGTGTGTGTCTCTTTGCCGTGTCTCTATTTTCTGTTGCCTTCTCTCTCAGGCTGAGCTCTTTCAGTGTCTCTCTCATCCCTCTCATCTATTTTTGACTCTGCCTCTCTCATTTTTCTGATCTCTGTCCTCTTTCTCCCTTTGTCTCTCTCTTGCTCTCTGTCACTGCTCTCTCTTCTCTCTCATTCTCTCGTCCTCTGTCTCTGTCTTGTTCTCTCACGTCTCTCGCTCGCTTTCTCGCCATCCTTTCCCGTTCTCAAACACAGTCATGCGAATTCTTCTGTTCCCGAGACAAAACAAACCTGTCTGTTACTCCTCCTACACCGGGCCTGCGCCTCCGCAGCCTCTCCCTAACGACCCTCACACATCCCTAACCACAGCAGCGCTCTCTGTGAGCGGCACTAAACGGATTAGGGGAGGGTCTGGGGAGTTTCAGCTCAGATCAACCCAGCCCGATCGATCCACTTACCCTGGATCGGCCCTGTCCCATCATAAACAAGGGAACACCTGGATTTATGGGGGATAATTGGGACATGTGACGAGGGGTTCTGGTCTGCAGGAAAAACAGACGCGATATGTTGTGGTGGAGCGTTTAGCAGCGCATGTTTTGACTGCAACCAAAGACTGCCCCTCACCCGTGGTTTTTCATTCATCAGTGCTTTTTGCATGACGCTCGGTTGGTCTTGCTTGTTTTGCTGTCCCCACGGGTGGGGTCTCTGCGTCTTCTTTCTGAGTTCAGCCCTCTTGTTTTCAGTGACTGTCACGTGACCCCTGAGGGAGCAGCCCTTTGTGTGGAATACCTGGCCATGGGACTTCAAACCCACAAAGCCAATGCACTTCTCAAAGTTTAAAAAAATACAAATAGGAATCTGCATGCCAACGCTCGATCTCCTTCCCCAAACCCTTTCACAATGTGTGAAGTCTTTTGAGTGTTGGACACAAGTCAAATTGACCCCAAAGTTGTGGTTGGTCATTGCTCCCGTCACTCAAATTTTAGGGACGTGGTACCGTTGACCACCCTCGTGAAATCAGTACTAAAAACCTGATAAGGAAGGAAAGAGTGCGAGACTTCCGGCATGAACTACCGAGGGATTCAGGAAAAGTGCAAGCCCCCTCCCAAATTCGAGAGGACAACATTTATTTCAGGAAAATTGCCAACCTTTGCCTCCAAACATTTGAGAAGTGATCTGTTCTCTGAAATCCCATAAAAAATATTCTGACAGCCAAAAAGAAAATTCTCTCTTGGTTTTCTTCATTTTCTCTTTTGTTTCCACCAAAAGTTTTGTAATTTTGAAGCACGGCAAAACTAATGAAGGTGCCTGACTTCTGAGTGAACTTTGAGTGTCGTTGTATTTGATGTTCAGTTGTCAGTTTCAATGCTTGCAATAAAGAAACTGGTTGTAGCCTGGTCACCTCACAAGCTGAAACTTCTATGAAGACAAAAAAGTATAGCATGCTGGCTGAACCATGCTGGCTGAAAAGACAAGAGCCCTATAGTTTCCTGTGTATGTTTCTGCCACTCACACTGTAGATAGTGTCAAAACAGCTGGCAGCCTTGAACCAACAAGTCTCTGTGATAGTGTTGTACACAAAAGCAGCACAATCCTCCCTGCAGTCACACCAGTCCTTGCATGCAGAGAGATGACAACTGGTATCTTTCATGTAATGCAGGTCAATGTCTGGGTTGCAAGCCACATCCTCCAGAACATCATAGGCTGCTGCAATGGAGGAAATCATTCATCAGGCAGTTCATATGAAATTAATTGAAGGCCAAGGACACCACAAAAGCAAAAAAAATTCTGTATCAACATAAAGTCAAAGAACTGTGAGGACAAACACGTTTGCCAAAGAAACAAAGCACAATTTAGAGAGAAATCTTGCTTGAGAAATTGTGTTCTTCTGATTGTTTTTTTTTCTGTCTGCCAATGCAATTGGGTTTCAAAAACATCAAACTCAAAAGTAAATTATGAATTTCTTTCTCATGATGGGCAAAGGGAAATTTTTGAACAATCACTTGGTTCTCCCGACAGTGAGACCAACTCACCTGTGTGGACAGTGTTGTTCACCTCCTGCACATCAACTTTGAGCATCTCCAGTTCTGCTGCCTGTTCTTTGATGGTTCCATTCTGTTCATCTATTGTTTGATTTAGACTTGCAAAGATTGCCATAAGCTCTTGTACAGTTTCCATTTCTTGACTCAGGGTTTGTGCAGCATGTTGTACCTTATGAAGGACATTGGCTTGTGCATCAATGACCTTGGACTGTTCATCTATCAGATCCACATAATCAGCCAGTTTCTCTCCTGGCATTCTGCAGTTGTTTCCTGCCAGAATGGGAAGGACAATAGCAAAATAAACTGCTACTGTCCACTGTAGCATGGTGCCAGATTGTGTTGTATGTCCGATGTTCTGAAACAAGAGGAAACGCATTGACAACACTCCCCTTTTCCAAGAAGTTTGCAAGAATCGGTAAAATTTCTGGTGATGTGACAACAGGTTGAGCTGCACAAAGAAAATATTGTTCAAGAAAAGAGCAAATGAGTGGCATTGCATTTGAGGCGAATTTGGAGCAGAACCAGGAAACTTGTTTCGAGGGAGAAACGGTGAAGCAGATGAGACAAAAAACAACCAGGGAAAATCATGCTTCTTTGAACGTTGATGGCAAACACTTTTACTTTCTGAGTGGTGTACCCACACTGCTTGAGACATGATTCTTGTTTGACCCTGTTGTGGGGACTGAAAACTTACCTTCACATCCAATGCTGAGGAATCGTAGAGACAGTGAACCAGGTCAGCGAGTACCCACGGGTTGGTTTCGCGTGTTTCGTGATGCACCACGTGACCAGTGTAGCAAACATGAAGTTACCACGAGGTCCAAGGCTGTTTTGACTCCACAATATATTCACCACAATGACTGAATTGCTTCAAGAACAGCCACATGAATCTCACTGCACAACAGCAGGCACGCCGCAGAGATAAAGGAAGAAGGGCCATTCTGTGAGATCATAAAATATTCACCCCAATGATTGTACACCAACAACAGTGCCAACAAAAGCATGAGCTTTATGGCAACAAGTCAAACTCTCTCTGTTGATTAGACAATAACAAAAGGGAGAAATAAATCCCTTGGATTTTATGCACAGTAATGACCAAGCATGAGAAATGTGTTTCATTTGGCTCATTATTTATTCACTTCTCCAACAAAGCAGCTTTGACATAAGTTTCCAACAGTATTCAGTGTCTTCACCAAAGAAGAGGATGAAAATTGATTTCTGCTCATACAAAATTGACCCTGATGCCTGAACACCAACAATGTCTCACCACAAAGGAGTGCACCATCCCCAGAATGACACATTCACATTGTTCTTCTCAACGTTGACTGGACTTCAAACCTGTTGAGAGATCTAGTAGACTGGCACTGGTGTCTTTGGACAAGCATTCCAAGTTTGACACACGGAAGATTCCAAAATAAAAGTATTAACCCCTTGCCATTGCTGGAAAAAAATTAATACTCAAGTGCACTGTGACGTTTGCACCACCTTTGCCTGACATTTTGCAGCTCAGGTTGAGAGAATACCTTCTGTGGAGGTATTGGCAAAATATTTGAAGCATCAGGTTCATTGCAGTGACATTAAAATTGCTATTTCCAAGTCTCACATTTTGGCCAGATTCAATAAAGGCCTGCACTTGGTTACAGCTCAACCTTTTGTGTTCAAGTCCCACACCTTCATTTATAGAGGCTCTTTCCAAAACAAGATGTAACATTTCAATAACATTTTCAAAATTAGCAGCCACCCTCTTCTGTACACCAACCCCTCAGTGGAACCAAACACTTTGACAGCTGGATGTCTGCAACTTGGCTGGTTCACTTCAGAGGATGGCTTTGGTTGTGAACTTGGTTGACCACAACCAATTTGGTCATTCGTATTCTTCCTTTGCTCTGGCTCTTGTGCCCACAGTGGAATCAAATGCATCTGGTATTCTGCCCAGGCCAACAGTCCAAAATATCTTGATCAATAGTAGCAGATGTTGCATGGCCTTTCAAGCAGTTTTTCTCACTCCTTCCCAAATGTTCTCTCTGTTGGCTGTGGTGCACCACCTGCCAAACTTTTCCAACAGCTAGACCATCAGTTCCTTCATTGGTCTAATGTCAGCAGAATCAGCCTTGTCACAGGACCCTTCAGGACACCGGGAGGATGGCAAAGATATTTGTGTGACAAGCCATGACAGTAAGTTCTGGTGTAGGTACTGTTTCCAATCTCTATATCTCTTTCCTCTCCCTATTGTTTTTCTTTCATTTCAGCAACCAGGAAAGCACCAAAAACATTTCACTGTATGAACAAAATATCTGCTCCCTTGAGTTGATTTTTTTTTCATTGTACAACACAGAAAATCACAACCACAAAATGGTTACAAATTCTGAAAGTTGTCCATTTGGTTCTTTTGGCAGCTGAGGGGATTTTTGTTTTGAATGAAATAATTAGCCAGAAAGCCAAACAGTGCCTGTACCAGATTTTTATATTGCAGGGCACAATCTTATAATTCCAAACACACATTCTTGTTGCTCTTCGAATCCCAGCAGATACTGTGCAAATCACTCCAAAAACTTCTCTGGTTGTGTTGATCAGATTCAGATTGCACAAATTCCAGTTGTATTTCTTGTGTTGATGACTCAAACACCAACAAGATTGTTTCATACATTTCACATAATTTATTTGATTTGCTCTGTCACATGTTCTGCACAAGTGTGAGTCTGGAGCAAAAGTGTATTTCAAACCAAGTTAAAACCAGAGTTCTCATGTTTTACTGGTTTGTTCTGAAACAGTTCACAGTTTCTTGTGAAGAATTCTGCCTGCGTGATTGTACAGTGTGTTGTAGCAGGTGTATCCTTTAAAATAACACCTCTGGTATGGCTCAGTGTAGACAAATCCAGCGCAGTCCTCCCTGCAGTCACACCAGTTCCTACAGGCCTCATGGTAGCAGGTGGAGTCAGCCATGGAGGACAGGTCTATGCCATAGTCGCAGGATAGGTCCACCACCACTTCATAGCCAACTACAACAACAGGAAGATAATTGTGTATCAGAGATGTGTGTGATAGTATTCTTTCAACCACAACGGACAAAAGCACCAAGACAAAATGTGAGCTTCAATCTGTTTCTCAAAACAGGGACAATGGGAAAAGCCAGATCAAGGACTGGATCATCCTGGCAGAGATGCCAACTCACCCACAGTGTTGTTCAAATCCTGCACTTTAGCTTTTGTCTTGTTCAGTTCTGCTGCCTGCTGTTCCAGGGTTCTGTTCTGCTCAGCAATGGTTTCATTCAGACTTGCAATGAGTTTCCTCAGCTGTTGAATTTTACCCATCTCTTCCTGGAGAGTTTGCACTGTGTTCTTTGCCTGGCGAATCACATTTGCCTGTGCATCAATGACCTTGGATTCATCATCTATCAATTCTGCATTAGCATCCAACTTTCCTACAGGTGTTCTGCAGTTGTTGTCACCAGCCAGATTAGGAAGGACAACAGCCAAGAAAATTGCTGCACCACACATAATCATCGTGGTTGGTTTTTACTGCTGTTGGTTTTCTGAAAAGAGAAAGATTTACCTTTCATTTCTTCTTTTGTTGTGTCTTTTGAAGTTGCTGTCAAAAACATTGTCTTTTTTTAGTCATACACATTGGAGAAAACACACTGTAAAATACCAAATACCTCAATCAAAGATGATTGTGTTACATGCCACTGCTTTTCTCTTGCCTGGTTGGTAAACCCAGAGAGACTGGAAACTGAAAAGAACACAATGTGCAACTGGATTTGTTTCTAGTGCTGCACAGAGCGGTGTGTCAGCTCCCACAAACCCAACTCACCTTCGCATTAGTTGTTGAAGACTTGGAGATAGATGTAGAAGCCGCATCCTCTGAGAACACTCAAGAGTTAATGTTTCTTTGAATTGTTTTTCTTGTTGCGCAGCCCAAAAAAGCGAGCGATTGTTCCAAAAAGATGGAAGTACTGTGCATCAGAATCCTGCAATGTTAATCTTAGCAACAAAGGCTTCTGGCTGAGTGTGCACAGTGATGCATGACACACACAATTGCTCTTCTGCTGGCCATATTTGATGTATGCACTCGATTGGTTGGATATCAACATGAAGGGACATAAATTCCTCAAATTTTATGCACAGTTATGTTCAAAGTTGACCAAAGTTTTCCTTTTACTCATAAAAACTTCATTTCTGCCACAAAGCAGCATTGACAGCCCATAAACAACAGAGTGGTCTCTGTTCTCTTCATGCAATATTCACTTTAATGATCAAACACCACCAAAAGGAGAAATAAATTCCTTCAATTTTATGCACAGAAATTACCATGATGAAAAATTGTTTCCATTTTCCTCACTTTTTATTTACTCCATCAACAAAGCAGCATTGACACCTCATCCAAAAGTCATAGAGCTGCATTCAGTCCTTGCACAAAAGAATGAAAGAGCTATTCATTCAGCACCTGACAGAAAATTGATGACTGTCCGCTCGTGGATTCTGCACCACGTGATGTATCCCATCGTTTTCTCAATTTTGTAAGAACATTGGAAACACATGGAAATTACTGCCCGAACACTCCCCCTGTTCAACTGTAAAGTGTTTGGGGCGGCCATACCATAGTGTCAACATTCTGCTGTGTGCCAATGTGGTTCAATTGCAGTGAAATTCCTGTGTGTTTTGGTATCAATTGATACACATCTGTATCTTTGAGGAAGTCATGTGATGTTGCTTTCATCAATGTGGGCCAATGTCCTCATGGGTTCACTTTCAGGCCAATCAATCCAAATTGCCTTCTCCCGTCTCTCTCAGGGTTTTGGGACACAAAGCAATCCCTGAGACCAATTGTTCTTCAGCAAGTAGTCTTCTCGAAAGTATTTGCTGTAGACCTGGAACATCGGACAAATGTTGTCTTGGCCAGGATTATTGCTTGAGAAAAGCAATGTCTCCACTTGTAATGTTGGCTCCACAGACTCAGGCCCAAGCCACAGCGTTGAAAACAAAACTGTGAAAGGGGGAGTTTGAGATGGTTTTGGGTGTTCATGCTTGCACCTTCAAAACAAGCAAAACTTTCTGAAATATCTGAGTCCCTTGTTGGTGTGGGCTAGATGTGATGGAGCTCACATGTCAGCAAACAGTACCCATCCTTTGTTGAATTCAAACATTTATCTTTGGATACTGGACTGCAAAATGACAGAATGTTCCAATTAGTTTCATTGCATTTGTCTGTCAGGGTACACACATGTATATACTTACATTCTTGCCTTTGTGCTATTGACAGATATTGGAGGTGTATCCCACACACAGCTTGTGATTGAGGCATGATCACCTGCAAGTTATTTTGAACAGAAACAGGTGCAGGAACACGTTTCCGTGTTGATTCACCTGACACGAACATGTGACCAGGTTGGAGCCCAAACTCACTGCAACCCTCAAAAGCAAATCAGCTTTGGAAATCAAATACACCCTGTGGAGTTGCTCCCAACACCTCTGTGTGTTCAACTCAACCAAATGGGAACTGTATGATGTCAGTCAAAAAATAGTGATGTGCATTATCAGGTCAGGCTGAAGAGAGTTGCTAACCAGTGCACTCATTGGAACAGTCAACAGTCCTGCTTGCTGCAGGAAAAATTACATTTCAGCACATGCATGTCTGACTTATATTGCAGACAAATAAAATCACACAGTTCAAGATTGTTGTTTGGTCAGAAAGAAATGCGGTTTTGTTTCATCTTTTTGGAACAAAAAGATCAAGTTTGTGGCCAGAAAAATAACCATCAACATTCCTTGCAGCAACAACCTCGCACTGGGCTAAGTAATGAATAAAAATGGAGCAATCCATGTGATTTGTGTCATCCAAGCCTCATGGCTTTACATACAAGATTCCTGCACTTGAACCGTACGTGTTGTCCAAACAGCCGATCGCTTTGAACCAACATTCGTGGTTGTTCACATTGTAGACAAAGGCTGCGCAGTCGGCTCTGGCATCACACCACTCCTTGCACAGGGTACGGTCGCAGGTCACGTCATCAACGATGTAACCCAAGTCGTTGCCTGAATTGCAGTCTTTGCTCGCCACGTGACAGTAATATGCTGCAAAAGAAAAGGCAATATGAGGAAAACACAAAGATTGGTTGCAATTGTATGTCTCAAGCAGCAAATCCCAATGGCCTGATGATCTTCCAGAAATCCAAGTGAGAATGTTTTTGGTGTTGACCTGGGCCCCTGGTTTCAATAGTTCAGATTGTGCAGTTGGAGGTACCCAGAAAATATGGTTGCTCATGTGCTACAGAGCAGGGCAACTTCACACATTGTTCTTGAAAAATGGGTGGTTTTGCTCACTTTGACTGGCAAACAAGAACAAACCCCTCAAAATACAATTTTCTGAAAACCTATAGTGTGAAGGATGGGGGGCTGCACAAATTCACGTCAAGTAGAATGAGCAGCATGGTTTTCTGACTCCACTCAACTGGTATTGGAACTCACATGCAAGTTTGTTTAAATTATCCACATCAACCCTGACCCTGGCAATTTCTGCTGCTTGCTGTTGGATGGTTGTCCTCTGCTCTGCTATTGTTTTGTTCATTGTTTCAATTGTTGCCATCAGGTCTTGAACAATTTCCATTTCTTGGCTCAGGGTTTGTACTGCTTGTTGTGCCTGGATAATGTTCTGAGCTTGTTGATGAATGACAGCAGATTGCTCACTTATCAAATCCACATAATGCCTTGCTTTCTTGTGTGGAATTCTACAGTTGTTTCCAGCCAGTGCAGGCAGTACAATCATCAAGAAAACAAATGCACAACACTTCTTCATTGTGACAGGATTTGTTTTCTACCAGGTATTCTGAAGGAAAAAAAAAACATGTATTCATTCCATCAAACTCAAGCACAAAAATGTCTCTTCATCACAAAATAAATCAAAAAACGTTGCCAGTTTCTGAGGCAACAAATCACAGGAGTTTCTGATGCATACAAATCTCTCAACATTTTCGACAAATGACAACAATCATCTTTGGTTTGTGAACCCGAAGGCATCATCATTAGCCCAGAATCAATTGCATTGGAACAGAACCAAAACCAGGAACTTTGTTGCATGTCCACACATTTTCAAAGCACCACCAGAAGACACATGAAAACAAACAGGACAAAGGTTTTCTGTTTTACCTCTGGAGCAGACGCTTCCAACTTAAATGTGAATGTATCAGCTAAAACAGAAGAAAAACTTACTCTGTCCTGCCCACCGGCACACAATCCTTCTGTTCAGTTCCTCCAGTCAGAAAAAGAACCCTGAGAGATTACGGGTTTTCACATTGGGGACGCGTGGTCGTTTTCTGGGCTGACGTGAAAAATCCCACCGGTGTCTCAGGACCTGAGCACGACCAGGACCAGAGCACGACTGGTCATTCTCTAGTCCTGAAATTTCAGGACCACAGCATGACCATCAAGGACTGAGCTCTGACTGGTCATATTGTAGTCCCATATATGAATTTTTTGGACTAGACAGCTTGGAGATATGCTGAACAAAGAGCAAATGATAAAAGGGAAGCTGTGGTATCATGTAGTATTGTTGTCCACCAAGAAGTGTGAAATATAGTATCAATTGCAAGAATATTTAATAATTTCCAAAGTAGTTGGGCCATAGAACCCAGAACTACATACTGACCCAGTAAGGCAGTCATTGTCTGGTCTAAAAAATCATCCAGGACTACACTATGATTGGTTGGAGCTCAGTCCTGGTGGTCATGCTGTGGTCCTGAAATTTCAGGACCAGAGAACGACCAGTCGTGCTCTGGTCCTGGTCGTGCTCTGGTCCTGTTACACCGGGTTCAATGTTAAATTTTGACGCCGACGTCAAAAAAATATGACCACGCGTCACCAATGGGAAAATCCCTGTTGCTTGAGTGTCCAATAGTTGTGTTTCTTGTCGAAGACATTCACCCTAATGACTGAATACCAACAAGAACAGCAAAATAAACCTCCCGATAATATGTACAGCAGCAGAGATCAATGATGAAGGGCCATTCTTTGAGACAATAAAATATTTACCCCCAATGATTGTACACCAACAACAGTGCCAACAAAAGCCCTGAGTTTTATGAACACAAAACTCCCTGTGGGCTCCTACTCAAACTCTATCTATTGATTAGAGGAGAACAAAAGGAGAAATATATAACTTTTAGATTTTATGCACAGTAATGAGCAAGCATGAGAAAGGCTTTCCATTTCACTCATTATTTATTTACCTCTGCACCAAAGCAGTATTGGCAGCTTGTCCACAATTTACACTCTCTTTTGCTGCAGTGTTATTCACTCACCTTGTACAATGTTCACTCCAATGATTGAATACAAATGTGAGAAGCAGTGAAAACTTCTAGTTTTTATACACAGTTATTGGCATGGTGTGGAAGTACCCCATTTATGCCCACAGTACTTAGTGTTCCAGTCTCGGCGTAACTTCTTGTCTGCTGATTGTTCCCACAGTCAGCGTGAGCAGTGATCCAGTCTGCAGCAATTGTCCAGTTGACAGTGATGGATCCATTGACCACAAACGCAGTTTTGACCTGACCTCTGAGTGCAAGCGGATGAGTTCATCCTCTACACCCACTTCTCTTACCACCATCCGGGTTCTTTGGCTCTGTTCCAACTCTGTTACCCCAGGCCCCGGGTATGTCTGGACCCCTACATCGTTCCTGTGTTTGGAGGTTTCTTGTGTTTATGGGTGAGAAAGATGTGATAACAGATACCATTGGCCTTTATATTCAAATGCACTCTTATGATTGAACACCAACAAAAGAGGAAATAGATTTCTGCACTGTGACAAAGCAATTTCTCCAGAAGAGAAAAAAATTCATTTTCTGCCTCAACATTTAACCCAACAATAAAGCAGCAATAAAAGGTCATCCACAAACATCCAGTGGCACACAATATTTGTTCACCAAAGAAGAGAATGATCACCAACACAAAACATTCACTCTTGTGCCTGAACACCAATGATACTCTCCTCACAAGGGAGAACCATCCACCGAAGCTCACCCATAAACCTTCAGCACAATTTACTCTTCATTCGTTCCGTAAATAAAGACTTGAAGGGTCATTATTTGAACTCCTAGTTTATTACAAATGTAAAGATATACGGTGCTATATGTTCTATATGTCTTAAACACCCGGAAAACACCTGAGATCAGGGTCAACATGTGTTCAGGCATAATGACAGGCTCATAACAAAAGAGCAGAACAGCAGAGCTGGGGTGGAGCCAAAGAGCCCGGATGAAGGTAAGGGCCAGAACACCAACAACTTAAACTTCAAGAATAATCACTGGGGCAATGGAAACCATGTTGTTGTCAATAGAAATATGGGGCCAGCAACAACACAACTTTGTATCAACAAAACAACTGTTGTCCACCATTTGACTGTCTCATCTTTGTCATACTGTCGCATTCTGGTACATCTGTTCTGCATCATGATCTGTCTGTCTTGTTTCCTTAGACATTTTCAGTCCAAGATTTGACAGATTGTCCTCTCAATCTCTTTGTATCAATTATCTGTGTGGATTCTCCAGACTGAAGTTCAATCTGCCCAAAGTTTCAACAGTTTCAAACTAAGAAAACCACTCTATGTGCTCTATTTGAAGATGACTTGGAGCAGAACAACACAAGAAAAAGTCCACATAACTCTGGACATGTACACAGGAAATGTAAAGATACAACTTCCATTTTGAGGCTATTTTTCAGTTCGTATCCCAATGAAATCCTGCGATTCACTCGGAGAATGTCAACATCCCATAATCTGTTTGCAGAATGCAAGAAGGACACGTTTGGTTGTCTTTGAAGCCAATTGAAAAAATGATGCACTCTGATCTCAGTTTCCACACAGAAATAAAAAGAGGAGACCCACTCAAACATACACTTCAAGTTCACAAATTGTCATCACTTCAACAACATCCATGTTGACAGCCACATATTGACCAGCAACAGCTTCCTCAAACAGAATGGTCCTGGTTTCTCCCAACCTAAGTTGTCCATTGACTCTGGCAGCCAGGATGAATTGTGCTTTGTCATAATTGTTCCCATCAAATATGTCTCCAACTCTGATGTCAAAATTGCTGAGTCTATGAGCTGAAAAGCAACAACTTGATGAGTTTCTTCACAACAGCTATTAGAATCACAAAACTAGCTGGATAATAACAAGACATGAGAGTATAAAACACACAGATAATTCTGAGAACTCACCACCCCAATCTCTGTTGACAACAACCACCCTCTTCACTGTTGCCGTCTCTTCAAGATCCACCACAAACCAAGGTTTCTCTGTCCCTCCTGTACCAGAACAGCTTCCAGCCATCCAATCAGTGTCAGGGTTGCCATCCACGGCATGCTCTGCCAGACCCAAAGAGTCATAGGTAGAGCTCTGGTATGCTCTCTTCCCAAGTGCAAGGTTGTATCCTGCATTTGACAAATGAACTTTGTGGGGGGTGTTGAAGACACATGTATGACACAGGTTCAGTTGAAATCAGCACATGACAAACTGTCATCACCATTGAGTTTAAGAACACAGTCCACCATGTGTGATGGCAGATACTCAGACTCACCTTTCTTGTATAAGTTTGGAATGTTAGGCATGATCAGGTTCAGTTGGGCTTCCATCTCTTGGTTGGTTCTGTTCAACTCTGCCATTGTTTGGTTGAGATTCACAATTTGTTCTTCCAGAGCTTCAGTTGTGTCCCTGGAGTCCTTGATGACCTTGGTTTGTGCATCAATGACCTTGGACTGCTCATCTATCAACTCCACAAAATCAACCAGTTTCTCTCCTGGCATTCTGCAGATGTTTCCAGCCAGAACAGGAAGGATAATTACACAGAAAACTGTTGCTGTGAACTGTAGCATACTGGCAGGTTTTGTGCTGAAAATGACCCAAATATCAGTGGTGTTGTTGGCTCTGTGAACAGATGTTTGTGGCACAATGAACAAGAAATGATCATCCACCATTGACATTGTTTTCTGCTCTTCCTGAATTTTAACCAGAATTGCTGAGTCACATACAGAGTGGTAATTTGAACACGATACACTATGAAACAATGCTGGAATATATCAACAGAAACACATGTCAGGATTGATACTGAATACTGACACTGTTGACAGTTTTCTTCAGGAAACCAGAGTGAATCAACTCAACACTGACCAGACAAAGGGCATTTCAGTTGATTCAAGTTGAACAATGTCTGTCCTGTTTCGTGGTCTGTCCCACAGATGGCACGTCTTTCATGGAAGAGATGGCACAGATATGAGCCATGTTGGGACAACAAGATACACTCCAGTTCTGTGTGAACGAGCCTCGCAAGAGTCTAATTTGCATCACCCAATGAAATGTGTGACCTACCTTATGTCTGGATAAATCCTGAAGTGTAGAAATCAGGAAGTCATATGCATGTCAGAAAGGCGAGATGTGTTTGTTGGGAAATACACACTGTCTCTGAAGTTCTCTGGACCCAAACGGTAAGAAATAACTGAAAAAAGGAACCACGCTCGAACAAAAGGGGAAACTTGTTTGCTGGGGTATTGCTAATTGTTAAGATGTCGCTTTGTTCATGTTTTATTGATTCCAGCACACAACGCAGCTCATCCATCAACATCCAGGAACATGTACTCACTGAACAAAGACTTGAAGGGCCCCCAACTCAGGTCATGTCTTATTGACACCAATGACTGAAAACCAACAGAAGCTCTACAGGATGGATACAACTTTCACTGATGCTTCTCTCTGCTCCTCATGTAATATTCACTACAATGAGCAGAGAACAACAATGCCTTTTCTTCAATTATGGATCATAATGACTGAACACCAACAAAAGCATCTCCAGGTGATAGAAGACCCTTCACTTTACTGATGTTGTATTCAGAATCAAGACTGAACACCCAACATCACTCAGATGGGCAGCCAACAACTACAATAGCTGTTTTTCAATTATTCACTGCTCATACTCTTCAATGGAAGATACAAGAATAGAACTGATGCATAATTGACTCAACCAACAAAAGCTCCACAGAGTGAATAGTTTTTTTGATAGATGCTCCCTTTATTCAGCATTTGACAAGCAACCCATCAATATGCAGCACCATTCATTCATCAACTGAAGCACAGAAAGGGCGGCAAGTCAGCTCATGTGATATTCACATTGATGACTGTGCACCAACAAAAGCAACTCCAGGTGATGGAAGTCCCCTCACTTTACTCATGTTGTATTTACAGGAATGAATGAACTTCAACAAAAGCTCTGTGCTTGTGAAAAAATGCCTGTCAATCACTCAAAACAAAATTACAAACTACAGTAACAAGAACAAGCCGTACTGACTCTGATGACCAAACTCCAAAAACAGCGTTTCTACGCTGAGTTGTTCCGCTCACTCTTCAATGACAGTCAGTGAAAAGGAACAAAGCTTAAAGGCAACTTCCAAAACTCTTGCAACTCATCAAGTGTTCATCAAGTGTTCATTTTTTTCCACAAACTGCCAAATCTAAACTTTCGTTTTCAGCCACCCAAAAGCCACAACAAAAGTGTGCGTTGCTCAAACTCAACTCAACTGTACTTTCTGGTTTCGAATGACAGGTTTTACAATTTTCAAAAGCAATCAACCAGAAACGTGGATGAAAACAAGAAAGCTCAAAAACAATTCGTGCTGCTTTTGACGCTGTATGACTGTTACACAAATGCGAAAAGCTGCTGTTTACGCTTCCATTTATGTTCATGGACCAAGACATGTCACAACTTTATGCAGCTTGCAAAACAATTTATTGAACAAAAGCGCACATGTGTTTGCAAGAAAACATGTTGGTACCAAAATGTATTATTCTTTCATCTTCAGTCCATTTTTCAGTGTTTTTTTTATGAAATCAACTCAGGAAAGTCAACAAAACATCCTTCAAATTTGTTTGGCATAGATGAACATGACGTCAATGCCTTTGATTGACTTTGAAGTAAATTGTAAGCTGCTGCACTCTGGTTTCCATTGTGTTGGGTATAAATAGAGGGTACTCACTCTTACAAGGATGCTGGTGCAAAAATGTGGAGACAACCTCCATTTCACTGGAGAAATATCAATCAAACAAGCCAGAATCTGTTTGGAAAAGATCAATGCAATTTTTCCTTTCGAGTGAATTATAATGATGCTAGACTGATTGTCCATACAAAGGATCATATTCAATTTTTCGAAAGGAGACACTCACTCAAGTGTAGACTTGCAATTCACAAATAGTCATACCAATGACAAAATCCAAGCTGATGGCCACATACCGCCCAGTTACAGCCTTTTCAAACTGAATGGTCCTGATTTCTGAAGGACCAAGTGCTCCTTCCACATGAGCTCCCAGATTGAAGCTTGATTTATCATAAGTGCTCCCATCAAAAGTGTCTCCAACTCTGATATCAATGTCCTTGAGCAGCGGAGCTGATAAGCAATCAAACAAGAGTGAATTTCATCATCACAGCAGTTGTTTGAATGACGTCACAACCTGTACAATGGCTGGAGGTAAAATGACAAGAATACTCACAGTAAGCTGGATTTTTTCTGTTGACAATCACCACAATCTTGACTGGCACAGCCTCCCCAAGATCCACCACAAGCCATGGCTTCTCCGTCCCTGTTGTTGCTGTACAGCTCAGGCCTCTCCAAAAATCAGTGTTGGAGATACCATCCACAGCATTTTCTGCATAACCCTTTCCATCAGGCCTGTTGGAGCTCTGGTATGCAGTCTTCCCAAGGGCTAAGTTTTGTCCTGAAGATGGAAAGCTGAGGCTAAGTGGGATGTGCAAAAATCTGTGTGTTCAATGCCAACTGGGAACAAATGTAGGGCATTTTTTTTCTTAACCCAAATCACAAAACAGGGGTTGAGTCAAAATCAACAGCCAACAAGGAAGATTTCCAAAGCTCAAGCTATGCCAATATATTGTGGAATAATGACACCTGTGAGAAGAGGAAGATGCTTTGTGTGTGACTGTGTGGAAAGGATCCCACAGTACGTGCCTTGTGCACATGCAGCCACCATATAGAATGTGTTTGGGTGGGCAAAGCCTTGTCACTTCAGCTGGCTTCATGTGGATTTCAGCAAGAGAAAAACATGACTGGGCACATACAATTCAACACAAATGAACATGGTGTTTCCCTTTCAGTGAAACGATAAAACCCTCTCCGTTTGGCAGATGCTCAGACTCACCTTTCTTCATCAAAATCTGGAAATCATGCAACATTGCTTCAATTTGAGCTTGCAGCTCTTGGTTCGTTTTGTTCAGCTCTAGCAATGTCTCATTGAGATATTCTATTTGTTTCTTCAATGCTTCTGTTCTATGTTTGGAGTCCATGATGACCTTGGCTTGTGCATCAATTGTTCTGTATTGCTCATCTATCAGTTCAGTATGGGTGTACAGTTTGTTCTCAGAAATTCTGCAATTTCTGCAGTTGTTTTGACCCAAAACAAGAACAAGCAGGATCATTGTGTAGAAAACTCTTCTGGACAACAGAAACATATTGAATGGTTCTTCTGGGTGCTACCAGCTTTTCCGGAGCTGAAATCAAACAGAAAATTTATCATTTATTGGCAAGCCACAAAATGTTTCTGTCCTTCATAGTTTTCCCAATTTCGAACATCAGAGGATATCTTTCAGGTAATCTGATTCAATGTGGGGGTTTGCTGCTATGAATGCTCATCAAATACAGTGAATGGTCAGGTTTCAAAAGATTAAGAGCTGCAGACAACGAAAAATAGCTTCCTGGAGATCGCAGTGATCCTGAATGCCACCATCTGGTCAAATGTTGTTCATCAAAAGTGCCGCTATTCAGTAGAACTGAATGAAGGGCTTTGTGACCCAGAATTGTTTACAAACAGTGTTGCTTATGCCTACTTGATCAATTGTGCACCAAACACACGCAGAATAAGTATTTGCCACTTGGGCCGTGGTATCTGAAGGTTTCTACTTTTGTATGAACCTGCCTCACCTGAAAGGTGAATCTTGTGTATCTTGGTCGTCTGTTGTTCAATGGTTGCCTCTGCAAGCTGAAGCAAGTTCCTCATGTCATATTCATTCCTTTAAGCACACAGGAACTACAGACTTTCTCTGATGTGTTGAATGTCCTGAAAAGTCAATCAACTGGAGGTCATGCACAATTTACTGGAGTTATTGGTCACCAACAATGCCAACAATATCAGCCTTCAATGATGAATACCCCTTCACTTGGCTCTTGCTCACTCTTGTATGGAAGGCACAAAGACAGAGTTGATCTATTATTGACTCCAATGACTGAACAGCAACAGAAGCAGTTAAAGGTGATGAAAGGACCTTCACTTTGGTCATGCAAAATTACTGACAAGAAGGAACTTCAACAAAAGTTCTGTGTCTGATGATATAATGCCTGCCATTTTCCTCTTGACAAATTAATCCTTGTGGCTGAACATCAACAAAGCCCTACATTGATGAATACAAGTTTGAATGATGCTCTTGTCAGCTCCTCATGTGATATTCACCATAATGAGCAAACAATAGCAATCACAATGACTCATGATAAAATGCCTGTCATTCTCTTCATAACAATTTCATATTTTCCATCAAACAACAACAAAAGTTCCCCAGAATGAATAGAACTTTGACCGATGCTTCGCTCTGCTTCTCATCCAACATTCACTGAAATGAGCAGACAACAACAATGCATTTTCTTCAATTATGAATCATAATGACTGAACACTAACAAAGGCAGCTTCAGGTGATGGAAGACCCTTCACTTTGTTCATGTTGTATTTATTCTGCAGAGTGAAGCACAACAAAAGACAGATGGGTTGCTCCTTTATGTTTGTCATGTGGTATTCACTCCAGCGAGTGCACCACAACACAAGCCTGTTCTTGCCATTCTCAATCTAGTGACTCTGGAATTGAATCCTTCTGAAAGTAGTTGATCAATTGTGAGTGAACAATAACAAAACAACTCAAGCATGACGGATACTCCTTCACTTTGTTCATGTGAAATTCTTTTTACTGATTCAGGAACAACAATGAATAAAGTTGGACCAAAGAGAACACAAGAACGTACTTAAGAATGCCCAGCTGCCATTCTCTCAGGAGAAATTTACCCCAATCCCTGAACAACAACCCTCACAAAAGTACTGAAACGCCACACCATGTGGTCAAGACCACATTTCCCTCTCAAATTTCTTTCAATGAGTTGTGGTGCAGTTCTTCTGCTCCGTGTTGTGCTGCATTGTGGGCTGACCTACTGGCTCCAAACTCCCTGCTGTGCTTGGGAAAAACTTAGATATTTTCCCTCATGGTGTGGGTGAACTGTACTTTCAAAATTGCCACTTTGGTTGCATAAAGATCTTGAAACACTTGTCCATGTTTCATGCGCACCCCAACTTTTGAGGGCAATGGTTCAGAGCGAGGGTGTTCAAGGCACGGGTGATTGGGTGTCATTCACGCATGGCCAGCATGGGTGCAGAAATCCCTGTACTGGCGTGTGTGTGTGTGTGTGTGTGTGTGTGTGTGTGTGTGGTGTTGACAACTGTTGTCCTCGTTTGCCTGGAATAGTTGTGCAGAGGTTATTTCCGTCATTCAGAATGTGAACACAAGATTTATTCTACTTCATAATAAAATACATTTGACGCATGATTTTGAATCTTTTGGGCACAAAGTGAAACTGATTTGATTAATTTTTCCAACAGGAAACAACCCACAATCCTCACACCAAAAATGTGATATAATGTTGGTTCATCTCAATGCATCTATTCTGATTCATGCAGTGACAAATATGTTACTTGTGGTCAGAATGAAGCTTTATGTGCTTCCCACTGCCAAACTTGCAACAAGTGTTCATTTCTAAATGGTTCAGTTCCATTGAAGTTTGATGTTGATTCCCTGTTTTCACACCATAAAAATTGGCAACTTCAGGCAATGAAAATATTTCATGTTGTGTGACACATTTCGAGGCTTGATGTTGATTCCTCAGTCAAATTTCACATTTTTGTTTTCCCAGATTTCTTCATAGCAAAAATTCTTCACAACATGAAAAAAAATAAATTGTGAGAAAATTTTATATTGTGTGAAACAGTGAGGCTTGATATTGATGATTCTCCCTGTCACACTTTGAACAACAGCCCACACAGTAATGAAAACATTGATTTTTTTTCTTTTACGCATTCTCCTTCAGTGGCAGATTTTCAAAGCATCTTAGAAGATTGACATTTGTCAAACTTGTAAATCACGATGTCAATTCACCTTTCAAATTTTGTTGCCTGTGGCAGGATTCCAAACAGTCCTGTCAATGGACAGCCCAATTTCAGGTGCTGTGTTTCTTCTCAACAATTGTTCTTCTTGTGACAAAGCACACACAATATTCTTGAGAAAATGAAGGCACAAAGCAACTGCTGGCCTTTAGATATTTACATTCCCCCTCAATTGTAGATTTTTACACCTCCATCTCAGAAGTATGACATTTGTGCAATGAAATGCAAAGAAACATGAGTCTTTTTTTAATTCGCCTTTCAAATTTTGAGTACAAAGAGGCAGTTATTTGATGAGTACTGCATGCAAAAATGTACTTACATCACTGTTTCTCTTTTTTCTCTCTGATATCAATTTGTAGAATTCAAAACATTTCAATCAAATCATTTTGAGATTCCCATAAAGTTTTGTACATGTGTTGAAAAGTGCCACAACAAGGCAGGTATACAGGATTCCACAAGTGCAACCATTGTAGCAGAAATACACATAAAGTTGCCATGTTCTCCATCCACTGGAAATGTTTTGGTTCCTTCCCATGAAGCCAAAATATCACAAAAAGAGTCTTGTTTTGTGTGCACATAGCCGAGTGTAGCCTCCAACACCAAACAATGTCCTGTCAGAACTCAGGCATGTAACTCGGTTCAGTTTCCTGCAATGATATATTTGGTTTTGTTGGTGATTTTTACCAGAAAGACTCAGACAAATCAAGTATCCCAGTCACTCACTTCAATGAGTGATAGGCATAAGAACTGCAGTCAAGCACAAGGAATGACAAGAATTTTGCCCCAATGAGAGAAGGGTGCAAACTGACTGCACCATGTGCGGTGCCTAAAGAACTGGTCAAATGTCTTTTGTGTTGCCGGTTCACCAACACGGACATGCTGAACTCTTGTTTTGTGTTGAAGCATTGTATCCAAGCAACTCACAAGGCAACACATTCAGAGAGACTTTCTGAGATGCCAGACAAATCAAGGCAAATAGGACCATGAAGAGAGGCAAGAGGAGAAGAAGGATACTCTCACCTCTTGTGTCTTCTGGTGCTTTGTTTTCCTGCTCAGAGTTTGATTCCAGTGAACCCAGAGTAGAACCTGACTGTGTAAGTCGGACCGCAGCACAGATACAGGGGGCTATAGTCATCGCCTGTGGCATAGATCACATGCACCCTATCTCCTGGAGATGCAAACAACAGAGTTCAGTCACTGTTTCTAGATTTAACAGGCAGAATTTTTGGTGTTGAGCTTGTGCAATGATTGTTGTCTGATTCTCCTGTGGCAATGAAAAGTGCATCTCACCCCCCAACCTGAACTTGACAGAAATTTTATCTCTAGATACGAAGGCAAACCAAGCCAGGAGGAATGCTTCAGAAGACAGCAACAAGAATAATCCACTGCAGGAAGCCGGTACAGTATTACCCGTTCTCTCTCTCTCTCTCTCTCTCTCTCTCTCTCTCTCTCTCTCTCTCTCTCTCTCTCCCCCTTCACACACTGACCTACCTCCAGCTGAGCGACTCCACTACAGGCAGCCTGTGGTTGTCCTGTAATAACAGAACCTTACCTTCCTCCAACTGAGCCAGTCCACTGCAGGTAGCCTGACCAGAACTGTGGATATTACAGATCACACCACTCCTGGTTGATACCATCCAGAATTCTGCCATTTCCTGATTTTGCATCATCAAGAAGGTGCTCAGGAAGTAGGTCCCGCTCCCACCAGAAGGAACTGTGAAGATGCCTGTTGCTGGGTTGTAGCTGTTGCAAGAGAGGATAATTCCTTATTTCTGGCAACAACAATACAAACTGTGATCATTGTCGGCATTTCAGAAGGAGGTCACCATGTACAGTCAACCACAAAGAACACTGGAGCTGCGCGTGTTGATGTACGTGCATTGTACAAAGCAGCGACAATTTATTCAGCCAACTCACTCATCTCCATCATTGGTCAACTCCCCCACCTCCACCATTGGTCAACTCACCCACCTCTATCGTTGGTCAACTCACCCATCTCCATCATTGGTCAACTCACCCATCTCCATCACTGGTCAACTCACCCATCTCCATCATTGGTCAACTCACCCATCTCCATCATTGGTCAACTC
>JAAUXT010023802.1_pt1 | contig 22816 bp, 18 predicted proteins | sample 7278171 | NCBI WGS metagenome assembly JAAUXT01 (sample SAMN14350112, study PRJNA611818) | marine sediment metagenome | isolation source: surface marine sediment (1.8m) | place: French Polynesia: Moorea | collected 2018-08 | reverse complement strand
ACATCACATGTCAACAGAATGGCAAGTGGACAGAGAAACCTGACTGCAAAGGTGAGCAGGTTGAACCAAAAAATGAATGACTGATGAATACTCTGCTTTTGTGTTTGAAACAAGGGCCCAAGAACCACAATTCCAATGAGTGTGTGATACTCTTCAACCTTGTGAAGAAAATTGTCTCTTTTGTGTGAATAAGGTGTTTTTTATTGTTGAATTGGACATTATGGAAATTGACTTGAGTCCCTTTTCAGACAAGAGTCCTAAAAGGATCATTCTCAGTGCTGAAATTCCTTTCACCATGAAGTTTTCTTGCAGATGACAAAAGACCAGGTGGAGAGAAAAGCATTCCCTCCAGTGCAGGTATGTGCTACCCATTCTGTGGTCTTCATTCTGAGAAAGTCCAGTGCCAACAACATTTGTTTCCACCAAATGTATTTCAGGGATTCAATGGTTTTGTTGATTTATTGTTTGCCATCCAATTCTTGTTGGTTATGCTTGCAGGCAACTTTCCTTTATTTATGTGTTTTCTTCTATCTCTTCATATTCAAACACACCTGTGGCTGTGTGGTATTGAGAAGTGCAGCCATGTTTTGTCTGTCAGTCCTTTCGTTTTGCCAACTTTAAAATATCAAGCCTGTTCACCAATCAGCCAACCCTGTACTGACTTCCATGTGTGTGAATATCCCCATACACCAACCCCTGTGTACCCCTACACACCACCAAGAAAATGTTCACAAAGACTTGATTCAGTTGCCTTGCCCACTGCTTCCCTCGTTCCACTTTTTGTGAAAAAGTTTCTTGTTGATGCTTTCACACCATCCCAGGATCTGTCTGTTTCAGGGTGTACCCCAGTTCAGGTTGGGTTTGTCATTGCTGTGGCTGCCTTCATCACTGTTGCAGCTGGAAGTGTGGGGGTCTTCTGACCAGGAAGGTTTGTTGGGCAATGTGATGAAAAAACTGTGTGATGCATCAAATTTGTTGTGTGAAAGTCATTTGAACATTGATTTTGGTGTTGTCCAACAGGAGATAAGGCCATCAAGAAGAACCCAGTTCAAACTGACATGATGTCATTGAACCAGGAAGATCACATGGCTGGCCAATCAACAGAAACTTTTCCTGTGTGAGACCTGAAGTTTGATGAGACTGAGACTACTCACTATCATTTTTGTCTGAACCACCAAGACAATCAATGCCCAACACAGGGCATTATGTCAGACAGTTCCAAGCTTGCTGACATTCTGGGCCAAGGGAACAGACAACAAAAAGGAATGTACAAGTGACACTCCATCATGTGACCTCTTTCAATATTCAAAGAAATACAGAGGTGACAATGTATGATATTATGATCACTTCAGATGACTCACCTGCAGCTGTGCAGTCACCATGTTGGAGATAATCTGTAGGGTCAACAAGGGAATTGGTTCTGTTGCATTGAAGTAGACATAATATTCAATGAAAGGGAATGTACAGAATGTATTGCACACATCATGATTTTTGGTGAATCCTCTACAGCTTTGCTGATTCACCATGTTCCAGCCAATTTGTGGGGGAACAAGTAAAGTGCTTCTGGCTGCTTTTGTATGTACAGGATGTGAACTGATTTGATTATGTTGTATTTTGGCAGATGTGGAGAGGTTTTGATCATTTAGCATTTGAGCAGAGGTCAACTGTTTTGATTTTGTATCATTTCAGATGGTGTGAACTATTTTAAATCCATTGCATTCAAACAGGACTTTTTACAGTGTGTATATATCTGGGAGCTTCTTCTAAAATGTGCTTGAACATGATGTGTGTTTTGAGTACTTGACCATTTGCATAATCCCTCAGTACCAGATGAGAAAATGCAAAACAGAGTTGTGATCCTCTTTCACAAGAAGATGTCCTGGCTGGAAAATCAGCAAAAATGAGAAAGCTTTCCCTCCACTCAGAAAAAACATCCAGTTGTGAAAACAAAATAGGAGTTTATGTTGCTCCATCTTAGCATCAGTGCTACTTTGTACAGTGTGAAACTAGTGTTCCCTTGGGTTTTTGAGTTCTCCCTGCTGTACTTTTGCTCACCCTTTGACCTGCAAATCTTCATACATTTCACCAAATGTGAAAATGTTTTGACCTGATGTCAGCCCAAAAATGTTGTTCTGGTAACTTTTGATGAACTTGCAAGAACATGAAGCAAATGTAAGGAAAAGACAGTTTCTAAATTATGAATGACACTGATGATGTGAAAAATTTTCTTTGCTTGTGTTTTGATCCTGCAAAGACACAACAAATTTTCCATCTGAGGTTGCACCATGACTTTTTATTTGTTCTTGTAAATATTTTCAGGTTTCCTTGGAAACAAAATAAAGAGGGTCAAATGGTAGAATTGCCTTTGCAAGTTTATTTGTATTGAACATATCATTTTTTGTTGGTATCTACAGAAAAACCACCAAGTGGAGGTCCAATGAAACCAAGTAGATTCTGAAATGTTATCTGGCCTCCCAATATGTTCGTGTTCAGGATTCACTCTCAAGTGGGGAATTGCAGATGAAGGTAACAGATGCTTAGGCTGTGTGTCTTGCGTATCCAGAACCTACAAATGTTCCTCTGCTGTTGGATCTTCCTGTTATGTGATTACTCCAGTGTCCTTGAGGAAATATGAACTTTGTTGTGGACTGATGGAGGAAACAGAGCTTCAGGTTTATCACCCTGGTGAGGAGAACAAAGGTGAGAGCTGTGCAGGGATGTGGTGCATCATCCTTGCAGAACAGTATGTTTTCCAATGAAAACCTGTTGTATCATTATCTGACATTGAAACTTGGTCTCTGCCAGGAGAAATCATGAACAACGCAGAATGTGGAGGTTTCAGGTCTGTAACAGCTATGGCAGTCCCCACACATCGGACTGAAAGGGAGTGGCGCCCCTTGCTTCCAGAGCCACAGAAAGATCTAGATTTTGGTTCTGGATCCACATTTAAAGGAAAAGTTCTGTTGTGCATTGAAAAGATAACTGTGCCCCATTGAGAACACTGTCCTGTTAAGGTTTGGTCTAATCAGCATAGAATTGGCTCAAAGCTCAGCCCCACAGTTGTGGTCTGAACATTGCACAGCTCAGAGGACTGACACTGAAAAGGCTGCATAGGGGGTCTGCAGCTGCTGGGTTTATTGGTACCCCTGGATGAACTGAAACTGAAACTGCTGTTGCTTTGACTTTCGCTTGCATTGTCTGTGAGTGTCTTGACAATGAAAATTTCAGTTGTTCACAGCTTTCAGCTCATTTAGTTTCTTGACTGACTGCAATGTGCTATTCTGGTCCAAGGTGTTGCCTCACAACACTCATGAACAAAATTTGCAGAAAAGATTCAGATTCAGATCAGCCTGGTTGCAAAACATGTCTTCAGCACAATGTTTGTGTACCTGCAATAAATCTTGTTTTGTTTCTTTGTAGTTGACAGTTTGGCAAATGGAACCACAGTTGCATCTGTGATGCTGAATACTTTATGATCAACACTATGTCAGGTAAAAAGGTGGGGCGGGGTTCTTTGAGGTCAGTGGGTCTCTGAGTATCAACACACCTGGCCCACCAAGATTCTGATGGGAGTCCTCTCACGGACTTTACTTGCAGAGACACATGCTTGAAGCAAACCTGACTGAATGGGTATTGTTTGATGTGTGCTCCCAAATTGTAGGCTGTCTACTGACACTGCTGCTGCTGGTGGGAGGGGCCTACAGGACTGAAGCTGCCTGCTCCAACCCTCAGTGGTGTACCACCTGCTGTCAAAATGAATACAATTCCACCAGTGGCCTGTTCTACAGAGTCTTCTGGAACCTGAATGAGGTGCCCTCTGACATTCCTGCTGAGGCTCTGGAGGTTCAACTGAGGAACAATCTCATCACCTCTGTTCCCTCAAATATCTTCAGTCATCTGTCCCAGTGTAAAATGTTGGACCTGGACAACAACAAGATTTCTGACATTCAGTCTCAAGCCTTCAGTGGACTCAGTTCCCTGAAGAAGCTAAGTCTCAACAGGAACAAGCTCCTCTCCTTTCAGCCTGGAGCCTTGGATGGCATTCAGTCTCTGGTTCAGCTGGAGCTCTCAGGAAACTTATTTTCCTCAATTCCTCCTGGTGCCATTGCTGGACTTAAGTCTCTGGTTCACCTGAAACTCTTGGATAATAAATTAGAGTCTCTACAGCAGGACATGTTCACTGGTCTTGAGTCTCTGGAAGAACTGTCACTGGAGTTTAACCACATCCAGACCATTGAGCCCAGAACCTTCAGCACCCTTCACTTGGTGACACTGCTGCGTCTTAATGACAACCAGATTTCTCACATCAACTCCAGCACATTCACTGGACTTGACTCTCTTGACAAATTGTTACTCAGACAGAACAATATCCAAACCATTCTCCCTGGAACGTTTAGTTCTCTTGAATCTTTGACACAAATGGACCTGTCTGATAACCAGATTTCTCTGGGTACATTTGATGGACCTGGCTCCCTGAAAGTACTGAACCTAATGCAGAACCAACTGACTTCTGTATCCCCTGGAGATTTCTCTGGACTCACCTCCCTTCAAGAGTTGACCCTCAGCTACAATAAAATAGTTTTTGTTCATTCTGGTTCCTTTGCAAAGCTGAGTTCTCTGGAAAAACTGGATCTCTTTGGGAACAACATCTCTGCAGTAGAGGCTGGATCATTTTCTGGCCTTGACTCTCTGACAGAGCTGAACCTGAGATCTAACAGGCTGATGGGGATCCCACCTGGTGCCCTTCATCGCCTTCACTCCCTCAAATTACTCAACATTGGGCAGAACCAGATTTCAGACATTGACACTTCAACCTTCATTGGGCTGGACTCTCTTGAAGAGCTCCAGCTGGACAACAACAAACTGATCACATTGCAGAAGCAGGCTTTTGTCAACCTGCCTTGCCCATTGACCTTACATCTGAGCTATTGGTTTGAGCCCACCAAGTGGAACTGCCCCTCCCTCTGCTGGTTGAAAGAAGAAGAAGCCAAGGGAACTCTGAAACCCTTTGAGGGAAGCAACTTCAAACTGGCATGTCTGAATGAGAAGCAGTGGCACAACATGAGTTGCCCAGAACCTGGTGAGTGCTGCTTATGTTGGCTTTTTGTAATGACAAGCCCTTCTTGGTGGACTGAAGAGACAAAGAGTGACCCAGTCATTCAATAAAGGCTGATGTTTTGTTGGTTTGAAACTACATAGAGTTCTGCACAAGTGGCTGTTGCTGGTTTCATGATAATTTTGGCTTTGCCAAGGTTTGGCTGAGGTTTCACTTCTAGTTCACTTGCATGCTGCCTTTCCGCATAATTTTGTCATGAACAATGAACATTTGGTGATTCTGCTGACTCCTGGTCAACTTTAAGAAAACAATTTTTAGGTGACTGTGTTGAGCCAGGAGGGATTCCTGGAGGTATAAGAAAGGGAGGCTTGGCTTCTTACAAGGTGGGAGAAGTTGTCACGTACAGATGCAGGGATGGCCACCCCAAAATACATGGAAATATCACTTGTGAGCAGAATGGAAGCTGGACAGAGAAGCCTGAGTGCAAAGGTGAACAAATTGTTTGATTTTTGTGGAATTGAGAATTTTTTGTTTTGTGTTGCATTAAATTTTTGCGTTTGTCTCCCAACAAGTTGACGCAATATATTTCACGAACAAACCAAGTATGAAATTGTTGAAAATGCTGTTTCAATTTTTCTTTTGTTCTAACAGATGAAGTGAGATCTTCTGAAAAGAAAGGTGCTGGCTCCAACACAGGTCAGAGCTCATCACATCACATTCTTTAACCAATCTTGCACCAAATATGAGGATGTATTTCTGTGGCCCACAAGTGGCTTGTGCCATTTTCTCTTCACCTGCACCAAAAGCATTGACATTCACACCTTGTGTGAGGACATCAAGAACAATGAACATCAAGAGAAGTTTCATTCTGTTCTTTTGCTCTTCCCAATGCACTGATCCTTCAGGACAGACTTGATGGTTCAGGAAACAAACCCCAAATTCACCTCTTTGCCTGTTCCAGTTGGAGTTGGTATTGCTGTGACAGTTCTTTCTGCTGGTGTGGTTGCAGTTATTTTGGTCATCTGTCTGAAAAGGTCAGTGAATGAATGATGCAGAATATGCCCTTCAATGACATTTCATTGCAGACTACTGTTTGCACAAAATGGATTTTTCTTTTGAAGTCATGTTTGTACTCTTTGAAAGGACAAGCACCCAATCCTGACTGTGTGTCCTTCTATCCAACAGGAGATCCACTCAGAGGCACCATGTTGTGAGAGAAGGTCCCCACAGCTACCAGAGCCTCCAGCACTCATCCCCTGTGCAGCCTGCTCCCTCTGCTGCTGAGACTCTGAGTTTCCAGGAGCCAGTGCCATCTGGTGGAACTGGTGCTGATCTAGAGTCTCATCCTCTCATGGACTATGATTACACAAACAAAAACTATGAGAACATCTGAACCTTTTATTGTCTGGAGCTGATTTTGACAAAAAATACACTGGAAAAAGTGAAAAACTGTGTCATCATGCAATGCCACTTTTGACAAAAAGACATTGAAGAAGATAAAAAAACTGTGCCATCATGCAATGTGATTCAGACGGAGGTTCTCTTGCGTTGTTGGCTTGGTGAAACATGTTGCTGTGGAATCGATACTGGTTTGTGCATAGCATACATTTTCTGTGTTGCAACATGGCGGACAATTGACAACGACTCTGCCGGGATATTGCTCAACCTGAATGAAATGAGTTTGAACTGTTTTTGGCACTCTGTGCCTGATTCTCACAGGCTGTGTTGACAAGTTTGAACAAAATCAGCTTGTTGTCAGAATTGCCTTGCTACCAGTTTTCCTGGGTTTTTATGCTGAATTTTATGAAGAATGCTGATGCTTTGGTAGAGATATAACAGTGATGAAATAAAGTTTGAAATGCACAGAAAAGTATGTCTCAAATTCCTGCTATTGTTGCCAGTGAAAACCAAAATGTCCAGAACCCTCTCTCAAAAAGTATTTCAAGACAGCCAAAAAGTGCACAACAGCAAGTTGTAAGAATAAAATATTATGCAGTTTTGGATTCATCTGCAAGGTGAACTGTGAATGGCCTTGGGGGCTCAAATTTTTGTTGTGTACTGTGTGACAGAGCACATGGCATTGAGATTGGGACCCGTCTGTCATCACCATGTATCAGTGTGAACACAACGACTGCACTCACACCCCATTCAGCCCTCAGCTTTTGAGCACCATTGTGATCTTGTGTGACCTTGGGTACTCTGCGGCATAGTGAGAATAGGATACCATGGTACACCAGGTATCCACCCCCTGCACCGGTCTTACTCCAGGGAGACTTTGCTCTCTGCTTTGCTGTGAATGTGAAGTTTTTCAGGATCCAAACAGAGGTGGGACATTTTCTTTGGCTGGACTCACACTTCTGTTCCAAGTCTCGTGATTACAGCACTTCTTGTTTCTTCACAGGTGTTTCAAGGATTTCATCTGCAACAGAAAAACTGCTGTGTCATTTGCAATTCTGACACCAACTTGGTCTTCACGAATAAACAACAGAGGTGTTACAGGGATCATGGCCATTGTGATATTTTTTCTGCAAATAGGACTCAATGGGAGTGGCGCCCCTTCCTTCCAGCGCCAGGAAAAGCAACAGAGGAACCTTCTTGTCTTGTCTCACAGAGATGTCACAGCCTCAGACTTGTGTGGTTTGAATGCTTCGCACGTGGTTGGAATGAAATGAAGGTAAAGTTTCATTCCAAGTGACCCACCAAATTCAAACAACTTCCTCCAAAACTTTGCGCACTGTGATTTGCCACAACTGTTTTTATCATCCAAAACTTTGCCTAGTCCTTTGTATGTCTGACCTCTTTATGAAAGCCAGAGCCACACAATGTGATGTCGTCGCATTCTTGGATTTGCCATGTATCGCCCTTGCAGAGTTTTTTCTCTTGTGTTTCTCTTGCAGAATTTACTTGACAGTCTCAAGGACATCTGTTGTCAATCAAGTGTGGTGACCTCAGACCAGTGATTGGAGATTCATTACAACAACACAGAACCTGAGGTAAACAAACCACAGATTGATGAGTGAGTCCCCAGTCTCCCTGTTTCTGTGTTTTATGGAGCAGATGTCTGTGGTTTGGTATCTCAGAAGAAATGGACAAGAGCATTGAAATGTTCACATATCAAACTGGACTAAATGCAACATGGGAAAGAAAACCAGGAAGTTATCATTCATATATCAAAGTCCAACCTGGAATGAAACAAAAATAATGGAAAGACTGATGCCAATGCACATGTACCTGAACAAATATTCCAGCACAGATGGAACTGGTACGAATCAAGGACACGAAAAACACAACATGTAAGCGACCAGTTACAGGACCCTGTGACAAACACTCCAGAGTGTATGGAAACTTCCAATGTACTCGGCTGGGCGTCGAAGTTTTTCATTGGATTTTATGTATCCAAACGTTCCTTATGCTGAATCATATCAAGCTGTTGAGGCCAATAAAATACCAGAATGTTTTGACACGGCCTTGCACATTTTCTTTACTCTTTCTTCCCCAAAAGGCAATGTGATCTGTTGTTTCCAGAAGAAAGCATTGCAGCAGTGAAAATGTACATTTGTTGATGAATTTCTCTTGGTAGTGTTTTCCATATGTTCAGTCTGTGAGTTTTGTTCCTTCTGCACCTTGGGTTGAATGTTTGAAGTTGATGTTTCCTTTCTGTGATACTGATCATACTCTGCTCTTTACTTGCAGGCACATGGGCACTTTCCTGACATGCAGGTTTTTTTCAGATGCAGAACCAGAAAACAAGAAAGGAAATTCCTGCAGAAACTGCTGTCTTGTTTGCAATGCAACTTCAACTGGGTTTCTCCCAGGATCAATCCACAAAGTACTGCAGACAAACTCCCTTCATCCTGACCCTTGTTCTTGATGCTATGGCAGCTATATGAGGGCTGAAAGGGAGTGGCGCCCCTTGCTTCCAGAGCTAACCACTTGCAGTGACTTGTAGGATCTAGATTCGACAGTCACTCAAGATTGGCCTGAACTTGTGAACAATGGAACAATGGAAACAATGTAGATATAGCAAACTCAGCCAAATTCACTGCTGTTCAGGGAACTATATGAACGGGTGAATAATTTCTCAAATATGTTGTTTTGAGGGATTCAGGGGTGCATAACCTCGTCCCCTTTTTAGGAAATACATGAAATAAATCCTTCTCTGTCAAATGTTCCCCATTTCAAAGAAAGATAGGCTCTTCAAATTGGTCAAATTTTGTTGACTTTAAAGATTTTTATTTGCCTTTTTGTTCCCTTTGGCCAAAGTTGAAATACTCTCAACTTGTTTTCAGTAGAAAAGAGATGAAGCTGAAGATTTTGTCAAGTTCTTCCAGTTGCTGAATAACAGAACAATGCATTGTGATGGTCAAATAAATTACTATCTGCTCAAGATTCCCAAACCATGCCAAAAAGACACAAACGTGAATATCAAGTGGTCTCTTTGGTCATCACAAGAGAAATGAGAAAATATCATACATTCTAGATATTTCATTGTTGTGCACAAAGATATTTTTCAGGAAGGTTTGTGGAGAAATGTATTTGGCTTCTATTACTCATACAAACACCAATGGAAGAAACTGAAATTTTCAGAGCATAAATGAATGCAGCCCCCAAGAAATTTTGGGTTTTTTCAAGAAATGTTTATTGTAGCTTTAGTTTTCATCTGCCTTCATTGGTACTTCACTTCTGCCTTGACATGCAGGTTCATCATTTTGTCAAGCACCATTTGGACACAGCACACATGACTTTGCTGCCAGAACTCATTCCTCCTGTCAGCTGCACTGGACCCAAAAGCACCTTGGCCAACAACAAGGTGATGGTGTTTTCTGCAGAGGTCAAGGCTGCCCTCCCCCCACCCCCTATGCATGGCTCTGTCCAGTGGCACTTCAAAATCAATCAGCACAAGTATTTTGACTGAAAAAGCTGGAACCTGTGGTGAGCTTCTTTGTGATGACGTCACAACACAAACAAACGATGTGGGTCAGAGGCAAAGGGAAGAGCAGTATCAATTTAAATTTTCGTCATTTGAAGTTCTTGTTTTTGTCCAGGTTACGCTTGTTCTTGTGTGTGCTCTCAAACAACCAACCACAAGAGTGAAACAAAACTGACCAAATTTTGAAGGAAAGCTTTGCCTCGAGGAAATCAGGTGATTTTTATTCATTTCATAAAATATAGGACGGACGTGATACACGCTTTACAACTCTGTTTGATTGCTTGAAAAGCAAGACAATTTTGCTGTCTGTTTTCCGTTGTGCTTACACTTGCCGTTGACAAAAGACAAAAGTGTTCAATGTATTTGCATGCACTCGCCTTTCACAAACACAAAAGTGTTTGATGTATTGACATTCACTGGCCTTTGACAAAACATAAAAGTGTTGTACTACAGAAAACACACTGCTGTGTTTGAAGTCCCTGACAAGAAAGATGCAACAGGATTGTATTGCTAAATCGTCAGTCTTTTGCTGTTATGGTGTGACCTTGGCCAGGAAGCCCCTGTGAGTGATATTTGTGCTCATGCCAGGGCACGGTGCACACAGCCTGGGAAGAAGTATCATCATATCATTTCAATCCTGGCAGCCAAGGAGGTAATATCTTTCTTTTCTGATTGGCTGAGGCCATTTTTCCATCAAGGTGTACTGAAATGATTTTGGTGCTTGTGAGTCAACAGAGAGGTACTGATGGTTTCTTGTGAACTGAAAAGCATGCTATGGGCTCACAAACTACAAGAGTCAAAACACACTAAGTTTCATGCATGAGTCCAAGTTTTGTGACTATATATGATCAGATTTTTCCATGAATTCACAGGCAAAGAGTCACATCATGAAGGGTTTGCTGCTTCTGCTGCCTCTTCTGCTATTCACCTTGATGGCTGTGTCCTACCTGAGGGCTTTGACTCCACAGGAAATAGGTATGTCATGTCTACAGGTGTGAATTGAGTGCCATCAGCACCTGCTCCAAAATCCACACTTTGTCTTGCCTGTCCAATATATTCACAGAGAGGTGTGTTGACATTTGCCAGTCGCTGCAGAACATCTGGTATCAGCCATCATGTTATCACAGACATTAAGAAAGTGGTTGCAACAGCACACATGCCTTTTAAATTTGACAACATGTTGATATGAACACCAGATGATTTTGTTCCTGAAATGACAGGAATATTTTTAACCACTGCAGTTGCCCCAAAAGCAAGTGTTCATTTTCAGGGTGGGTACATCAGTCTGCCTTCCTGACACTGAACATGTCCAAAGCACCCAAGCCAAACACCTTCTCCACTACCACTCACCAAGATCATTCCAGGACTCCAATGGATCTGCAACTCAAAAACTTCTCACACAAATCTTGGACTCCAATGGGGATACAGCTCAAAAATATCCCAAGTAAACCCAGGATTCCACAAGAGCTACAGCTCAAAAATATACCAGACAAACCCAGAACTCCACTGGAGTTGCAACTGAAAAACACTCAGGATCATGGGACCCAAGAAATATTGATGCAAATCTATGACAAATCAATCAACATAAAGGAGGGACTGATGAGACTGAGGCAAGACCTCAAGAGAAAGAAAGTGGAGAAATTGGTGTATCAGGATTTTGTGTTGCCTGAGCCCAACTTTGTGAGCAGGACAGACAAACAGATATTCTATTCAATCAAGGACAATATTGAGACAAAAGCACACCAAACAAATCTGACAGGGTTTGTCACACACATCCCCAGAGCAGCCTGCTGCAGGGAGGGAGTCAGAAAGTACTGGGAAGGATACTGGTGTGAGTTCACTTTTCTGCCTCAGAAAAACAGGAAGAGAGACAAGAAGGTGTTGCACAAGAGAAGAAGTAATAAGGAAGGAAGGGATGAAAATGCAACAGTGATGTGTCCTCTGCTGGTGGCATATGGGTGGAGTTTTCAGCATTTCATGGACACCCTAATGCCCAAACTGATTCAAGTTTACAATTACATAATTCCTGCTGATGTCAAAATCATTCTGTATGAGCCACCACATGAACACAGGATAATTCTAGAAATATTTCAAAGACTAGGCTTCAGCATTTCACAGGTTGTGTTTTTCAATGACCAGAAGCTTTCAGCAGATGGAATATTGGATACGTGTGTCAGTCCAAAAAGGCACCCTGACACATGGCAAGTCATGAGATCCATGCTGAGGATTCCAGAAAGAGTTTTTGATGGGAAGGTCAAGGTGATTCTCTTGACAAGGTCTCACAGTAGAGGCATAAAAAGAAACATTCTGAATCAGGAGGATGTGCTCAGGTTCCTCCTGCAGAGATATGGAACAAACTCAGTAACTTTATTCAGAGGAGGCTACAATCTCTCAGAGGCTCTTAATCTCTTCAGTGGGGCTCATGTGGTTCTAGGATCTCATGGTGGAGCCCTCTACAACATCAACTTTTGTCCAAAAGGAACCCATGTGGTTGAGATTATGCCTGCCACCCCACTCTTCTTCAGTAACAGAACTGGTGGCACAAAGAACATGTTTTGGCAGCAAGCATCTTTCCTGGATCACATTTTTTGGAGAATTTATGAGAAACCAGAAGACAAACAGTTTAACATGAGAATCTCAATGGACAAACTTGAAAAATTGTTCAACAAAATTGATGCACATTTGAAGGAGGAATATTGAAAGACAGTGGCCACACTTTTCATTGACTGCCAGGATATCAAAATATTGTGAAACGAAATGAAACAGGCCAAACATGCACGGCCAAAGCTTGCAGTATTGTTTTGTTGCTCACAACCTGAAAATTCTCTGGTAAATTTGTATGATTTTTCACCTTTTGATCACAAAAAAGTGAACAAAGTTGTTGTTGTCCAGGAATCAGAACAACAGATCTACAGATCCTGACTCTTCCAGAAGGTGCTGGTGTTTTTGTCAGATTCCTAACATTGAACATCAGTGAGTTGGTTCTTCTGAACAAAACTGAAGCAGAAGTTGCTCAGTAAGTATTTTATGGGTGAGACTTTGATGCTGCCCAAGGACATGTACGACTCAAATATTTCAGAGTAACTTTCAGATACTTCACCAACAAATTTGAATGCACAGATCTGACATTTGTAACCTGAAGGTTACACCTGAAGGTCACACCTGAAGGTCACACCTGAAGGTCACACGTGAAGGTTAGTCTACACCTGAAGGTCACACCTGAAGGTTTCAGACCAGCTGATGCAGTCATTTGAATCAAACTGAAGTTGATTGGGCAGCTGTTTCTTGTGAAGTACCTGTTTGAGGGAGCTGTTGAAAGCCAATACAAACAACAGGCATTGGTTCAACATTCAAGCTGTTGTGACTGCACCAAGAGTGGAGGTATCCTCTCTGACATGTCACAGATCAAACTCTTGAGGGTCATGATACTGGCTATTCTGCCCCCAAAACTTGTATTTTTCAGGGAGAACATTTTTTGCTACAGTAGAGTTTAGTCTGGACAAGCAAAGTTTTGCAGAACACCATTGTGTCCATTGACTGTGTAATATGACCTGTCTCACGTGTGATCACCACAAAGAGAGAAATACAGTTCATGGTGTTGGAACCACTGGATTTTGAGTTGTTTCTATGATATTTTTTCCAGATCAGAAGGACTTTCCACGGGCCTTAAAAAGTTGAGTCTTTCACCAAAGACTTGAGTTGATTCCTTCCACCAACTCCCTGCAAGAATCGTTCAGGATATTGTGGCCTTTGGGGATGATAATATCCTAAACTACACTGTCTAATAAACAATGAGAAAGATTCATTTCAGGTCTGAAGACAGAGTGTTCTGAATCTTCCTTCCATTTGATTCTTCTGGCCCATTCTCACAGTTCATTTGGGCGTATTGGATCAAGACAAAAGCCAAAAACACAGCTGCATCACACTGAAAACAAAGGAGAATATTCCTTTGAACAAAACTATCTGTTTGGTGGTCTTGGTTTCAAGCCAAAAGAACAGACCTGAAGTGCGGCTTTCTCTTCACCACCACCACTTCCTTCCAATGCTTCATAATTGCTTTGGGCCATCTGAATCACAAGACCTGTACTTAACAAAAAAACACCACCATGACATGGTCTCCCAAAGTCTCCCTTTTTGAGCCACATTTGAATCCAACTTGATTTTGTTTCAGACACACAAGAATCTGAGAATAGTTTTGAAAGGAAGGAAAACACAACAGAGACTGTTCTTATTGCGCTGTTGCAGCTTTTTAATCAAAGAAAGAAACTATATTTTTCTGTGTGCCACCAGAGTGTATCTTTCAACCTTGAGATACTGTGCACTCCAACAAGTAAACGTTACTGTTGTACTGTATCAGCACAGAGAGTACTTCAACAGCAATGTTCTTTGACTTCAACTTCACTGGTGGTTATTCCTCCAGCATCTGTCTTTTATTCAATCACTGGTTGATTCAAGTGGAATAACATTTTACAGCAATGCATGCAGGCCAATGGTAACAACATCCAGAAAACTTCTTCCTTTCTGAGAAAACCTCAGCACAATCCTACTGTGTGACACAACATGGACAAACTTGTGTGGTGCATTTGCAGTCTTTTTCTGGGTCGAATGATTGCAATGACTTCGTTATTTGAACATCTAATATTTCAGCAGAGAGGAAAGATCATGAATGCATTTTCTGTGAACAGATATAAAGCTTGTTTCACACAGTTCAAATGGAAAACACATTGCTTGCTTTAGAAGTGCAAATGTCAACCTCTCATAATCAGACCTGAACATAGGATTTTATGAACATTCAATATCTTATCTTATCTTAGCTACACACTGATTTAATTGGTTGAGTGTGAGTTGTCTGGTTTTTCAAAAACAGATGGCACAAGCTCCCCAAACTTCAAACCCATTCTGACTTTGTTTCTTCAAACTTTCTTGGAACACCATGTCTGAATTTTCTGTGTCAACCAGGTGCTTTGTTTGGTCAGACTTTTCTTCACCAGGAACAGGAGTAGCATGGCTGCTGGTGCCCACACAACAACAAAGTTTGAGGCAGAGTCACACCACCCTATATGAGGAATGGGGTCTTCCCCTGGCGTCAGTGCCCCTGCCATCATTGCAGCTTTAACCAAATTGATAAAAGCCAAGAGGACAGTTGCATTGAGAGAGAAAGAAAAGAACTTGTTTGCAGTCATGTCAAGGTAAGGGTCAGCTCTGGCATGAAGATGGTAAAAACAGAGGACAAATGTGAGCATAGAAATAAGCCTCATGATATGATTTTCAATGAATGTGGACAACAGAATTAAAATGAGTCTTCTGGACTTTATAACTCCAGTCCAGCACACATGCTCAAATCCTGCTAGTTTCACATCCTTGAAGGACTTTTGCAGTATGTCTGTGACTTCTTGTTGCCATGGAGTTATCTCTTTGTTTCTCTGTGTCTTTCTTCTTTCTGATCTGGCAAGAAACCAAGTTAACAAGAATGGAGGAGGAAAGAAACAAGCAGAAAAGAACTCCATCACAGAAATTTTGTTTTGTGACAGGAGACCTGGTGCCACTGACAAAACAAGAAAAAGAAGAAGCACCCAGGAGATGATGAAGGCAAACAACACCATCTGCCAAATCTGATAACACTGTATTGTGCCATCAATCAGGAGATGGTAGTTGGAGTTGATGTCTGTACAGGACAACAGTGTCATTGAAGTGGTGGCAATCTTTTGGTAGAACAACAGCAATGCCATTGTTGTACCTCTTGCCAAGTGGGCAAGAACAACTGGCTTCAATGACAACATTGTTTGGGAACAGGCTGAAACCAGGGAGAAACTCACAAAGAGCAAACCAAACAGAAGTATCACCACAGGTCCCTGGCCATTCTTGATCATGATCTTCTGTATTGGTGTCATATTTGGCCAAATGCAAACAGTCTCCCCAAAATTTAGAACATCAATTGCAAAGTGAGAAATATCAGAAAGAAAGGACCAGTGATTTGAGGTGTTGCTTGTTACACCAGGTGTCTCAACCATCAGTAGAGGAGCATCCTGAATGAAGTACAGGATGATTTGAACATACTTGAAAGTTGACTCTTCTTCTTGCTTGGAGTGCTGTGCTTCTGGTGAGTGAGAATTGCCTGACTCCAGCTCTTCAGTCTCAGCTCCTGGTGTTTCACAGTCTTCACTGTCAGGATCTGTTGTCTCCTGGTCCTGCATTTCTTGTTGTTGTGCTTCAAGATCTTGCTTTGAATTGTGCCATTTTGCTTTCAGTCTGGCTGGAAGACTTTTCAGCCAATCTTTGGCATCTGAAGCAAACAAAAACCCACAACAGAGCAACAGAATCCAGGCTCCATAGACCCAAATAAAAGGCATGCCAAGACAAGAGGAGTTGGAAACACACTTTGCAGACAGCAGAGCCTCAGAGTAGTTGGTGTTGCATCTGCCACACAGGACTCCATATCTGTGAGGAGCACAGGCATCTATTGTTGTGCAAGGCTGAGTGTCACAACAGTAGTTTTCCATGCATTTCAAGTAAATTATGTAAGTTTTGAAGATTGATCTGCCTGAAATACTCCAATTCTGCTGTGACCAAAATCCCCAGTAATTTGGATGTGGCCTGGCAACAGAAGAACAATTATCTCTCACGCTGCAGCGCACATACATTCTGGTGGTGCCCTGGTGAACCAATAGGGAGACTCCTCTCAGCCTGACAGTGGTGTTGGACTCATTAGCTAAGGTCATGTTTATCTGCTGAGCCAGGGTGATGTTTGTGTGCTGGGAAGCCTTCAGCTGAGTCACAACACTCATTGTCATCCACACCAGCAGTACCAACATGTGCATGATGACTGCTTTCAAGCAATGTCTACAAGTTCACTTTTGTACTTTTCTACTTCATGGAAACCATCCATTTGTGTTCAGAAAGAATTTTGCACAGCTGCGCCCTTGTGATGAATGGAGAATTTACTCACTGGTGAGGCTTTTTTTTCTCCTGGGCCTCAACAGCAAATTGTGTGCGTGCGTGTGTATGACAAAGGCTTTTGAGCAAAGCCAGTCATTTATCATGTGCTCTGCACAAAGCAAGGGAACTATGTGATCATGTTTTACAGTCAAGGACTGAGAGAAACAATGATGATCACACAGGGCTGAATCACACAATATTTTTGTCTCTTTTATCTGTCAGTACTAGCCCCCACTCTGCAGTCAAAGAACAGCATGCTATAGCTGAGTGTAGGACTTAACATGCACAATCTAGAAATCGACCCTGGATAGTTTGGGTTGAGCAAGTTATGGGAATGGAAGAACCCTCAACCAAACACAAACCTCAAGAAGCTAACCAGCAGGTGCTGGTTTTCAGGTGATTTGAACCGTACAGTGAATAATGTATGGTGGTGAAAAATCACCTTCAGGCTTGAAGAGGCAAAATGTGTGAACCCAAGTTTGAAAGTGTTCTATTTGTTTGATTTCAGTTGTGTTTATTTTATTTGTTCACCTTTAGGCTGTAGTTTATGCCCAAAGTGTCAAAACAACCAATAGTTTATCTCATAATAGAGATCTAATTTTGAATATTTCTTCTGAAAAAATATGCAAGTTGATGATGAAGAGTGTAGACTGTGTTTTAGATTGTGCTCACTGGCCATTGAATTTGATCAAATTTGTTCAAATCACGGCAAGGTCCCCGGACCTATTTTTATACAAACCACCGGACCACGCACAAGATGAACAGCATGGACAACAGTTTTCATTTTTTTATGGACAAAGTCTAAGGCCTGGTCTTCCCTCACACAGAAAAACATTCAATGAAAAGTCAGCAGATCACAGACCAAATGACTTAGAAAACAGACAGGCACAAGACCTCTGGCAGAATTCTGTGTTGTTCATTTGAGTCTGTGTTGTTGCTGTTTGTTCCACCATACTGTGCACAAAAGACTACTTTCATTGAACCACAGGGACTGACAAAGTCATCACTGCAAACTTAAGATTGCATGTTTGGAGGGTGTTTCTGATCTTTCCAACTGAAGTTAATTCTCAAAGACAAAAGTGTGCAATGAGGCACATCTGAACTCAATGCTTGCAGTCCCTCTCAAGTCTTACTGTTTTGAAGTTGGACATCAATCAAATGTCACACTTTGAGTCAAATGCACTGCTGAATCTTACAAAGCTGACTCTTCTGAATATTTCTTCAAATCCATTGGCCAATCTTCGAAACTATGTTGTCAATAGATCAAAACTTTTGAAGGTTTTGTTGATTGACAGTAACTTCACCTTTGATTTGGAAGTGGATGTGTTTCACAATGTAGAAATCAAACATTTTATCACCCATGATTGCCATCAGTGTTGCTTATCCCCACCTGGTTCAGTATGCCGAGCTAAAACTCCCTGGTGCAAGTCTTGCTTGTTCTTGCTGGCAAAGTTGGCTGAGTTGGGAGTTTGGAACAAAAAGTTGGGATAATTTTTTGTACTATCAATCCAGAATTTTACTTGTGAAATTGTACCATGCTTTCTGGAGAGTTTCCATAGTTTTGGGAAAAATCCTGTGAAGGTAAAGTTTTGAACATCAGGCATCACTGTAAGTTTTCCAAATAACATGCATATTTAAAAGGTACCAAGCTTTCAGTTCATTCTGCTGGTTGTAACCAAGATGACAATTGGATTCATAATGGAATTGATAGGATTCACAACAGCTGTGATCCAGAACAAGACCTCCATTGGGTACTCTGTGAGAAACATGGAGACCAAATATGTAACACAGGATGGAATCCAAGATAGAATGTTTGAGATTGTAAGAACAAATAATTGGACAATAATCCTAATTACTCCTTTCTGTTTTGATACCTTGTCTGCAATGTCTTTTCTTGATTCCTGCAAAGCTTTTGGGAGTTTCATGTGGGTTGTTGCAATGAAAATGGTGGAGGTCACTTGATAAATGACAGCTATCCAGGTTATGACCTCAATTATCAGAAATGCTCTGCTGGGGTCAATGAAAGGAGAACACAAGCTGAGACTGAAAACATTTTGATTGTGGTGTATGTCAACAAACCAAATCAAAAATGTGAACAGTACACAAGCAAATGTGCAAGACATTCCCAGGTAAGCAACAGTTCTCCTGACAAACCTTTTATCTTTGAACCTGGTATCAATGGGATTTTGGATGACTCCTAACCTTGCAACAGAGGCAAACATAAGCATTAAAGGTGAAAGGAAACTGAAGTGCAGAAAGAACCCACACACTATGATGCACACAGGATTTGACACCCAGTTATAGAAGTTCAAACCAAAGTTTCCTGAAAATGTTATGTCAGCAATCCACAAGACAATGAATGGGAATGATATAGATAAGTCTACTGAGTTTATCATGATAATAATGACAGAGTAGGTATTGTTAAGTTTGAATAGAAGCTTCATGCACAGAGAGTTCAGAATCAGAATTGCAAATGACATGAAATAAAAAATTCCTTTGATTCCTTTGTTGATCAGAAGATCACTGCAAGAAAAATACCAAGGTAAAACTTCTGAACATTTTCCTTTTTCAGGCAATAAACAGCAGAGAACATAATTATCAACTTCAAGAAGGGTCAATCTGATATCTGGGAAAATGTCAACCTCAATTTTTGGAGAACAAATTTTGAATAGTGAAATAGTCTCAAGGTTTGTCAGATTGTGAAACACATCTTCACTGACAATTTGAATGGGATTTTGAGACAAATTTAGTTTCTCCAATGACACCAAGTTTGCAAATATTTTACTTGTTAGGATAGAAATGCTGTTGTTACTCAGATCTAGAACACTCAGCCATTGAGTGTTTGAGAAACATCTGTTGGACAAAACTGAAATGTTATTTGAAGACAATAACAGTATTTTTAATTTGCTTGTGGAGTAAAACATGTCACAAATATCAAGGAATTCGGAATATTTGACATCAAGAAATACTGTATCAATGAATGTAATTGTTGCAAGAAACTGTACATTGAACATTGATATAACCATGAAGTGGCAGAAAGAATCAGAGATTGACATTTTCAACTGCAGACAAATAACAGCATATGTCAGGCAATTACACTTGGTGGGGCATTGAATTTTTGCCAAATAACAAAGAGATTCATCATCCTCAAAAGGACAGTCCACCTTTCTGTTGCAAGTATCTCTGAGATTTACACATTTTTGAGTATGTTTGCATTTCAGGAGATTTGCACACTCCCTGGTTCTGTGACACATGTCCATTTCATTTTCATCAAACCCACCTGGGCAATCCCATTTTCCATCACATGTGTAAGACCATGGAATGCAATAAGAAATTGGACATTTGAACATGGCACTACATTCAAAACTGCTGCATTGTGCCAGATGTTCTCCTGTTCTACATGGTGAAAGGTACTTTCCTCTATCATGCAAGATGTATGAGCAAACTGCTGAAATATTGTAGCATTTTGTGTGGCCATCTCTGCATGCAATCTGATGATGGTGAGAGCAGGGAAAGAACAGGCTTTCTTTGAGCACTTTGTCCAAAATATATTCATCTTCACCATGTTTCCAATCTGCTACCAAATCATTCATAAGACTGTTATCAATTGTTTCCTCTTGTTGGCACCAGAAATATGTTATATTTCTTCTGATAGGCACAAAGTCAAGTCCAAAATCAGAGTCTTGGTAAGGCCTGCAATAGCCATCAGTGTTCTTGCAGATAGGTAAACACTAAATCCCCAATTTACCATTCTTGAGTTTGTTAGAAGTGATATTGTGTGTATTGACTGGGTTACATTGACAAATTTTCTCATCAGAATCTTTTATGCAATCTGTGTTTCCATCACACACATTGGTAGCTATAGTCAGAGTCCCAGATGCACATAAAAATAAGTTGAGGTTTATTGGTGGTGAAACCATGTGTTGTCTCTGAATGCAAAATCCACCAGGGGATGTGTCAGTGCAGGACATAAAATTATTTGTTCCACAAAGTGTATCAAAACATCTCTCAAATGTGCACCTTCTGTTTGTTGAAGAAATGAAGGGAGGCCACTTTGTGCATCTTGCAGCATGAAATATTTCATAAATAAATTCCAAATTTAAAACACAATGTGCCAAATGTTGTAATGTTTTGTACACCCACTGATATCTATAGCATGTTCTGTTCTTCAAAATACTACCTTTGGCACACTCAGACAGTCCACTGTTTTGATACTTAGCATTCCCCCACATATGTGTGGAGCTGTTTACACAAATTATATCTCTCAAAAGTTTCTCATGGCAGCCAACACTGACCCAGTATGGGTTGGCCAAATTTTCAACAAGAAGTGCAGTGCACCTTTTGCAGTTTTGGGGCAGGAGACATGTCTGTAGCTTGGAATTGTTGAATCTTTCGTGGTGTCCAAACATGCTCCAGCTATGCAGGACAACATTGGAATATGTGATATTGTTCAGTCCAGACCACATTTGAAAGGCTACAGGATCCCCAGTTGTCCACCTGGACTCAAGCTGCAACAAACAAAAATTGGCAAGCCACAACAAGAACCAGAACAAAAATAGAATGTTGCACACATTACTTACCTCTGCTTTGTGCCCTACAAACACAGCTCTGAACCACTTCAAGTAGTCAAATCTCCTCTCTGCTTGATAGCTATCCAGGATCAGTGCTACAATTGCCTTCAACTCAGGCAGTGACCTGATGGAAGGAAGCTGCCCACCAAATTTTTGACAAATATAGGATGCTTTTGTCCATGAAGTATCCTCCTTGTTGACAAGGACAGTATATGACAAATTGGTTGTGTGCGAACTGACCACATGTGCCTTGTCAATGGTGGGTTTGTGTTCAGAAGGGTTGAACTTGTCTCCAATGAAACCATAGTGGTATATGATCTCAGTGTAAACATTTTCCAGTGCATACACTTTCAGAGAAACAAATGATTTTCCAGAGGAATTGAAGTTAATGCTTTGCAACTTTAGAATAATGAAATACTTGAGCCCTTTAATCACTACAGAGGGTTTTCTGCTTGACATGTTTACAGAAATCTTGTCTCTGGCTTCTAAATAGTCATCCTTAAATATATGACTTTGGGACACCAGGTCCAAAACAAGAGACACCTGCAATGGCAGCACATCATAGACATAAAACAAAATGCATTTAAACATCACAGCCTGGTGATATTTCATTATGTTTCAAACATGTTGAGGGCAACCCAACCAAATGATCATGGCCTCACAGTGTTTTGATGCCAGCATGGCTACTTCAGTGAAACAGCCTCCAAAAAGCAACAATTGGTGTGGTTGCCTCCAATATTTTGTTTTTGTATGGTTCAAATATGATATGAACAGCGAGTGAAATGAATCAACCAAACGACACACTGACCTTCATTGGAGCACTTGAATTTGTCAGCAGTTGAAACAACATCACAGAATGAGCTTTTGTTTCCCACCCAAAATTATATGTTTTCAAACGCAGTGGAATAGAAGCTGCAGGAACAAGCTGATGCTTAAAACTTCGGTCAAAGGCTGTCATATTATTATCCCTGTTGTTGATTCTCTGAATAAATGTCAGCCAAGCATGTGGATGTTCATCAAGCAATTGTACGCGGTAAGAGCCACTGAAAGAGTTCCCACTGGTTCCTGCCATTTTCCGTGTTTTACTGATCCATCGCAGTTGGTTCGAGCTCTCTTTGCGTCTGAAAATGAGAACGTATTTAAGGCGAAGTGTGGCAAAAAGTGTCGGCACTAGCACACCGGCTGTGGCCAAGATGCTTCTTGGCCTGCAAAACAGAAGGCTTCAGTGGTCCGCCCTGTCCGTAAGGAATGTTGGTCGCAGGGCCCTGAACTTCTGGTGCATGCCCATCATCCCTTTTGTTTTCTCTGGATGGCCCCAAGGTT
>JAAUXT010147997.1_pt1 | contig 22829 bp, 8 predicted proteins | sample 7278171 | NCBI WGS metagenome assembly JAAUXT01 (sample SAMN14350112, study PRJNA611818) | marine sediment metagenome | isolation source: surface marine sediment (1.8m) | place: French Polynesia: Moorea | collected 2018-08 | reverse complement strand
TGTGGAATTGAAGCCCTGGTTGGGATTTGAGAGGGGTTCAAAATGTAAGACTTAGGGGTCTCTGACTGATGAAACATCAAAGATTTACTCCTGTTCCAGGCATCACAGGCTGGAATCACAGTGCATGCAGACACCCCTTGGGTTACCCCAGAAGATGCACATGGTGTCATTTTATTCTCTTCTGATGAAGTATTTTCTACAAAAAAATTTCCTGACAATACCCTTACATATTTGGCAAGTTGGGGTGTGACTCAGATTCTTCAACTTGCACTTGGACATGAATCTCCTGGTCTAGAGGAACACATAATAGCAGTTGGTTCTGCAATTGAAGCCTAGGTTGGGATTGCTCTTGACCAGGAGATTCATTTCCAAGTCTTAGTTGAGGAGTTCAAGTGACACTACATGTAGGTTTTGCTGAAAACACCAAGGGTGTTTTGGGGGCAAAACACACAGTTGATGCAGAACCTAATGACACCATGTGCAACTTGTCGAGTACCCTGAAGTATGGCTGCATGCACTCTGATTCTTGCCTGTAATCCTTCTTTGAGGAGTGAAACTTTGACATTTTGTCAGCACCCCACCCCCCGCAAAATCTAAAACTTTGACCCCCCTCTGAGGGCACCCTGCAAACAGTTTTTGTTCATGACACAAAGTTTGTGCGTGTTGGTGCAACCCAAACAAATCACATAATAGGCAGCGTGCACCAAAAGTTTGTGTACACCTGTTTCATGGTCAAGATGAGGATCATTTCGAGATAATTTAGGTGCATTCTAAGTGACAAATATAGCATAAATATTTACCAAAATTGATAGTTTGTACAGATCTGCTTGTTTGTGTTTTGGTCACTGTATTTATGGTGCTGAGTTTAGGTCACTGCATGTGTTTGCACGGCTCACTGTGTTCATGTGACCACGTTTCGCTACTCGCATGGTTTCTCAAATCACCGCGAGCTCCATTCTTTGCTTTCCCCGCTCCTCGAGGGAAGTATTTTCTGGCTGCCTGGAGCTGCGACTCGAATCACGAGGCAAGTTTGCCAGGAGCGTTGCGTCTTTCGTACGGTAAACAGTTGCAAGGAGAGACTTGCAACCATCCATGGAGACTTTTGCACACAATGATCAATCACAAAGGAATCTCACACGTCAGGGAAACTTCCCTGTGGTTTCACTTGGTGTGCGTTAGAACCATACACGAGACAGTGCAGCCTCCAGCACTCCCATGAAGCATCACGCCTTGCGAACATGTGCAGAATTGTGCCGTATTTCGCAAAACAGAAGAGCCGTGTGTGATCGCTTCAGAAAGCTTCCTGTGTTTCGCTCTCTCTCTCTCTGTCAGTCCTCTTGTTTTAGCTGCCTTTGCAGAAATTGGCTTTGAGACGAAGTGCGAGTGATTTTGGCAGGCACTTGTTGCTTGTATACACACACTCAGACTGTGTCAGTAAGTCGACAGAGTAAACAAGAATTGTCCATGGATACGCCTGTGCAGACACACGCAATCACTGTTTGAACTCTCGTTGTACAATGACCACCTTGACGTCAACAAAACAACGCTTGACGCATTCAGCGTGACGCAGGCACAACACAAAGAAAATAGTTTGGATTCTGAAAGTACAAGGAGATACAAGTACAATTGGTATTTCAGCAAGTTGGGGTGACCAAAGAAATTTATTATTATTGCTGTGTGGTGTTGTCAGCAATAAAAGGCCGCGGCCCACGCACCAATCCAACGGCGGCAAGACTCCTGCATAATGAATCATTTACGGATGACATGCGCGTCGTGATAAGTTGTGGAAGGACGGAGATTTCCATGCAGTCGCATTCTACCACAACGCACTGCATGGAAGAAGGAAGTTTTCTGACTCTTATGTCAAAGTTCACATAGTTTCCGAAATGTGAAACTGTTTTTCAATACAGGATGCCAACAGAGAAATGTAGACAGTTCTGGAAATAGAGAACAATAAAGCGGGCACACAATTCAATTTCTGGTGTTGGCTGAGGTCGCCCTCCCGCATACCTCACAAGTGATTTTGCCTGCAGCATCACAGGTTTTTGCCTACGCCTTTGACTCGTATGGCACAAGAATAGGAATTTTCCACGAGTTCCAGCGTGCCACAAATCCTCATGGATATTCATGTGTTTGTCTTGCAAGTTTTGGCACGGTTTTACGAGAGCGTTCAGTCAGAATCATATGACACGTTCTGGCTGCGCGGGGACAGAAGAGCTTGAGTCGCACAGATGAGGACAGAAGTGCCGCAGAGCGCCATGCTGCTGCTGAAGCTGTTGCTGCTGTTGTTACCGTTTCTGCGGACAGCTCCTGCAGGTAAGGCCCATGCATTGACGTGTGTGTGTGTGTGTGTGTGTGTGTGTGTGTTGTGAATGGACAGGCGAGTGCACTGTTTTGGACAGAACTCCCGCACTGTTTCTCCGCAAATAATGACAAGACTGTTTTGAGAATGGCGTCGCACCGATAACTGAGGTCGGCTCACTCGTGGTTGTTTGCCTCTCGCAGGAGCGTTCGCCTCCCAGTGCACGACGTGCGGCCCTGACCTGCACGTGTCCCGGGGCGGGGCGGCCCCCTCGCCCTCGGCGTGCTGCTTCAGCGGCCCGGGCTGTCGCGACCTCGCCTACGCGCTGGACCAGTTCCGCACAGTCTGCAACAGGACCGGACTCTACGGGGTCACAATCCACACGGATCTGCCGCTCCAGATCAACACGACTAGCCTCGGAAAACTCCAGGCCATCGGGAACCCAGACTCCAAACCAGGTGACCCCCGAAAGACCCTGACCTTCCAAGGTGCGAAACAGGTAACGGCATTGACTTTTGATAACGTGACTGTTCAGTCTGTTAACGTGATCGTGAGAAGAATGAACGTGGTTACCAGCGCGTGCAATTTTAAATACGTGAGTTTGACGTCAAACGACGCCGATTTTATGAATATTTCTGGAGACAATCGCTCACACGTGACGTCACTGGCGGCTCTCATGACGGCCAACGTCACAAATGTCAAAATCTCAAACTGGACTCTCAATGACACCGACATTATGTCAAGCGGAGGCGCGATGATCATTGACGTGAGACACGCTGGGAGTGTAGAAATGCGCGACGTCACAGTGCACAATGTCAATTCGACATCGCCATGCCCCGGTCACGTGATTTCGATCTTCAACGTCAGCACGTGTGCGTTGGATCACGTCAGTGTGACCAACACTCGAAACATCGGGGGCGTCAGACTGGAGAACGTCACTGGGAAAGCCACGATCAGAAAATCCACGTTCCGTCAGGTGGAAAATGGCCCGGGTGACGCGGCGGTGTCCATCATCAACTCTTCTGTGCGTGTCGAGCACTCGCACTTCCGTGAGAATGCAGGAGCAGCAACGCTCTTCGCCGTGGACTCGCAGCTGCATGTCGCCCACTGTGAGATCCAAAACAACCCCTCAAACATATCATCGAGCTTTTCCACGTTTGGCGCGATCACAGTTATGAGCAGTCGGGACCTTTCCCTGGGTGCACATGTCAATTCCCCCGACCTCCACAACGACGCGGTCTCGGATATTGCCTGCCTTCTCAGCCTGCGGCGTACCAACGCCTCCCGCAACAGCGCCTACTTGGGTGGTGCGGTCGCCATCCTTCCGAGCTGCGAACTTCGTATCAGCGACGGGTGTCGCTTCGAGAGCAACGAGGCAAGTTTTGGAGGTGCCCTGTACATTGACACGGCAAACAAACCGGACGAACAGGGCACTAACGCCACCAAAACATCGCACGTGATCAAGGACGCCGCCATGTTCAGGAACAACAGTGCCTACGTCAGTGGAGGCGCAGTATTCTACGGCTGTCGGAGCGCTGTCGCTCAGTCAGGTCTCGGTTCCACCCACCCAAACTGCCAGTTCGATTCCTCTGAACTGCTCGTCGACGGCGTTCTGTTCATCGGCAACAAAGCTGCAGCTCCCGACAACTCCGGCGACAGTGTGGGCGGCGCCGTCGCGTCTTACGCCAATTCCACGTTCGTCAACTGTAGCTTCGAACAGAACCGAGCTGTGACGGGCGGCTCACTGTTTCTCTACGAGACCACGTGCACCATAACCGGAAACACGATCTTCACTTCCGACCTGCCCTGCTTCTCCGGACACGCGATTCACGCGCAGGTCTCGGAGGTCACGATCAACGGCAGCCACTTCCGGTACACGAGTGGGCTCAACAAGAAGAATTGCGAGGGTTCTTGTTTGACTGGTACTCGCCCGCTCGTGTTCGTCAACAGCTGGGTGGAGGCCCAGGACCTGAGCGTGCACGTGGACGTACCTGTCGCCTCTGCCAATGAGACGAAGCCGAGACAAGCCCACCTCATGGAGTTGGTTGTGGACCCATACCCACACCAACTCCCGACGCAAAATGTGACGCGTGCCAAGCTGAGGAACGTCACCTTCAGCTGCAGCAAAAACTACCGCGTCTACATTTGGTCCGGAGTGCAGTTTTCTAACGGATGCAACAAGACAGAACTGTCCAGCGATGGTTTTTGTTGTGTGGATCGCTCTGCAGATATCGTGTGTGAACTCGCCTACAGGGGAATGTATGTGGTTGACTCGAGGTTCGTCATCAAAAGGAATTTAGACTCCTCTGTGTTAAATTCGTATTTCGTGAATGGGGAGTTCATACCGTGCCCCGCCGGTGCTGACTGCAGTACGGACGAAGGCATCGTGGCCAGGGACGGATACTGGGGCATCGAGGAGTCGGCGTCAAGTGGCGAATACAACACAAAGATCAGCATGACCAGGTGCCCTCCTGATATCTGCTGCGAAGGGGAGTCCTGCACCACCTACAATTCCTGCAATGAGGAATTCAAGCGCAACAGCACTTCTCTCCTCTGCTCTGAATGCGAGAAGGGCTACTGCGAGCTCCTCTTCTCTCGGAAGTGCGTCAATTGCACTGAGTGCGCACGCGCAGAAAAGCGCAGCATCTTGATCGTCGTCTTCGGGACCTTGGGCCTCGTTGTCGTCGTGGCGGTCGTGACCTTGACCGGAAAGATGGACGAAACGAGAGCGTTGTACAGCGTCTTCCACGCGATGCTCAACAAGCACTTCGGAGCTCACAAACACGCTGCCCCTACTCACAAGAAAGTTCTGTCCGTCAGAGGGAGGGAACGCGTGCACGCCGACTACCCGGCAGAGGACATGGAAGGCGCTCTGGACGCAGCGGAGTCTCTGGCAGAATCAGGCAAGGAAAGTGATAAGGCACACCGGGAAAGAGACCAGGCACACCAGAAAAGCAACACGTCACAGCTCGCAGTCCGTGTGCGACGCTTGCTGTGGGCATTGGAGTCCAGACTGAAAATCGTTTTCGTCCTACCCTACATCATCATCACCATCTTCTTCACCCAGGACTCCGAGGTCCTGGACATGATCGAGTCCTCCTGCACACAGGATGATCACTACTTGGAGTGGGTGGACACCCACTCGTTGACCAACCTCTTCAAGCTGGACATTGACTTTCTCCACATCTTCAGCCCATTCAACATGACTTGTTTTCCGTCGCTGGCGCACAACTATGTGGCAAAATAATTTGTCAAACACTTGGCGTACGTCTACATCTACGTCGTGTTCCTGATCCTCTTCCTCGTGGAACACTTCCGCAAAAGTCTCGGCATCAAGAAGCGTAACCTGGTGAGCGGCTTCATCACCATGCAGCTGCTCATCTTCCAGAAACTCTCGGCCCTCGGTGTGCAGTATGTGAATTGCTATGAGATAAACAGGACTTCCTACCTGCACATGGACGCGACTTACAAATGCAACCAAGAAGGACACATGGTCGTGTTCCTGGGTTGGCTGTTCCTCGTCTTCTGTGTTATGTCCTTCTGCATTTTCATCGCTGTAGGGTGCTCCTTCCTGAAAAATGGGGTCATCAGTCTGGGTACGTTTCTCTGGGGTATGGCATTCCCAGGCCCGGTTCTGATCTATTCCGTTTTCGGGGGAGTGTACCAGACTCTGATCCGACGGGAGCCTGAGGGACAAACCCAGGAAGGGGACGCGCGAGCCCCCGACGGTCACCCGGAAGTGCGTCCAGACGCCAGCGATCCCCAGCCCTCGACTTCCGGTTCAAATGACTCACCGGAAATAACGTCTGGAGCTCGATTGGGACCAGACGCCAGTGAATCTGAACCGGAAGAGGGGTCTTTGGGTACTTCGCGCAACGACACAGCGACTGACGAAAACGAGCCTCTGCTACCCAAGGGCAAAGGAAAAGGAAAGGGAAAAACAAGCAGTGAAACACAACACACGGCGGGGGCAGCAAGTTCCAAAGAGGGCGATGGGAACATCAGGAGTCACGTGACGACAGAGGACCGAAACCAAGATGGCGAAAGCGGAAGTGGCAGCCATGATGAAAGTGGTTCGGGTCATCCCGAGCCTTCTGCGCCACAGTTTGACGATTCAATCGAGCTGGAGGAGGAAGAAGAGGATGAGGAAAAGGACCTCATCAAAATCGTGATTTCCACTCTCCAAGGTTCCTTCAAGGACATGACCGTCACCTTCCCCTTGTGGAAAAAGCAGAAGGAGCAGGTCAACGAACAAACAAACAAACAAACACAGGTCAACTTCAAGGTCATCTGGATGGGGGTGTTCCTGGCCTTCCGGTTCTCGCTCGTCTACGTGCACCTCAAGGTGCACCGCGCTGATGAGCGCGCATTCGCACTCTTCATCATCTGCCTCGCGCGGCTCCTCATCAACTTCACTGCGCAGCCGTACAAAAAGGACACGTGGCTCAACGCAGCGTCCGTGTTCTCCCTCCTCCTGCTCTGCCTGCTGTCCATCTGCAACCTGGTCATCGCTGACCACTTCCAGACCAACACCTGCAAGAAAAACGACATGGTGCGAAAAATGACCATCATTACTCGGTTCATCACCAAACTGATGGTCTTCCTCCTCACCGTGTTCTTCTGCGCCTACGTTTGTCTGTGTCTCCTGGTGAAGATCGTCCGCTTTCTCCGCTGGCTGAAAGGAGCGCCGATGAGATGTTTCTTTTCAGTGGTCTTCGGGTCTCGTGGAGAAGAAGACGCCCACACATGACGTCGCCACCAGGGGGCCTGAGGGTAACGTGTGCCATGGAGGACCCGGGGCGTTGCCGCCATCATTCATCCGTGACCCTCTCACACACATTCCGCCCACCCACCCCCCGCGCTTGTGACCTGTGAACAGCGCAAAGTGACAACGACTGCTTCCAAAGGGCTTCCTCTGCACAAACTGAAAGGCATTGGGTCAAGAATTGATGCCTTGGCATATTCAGCCGTGAGGCGCTTGTATCTTCGTCACCAAGCCGAGCCTGGTGCACCTCGTACTTGGTCAGGAGACCGAACAACAAGCAGTGCCTTGACAGGAGAACCGGAGACGGCCCCAAAAACAAGCGCGGATACAGCTGTAGTTTTCAGAGCCAAAGGTGGGGCGGGGCTCGATTCTTCACAACGTGGACCGCAGCTATACCCACCAACCTGTGACCTCCATACCCACTGCATCGCAGCGTTCACTGTCTGGATACGCACTGGTATCAATGAAAAATGACTTGTCAGAGGCGGATTGGTTCGGGGGTCAGTGAGTCCCTTGACCCCTGCACCTGCTGCCATGGTGCTGTCTGGTCAGAACTGTTCGCCGACCCTTGCCGGCTCATTTAGACACACACCTACTCTCATTTTGCGAATCAAGATCTGCCGAATCTACAGAACTGTTTTACGTGCTTTGAATTTTAAACACGAGAAATAAAAGTTCCGTTCTATTTTTTGACAATTTTACAAAAGCCATTTTGGTGTTTCTTGCACGTTTTCCGTCCGGGCAATTCTTGTTGACACAGGAACTGATTTCTGGTCTGCAAGGTCACAGCCAGCATTGCGTTCCCGAATACGACCCTCAGGGGCAGATCCAAGGTACGGTGCAGAGGGGCACCTCAACTGCCAGCACCAAGCCATGCAGGTGGCGAACCCCAACAAAAACTTTCCCTTTTGTACTGGAGGTCGGGCGGGGTAGCGCGGACGGCTCCCTGAACCCCCCGCCCCCTGGATCCACCCCTGAGGCTGGAGTCTGGGGACATGTCCTCACGCAAAATTCGCTGTCGCTATTGCGTTGAGTTCAGCGGCCCGAGATGTCACCGAAGTCGCTCCAGACGCGACACAAGTGTCGTGGCGGGCCCAGTCGTTTAAACCTCTCCCGTCATATGACTCTATATCACACGTTTTCTTCCTCCAACGCAGGTTATTTTGTGATCCATAAACCAACAACAGACAGTTGCGGTTCAAAATTGAGGAAGCAAACGTGAGAGATATTCCTGTAACATCCTGTTTCTTTTTCGCACAAATCTAACACGGGTATGCATATGCATGGAACACAGCCAATACACTTGATCTTAGCACAGTCTCCACACCCACGGTACCCACCCATGCATGGTGCTTTTGACACGCGGTTTTTTCGCCGGTGGCTCTGTCCCCGCACATATCAATTTTATATCAGAGAGGGTCAGGACGTGTGAGCCTTAGCCTTGTGATCCGGGATGGCGGCAGCTGGAGCTGGACTCTCCCTGGCCCTGCGAGCCTGGATGACGTGCCTGCTATGTGCTCTCGCAGGTGAGTATAGAGCTGTGCAGTTCCTGATCTCATACCTTTGATCCCAAGGTGAAGGACGTTGGTTTCCAGTCTGGGTTGGTTGCAGATGAATCTGCTCACGCCGGATTGGCCCACAGAAGCAGCTTTCCCTTGACGCGTCCTGGCAGGGCTTGAAGCCGTTTTCACATTGGTGACGCGATATCTGCTTTTTGACGTGGGCGTCAAATATTTGCATTGAACCCAATGGCAGAATTCCTGACGTCAGCCCAAAAGTGACAGCGCATCACCCAATGTGAAAACCCCTTTAGTCTGACGTGGTGGACCAGCCTGTTCCACACAAGGGTTTCGCACTGGATGCACTGTGTGTGTGTGTGTGTGTGTGTGTGTGTGTGCGTGTGTGTGTGTCTGTATGCACATGTACGTGTGTGCAGCTTCCCTGCGTGCGTGCATTCGATGGTCATGGGTGCGTTCTATGCATGACGACACGATACCAAACAACGAACGCTCGTTCCCTCCCAAACACAGGGACGCAACACGTGACACCATGCAAATGCACACACACACACACACACACACACACACACACACACACACACACGTGCATGGCGCCGCTGTTGCTTTGGTTGAAACCCATTTCTTTGGCAACACCGTGTGCACGGCTCAGCCTGTCTCCCCGGTATCCATGACTACAAGGGGCACATCTTACCGGGAGCTCTGCCATGGCACCTGTGGAATGGCAACACTTGGGGTTCAGAACCCCCTGGGATCCCCAGTAATTAACTCCAGAACGAGGGGTAAATTCAGGGGGTGGTTCCTACAGAACCTCCAACGCTCCCACAAACAGAAACCACAAAAATGACAAAAAAATTGGTGCAAGAACTCGAGGCGTTCAGACAAGGAAGGTAATGTGACAGTTGAATTTAGAACACAAGGAGACACTGAATGAAGACTTCATGCCGCGTGTGTGAGTCACCGTCCCTTGTCACGTGCTCTGCGAAATCAGTTTTATCACTCTCACCCAGGGGCGGATCAAGTTGGGGTCGGGCGCCTGCACCCCCCCCCCACCGCAAAAAAGTTGAATTTGGACTGGGACATTCAAACCCCCTTTGAACAGCTTGGAGAGAAAAGCCCCTGCCAGGTTTTTCACGTGGGTATTTTTTCGCTGTATCAACTGAGTTCAGCCATTCTCACGTTGGTGCCGTCGACGTCAAAGACAGCAGAATTTTTGACGTCAATGTCAAAATTCAACCTGACGCCCAATTGGTGGGCGTCAAAAAACGATCCAGACCATTCTTTGACGTCGTCAAAAAAAGTTGACGCCGTCTCCAATGTGAAAACCGCGTTCAGCTCATCAGATTTGCGCGTCCGACACCAATGGTGCAGTTTCACGTGTCTCATCAAGTTGTTTACTCTGGGCTCAAGGACCCACTCTGGTGTGTGTACATTTGTCCGTTTGTTGCGTTATTCTTGGATAAGAAACCTGCGTGTTATGATTTGGAGATTCAATGACATGAATCTCTGATATGGCTGGGTGGACCAAATGCCCTGGAAGACCTGGAAAAGTTGTCACCCACGCAACATTGCACCGTGCGAGTGCAGAAGAGGTTACCTTTCTCTGCTGAATGGGCAGTGGGACCCCTCCACGTAGGTCGCCTCCGACCAAATGCTGAATTCAGCCCATGTGCAGAGAGATTCAAGTGATTATGAATCAGGAAACGGCACAAACATTGGCACTTTTCACATTGGTGACGCGCGGTCGTGTTTTTGACGTCGGCGTCAAAATTTAACATTGAACCCAATGGCGTAATTTTTTACGTCAGCCCAGAAAACGACCGCACGTCACCCAATGTGAAACCCCCATTCGATGGCTTTCCTGTTGCTCGGGCCTTCGTGTGCTTTGGGCTGGGGTTGGGGTTTCCGTTGAGTTTGAGTTAGGTTCTGTCAGCGCATGCCTGCAGCATTTGTGTTTCACCCTCATTCACAGCTCTATCTCCCCGTGTCGCAGGTGGAGAGACAGCGTGCCCCCCGGGCGTCCCCCTCTTCATGTCCGCGGGAGGGAGGGACGCCCGCGGCTGCGCCTTCCGCGCCCCGGGGTGCAGGTCCCTCCGCTACGCCCTGGACCAGTACCGCGTCACGTGCTCCAGAACCGGGCTCTACGGGGTCACTATCCGGGCGGACTCTCCACTGCTGTTCAATCCACACAGCCTCGGACGACTGCTGACCATCGGGGACCCGCATTCAGGGCCACGTGACCCCGTTACCAAGGTGACCTTCCAAGCTAACCCCAAGGTCAGAAGGACGGATGTGACATTCGAAAATGTGACATTCCGGTCCGTAGACGTGTATACGGATACGAGGAACATTGTGGTCAGTGACTGTACCTTTCTTCGCTCCGGGATCCGGTCTAAATGGGCGGAGGCCTTGACCTTGTCCGGTTCCACGTGGTTGAGTGGGAGTCCGCAAGAGGGCGTCGTCACCGCGGAGGTCGCGTCGAAGGTGAAGGTCACGAACTGCAGGGTCACGACTTCCGGCTCCCAGCCGCTGCGATGGGCCTTCCTGTCCGTCAAAACCTGCGAATTCTTGGAAATCCGTAACTTCACAGCCTATGACGTCACATCCGCTGAGGAAGACAACCCGGGAACACTGATTCTGCTGAACAACGTCAGGAGCTGCGGTCTGAGCGAGCTACACGTGTCCAACACCACGCGGCTCTCCGGCGTCGTGCTGCACAACATGTCCCAGGGCTGCGCCATCGCAAACTCTATCTTTGCCTTCATGAACCAAACCACAAAACGAGTCCCTGTTGTCGTCTCCGTCAACTCCACACTGAACGTCATAAACACCACTTTCCAAAACAATACCGGCTCCTCGATCCAGGCGGTAGATTCAGACGTCGACATCTACAACTGTCACTTCCGGTTCAACCGGAACCTGAATCCGAGCCCGTGCTCTGACCTGGGTTGTTTCCGCCCGGGGGCGGTGTGGGTACAGCGAACTCCTCTTGCTCCAAAGTGCACTTTGCGCGTGCGTGGCAGTGACTTCCGGTTCAACGAAGCTGACATCGGCGCCGCTGTCGCGGTCTACGACTCCTGCACGCTGTGGCTCAATGGTTCGCGCTTCGAGTACAACGCCGCCCACGCCCAAGGTGGCGCCATCTTCATCCAAACCCCCGATGAAACCTTGATCCTTTTCAACACGACAGCAGAACACGTGATCAGCGACGCCAGCTTCCGGTTGAACCGGGCGGTGCTGAGCAGCGGCGCCGTATTCCACGGCTGCGCCAGCGCCGTGCGGCGCTCCCCGCGCGATGCGCCGAACTGCGTCACCAACGCCTCCCACCTGCTACTGCAAGACTCCAGCTTCGTGAACAACTCCGTGTCCGACGACGTTGCCGACGACAGCACAGGCGGCGGCGTCGCGGCGTTCGCGACCACTCGACTCGAGCGCTGCCTCTTCGCGACGAACAGAGCGATGACGGGAGGCGCCCTCTACCTGTACCACACGACCTGCCACCTGGTGGACACGACGCTCATCAACAACACCGCCCTCTACTGTAGCAATGTCATCCACGCGCAGTCGTCGCTAGTCTATGTGGAACGCTGCAACATCACGGATCGACCCGGACTCGAGGAACGCCGCTATCTGTTCAACCTCTACGGAAACATCCACCAGATGGTGTTTGTCAGCAGCTTCCTGCAGATCCGGGGCCTCAGCGTTGCCATGGATATCCCCCGCTCCGGGGAGAACGACACGAAACCAAGGCAGACGAACATGCTCGAGTTCATCATCAACCCACATCCGCCTCCACTTCCGGGAGGCGAGAAACCGCAGGCGAAACTCAGGGACGTCACTCTCAACTGCTCCAAGAACTACCGCGTCTACGCCTGGTCCAACGTCGAATTTTCTGACGGTTGCAGAGGGACTGAGCTCAAGGATGGGTCCTGCTACATGGAGCACTCCATGAAATTTGTGTGCGAGAAACCCAACAAAGATCAGTACGTGGTCGAGGCGAGTTTCGTCATAGAGGACGCCACCACCGAGCCACGTAGCGTCGAGGAGACGCTGCCGGCGTACTACGTGAACCACGTGTTCAAGGACTGCCCGACGGGCGCCACGTGCACGGCGGACGAGGGCATCACGGCGCGGCCGGGGTACTGGGGGACGCGGCGGGAGGAGGACCGCGAGACGCGCGTCGCCATGGTGCCGTGCCCAGCGGAAGTCTGCTGCGAGGGCGAGGCGTGCACGTCGTACTGCTCGTGTAACGATGAGTTCCATCGCGACAACACGTCGCGACTCTGCTGCAAGTGCGAGCCGGGCTACTGCGAGGTGCTGTTCAGTCGCGAGTGCATTCCCTGCCAGCAATGCGACTCGGCCGGAAGTTACGCCACTGTCGTGGTCGGGACCCTCGTTCTGGTTGCCGTTGTCGTGCTCGCCGCTCTGCTGGACAAGGTGGACGAGGTGGTGTTTGTCTGCAGGCTGATTCACACTTCCTTCAAAGGCTCCGCTGCACATTATCGCCCAGCCGGAAGACACCACAGTCACGTGGTCCACGAACCGGAAGCAGAAGCGAAGAGACCGGAAGGGCCTGAAGCGGAAGAACTGAACGCGGAACTCAATGAAGGAGGCATGGAGGGCGTCGCTGGGGTCGTCGAAACTCTCGAGGGTCATGGTCACGGGCGTGCGCACGCGCATCAAGAACACCCCACCCCACCCCCGACCCCGGAAGACCCGTGGCGCATAAGGGTGGCCGTGGCCCTGTCCAAGTGCACGTTTCACGACATTCTCCCCTACGTGATGATGACCATCTACTTCGTGCAGGACACGAGCGTCTTCCACATGAGTCTCTCCTATTGTAGTCACTGTGGGTGGCTCGAGTGGCTCGACCGCTTCGGACTGGCCAGCCTCTTCAAACTGGACATTGACTTCCTGCACCTCTTCAGCAAATTGAGGCGGACGTGCCTGGCGTCCCTCGCTCACAACACGGCGCTGAAGGAGTTCGTCAAGCACCTGGGGTACGCCTACATCCACGTGACCTTCCTGGTGCTGTTCCTGATCGAGCACTACTGCCGAAACCCCCGGATGAGGGCGTGGTTCGAGAAGCACCATACCAAGCGCACCCTGGTGGGCGGTTTCATCACTGTCCACCTCATCATCTACCAGAAACTCTCCAGCATAGCGATCAAATACGTCAATTGCGTCACCATTGACGGTCAGTCAGTGCTGCACATGGACGCCAACCAACAGTGCTGGGGGTATACCCAGTACCTGGCCATTGCATACCTTGCCATCTGCATCGTACCCTTCTGTGTCTTCATCGCCTTTGGGTGTGGCCTTCTGGAGAGGAAGGTCATCGGTCTGAGTACGTTCCTCTGGGGTATGGTGTTCCCAGGCGTTGTGCTGAGCTACGCGTTTGTCAAATGGTGCTGTTGTTGGAGAAATGAAGCTCGTAGTCATGACAACCAGAACGAGACGCCCGCGACGCCAGCGACGGACGAGACGCCGCTTCTGCCGACGGCGCCGCCGGGTGGGAGCAGCAGCGCAGGGCCTCCGAGCTACGGAGCCACGTGTGCCGCTGCAGCCAATCAGAAAGAAGAACCACGTGCAGACGCAGGAGCCGCTTCCGGTGGTGCGCGCAAGCTTCAAGATCCAACCGGAAGTGGCAGCCATGACGGTGGAGAGGGAACCAGTGGAACCGGAACTGGGGAAAAGGGAACCATAGAATATGAGCAGCAAGGCGATGACGAGCGGGAACCAGAGCATCCGACCGATCCCGACCCTTCTGCGTCTGCTGATCAGAGCGAGGCAGGTCACCAAGGCAACGAAGACCTCACTTCCTTCGTCATCCGCAACCTGCAGGGCAGCTACACAGACGGGTTCCTCACCAAGAAACTCGGCTTTAGGTTCCTGTGGTTCGGGGTGTTCCTTGGCTTCCGGTTCGCGCTCGTCGCAGTGTCGCTATGGGAACACCGTCTTGACTCGTGTGCCTTCGCGCTGCTCGACCTGTGCCTCGCGCGGGTGCTGGCGGATGTCCTGACGCCGTACAGAACAGCGGGCCTCAGGTGGACGTCGCTCTTCTTCCTATCAGTGCTCAGTTTCCTCGCGCTGTGCAACCTCGTCATGGCCGCGCTTGTCAAGATGCACGTGCGCGAGTGCGCGACCGACTCCCTCGTGCGCTTTATGACCTGCAGTGGCGCCATCTTCACGCAGTTCCTCCCGACGTTCCTCGCCGTCACCTTTGCCATCTACATCGTCTTCTGCCTTGTTGTGAAGTTCCTGCGGTGGCGCGGATACTTTGGTGGGCTGGAGGAGAGGCAGCGGGCAGCCAATCACAAAGCCGCTGACAATGCAGTTGCGTAATGACCCAGCCACGCGGTGGCAGCACGTGTACTGACTATCGCAGCCGAACTTGAGAGCCCCACGCAACAGTTCCAGGCATTACCATGTCAACCTGCCTCCTCAAATAATTTCCAAAACCAATGTGCTACACACCAATGTGATTTTTGTGAGTCAATGCAAATTCGGAATCCTGTCGCGAAACCGGTGCAGACGTTGAGCGACGCTGACCTGGACGTCGTGGAAACACGCCTCCAGGTGCCACCGCTCGACCACGTGACCACAGCTTCCGGTGCAACACGCGCAACAGGCAGGACCACGTGACCGCACCATTCGGACTCGCGCATGCGCCCGCGGCACTTTGTCACGTGAGCCAAGGCCTCGCCCATTTTCCAACCCCACCCATTGCGAAAATTTCTTTCAGGCAGAGAATTGAAATTCACGTATCAATTTGAGTTTGTTTGGAGGCTTTGAAGAACCACGGACACAGAAACTTACGGGCACGCGACAGGTTTCGGAGTGGACCCTGAAGACTTGCCAAACATTTATGTTGTGATTGTTGTCATGCACAATGCATAATTCCAGAACAGTCGGGTGTCAGTCAAATACCAATCAAGCTATGTTTTTGAAAACTTTTACCTGTCCATATGATGGAAACAAAGAGAAGTATTGCTGAACTTATTTGTGTCTCTTTTGGTCTGGCGCCGGTTTGTGTGTGTGTGTGTGTGCACTGTCGACACACGCACGCACGCACACTCACACACACGCACGTACACACACGCACACACACACACACACACACACACACACACACACACAAAGTAGACTCAAAGTAGACACTCAACGCCTGGATTAGCTATCAGCAGCAATGAGGACTTCATGCAACGACGTTTCACTGAACACCCGTCAACGCCAACATCAAAGAGAGCACCGTTTCCACGGCACTGGCCAACCACGTGACACCATTCGACGTTGGCGTTGACGCGGCACTCAGTGAAACGTTGTTGCATAAAATTCCTGGTGTGTGCGTGCGCAACACTTGCACGCAAGTTGTCCCATTAGGGGTTTTCACATTGGGTGATGCGCGGTCATTTTTGCGCTGACGTCAAAACTACGATCGCGCGTCACCAATGTGAAAACGGCTATTGTCAGCGACGCATGCGTGCAGCGCCATCTCGCGGACGCGACGCGTCACGCGTCGGACGTGATACCAGCGCCCCCCTGGCCGAAACATGGACGCGTCCAGTGCGACGCAGACTTCAGGTCTTTTCAAAAACGTGGAGCTGAACGCTACGTCCTGTTCTTCTGCCTCTAGAAGCGAGACTCGAATTTCGGGGTTTCTCACACAGGAAGATTTTTTGACGCTGGGGTCAAACTTTGACGCGCAGGCGTCAAATTTAACATGACGCCTGATAGAGAACGTCAAAAAAAGAAACAGTCCAGTCCGTTTCTGCCATCACGTCAAAATTTTGATGCCGCGTCGTCTGTGTGAAAACCCCTTTCCTTTGTTCCTTTGTGCGATAGCAGCTCCGATTTACGCGATTGCCCTGCGGGTTCTGATGCTGCAACTCGACTCGTTTTCGCACTCAACGAAACGGAAATGTTTCGCTGGTCCCTGAGCCAATCGTGCATTCGGTGCACGCGACGGACAATTTGGGTGATTTGACGTGGGTTGCGCGATTTGGGAGCTTTTGGAAAAAGCGAGCCAAATCAGTGGGAGCCAACTCAAATCACCTACAGGCAGGGTCTTCCAAAAGCATGTGGACAGCAGTTTCATGGTCAAGATGATTGTCAATTTTGGATCTTTTGGGCTATTTTGGTTCAATTTGCATCAGGGATAATGCTTAAGGTAGGAATTTGTGAAGTTCAAATATATGGGTTTGTGAGGTTAAAAAGTTCAAATTTGGAAGTTTGGATAATATGGGGTATTGATGTAGAAATGGGTCAATATCTCTGAAGGTACAATTTTTTGTGAAGGAAGTATATTGATGAAATGCTGTGTATTGCATGGGGGTTGAGAGGTAGCATTTGATTTTTGATTTTGAAAATTTTTATATGGTTTTTAGGTGGGGTCAAAGATAAGGTTGAAATATCAGATTTTATGAAAGTGTTCAAAATGGTTGTTTGGGTAAGAGTTGGGTTTATTTGTGTGTAATTGAGCACAAATTTATTTGACTTTGATTTTTGTGAATTTCAGAAATTATTCAGGTGCTTTTCAAATATAAAATAATATATGTATATTTGAGACTTTTTAAAACTATTCAAAATTAATATGTGGAATGGAGTTGGGTTCATTTGCTTGTAATTAGGTGTAAGAATATCAGACTTTTTATTTTTGTCACTTTCCGTTCTTTTGGGTCTGTTAACACCAGCCGTTCTACGAGCTCCTATAGGAGCTCAGCGGTACGAGAAATGAGACCGGCAGTACTCAGTAATTAATTGCGTGAGTTCAGCGGCACCTCGCTCAGACACGCTTTGTACAGAGTGCAATGGAGGCTCCCGAGAGCTTGAGTTTCAAATCTCACAAGCCCAAACATTTGGGAATCGGGAAAGCCCTCAAATCACGGCGGCGTCCATTTTGGACGTATAATTTTGTTCCTTTGTGCGATGGCAGCTCGCTCTGCTTTGTACGATTGCCCTGCTGGTTCTGATGATGCAACTCGACTCTGGACGCGTCCAACGTTTTTTACATTTGACGAAACGGGATGTTTCCCTGGACGCGTTGCAAGCTGTAACCCTGAAGGGGTTTTCACGTTGGTGACGGCGTCATATTTTTTTGACGTTGACTGCAGTTTTTTTGACGTCAACGCCAAAATTTAACCTGATGCCCAATTGGTGTGTATCAAGAAACGGTCCAGACCACTTTGCTGCCGTCAACAATGTGAAAACCGCTTGAGCAAATCGGAGCATGTGCAAGCTGGGAGGCTTACGATGCATGCGCACGCTGCCCCCCTTCTTGTTTCCGGATCCAGTGCGTCTGTGAACACTGAAGGAGACGCCACATCCAGTGAGACAGGCCACATAATCTCTGACCTTTTTGACCGCAAAATACAGGCAAAAGAGAGAGATCATGATCAAGGCACACCACACACGCACACACGCAGACACACGTGTACACACACACACGCACACACGCACACACACAGCTTTGGCAGCGGCACACAAACACACACGCAAAAGCACAACATACGGCATTTTGTCACTCTGACAAACCAACAATTTGCTCTAAATTTCCCCATTCCGTCTGCCCAGAGAAACAATGCCCAGAAACCTCGCATAAAGGACACGTTTTGGAAGAAAATGGACGACCCTGCCGCACAAATTTACGGAGAAATATTTTTCTGGCAAATATGTTGATTCGCCTCATTTCCAAAATGAATGTCGTCGCACATGCAAAAAACAACACTCACCCGCCCAGGGCATTGTTTCAACATGTTGAGTTTGACCTTGATGGACGCGCGCCGCGGAACGACTCGACGCGACGCGACGCACTGAGGCGTATCGCCGTGTGCACACAGCGTGACGCGCGTCGCGCGACGCCGCGCGATTTTACCATGGCGTGAACATGCTGATCGCGACACCGCGGCAAGTCGATTCGACTGCCGCGGCGAGAAACGGCCGCTGAGAGGAGGGAGCCTTGATTTGCCGCTGAACCTCGAGCCTCGGGCCAAGACCAAGTCCACCGGAAGTTCCGGTCTGCAACAAATATTGCATTTTCGCTGCAATATGTTGATAATTTTTTGAACTTTGTATTGCACTTGTCATGAAACAATGAAATCAAATGAAAATGAATGAGATAATGCCCTTTTTTAAGCAAAATGCGAAACACCCGAAGCGATTATCATGATTATCACGAACATGTTGATCGCCAGCCGAGCGACTTGAGCGACTTGAGGTGAAACGGCCACTGCGCTGTGGGAGCCTTGATTTGCCGCTGAACCACGAGCCTGGGGCCGAGACCATGTCCTCCGGAAGTTCCGATCTATAGAGAAAAATGTATTTTCCCTGCGATATCTTGAGGAATTTTCAATCTTTGTATTGTAGTTGTCATGACACAAATCAAAGAAAACTAAAATAAACAGGATAATATCCAAAATATTATTTTTCAAAAGGCGAAACACCCCAAGAAATTATCATGATCATCGTGAACATGTTGATCGCGAACCGCGCGGTCAGCAGCGAAACGGCCGCTGTGCGGAGGGAGCCTTGATTTGCCGCTGAACCACGAGCCTCAGGTCGACACGATTCTCCCGGAAGTTCCGGTCTGCAGACCAATTTGCATTTTCGCTGCGAGATATAGACGATTTTTTAATCTCTGTCATCAAACAAATTAAAACAAACTAAAAAAAACAGGATAATGCCCAAAATATCATTTTGCAAAAGGAAAAACACCCCAAGAAAATCATCATGATCATCATGAACATGTTGACCTCGCGGCTCGTTGGCGGTGAGTCGCGTGATTTGAAGAAAACTGCACTGTGCTGAGGAAGCCTCGATTTGCCGCTGAACCACGAGCCTCGGGCCCAGACGATTCTCCCCGAAGTGCCTTTTATTCCGTCCGTTTCAGAAGATTTTTGCCTTTGCAACACAAAAGTTCAAACGAGAAAGAAAGAAATAATTGGGACAATGATTAAATTAATGAAACCATGATATTTGTGAAAATTAGAAAAAAAAAAACGAGCGACAATGTTCGGACGCCATGTCGCCACATGAACATGCTGAACGAGAACCGTGCAATGTCGGTGCCTGAGCGGAACATCGCAGACTTCTGCGGGAGCCTTGATTTGCCGCTGAACCACGAGCCCAGCCTCAGTCCCAGACGATTCCCCCGGAAGTGCCTTTCGTTCTGCCCGTTTGAGAATTTTTTTGGAAAGAAATCTTTGACATAAACATTCAATTATTGAAACAAAGAATATTTTTCTGAAAACAATTCAAAAGAATAAAAATTGACGACAATGTTTGAATGCCCTGTCACCATGTGAACATGCTGAAGGAAAGCCGCGCAATGTCGGTGTCTGTGCGGAACACCGCAGCCTTGCGCTGAAGGAGCCCGTACTTGCCGCTGAACCATGGGCCTCAGGCGGAGACGATTCCCCCGGAAGTGCCTTTCATTCTGCTCGTTTCAGATTATTTTTCAAAAAAATAATTGAAACAAAGATTTTTCTGTTGAAACCAAGATATTTTTGAAATTGATGCGAAAGAATAAAATAGACAGCCATGTTCGAATGCGGTGTCGCCATAAACATGCTGAACGAAAACTGCGCAACATCGGTGCCTGAGCGGAACACCGCAGCCTTCTGCGGGAGACTTGATTTGCCGCTGAACCACGAGACGATTCCCCCGGAAGTGCCTTGTTTATCTGTTGTTCACCCGTTTTTGATGATTTCAGCTTTTGTACCGCAAATAACCAAACACGAAACAAAATTGTGACTTGAAATTGGAGACTTGCAAGCAAAACTGAGCAAGAATGAAAACATTATTTTTATTGCACGATCGCCATGCTTGATCGTCGAAACTTTAATCATGTTGAACGCGAAACGCGAAGCACGAAGTGCCAGAGCGACGCGTCCAACCGTTTCACAGTGGAGCCTTGATTTGCCGCTGAACCACGAGCCTCAGGCCCAAACGATTTCCCCGGAAGTTCCCTTTTCGTCTGCTATATCTACACATTTCAAGTGATTTCAGCACATTTTTATTCGTCTTGCCAAAAACATAAACAAAAAACAGAAAAGAAATGAAATCAATGGAATCGAAAAGTTTGTGAATATTCGCAGAAAAGAATGTTTCTTGCACCGTCGCCATGCTTGGTCGTCAAAAAAATGATCATGTTGAACGCGAACGGCGCGTTGTGCCAGAGCGACGCGTCCAACAGTTTCGCTGAGGGAGCCTTGATTTGCCGCTGAACCACGAGCCTCAGGCCCAAACGATTCCCCCGGAAGTGCCTTTCGTCTGCGTTTTCCACACATTTCAAGACATTTGAGCACATTTTGGTTAGTTTTGCCAAAAAACCCAAAAAGAAACCTTTCATTGAAAGAAATCAAGACAAGCGAATGTTTGTTTGGGGGAACCACACAAAAAAAGCGATTCTTGTACGATCGCCATGCTTGATCGTGGAAATTTTAATCATGCTGAACGCGAACTGCACGTTGTGCGAGAGCGGAGCGTCCAACACTTTCACACACAGAGCCTTGATTTGCCGCTGAACCACGAGCCTCAGGCCGAGACGATTCTCCCGGAAGTTACCTTTCGACTGCTTTTTCTACACATTTCAAGATATTCGAGCGTACATTCGATTATTTTTTGCCACAAAACAAAAAAGAAACAAAAAATGAAAAGAAATTAAGACAATCGAAAAGTTTTGCGATGAAAAGAAAAGAAAACGTTTCTTGCACGGTCGCCATATGCTTGGTCGTCGAAAAGTTAAACATGTTGAACGCGAACCTCCGCAATGTGCGACAGCGGGAGAGAGAGCCGTAGTTTTGCCGCTGAACCACGAGCCTCAGGCCGAGACGATTCCCCCGGAAGTTATGGAAAATCCTACAACTACTAATTCAGCCTGATTTTTTTCAGTGGATATTGTATTTTTGTTGTTCGTGCCAGACGGAAAAGAAACCACAATCCCGACAGACAAGGTCAACAACAGACGAGACGAGAAGCTCTTGCTTTGTGTCGAAGAGTGCGCAGTCGCTGTGATCATGTTGCAACCACGACGACGCGAAAAAGCCGGTTCCGCTTCACTGGCCGGGCTCCACGTTTGCCGCTGAACCACGAGCCTCAGGCCGAGACGATTCTCCCTCGACTTCCGGCTTGTTGAAAACCCCATTTTCTCCCTGCGAATCTGTGTTTCCAGCAACTCTCTAACGTTTTCAAACTGAAGGATTTTTTTTTTTTGGTTTCTTGTTTTGTGCCGCTGGGGCAAAATGTGATATGAAGGGTCTTCAGAAGGACCTGACATTACTGCATCTGCAGGGAGTCAACGTTTTGATAGCACAAGAGTGTTGGCTGCGAGGCAAATGAGCACTGCATCCCAATGTCCTTTCAGAAACAAGATCTGACGGTTTGGGGCAGAACATGTTCCACTTTCTGCTGTGTGACTTTGCGCACCAAACGACGGACCAATCCAGGCCACACCTCCGTTCTTTTTGAGACGCACCGCGCCGCGCTGCATGACGCATCCTGTGTGAACCGGGCCCAAGCAGAGTGCGGACAACAGAGCAGTGAGAGAGTGGCGGGGAGTGGTTCCCATCGCCTTAAGAAATCCGAGCTCCACTTTGCTGCACTTCGGAGAAGCTTCCCTCGCTGCCCGTAGAGCTTTCAACGCGAACGGGTCGCCTCGGATTCACACTGGAGGAGACAGGGTGGTGGAGCCAGGGGCGCAGCATCGGGGGGGGGGGTCCTGGGGTCCCTGGGGGTTCCTGGAATCCTGGGGTCCCAACCTTGGGTCCCAGAGTCCCAGGGTCTTTGGGGTTCTGGGGTGCCAGGGGTCTCAAGGGTCCCAGGGGGTATCAGGGTCCTGGGGTCTTTGGGGGTCCAATAGGGTCTGAGGGGTTCAAAGGCTCCTCTGTTCAACAAGGGGTTCTGTCGGCCTATTCTGGCCCTGATCATGCGTGGGGTACCAGCAGAGCCTGCCCTTCCGTCTTTCTGTCTTTCTCGTTGATCCCCCACCTCAACCCAACCTCTCGCCTCTCACCCCCTTGTCTCACCCTGACCCCCGTCAGCCCTGATCCTCCTCACTCCCACCCCTCACCCTCACCCCTCACACCACCCCACCCCACCCCTCCCCACCCCCACCCCAACCACCCCCACCCCACCCCACCTCACCCCAACCCTCACCCCCACTCCACCCCCACCCCACCCCCACCCCAACCACCCCCACCCCACCCCACCTCACCCCAGCCCTCACCCCACCCCACCTCACCCCACC
>JAAUXT010096663.1_pt1 | contig 22829 bp, 19 predicted proteins | sample 7278171 | NCBI WGS metagenome assembly JAAUXT01 (sample SAMN14350112, study PRJNA611818) | marine sediment metagenome | isolation source: surface marine sediment (1.8m) | place: French Polynesia: Moorea | collected 2018-08 | reverse complement strand
TTCTCACCTGGATGGACCTTAGCTCACTGGGTTCTCACCTGGATGGACCTTAGCTCACTGGGTTCTCACCTGGATGGACCTTAGCTCACTGGGTTCTCACCTGGATGGACCACCTACAGAGCAGCCCGGCCATGTCCTGCTCGAGTAGCCCGGTGGCGATGTAGCCCGAGTTACCGTCGTTGACGGACACCTCCCCGTCCCGGCAGGCGTGAGGGTCCGCCGCGTGGGCTGCAAGAGAGAGAGACGTCAGGTACAGAGACAGAGAGAGGGAGGAAGTGAGATGGCGGGATGGAAGGGCAACAACAAAACAACCCCCACCATCTCGCCTGCCGTGCCAAACTCCGCCAAACACACAAACTTGTACCCTTTGCCCCCAGTTCCAGCTCACACCGATCCAAGTGAAAGTGGCACCATGCGCTCCCCTCCCTCCCTCCCTCCCTCCCTCCCTCCCCTCCGCTCCCCTCCCTCCCTCACCCTGCACGCAGCGGTAGGTCGCCTGTAGGTAGCTCTTGAAGTCCTTATCGCACGGCTGCGCGACGGCCTCGAGCGTAGCGATCAGGATGGAGCAGGAGCGTCGTCCCGAGCACTGCGCGTCCATGTACGTCATGACGTCAGCGTAGCAGCCGATCGAGTGCGAGTACTCAGAGCTGCGGGCAGAGAGTATGAGAGAGTATGAGTTAGTAGGAGAGTCAGTACACCCCATCTAACCTGATTCTTTTCCACAAACTACAAATAATGACAGCAGAGGCAACAAAAGCAACCAAACCCAAAATATATTCTGGACGGAACCCAACCAAAACTGACCACACCCCGTGCTCAACCAAACCAAGCCCACTCAACCTGAACTCAACCCACCCAACCACATAGACAACCCAACCCACCCTGGACTAAAACCAACCCAAGCTGAACCTGGATTCCACCTGACTGTTCATTGTCCATCGAACTTGACCTTGCCACAGCCAGAACGCCACCCACCCATACCAGAACCAAACCTTGATTCAACCCCGCTCACCTGATGCAGCGCCCTCCCTCCATACGCCCACAGTGAGGTTCATCCCGCCCCGCCGCACCCACCCCACCCTGACCCACCCCGCCCCACTCCACTCACCCTGCCCTACCCCACCTCATCCACTTTCTGGCTGCCCTGCCCCACCCCACCCCAGCCTTCCCCAACCCTCTCCACTCAGCCCCATCCTACCCCACCCTACCCACCCCACCCCACACTGCACCAACTCACCCCACCCCACCCCACCTGGCTCCACCTGTGCAGCCCTGCCCTGCCCTACCTCACCCTGCTGCCCTGCCCTGCCCATCTGATGCAGTGCCCTCCCTCTATTCGCCCAGAGTGAGGATCACTTGGCCTGGCAACACCCTGCCCCAACCATGCCCGGCCCGGCCCCCCCCCACCCCCCCCCCCCCCCACCGAGCCCCCCCCCCCCCCCCCCCCCCCCCCCCCCCCCCCCACCGCGTTTCTCAACACGAAGAGAATCATGCAGAAGCCTCCACATGTTTACAACTTGTTCGCTCGATCGAATCTAACTTGACGTTTTTCTTCCCTGTGGATTTCTGAATTCATTGAGCAGAAGCTGGACGTAAATATCCAATTTTACAGCTCTCGTTTCGCTTCGGGGAGATTTGGTCGCTGATCAAGCCGCACAAGCGAACCCGCACCTTGAATGTCATCGTTGGTGTCGCCCCACCCTCCATCTTGATTGGGACCTGTCGTTTGAAATCTCTCTGTGTCCGTTCTTCCAAAACCACCATCTCCTGTGAAACACTCTCAAAAGCAACTGGACTTTCAGTCAAATTCGTCCCTGTTTTACGATTCCAAACGTCAGAACTCAGAAGAGTCGCACCGATGCGCTTGACCATAAAGTTAATGTTTGCTAATTCCTGGGTGACAGTGCAACTGGAGTGCTGCTCCAAATTTAGTGTTCAGATTCTTTGAAGCTACCTTCTTTGTGAACGTCATTTTTGCAGTTTAAGTCAAATGTATCAACGGTGCCAGGTCTCTTGAGTGTAAGCCTTCTACAGTTCGTTGTTGTGAAGTGTGGGGAACTCTGTGAGGTTTGGCTGAATAGCTGAAGGCAGCAGAGAAGAGTTGCTTCACTAAATTTCAGCATGGGCAGCAGAATGTGGACAAAACTCAAGTGTAACAGCAGAAGGAGATTAATTTCGCTTGTTGTGTTCCAGAGCAAAATCTGGTGTGTCATTTTGGGGAAACCTTTCCTTTGTGGTGCTCTCTGGCTTTTATTTCCGAGGTTCATTTTTGTGTCCGTGTGGTAGTTTGTTACAAGTACTGTACTTACATTGTACCCCAGGGCGGGCGATTAGAACAGTTTGACCGTCCATTTTCCCTGTTCCCTTATCAGGTTTGTTTGTAAGTATTTACTCAGGTAATGCTTTCTTTTTCACAAGCTTCTCAAGTGACTTTTTTTGTTGGGCGTTTACATTGAAAGTATCTCTCTCACAGTGCCAAGACTGCGGATTTGAATGCTGAAAAGTTTGCTCGCCTTTCGCACCGTGAGGCAGATATGTTTCAGCTGTGTTCAAAATGTCTTCGTTGGCCCTCGAAAAATTCATTTTCAAAGCACCAAATGCGAAGCGACCGCTGCTGTTGACTTCTCGTGCAGCGCGCCTGTCGCTTTGCGTGTGTGCTGTGCGTGCGGATGACTTCCGCCGGATGTGACACTGCAACCAATGACATCCGCACAAAAGAAGAAGTTTCCAACAAACACAAAACACGACTGTTTGTTGAACCGCATCCGGTGGAAATCGATTCGTGTCGTGCGATGCAGCAGTTTGGTGTCACCAACTGAGAACTCAACCGAACCAGAATGCATTGAGATGTACGAACGCGTATTATCTGTTCTCCTGTTTCGCAACAAGTAATGCCCATTTTCATCAGTATTTGTTGACCTCCTTGATTCAGAACTTTCCCTGTGCGTTTGAACGATGTTGTCAGCGAAGTTGTGAACCTCCCTCTCTGTCCAGCAGGTCCACTGACCCTGAGCTCAGGCGATGGACGTTCATTCACACTGCAATTGCGTTTGTGTTCCGCTTTTCCCTGCAAAGTGAATGACGACTCATCGTACATGTTCAGGGTGTTGGGGACCAAAGCATTGCCTCCCTCGTTGGCTTGTTGTAAAATGTAAAATTTGCAGCTCACGTTTCTCTGGTTTGTTGCAGTCTCCGGACATGCCGCAGTGGCAGAATGACTACATGCGAGGCACGGGCATGGAGATGTACACCGAGTACCTTTCACCAGCATTCGTAGGCATGACATTCCCAGAAGCAGCAGAGTGAGTGTTGCCCACAGTCGTCTCAATTGGTGAATCAACGAATGCCGCGACTGGGAACGTTTTGTTGAACCTTGCGCCTTGCCTGCCCAAACAGAGCGCAAGTTCCTCGGGAACATCAGTTGATTGCCGAAGAAAAGTGGGCAAGCAAAACATTTGATTGTGAATACAGGCCCACTGTAGATTTTTCTCTGGCCCAAATTTTCTGTGTAAAAGTTGCTTCACACCATCGCTGAGCGACAAGAATCTTGTGCACTGTGTGTGTGGAAGAAATGGAGATTTGATGTTGCGTTGGAACTGCACACAAGCTGTCAGCCATGTCACTCCAAAAATGTTGGGAGGGCGGAGGGCCAAAAGAGAGAGTGCATTACGAAACGACAGAGGGTATGCTTGACTTTGACAACCAAGTTTTCAGGACGGAATGTGCCGCTGGTCACTTCGAGACTGCACACAGAAGGTGCGGTGTCCGCCGGAGAAAAGTGTCCGCACCTCACAGTGTCCATGTTGCAGGATGTGTTTCCTGCGGTTGAAGTTGCTGCTGATCGCGATCGAGGCGCGCGGAGCCGAGGAGACGGCCGAGTCGTGCATCGCCATCAACCCGGGGCCCAACATCAAGATCGAGCCCAACACGCAGGGCTTCTTCATCGCGCAGTCCGCAGACGAGGTCAAGAGGTGCGTCGGCTCCTCGTTCATTGAGAACATCTCACAGAAGACACGGGGAATATGGTGTTGTCCGTCATCGGTCGGGTGTGATGAAATAGCCAGGTGCTCCGAAGTAGGACACACTGGTGTCAGGATATTTCATGAACCTGAATACAACCCTCTTGGCTCAGATCGTATGTGGTCTCCAGTGGAATCAAAGTCTGTCAGAAGCTCGTTGTCGTGCAGAAGAGTTCATCCAGGCTCGCTTCAACCGTCGGGTTCGGTTCGTTGTTTCAGGGCGTGTTACTTCTGCAAGCAGTGTCACGGCGACGTGGCGGACGTGCGCGCCATCAAGAAGTGCCGCTGCAAAACATGTAAGTGCGACTCACATTCGTGCGCGCGACAGCAGCATCAGATGAACATTTGTCGGCCACGCTGGCTTTCTGTCAAGGACTATGCGTCACACGTGCGTTGTGATGGTTTGTCCAACGTACTGGGGCGGTGCCTGAACGTGATAGTTTGTGAAAAACGCCCAGTTTCCCATGTGACGTCACGGCAAATGCAGCGCGCGACTGACTGACCCGGAAAACTACCCACCAAGAGTTACGCTAACAACTGTTTGGCTTTTGTTTTCAACAGTACAAAGTAACTATCGGAGTGGTACAGCTTAAAAATTCTATCTTTTTCTTGTTTTTGGAGTGACCCTGAGTTCTAGCTTGAGCAGTCTTCTTCCTTTGCCAGTGCTGTTGCACACAGAGTGCGCCACATGTAGAGAAGTCTCCCTGAAGTGATCAGCTTTGCCTTTGCGCGCGCAGGTGCGCGAAGTAGAAAAACGTTTGCTACACAGATTTAACAGATTAGATGCCGTTATTTAGACGGCTGTTTTCACAGGCCATTTTTCTGGAATGGTTCTTTTTGTACAGTTGACCTTTTGAAATCCTCGAGTATCCATTCAGCCCTCCCTTCCCTCCTTGCATCGCGAAAGACTAACACACGTTTGTATTCATCATTTCGTTTGGTGTCGCTATCCGGTCTCATGCAGACATTGCACACAAACCATTGTCAGTTTTGTTTTGAACTGACGGTGTGGCGCCGGTGTTGTGACCGCGCACTGCCGCGTGCAGTTGCCAAAGCGCGTGACAAATCAATTCTCTTTCAGTCAAAACTGCGAACAGTGCTTTCAAGTGATTTTTTTCGCAAACATTCGACGTCTCAACAATTATAATTTATTGTTTTGCTTTCAACAGTGAAAATGTTCAAAAAAGGAGCGAATGCATTGATAGGTATTGTTTGTACACAATTTCTGCATCCACTCACTCTGGCCTTGCTGCTATCACAGTGTACTTGAGTCATAATTAGTTGTACTCTGACGTAAAAGCCTCATCTACAACTTCATTCATGAATTTGATCTGCTGTGAGTGTAAATAAGTTTTGAACCTCAGTACACGTTTGATCTGCACTTTAACAAAGCATTAAATCTCGCACTGTGTCGATCAAGCTCCTGTAGATATTTAGCTGTAAACAACTGTTGCACTCTCCACCTCTTCTCGTGGATCAAGACTCATCTGAACCGTTGGGAGATCCCATGTTTGGTCTCCATTGAGAAACAGGCCCTTTCACCGACCTCGGGAAAAGAGCAGAAAACAACGTGAATTGTTTGGTTCCCAGGGAAATATTCTCGCAATAGAGAGCGCTTCCTGGACCCGCCCCTTCGCGCGCATCGTCCGACAGGATCTGTCAGTGTCACATTTGGTATTGAAAAGCTCTTTTGGGTCGCTGACAGATTCACGCGCGGTGCGCTGATGGCGGGCAACCAAACAGCCTCAAATTGACACCCTGTTGAAGTTGAAAGATTTTGTCCACAGAAAATAGACACTGTTGCCCGAAGGGGAGGAAAATGGCTCTACCAAGCAGTGCAAACTGTGCACACTGGGTTCAAGTGATTTGGACTGCAGAGTCTATTACTTTTTGTTGAATATCTCAAGTCAACACCAATTGCCTCGACACGCTCACACACTTCCTGACACGCATACGTCTCTCTCTCTTCCTCCCTCCTCCCTCTGTATCTCTCTCTCTGTCTCTCTCACACACGTGTACACACACACACACACACACACACACACACACACACACACACAAACTTGCGACTCTTGTACCTTCTTCGAAACTCACGCGTCTTTGTTTCCGGTTCGCTTTCGGACATGTGCTGTTGTTGATGGGGGAGACAGACACATTTTCTCTCCTGTGGAAGATGCCAAATTTCAAGACAAAACTCGCTGGCTGAGTGGAGTGCCGACTCAGACGTGTGAACCGGTTGCTGAAGGGAAACAAAGAAAGTGAGAGGTGCCTGTCTGTAGAAGATATTCCTTTCTCATCGCGCGCACTGCGATGTGCTACCCGACGCTGAACTTCACCTTTTGCGCTGCTTTCTGTCGACGTTTCTGACACGAACTCGGGGGACGAGTGCGGTTTGTGAGAAACGATTCAAATCTGTTCATTTCCCACTGATGAGGCTGTTTGTCAAGAAATTAACACTCACGTGACTCCGAGATGATCCAGGAAATGTCTTTGACTCATTCAGCCTTTGGGGCAGTAAATGAGCGCATTCAAACGGTCTTTCGTGCTGAAAGGCGCTTCGCTGAAGGTGAATGCAACGGCTGGATGGTTCATAATCAGCTTCGCGCTGAACTTCTGCTGTGAGCATCGAGGAACTAACGCTTGTCTTTTCTCATCGCTTCTCTCCACCGACAGCGCTGAAAAAGTCGGGCGGAGTGGTGACGCACAAGGGCGACCCTGACGCTGCAGCCGCCCAACCCTTCGGTACTAACGCTTCTCTCACTCCGTGTGACAACTCATAGCAAGAGATGTGTGGTGAATGCACGACATAATTTCTCTTTTGTCTCGATGTGTGGTGAATGCACGACATAATATCTCTTTTGTCTCGATTTCTAATGGCTGTCGATTCAACTGGATGTTTCAGTCGTCACCGCATGCTGTGCCTCCTGTCCCTGCACTGATCTGGACTTGGCATGAATCTCTGGTCTTTATCAGTCAATCACTGTTCTTAAAACGACTCGCTAATTGTAACTCGTTCTTTATCACTGAGAGAAAACTGTTCATTCCTGTCGAGCCTGATCGTCTTCGTTTCCCTTGAACATCTTCAGAGTCCTTTGTTGCTGAAGTTGTCAATGTTCTTTGCTGTCTCCTGCAACCGGCCAAGATCATTTGTGGTGTCAGTCTGTGTTGTAAGGGCGTGGTCTTTGCAGACGCGCGTGTGTTTTCTGTACGAGTAACATCCGTGAATGTGAAGAGTGACCTTCATCCACATTTTGAATTGGATGTCCAAGAACACGTTATGTGGCCGGGACCTTGCACATCCACGGTTACCGACAATCATTTTGTTGACTTGCTCTGTGACTGTACGCTGTACGAGTAACTCGAGTGTTGTGTTTTCGTCTCTGTTGTGAAGTAGTCTCGTCAGATGTTGGGAGTCGAAGACACTGTCACAGTGTTGCACTTGATGTTGTTGACGCCCAGAACACCATGGTGCACCTCCGTGCGCGTATCAGCTTCTCAGAGCAGCCGATACCTGCGTCGGGAGAACCTTTGCAAACGTCGCTAAGGTCAAGCCACCTACAGCTGGACCTCACCTCATTTGAGTTGGACTATTCTTCGTCAAATGGTGGGAAAGTTTCTTTTAAATTTTCCCGTGCGAATTCTTTGTCAGTGCGTGTGTTAGGTGAAATTAAAAGTTGGAATCTGCAGTAAAACGGAAAACTTGACGTTTGTGTCGCCCGCAGATCGCGTAAAGCACAACGTGACCCACCTCGACAGGGACATAAGCTCTGTGCTAGCGCACACGGTGCAAACTGAAGGTAACCACGCCAGCTGGACTATGGATGCCTCGCTCCAGATCTGTCGAAATCAAACGTGTTGCAGAAATGTTCGAACCTGGTTGTATTTCAGGCCTCTGCAATTTCTACATCAGTGTGAGAAAATTGACTCACTTGCTTTTGAGTGGATTCGGACACTTTTGCAACAATGATTTTTCAGCAGGAATCTGGTAGAATTTCAGCAGATATTTGGGTTTTAATTAGATTTAAGCGAAATGTTCCAGGTATCTAGCGATAAGACGTGTGGCGAAGTGGGGAGATACACCTGTCCGCAAAGTTGTTGCGAAATTGATTCAGTACTCTTTTTTTGGCTAGTCTGCTGCTGATCGAGACCAAACAACTTGAGTACGAGTCGCTCACTTGCAAGACCAGAAAAACTGTGACCTGTGCATGTGCAGAAAACATGTGCAAAATTCAGTCTCCTTGCTTCGCCACAAAATGCACCACGGTATGCAGGCTTTGCAGCCAACGATACGAATTGTTCACCCCGTACCAACTCGTGTTTGAAGAAACTTGCATCTCCAAGAGCAATTCGCATCTATGGAATGGTATTTTTTCTGAGCAAAGTGGCTTTGCGCGGTTTGTGTGTTTGAGGAATCAAATGGGAGACAACGTCCATCATTCTGTGGACGAGGAGCCTTCGGTTCTGGATGTTTTGTGGTCTGTGTCATCTTGAAATGAGGAATACTCGTACGTTCACAAACCCGTGTGGTTTCTTTTCACTCAATAGAGCCACACGTCGGACGATCAACGTGTCACGTTGTAAAGTAGGCGGTAGTTGTACGGCAGCCTGGTCGACTCTGGCCAGTTGAGACGCGAGCATGGAGCTGCTGAGCTCACAGATTGCTGAGTGCGAGTGCATGAGGCCTCCGCAGTGAAGGACAGCATTTACCTTTTTGCGCAACTTAGGCTGAGCTTGCAGATGTGTTGTGACATTTAGCAAGTTACTTTCAATTTTTTCTCGATTTCGGCTTCAGGTGCTCTGAGCAGTATTTTTTCTTGCCATTTGCGGTTGTGCAGGTTTACCTGTGCATTTTGAACAGACATCATTGAGATACCAACAAAATCGACCTTCAACAAAGAGAATCACGCGAAAATCTGGCGCGAAAATCTGATCCACCTGGGTGCAGTATCGGTCTCACTCATATCTGTGGCGGTGCGCGCTAACCTATTCTCAGCGATCGCGCGAAACCCTAACACGAGTGCTAATTTCAACGTTGTACGAAGAACGTCGACAATTTGTGCACAATAGCTTATTTCAGGTTTCGGTGCAGCTGAAAAAATGTTCCAAGGCGACAATGGAGAGGACACCAACACAAAAGTTTGAAGAACACAATCGTTGGTTCACGAAGGCCTGTCCCACGTTGCCAGTCTTCCTCAATCACCGAGCGACTCACTGGTTTGACTCGTGTTCTTGCTCATTGCAGTCAATCCGTTCACGAAGGCGAAGGAGAAGAGCAAAGCGGAGGCGTCGCGCGCCGGCGGCCGCATCGGCTCGTCCGTCTCCAGGTGAGGCTGCGTCACGTGGTGCGCCACGTGTCCTAACTCCGAGGTGGTGTCGGTCTGAGCCGCGTGCTCTGTGGTGCAGGATGACGTCAAGAAACACGATTGACGGTGCGCAGAAATGCGGATGAAACACGCTATGTTCACATCAGTCATGTGGTCGTGGGTGCAAGAGAGTTTGTGAATGCGCTGGGTGATTTGATCAGTCTGTTCGCAACAACATGTTGCAGATGGTATTGATCGTTGTGTTTCGCTGTCGTGAAGAACACATTTTCTTGTCCCCTGGGGTTGTGGTTTCTGCAGAACAATCATTTTACACCGACTTCGGCTTTTGTTCGGACTTCCGCTGTCTTCACTTTTCAGGATGGAGCCAGTACAACAAGTTGATGCTCGTTCATATTCGACTTTGTTCACTTTCCCGCTCGGTGTTCGCAGCTCGTAGGCTCCCGTCCCACCACCGCAGATCCACGATGTGTGCGTCGTGTCACGTATTTCAACAAGTGTATCTTTTCAGCGCGGGTTTAAAGTCCATGGCCCTGATTCTAGCTAGGTAACATGCTGTCTCGGTTGTTCCTTCCGTCGTCGTGATGGTCACACTTCACAGCCCTGCCCTGCACCCACGTCGGTGGTGTCCCATGTTTCCTGTCTACGGTCGGCTTGTGTCTGTTCTTGCTTTAAGTTGGTTCCAGATAACCCGACCGGAAACCTTTGAGAGAAAAGTAGAGACCAGACTCTCCTGTAGACATGTTTGGACCTACACTTTGCTATCCGAAGCGCAAAGCACATTCGAGTTATCTGAATGCAACTTTGAACGAACCCAACGAAGAAAGTGCATGTGTTTAGAGGCTCCGCAGAATGCAAATCATCGTGTAGAAAAGCCTTCGAACTGAAAATCTTGTTGTGTTTCTTTATCCGAAAGGGAGGGAAAAGAACACTTTTACCCTGCAGCTTCGCCACCTGAGCAACACCACAAGTTTGCACACAACAGGGGGACCTCATGTTTTACGCGACTGACGAATCACTCTGCAGCACTTTCTCCCTCGTTCTGAATCTGCAACCCGTGTCTCTGCCCACCTGATGTTGTCGGTGTGGATTTCTTGGGACCATCACATTACTTTCCGAGATTCTCAGCTGACCACTACTGTTCAGTTGACACTAACCTTCCAAAACTAAAATCAAGTAGCTATCCCTACCGTTTTGGTTTGGTTTTGCATTGCGTCAGTGCGTTTATAGAGAGTGTTAACAAGTCAGAAAATTGATAGATTCAGGACAATGTTTTGGCGTAAGAGTAGTGTTCCAAGTGTACGTAACTGTTTTATGTTCAGAGTAACGTCCACACGAAGCTCGGTGTTCAGTTGTTGACCCGTTTGTAGAATTTTGTTGATTTCGAGGTTTTGACGCCCATTTGTCGAGGTATTTTGTCTTTTTGAGTTGTCGCCTGAGAAGTGAAGATGAACACATCTTTAAGTTTTGCCGTTCACTTCGGGAGCGACAACTGCAAAAAAAAAGAGTTCAATTTTTGTTTTGAGACACCCGTCAACGTGATTTGAGCGAAATTACCAATTTTCAGGTTCGATTTCTGTCAAATCACGACGTGTTGCAGAAAAATGTATCCGCTTCAGTTGGACACATGAAGTTCCCCAGTGAGGTGGTGAGAAGAAGTGTTTCGCAGCTGAGCGATGCAGCGCAAAAGAATATACTGGTCAGGGGCCAGGGTGAACAGATGAGGTTCTTCATCTGAAGTCGTTTGTTTTTGCGTTGCGTTGGGTCAGACTGCACTCGCACAATTTTGTGCGCTGCTTCTGCTCAGCACCTCGATCCAAGTTCGTCGCTTCTCGTTATATTTTGTAGCACGACGCTCAACTTGCCGATGGGCGAAATTGCGGAGCCGCAGGAGGCGGCGCGGCCGCAGGCGTCCTCGCGCCCAGCGGGGGCGGCGCAGCCAAAGCCCGCGCCCGCGCCCACGGCGCCGCCCAAGGATCCTCCACCTTCACTTCCGGTCCCGCTCACAGTCAAGTAGGGCGCGATCACTCATTGGCGTGCCTCGCCCGCCCAAACCCGCCGCCGCGAAGCTCAGCCCAACTCACCAACTCAGAGTGACATCTTCATCCCGTAGAGGTCGTTTCTGATTAACCTTGTCGTTTTCTCCAGCGTGGCACTTGGCTTGTTCAACATGACGCCGTGTGTCAACAGTCACCGCGCACCTGCATCTCATTCATCCGCGCTCCTGCCTGATCTGTCTCGCCTTGTTCGTTGAGTTGATTCTGGTCCACGGTCACCCCAAACAGTTAATCCATCTTTTCAATACTGCAAAAAAGCAACTGTCCAGTTCAGCTCCGAAGATGAAGATAAACGGGTGGCTTGAGGAGGGGAGGGGGTGTCATTCAGGACTTTCAGATGACCCACCCTCTCCTCCGGTCAAAACCTTCACAAACGAATTTTTCCTCTAGTATTTCTTTGCACACCCGAAATGCCTTGCAGATTCCAAGATGCCACCTTACTGCTGAGACCACACAACCTGGCGCGTGTCTACGCCGATAGATGTTCTTGTTTTGATGTTCTGGTTTGCTTGATCCATTCCAGCAACTACGCGCGTGCGGCCTAGTTTTTGTGTTGTTCTTGACACGGGGGACGGTGTTGATCAAGTTCACGTCAACACAGACGTTCCTTGGTGCCAGTTTTTGTCGGGCAGAAATTAATCACGGCAGATGGACTTTGTCTTCAGATTGACTGAGTGTTGCGTGATTGAAATATTCGGGATCATTGCTGGAATCGTCCATTTGAAAACAACCTCCATTTCGCTTCATCATGTGTTTATGACTGCGGAGGTTGTGTTCCAGGTTGCACAACGGAGAACTCTGGGGCGGAGAACGTGGATCCTGGAGCGTCAGACTTCTGCAGTATTTCAGTGCAGCATTCAGGAACTAAGCAGTTGATTTGTGCTTCAGGCCGAACAGCCCGACGGGTCCCGACGGGAAGGACGGTGACGACGAGGAGAGCGACCCGCGCAAGTTCGACTCGACCGGCATGTTCCACTGGTGCCCGGAGCAGCCGCTGTCGTCCTGCCTCGTGGTGAGCGCCGCCGCTACAGCCAGCGAACTGGTCCCCCGGACTGACCACTCAGTTTGGTTCCTGGGGTGTCACACGATTCGACTCGTGCGCACTGCGTAGAGTAGCTGCACTGCTCTCTGTCCAAAGTGCTGAAGTGTACGTGACTCGGGTGGCACTGGAGTGTGCGTCCACGAGTGATTTCTGCACAAACTGGTCAAAAAACATTTTCAGTGCTGTTGTCCTCCTGACCAGGATGGGGAAGACCTCAAGCACTCTGTTTGCACTTCTCCTTTTGTCCACCGTCGAATGTCGCGTACAAGTTTCTGAGACCATTTCTTGCCCGTGTCGCGTTGACAGCAACTTGTTCGCCAGTAAAAAGTGAACCAGATAGCCTCACGTCAAGAAACGTGTGTGATATCGCACACTCCAAGACTCAATACAAGGGGCTTTTTTACATCTCAGGCCTGTAGCACTTTGGATTTGATTCCACTTCTGTCCAACACTGGTGCTTCTTGAAATGGAGCAGACGACATCTTCGGCTTGGGTTGCTTCAGACTCTGGCAGTTGTTCAGTCGACTGCGGCTCGGCCTGGAGGCCGCGCTGCGGGACGATGCGCAACCGCCTCGTGTCTGCAGCAGCTCGCGCGCTCCTGCTGCTCCCGAAATTGCACTTTTGTGTCAAGTGAAAGACTCCACGAGTCGTGATGGCTTCGTTTGTTTGCAGGATATGAAAGCGTATTTAAAGCGAGTGGTAAATAGCGCCAGCTCTGATCTTTTCTTCCTCATCATTACATTCTTTTTCGTCTTTTTGACCTCCTGTTTTGTCTCTCTTTTTTTTTGTCTCGTTTCGTTTCCCGAAGGATCCACCCACGAGATGTAACTGTGGAACATCGAATTAAAGCCGTTGCTTCGCCTTCCTCCCACGTCATTACTTCATCCAATGCTCTGCTGTCTTTTTGAATTTTTCGTGTATCGAAGTTCTCGTTGAAGGAACCTGCTGCAAATATCCTACAAAGTTGGAATCAAGTCAAGAAAGGAAACGCCTTTGACACCAGTGCTCGAAAGCCAGGCAACCACTGTGTGAAATAGATCGAATCTACACTTGCCCGTTGAAAATGTGGCCACATTTGCGTTTTTCACAATTTTCTCAGAGAGTAGCTTTTTCGGGTTTATTTTTTCGGCCTGCTGATGCAAAAGCGTGCATGAATTTCGACACGAACCATACCAAAGACATATTTTCGCAATTTGCATGTATCCAAAGTTTTCTGAACGCTTTTTACAACCCTGATTCAGATCCCGAAACGAAGTGTGGTCAAGACAACGAGTGGCGATTGGTTGAGAACGTTTTGAATTCCTGTGTGAACGTCCTGAAAATCAGAGACCAAAAGTGTCAACAAGCAAGAATTCATTTCAAAGTGTGCCTCCTGCCTCAACACTGTTGAGGGGAGTGCAAGTCTGCGTACCTGAAAGAAGCTGGTTTGTTCGTGTCCGGTTGGTGTCCGACACCCCAGCAACATTTGACTGCGATTCATCGGTGGGAAGTAAATCTGGCACCAGATCGGCGCACGTATTTCATCCTGGTCCCTGTACTGACTCGGCTCCTCTGGTTCTGCAGGAGCGAGAGGAGGCGGCGCTCAAGATCTTCTCCAACCACGTGGTCGTGTGTCTGTTCGCGGACGCTCACTCGCCACTGATCGGGCTGCGCAACCTGGTGATGCCGCTGCGCGCGTCCAACTTCCACTACAACGAGCTCAAGCATATTGTGATCGTCAGCGACAAGGAGTACGTCAAGAAGGAGTGGAGAAACCTCTGCAACTTCCCCAAGATTACCGTCCTAGACGTGAGTGTGTTTGTGTGTGTACACATGGCTGTGTGAGCATTGTGGCTGGTCTATGGGGGGGGGGAAGGTTGTCTTTGTCGGACCTGGTGTTGAACCAAGTTGGTGGACTGTCGAGTTACAGGCACTTCAGACTTTGAAATATCGCCACACTCCGACTTCGTTTTTCTGAGCCAGCTCGTCAACAGTGCTTCCAGCTGATCTGACTCCTGTGACGCACATTTCCTGAGTGTTTGTATTGATGCGCGCGCCTCTGCTTGTAGGGTTCTCCGCTGAACCGCGCCAACCTGCGCGCGGTGAACATCAACCTCTGTGATATGTGTGTGATCCTGTCAGCGCGCAAGGCGAACGTTGACGACTCGAATCTCGTCGACAAGGAGGCGATTCTCTGCTCGCTCAACATCAAGGCGATGACGTTCGACGACACGCTGGGGCTGCTGGAAGCCTCAGCAGAAGGGCAGAACCCGGGTGAGTCCACGTGACTGGGCGACTGCAGAAGGGGGGGGGGGCAACCTGTGGGAGGAGCCGCGGAGGTTTGGCGTCTGAAGACGTATCAGCGTGTCAAGGTCACACTGGGCAGCTTCACCATGTGAAAGGAAAACAACAGGTGTTGCTGTGGCAGCACTGACTCAGCGCAAGGATCGAGTGTCAGGCCCCAATTTTTCGGAGGAAGTGAGCTGTACAAACAGGAAAGACGGGACGACCTAAGACCGCAAAATTCTGACAGGTTCACACAAATAGTTTGTTCAAATCTTCGCTTGTGTCAGCAGCTTGACGTTTGCGTTGCAGTTGGTTTCCTGCCGGCCGGGTTCGGTCCGATCGACGCGTCGCCGGAGAAAAAGCCGGTTCCGAAGCGCGGCCAGGCGCACGGCGCCAACATCCCCATGATCACCGAGCTCGGTCAGTGAGTCCGCAATCACAGGCAGAACTTCTTCTTGTGACGTGAAAAACACTGCAGCATCTTGACGCAGCAGTGCGTGGCGTCAAAGCGGCGCGTATCGGCGTCTTGTTTGACACAAAGTCATGACGTCAAGCCGTGTGCTGCGTTTTGCAGGGAACGACGCGAACGTGCAGTTCCTCGACCAGGACGACGACGACGACCCGGACACGGAGCTGTACATGACGCAGCCGTTCGCCTGCGGAACCGCGTTCGCTGTCAGCGTGCTCGACTCCCTCATGAGCACGGTGCGAAAAACCCGGATGAATTTTGTCCTCCCAATGTGTGTGTGTGTGTGTGTGTGTGTGTGTGTGTGTGTGTGTGTTTGCGTGTTTGCGAGACAATGGTAGTAGCCCGTGTGTCTTGCCCTTTTGTTGGCTATAATTTTGCTCATGAAGCTCGCCAATTTGATGAATTGTGTTGAGGACGAGGATGGTGATGCCGCAGTCTCTGTTGCAGACGTATTTTAACGACAACGCGCTGACGCTGATTCGGACGCTCATCACGGGCGGGGCGACGCCGGAGCTCGAGCAGATCCTCGCCGAGGGCGTCGGTATGCGCGGCGGCTACTCGACCCCGGAGACGCTCGCAAACCGAGACCGCTGCCGCGTCGCGCAGCTCTCGCTCTACGAGGGACCTTTTGCTCAATTCGGGGTGAGAGGCGACTCTGTGCACCGCCGTTGGATGCAGGTCGGAGGGTGCTGAAACTGCGCCAGTTCAGTTTGGAGCGAGTGGTCTCAGGACACTGCTCCGGGAAGCGAATATAATGTGTTGCGCAGGGCCAATGTGTTTGTGAGGGAAGAGTGAAGAAACAGAAGGTCGGCGGTGAGGATTTGAGGGGTCCGAATTGTGTGTGGACGGCAACACGCTGTGTGTTGGGCACAGTGTAAATTACCCTGAGCTGGTATGGTTTGGTTGCGTGCTCGTCCTTTTTGCTGAAGACCTCACGTTGTCCATCGACAAACATGACGCAGTGGGCCACGCGACAACTGAGTTGAGCGTTTCCCGAGCTCAACGTTTCTCTTGGTAATTTCAGCCTGAAATCAAGAAAATTCTCAACAAGAAGGTAGAGAGTCCTTGGGCCCTGGTTTGTTCAACCCCACTTTACTTTGCAGAACCAAGCTGGCTTTGAGACCCCGCATGCGTTGGTGCCCGAATCCTGTCTTCATTGCAGTCAGAGTGACCCCACGACAAAAAATTGTTTCAGAAACAAAGAACAGGAATTGATCACTCTGACAGCGACGAAGCAAGCACATTCAGGTCGACCTTGGTTCCGGGGCAGTTGCAACCACCGGTTTGAACCAACACCATCGAGTTCTGGTTCTGTTCTGAGATTCTGGGAAGACTCCTTCGTGCATGGTGATGTTCCTTGCATGGGCACGCGCTGAGACATTCGGACTTGGTGGCTTTCTGCTTCGAAGATAGGTTGACTTTCAGGCACGAGTGCCCTCCTTGAGTGAATTCAGGAATATTCAAAGTTCCAACAGGTCCACACAACCTGACACCGTTGATTGCAGTTTCGATTGTTGACGTCACACGGAAGCGTGGCGTCCCTGGTTTTTGTGCAAGGTGTGGCCGGGAGTTCATCCTTCAAGAGGACCAAAAAGGCGACGACGTGAAAGAAACTTTGTCCGAACATTTGTGTTGGTGTCGCCTTGGTGTGTTCTGGCGTGAACTGGATTCCTCAATTCTGGAATCGCCCGGTAAACGTTCTTCAGTTCTGTTTCATGCGGTGTTCGTCGCGTTACAGGACGGTGGGAAGTACGGAGAGCTGTTCGCGTTCGCACTGCGCAACTTCGGCATCCTGCTGATCGGGCTGTACCGCTTCCGCGACACGAGCTCGTCGTCCGCCTCCCCCTCCTCCAAGCGCTATGTGATAACCAACCCGCCCGACGACTTCCTCCTGCTCCCGACAGACCAGGTGGGTGCGGCACACACACACACACACGCACACACACACACACATACAGAGAAAGGTGAGGACAGAGACTGACACACCCTTCCCTTGTTCAGTGTTCTTGCCTTGCAGGCTCCGACTGCCTTGAGGCTTGGCGCGCTTGTTGTTTTCACTGCCGGCAGTCCGTCAAGGTGCAGACGGGTGGACCTTCGGGGGTAGGGGGTCTACCCTGAACAAAATGCTCTAGAGTCAAAATTTTGCTCTCCCCAACCAGCATTTTCAAAGTATCACGAACAAATGCAACATGTCACCCACAATGTTTTGCCCCTCTAGCCGAAGCGCGTTTCTGTTCTGAGGGGTGTTCTTGTTCATCAGTGTTCCTCATGATTTGCACAAAAAACTGCTCCAAATGGCTCTGTGCTCTCGTTTCATTTTTCTAAATTGAACACTTCAACAGAAAGTTTGTCTCTGGGGTCTCGGATACCATCGAACATTTGCCTTGTTGGTTTTTAAGCGTGTGGTCCCGAAGGGTGTTACCACACGCTTAGTGTAATCACCATCAGTCTGTATGTGTGTCCATCTGTGTCAAAGTGGGTCTAACGGGGGGGGGTTGGACCTACTTTTGGAAAAATGGTCAGTGAGCAACACTGATTATTCCTTACCATTTTTACCAAAGTGGGTCCAACCCCAACCCCCCCAGGCAGGCATTTATGAACAACGAACGTTTATGTGACCACACGCTTTTTATGCGTAGCATTCTTGTTGGGATTTTTTCCCCTCTGAAGGTTCAGCGGGAATTCGGTTTGCGCGGTTTTTGCTACATTTTGTTGATTGATTCGTTGAACCCTGCTTTTTGTTTTGTTCGAGTAAGAGTTTTTGTTTGGATCGCTCCCTCCTGCTACCCAATATTCGACTGTCAGAAGACAGGTCAATTGTCCCTGCTCTCATTCAGGATGAGACACAGTAATTAAAGGTCAGGTTGGAGATCACATCGGAATGATAGAGCATGAGTTTGCTGAAGTTCCCCTCAGTTTCCCCTCCCATACCAGCGTGTTCCTTGTTCCCACAGCCCAAAAGATTCACCACCGCCAACACAAATTTGTGAGATCTGTTTGACCTATTAACCACTAAGATGTTTTTGCTCGTTATTTGCTATGCAGGTGTTTTGTTTTGCTCCGAGCAACATTTTTCACGGTTGCTCAGATGGAAACCAAAAACGTAAGAGTCTTTTTTACGCTTCTTGTCTCCTCTGGCACGACAACCTCTTGCTGTGGGCGTGTGTCTCGTGTGTGCTTTGGTGTTCTCTTGACGTGCTGCCGCAAAATAGACTGCTTCCAGAAAAATGTTTTCAATTTAAGTGGTGAAAACAACTTTTCACAATGATTTGAAATGCTAAGCTCGGAACTGTGCAAAAAGCAACACCTAAAGCTTTGGCTCCACATCAACAGGAAAACAGTGTGTTGTTCCAAATGGTCACGAAACTGTGAATGTGCAGGTATCAGCTGCCGTACCCGCTGCCCACGTTGGGCGGAGGAACAATGCTGGCGTAGAACGTGCCATTCACAGTTTTGTTATTTCTCGTGACAAGTCTATTATTCCACAAATCTCCGAACGAATTGTCTGTGTGTGAATGTCACGAATTCTGGTGTGTCATTTGACTGCTTTGTCCAGCTTTTTGTCCAACCTTTTTTTGCAATCCGTGCTGAAAAACTTTTTGCATGTTTTGGCTGAAATCAAATCTTCATGCTGAATTGTGGCAAGAAAAAAGAAATGCATGTGGATCGGGGACACGTCGTTCGCGTCAGTTGGCCGTAGGAGTTGAAGACGTTTCCACACACCTTCAGCCCCGGTGTCGTGTACTGATGTGAAACTTCTTTCCTTTGTTCCGAAACTATTGCTGGATAGTTGTGACAAAAATCACGCGAAAAACTTTTTTATCAGTAACAATTCGAAAATTCCCTTTCGTGTCTGTGTTTCTGTTTGTGTGCCAATATCTCAAAAAGATGTGTCGTCTACAAACGCGATGTGGTACAGCACGTGCGAGTGCACAGGTGTGGAATAGTTGCACGAAACTAAAACAACCGTAACTTTATCTTCACGTGGAAATGTGCGTAAGTTCAGTCTGCAAATAGCTCAGTCTGCAAATTAATTTCTTCCGTCGGACGAGTTGAACTGACAACATCGAGTTGTAGTCGTTGTCATAATTGTCATCATTCTGCTCTCGTGGACCATTGCATCATTGACCAATCCATGTTTTCTTTTCATGGTAGATCTAAATTTTTGCTTGCATTATTTTGGCAATGTTGAAAAAAGACGTTTTTCAGCATTACTGACTTTCCCGTTCGTGAAACATGTTTTGCATCTCTACCATGGCTCATGCGATTTTGTCATTTCATTTTCACAACTCAGCGGATGAGGTCTCAGAACGACAGTATTCATCCATGGACAGCAAAAAGCAAAGTTTTCACTTGTTTTTTCCCAGACCAGCTTTGCCCCCATTTGCCACACAACGAATGCCCACAGCCTTCCGTACAATCCTTTTGCGCAGAATTGTGACAACATAAGAACTTCTCACAAAAGCAACACGGACAATGACCCAACGTTCAACAGCCGCTAATTTCGAGCAAACGTGTGGACATGCAGTCAGAGCAAAGTGGCCATAGAGCGACCAAACCGTTGGCAGAGCTCGTGTTGTCCCACAGTAATTGGAGGCTGCCTGTCTTTTTGAGGATTGTTAGAATTGTGTCAGACCAAACAAATCGACTCGCTGAGTTGTGAAACTTGTGCTGTTTGATTATTCGTGCGTCGTCATAAACTTCATCTTCGACACGGTTTACACATTGATCTTATTTTCTTTTTCCCTCTTTTTCTCCCCTTGGTATGACTAACTGTGATGCAGTGGAAGTGTATGTGGAGTTGATGCGAATATTGAAGGAGCGCTCCGAATGGGGCGGCGGAGGCCTGGCGGGCGGGGCGGGGTGGACCTCCCTCCACACCCGCGAGAGCCTCGCTTGACCCGCCTCTCGCCCACCAGACCAACACCCACCGGGCGGACACCCTCAGCGGGGTAACGCCCACACGATCAGGTAGACAGTAGGAGTTGCGAAATATCGTCGTTCCATAGGCCTTTTGTAAAATGAGCACATCCCACACATCACGTGGAACATTTTTCACAGGATGAAGGGAAAAAGTGTTTTCATTCCTGTCACGAGCTGACAAAAGGTTCAATGTTGGCTAAAATTTGTCATGAAACGACGATGTCTCCGGAGCTCAAGTCAGTTGCTTAGCGTAGAATGTCAGATGTAGAGCAAGTGCTGTAGTTCTAGATGTAGTGGCAGGGTAAGCGACTCTTGAGCGGTTTATTCTTGCCTTGTTCTTCTGTGAATTTGAACCTCAGCTTCACAGCAGATGCAATATTTATGGGAATAAAATGGAAAGGTCTCCCACTGTTTGACCCAGAAAGACCGATGAGACTGACTGCCCAAACACTGGAAATGTCAGGGTCGAGTTTTGAATGAACCACCCAAGCTGAGAAAAAATGCGTACTTGGGACAGGACATGTCAAACTGCTTTCACAGGTTAAGCATTTAGTTTAGTGTCTGTACAATATGTCACATCACGAACTGGTAAAGAATGTAGCTTTTGGTGTGCAGATACCTTGTGTGAACCCAAGACGAAACGCCGCGGATGTGAGAAAAGTGAAAGGGAAGCCGCAAAAGCGTCCACGCGAGGGGTGGGAGTTGGGGCCCCCTGAAAAATTTAATTGTCCTTGTATTGTGCCGAATGCGAATTCGTCTTCATGCTTCCTTGCCTCGCACCGTCAGTGGATGTATTGCGATGGTACAATCTACCGATATTTTTTGAGTGCATCCAGATAGAGGTTGTTTCGCATCAGGCCCAACACATCAGAACAATTTTTGAAGTGATCCCTTCTCCAGTAACATGACAAATGGTGTTCGTACGAGGGAGGTCCAGGAATATGCGGTTTCTGTCCAGTTTTTCCATGTTGTGGCTTGTCCAAAAATGGTTCGAAGACCCTGATGACTTGGCAGACATGTCAATTGTTGTCTGTCATGTGAGTAACATGCTGCACAGTGCAGGACAGCCCAGAAATCGTTCACCAAAGTTGCCCTGGTGCACGGCAGTTGGCGATTGTCTGTTCTTGTGGATTGTTTTCATGCCTCCCTGAGTCTCCATGGATGCCAAAGTGGAGCAAAGGACAGTTCTGCGATTTTTCACCCGTTCAGGCAACACACCCATTCAATGCTGGCGAGAGATGAGAGGCATTTTTGGTGCGGACACAATGTCAAAAACTCGATTGTGCGTGCTTTTCTGAAGGCAGGGACAGCTTCAAAAATGACAAACACACAGGAAGACCCAAGTCTTCCAGGTCTGCTGCAAACATCCAGCGAACAAGAAGAAAGTGACAGTTCAGAGGACAATTGACCCATTCGCTGACCGCAACAGCTTTTGTTGAGTTTAGCATGGATTTTGAGTATTTTACATTTGTTTGAATTGAACATTTTAGTCTTCTTTGCATGCTTTTACATTTGTTCTTTGTCCAATAAATTCAGCTCCACATTTGGACCGCAAGAAATCCTTTTTTCCTGGACAGAAACCGCATATTCCTGGACCTCCCTCGTAATATTTCACTTTTTGAGCGTTTCCAATCAGTTTGTCGAAAAAAAAGTCCCGTCCCAAGGTAATGAAACAAGATACGTCATGGTCTGCTGAAATTAGATTTCTATCACTTTGACTGTTCCGCCTTGTTGACTGTTTTGGAAGGGGCAGTCTGAGACACTTCTGGATGCCAATAACTCACGCGACTCTCCACCTTTTCATCCCCCGGTTTGAACTTTCCATTGCAAATGAAGGGAGGTCATTTTGCGAGACAAAACACGAGAGGATTCAAGTGATCTGCGAGAGAAGAACAGTTTGGGTGGAACACTCGGTTGAGATGACTTTGGGCTTTGTGAGAAAATATTGCTCGCGATGCCTTGATGTGGACGAAATCAATCGGTGTGAGGAATGAGTGGACACACTGTCGACTTTTGTGCGGCCGATGAATGAATGTTTTGGTTTGGTGTTCTGAGTTTGCTGGCGAGGCCAGTTCCAAAAGCTGTGGCCTCAACGCGGTAGACAAACTTCACTCGATCCACATCTTTTGGCTTGCCTCATGTGCACGGCAGTACGAAGATTCTTTGGTCTCGCTCTACTTTTTGGACACAGAATGCAGGAACTTTTTGGAGGTGGCAGTGGAAATCATCGCCAAAAACATAACTCAGAGCACCGGCAAGAATAAAAACGTAAAATTTCTGTTCGATCACGTGGTACTGATGCTTGAAGCTTTTTGTGGAGTATTGAAACAAACTGGATGTGGAGTGAAACGGGCTCGAGCCAGTGTGGTGTTGTTCTCCCTCCCACCCGACACAGCTTTGTATGCATGCGTGGAGCGCGCCAGGTAACACAACTTCCCTCCATGAAGCGTTGTTTCTTCACATCTGCTTGGCATGCGTGCATCACACAGAGTTTTCTTTCATCGTAAGCTTCTTCAAACATATTAGCAGGCTCCATGTTGGTCTTTGTGACGTACATGTCTCATCCCACTCGAAGTTTCTGACAAGGAATCACACAAGATGCATCAGTGAAAACCTAACGTATTCTCAAGAATTTAAATAAAATGTTTTCGAACTTTTTAAGCGTGTGGTCGCCCGGAGGGCCGTGTACCACACGCTTAATGTAATCACCATCAGTCTGTATGTCCGTCCGTC
>JAAUXT010044855.1_pt1 | contig 22829 bp, 21 predicted proteins | sample 7278171 | NCBI WGS metagenome assembly JAAUXT01 (sample SAMN14350112, study PRJNA611818) | marine sediment metagenome | isolation source: surface marine sediment (1.8m) | place: French Polynesia: Moorea | collected 2018-08 | reverse complement strand
GAGCTCTCCAACAATCGATTGGGGAACACCCAGACTTGACCAAAAATTTCAGTGTTGCACGCTGCTCAACTCTTGGACTTGCAGAAGCATTGACAAGAAAAATGAGCAGTCTAAACAGAGAACAAAACATAATGGAAATGTGCAAAACCACACCAAAGTGCATCCGGAATAAGGCAACAAACAACTCACGTCCAAACCTTACAGAAGCACCGGTCTGACAGACAGAGTCTGATTTAAGTGGGTCAATGAACAGGTCTGCAACCTTGACTGATCAAGCCCACTGCTCAGAAATGAAGACCAAGGTGTCTGGAACATTTTTAAAAAGGTTTGGCAATTTTGCGCAAAACCGCTCAAAAGATATGGACATGGAGCGGGGACTTAAATTTTGCGCCTCGTAACAGATGTCTTTTTCTCTCTTTTCACAACGGAAAGAATTTAATTGTTTGTTGACTCGTACCAAATGATCACTCCGAAGTAACTTTGTTTTTCAAGAATTAGCCAAGAATATACAAAGCAAAATTTTTGTCTGGCTGCACAACATTCGTGCAGGTGCACAAAACCACTCCGAGCCAGTGAGCGGAACTGCAAACAGAGCGCCTGCGAACTTTTCCGCAGACATCACGGATCTGCGGCATCGGTTTCAATCCGCATCGACGATTCGCGACACGGACTCGCCACTCCAATCAATGCGTTTATAGGCTGGAAATAGCCTAATGTAATTGTTATGTACAGGAATGGATTTCGCTCACAGTCACTGAATACTCTGATGAGATTAAGTCGAAAGACGAAAGCACTTGCATTGTGAGCCAATTCACTCAAGAACTTCCTTTGTTGTACGCGCAAGATACGGACTTTTTTCAGTTGGATTTACAAGTGAACAAGGTACAATACGTTTGTTAAATTTTCTGCTCCCCTCGAGTTGTTTGACAGAGATTTTTTGTTTTTGTAGCTCTGTCAATGTCCTCAGTCCCGACGTACCTGAACTACATGATTTGCCTCGACCAGAAAGCCGTGAACCCTGAACACTGAAACCGGTCACCATCTGAACAAATGATGCAGCACTTGTTTTGTATTTTCTCTTCTGCAGAAGCGTTTCTCTGGCCCACGGGCTCCAAGTGTGGCTAGAATGTGCCGCGCCCAAAGGCGGACGCTGTGCATCCAAAAGGTGCAATTTCTGGTAGCACGAAAACGACTGGTCTCTGCCTCCAATCTTCCAAGCAATGACAACTGAATTGAAGACTGCGGTGGAAAGTAAACTGAAGAGAAATCACTTCAAAGCTTTCTTGGTCTGCTTCCTTGAGGGATGTCATCGTGCTTGTTTTGAAAATGGTGAATCCGTTCAGAATTGGGGCAGGCCGTGCTCTTACGGTTTACATGCCGGTGTGATAATTATTGTGCCTCCACTAGAAAATCCCAACTTGTGTTGAATCCATTTCCCCCTAGATTTTGTTCCTGTATAGCTGTCATTCGGCGAACCGAGTGGCTGGTTCTGTGCAGAAAAGAGCTGCTTCAGCCAATTCTGCTGAATCAGCTGCATGCAGTGTTTGTGACTGCGGCCTTGTGGCGTGTGCAACACGGGTATGGGGCACAACGTCTGCTTTCATTTTGATTTTCAAAAAATGCGCTCAAACCAGCACAACTTTGAAGACAACTGATGCGTGCATAAATGGGTGTCGACTGGATGAGCAGCTTCAACGCATTCACACAGCTCCCAAAAAGTTGCATCGATTTTCATTCCAAGCTGCATCTCTGCTACGTGCACCACCGTCGCTCTTGTGCCAGAGCAGAGAGAGGCAGGCACCATAATGAGACCTACAGCATTTAATTTTTGATTTTCTGAGCATTTCGAGGTTGATCGAAAGTTTTGATTTGTTCCGTGGTTATTATCCTGCAAGATGACCAACATGAGTGCCAGTGTCCCCATGTTGTTCTTCAAGGGAACACACTATGAACTGGGCTTCAAGATGGTAGGTCGAGTTCTCTTGCTTTCATGTTTTGGGCAATATGTTCCGAGCTGACGCGACGACGCACCTGTTGAGAAGCAGTAAACGCCATGTGCGTGGGACGTTCAGAGCGGATCTTCATGTCAGCTGTCAGGCGTCTGTGCAAGAGCAATCCGGCGACCCAAATTTGATTTGGAAGCGGAATGGCGCTGTTCAAATAGAGTCCACATTGTAAGCACAGCAGTTTTGGGCTTGAAATATCAATAATTCTCTGAGTGCCGAGTCCTGTTTCCAGATTCCCCTTCAGTGAAGTTGCATAATATGCTGCCTGTTGGGTGCAAATCAATTCACAATCAATTCAGTAACGAGTTCAACGCTGTGGCTTTGCTCGTGCACTCGACATCTGCAGTTGTTGGTGGAAGACAACCACAACATCTTGTAAGGACGGAGTGAACAATGACAATCAAGTTCACCCGTGTGTTCCACTCACCGCTACATTCTCGATGTCCGGCGGTCAACTGATTCTGCTGGGACCTGTTGGTTCCTTTCTGTCCCGTGCAACGAATGTTCCATTTTACTCGGGGATGACCACAGAATGCAGTGATGTTGTCAGTGCTTTGGTTCGTTTGTCGTCCATCGGTTTCATGCCTTCCTTTTGCAGAGTTCCACGTTCTCTTCACAAGTGCAGCACTACTACGACAACGCGGAGTGGCTGGGTCAGTTTGAGGAGTTTTACGGGACGTCGGAGGGGCGGTCCTTCTGCGAGGGTTTCTGGTGCGTGTGGGAGACGGAGTTCCCGCACTTCCTCGCCGAGCTGCAGGGCATCAGTGACGGCTCCGGGGTGCCCATGCAGAAGGTGGGTCCTGCGACAATCGCCCGTGCTCCTGGCCAAACGCGCTCGACTTGGACTGCACATGACAAGGCGACGGTTTGGGACAAACGAAGAAAATTGCTACGCCTGAGCGTGTGCTTCGGAATCTGAAGAAAAGTGCTCTCAAAAGAAATAGCAAGGTTCAAAATGTCAATCGCTGCGTTCATTAAATCCCTACTTGCCCACCTTGGAACATGCTTGACATCAGAGGAGAAACTGGAGATCAAGTGCATGATGATTACATACTCAAGCAGTCGACCTCAGGCTGTCGTGCACCCAGCCTTTCTCCACAGCCATTGTCGGAGTCCCCGTCCTCTCACGTCCAAGTGGAGACCTTGCTGCATCGGTTGACTTTTACTGGAAATATTTCCTCTTGACCTTCAACGTGAAGTTGTCAGTTGGTGAATGTTCTCTGTTTTTCTGCGCCAGGTTAAGTTGTTGCATCTGGAGCGGGAGCTGGCGACCAAGCTGGGGCTCTTCCAGACCGTCATGAAGGACGTGCCGATCGGGTGCACAGATTTCCTCATCAACAACTCGCAAGAGGTGGGTGCAGCACTGACACGGGCGATTGTCTGCACGAAGATCTGTCGACACATGAAGATTCAAAACGGCACAATGCCATCTGAACAACGAGTCATGTGAGACACACCCGAGAAGTTGTACGCCTGTAGATTCCGCTGTTCTCAAGATCTGTGTCTGGTTTTTGTTTCTGACGTCGAGGAAGCACGGTGTGAAGGAACCCTCGTTGCCCAAAAAACTTAGAGAGACTTTTCAAACAGCCTTGTATGTCAGTGCACTTCCACTCTGCAGTTCCCCCGAACACAAGGTCTCCACGCTAACATTTGATGCGCTGAAGCTGTCGTTGTTCCACAGACCACCAATTTTGTGGGTTGAACGCTGGCCGATATCACTGTCGCTCCCTTCACTTGTTGAAAATTTGAGTTGCACTCGTACTCTCGTGTGCTTTTCTCAAACTGTGTCTCTTGTTTCTTCTCTTCAGACGCTGATTGGTCACAACGAGGATTGGGTTCCGGACATGATTGGGCAGGACATTCTGCTGTGCGCGCATGTACAAGAGTACACACTGCCCGACGGCAGCACCGTGCCGGAAGAGAAGTTCGTCGTGCACACGTGGCCGGGGCTGCTTCCGGGCATGAACTCCGGGTTCAACCAACACGGGCTGTTCTTCTCCATCGACCACCTCTTCCCAAAGAATGTGGTGCCTGGGAAAGTGGGTCAGTGTGACTGACCTGAGTTGGGGTCTGAAGAAATTTCTTGTAGAAATCTCTCTTTGACGTCAACAAGTCAAGGCTCTCAGTGGGTGGAGGACTCGCCAAATTAACGGCCCCACGTCACAACACAGATTTCTTCCATGTGACCACAAAGCTGCAGTGTAATGTCCATTTTCTGGTCCAAGGAATTTTTTTGCCGTTTTGAGAGAACTTTGCTCAGAATGTTTGGCCGCAAGGCATGAAGTGAGCGTTGACGATGTTCAATTCTTTCAATGTGAAATTCGTCCTCTAAAGTTCGTGTTGCCTGCGGGTGAATCCTGCAAGAAGTTGGTCATCCGTGTGAAGCAACAAAGTCATGCAAAGCCTGCAGTCTCAAATGAAACGTTTTGACTGGAGGGAAATTATTATTTCAGTGTTCAGCAAACTTTTTGACTGTCGTTGCAGCGGATATGTTTCTCAGTCGGAACCTGGTGACGGCCTCCAGCCCCGAGGAACTCGCCAATATCCTCAACTGCGACGGCTCCGGCGCCGCGCTCGGCTTCTGGTGAGTCCATGACCCTCGAGTCTCGCTCAGTCAGTCGCGCTGCACGGTGAGTCGCATCTTCCGACTCCGCCATCCCGTGACACGAATCGCGCATCAGGGAGACAAATGTCGACGTGATGCATGTGCAGCCGAAGCCTTTTCTTGTGGCGTTTTTAGTGTGAACGCGGGTTTCATCGGGGAGCGAGGTCTGTGGAACATCGAGATCGCGGCGGATCCGGACAGCGACAAGGCGAAGGTGAACACGCTCTACCTGGAGACGTCCGAGGATCAGGAGGCGCTCAGCAGCCAGTACATGCACTTCAACAAGTACGCGCTGCAGGGCAACGCACGCACAAAAAAAAACCCCCATCCCTGCACGCGATATATTTCCCCACACACACGCACACAAACGCTCAACAAACAAACGCATTTCGAAGCCGCTGATATCCTGAGCGCAAAAAGAGAACCTACCACGTGCGCACTTCACAAACCGTTTGAATTGAGACACGGAAGATGAGGTTTGAGAAGGGTCACAAGAAAGCGTACGTTACGGCATTGAACACCCGCCTTTCGACCTTTTTTTGAGGGTGCTTCAGGGTGGAAGGGGTTGAGACGCCGTTGAATATTTCTGAAATTTCACGAAGTCTGAAATATCTGGGTGTCTTGTCCTCCCCCCACCTCCACAAGCGCGTTGACAATTTTGAGGAAAACAAGTTCAAAAAAAACCTTTGTGAAAACATGTTTGACTTTCCCAGCAAAAATTCGAGGACAACCGAGGTTCCACAAACCCAATTCTCGATCCGCAATAGCTCCAAATCCGTAGGTCTCCGACGGTTCCTGTTGACAGACGCAATGCCGACTGCAAATCAGCAGCCTTTCCGCAGGTTGAAAATTTTACTTGGTTCAGTAATCTAACCAACTATCAACACTGGTTTCAGCTACGAGCGCCTGTCGAACGATGCAGTGCGACTAGAGCACTGCGTCGAGCGAAAACGGACGTGTGAGACTGTCAAACTGGAGACGCTTAAGGATCTCAGGGCAATTCTTGGTAAGGGCCACACAATGTGATATTTATTTTCTTTGTCTCGCAAACCAATGACAACACCAGAACAACAGCTGAAAGTTGTATTTCAGGAGAGAGCGGCAGCGAGTTTCCGATCTATCAACGAGCGGAGGGAGATCGACCTTGGTGCACAGTTGCTTCAGGTGTGTGTGTGTGTGTGTGTGTGTGTGTGCGTGTGTGCGCGCATTGGTGTGTGTGTGTGAGGACGCGCAGAATGATGTTGAGTGCTTCACTGCGAACAGTATGCAGTCAGCTTCTCCCGACTACAGTTCATGTATTTATCCCATTTCTCAGTCCGTCCACATTTTGCCTCACCTTCTTCGTTGAACAAACATGATTTTCCGTTCCTTCTTGCTCCGCAGTGATTCTGGACATCGGGCGGCAGGTGATGTCCGTATTCCGCGACAACCCGAGTGTGAGCGAGCCGGTGGCGACGCTCCCGTTCTCCCTGCTCATCAACCACACCCAGTAGGCGCCTCCCAAACCGCGCACCAGAACAACACAGAACGACTGGTCAACAGATCAATGCGTCGATGTACCATGCTTTCCACTTTGAATTTTGAAGCCTTGCACTGGAAACGCCGAAAACTCCAAAGAACGGTTGAGGTGGACTCGCCACCTAAAGTGCAGATTTATGCAGTTTTCCATCGGTGAACCAGTCAGTCTTGATTTGAAATATAGGGCCGGAAATAATTCATGGGAAAGCAGGACTCATGGCTTGAGCGCGATGACCCCTGCAGCATTTTGTGCTTTTCGTGTGATCAGTTGAACCAGAAAATGAGCGAATCCGCACACTACGGATTGCCAAGAAGAGTTCAGGTCAAAGCTGAAGTCTTTGCCGAGAAAGAGGCCATTCTTCTTTTTACTTTCGCAAATCTGAATCATGTTCGACCACGAGTCGATTTGGGAAATGAAACGACGCGCGAATCTTTTTCTTGCTTCGTGCACGAGATCTTTGAACTTTTCCACAACAGCTACATATCAAACTAAGCCAACACTTTTACTGCAAATGAAAGCTCTTGCAATTCGTACATTTTTTGACCACTGAGCGACGGACCAGGAATGGAACAAGTATTTTTGTCGGCTTCTTTGTGTGTGGATCTTGTCAAATAAATATTGTGGTGCCCAGTGTTGAAAGAATGTCGGTTTTCTCACGTACGATTCAAAGGAACAAATCGGAAGATTGTCTTCCATGGGAGTTGTCGAGAGTGCCATCACGAATCCACTGTATTAAATTTTCTTTGCTTCAGTTTGATCCTTGTCCCGATGTGGAGAATGTTGGAGGTGCCTCTTGCCCGTTGCGAGAAATAACATTTTATCAAACATTCTTCGCAGGAGGCGGTATCCTCTCAGGCTCTGGCATGAATTTCTCGATTTCCATCACCTGCAGCAACGAAGCCCAGCCACTTCAAACACACAATCAGACACATTTTTCTTTTGGAAAAATGGCACATTTATTGATCTAAATAAATGCTATGTACAAGTTACTGCATTAGAGACAGTATGCCAGTAAAACAATTATTCAACTTTTTCCCCATTCACTTTCAAAAATCATTCATTTGTACAATAATAAAATGGCAGTTAACAAAGAGACGCTTGATGTCAACATTCAAAACAAAATAGCTTGAACGTAAGTCTATGTCATGATGTCTGTATCAAGAGAAAGTCGGCCCAGTCTTCACGACTCGCAAAGTTTCGCGATTGTGTTATTTTGCCCGTGTAGGGTTTCTCTCGGCAAAATTACACACACTCAAAACTTGACGACACCTTGTGGCGGACAACTGGCTGAACGCACACGACACACGGCATCAGTCGTTGTTTCAAATGCAACCGGGCAGAACCAGAGGGAGACGTGACCCCGACAGATCGAGACGCGCCTGATGAGCTCTTCTTTGCCACGTTTGATATTTTTGAAGATAACCCCGACGTGAATAAAGATGGTCTCCATTCTCATCGAAACGTCATCAGAAAAATTTGCAGGCAGCTTCATCCAGGTGAAAATGCTGCAAACTCTCAAAATAGGAAACAGGGCCGTGAAGAGATGGTTCAAATCAAGGCGCGCTAACAAACATCAGAATCTGAAGCAGGGGCAAACTGAGCAGAAGATCCGAGTTGTACAACCATTTGCACTTTTCTTTATCAGAAAATTCGGAACAAATTTTACGGCTCAGGCTGGGTGCAAGAAAGAAACAAAGGAAATGTACACGAGTACACCTGACACCATCACAACCGCGTCATGAGCACACCGCGTCCTCTCTACTCTCCCTGAATGAGGCTTGTTGCCGGAAAAAGCAACGCTCACTGTGGAGCTCGTCACGAACAAACTTGACCCACCTCCCAATGAAGTATGCCTGATGGTTTGGATGAGATTTAAATATTCCATGAAAACGAACTGAAACTGGATGATCAGTTCACAGGAAACGGTGAGGATGACACTTCTGAACAATCTGTAAGACCGTCCGTTTGCCCAAAGTACATCGTCAAGGATAAAACAAAATCCACAGATCCAAAACATGATAAAATGTAAACTAATTACACATGATGTCTGGGTTCGTCAAAACCAATAATTAGAAACAAACAATGTACACTCGTAAAAACAAGTCTTTCCTTCACAGAAAACAAACGACACGGAGGCTGGGCTCGCACGACGTCGCGACAAGGCAGCTCTGCTTCCATCTCACACACGCGCACTTTCAGTTGATTCTTGACATTTCACACCACAAATTTGGCCGCTGTTTTTATCTTCTATTTTTTACTGCAAATACTTTTTTTTTTTGACAGAGACAGAATTTTGCTGATGTTCCGGAATTTTGGTGCGAAGCATGAAATATAGTTTGGCACAGTCCAGTGTTTAGTGAGCTTTTCTCATGGCTTTCTCATGGCTTGCGTGGTGACTGGCTAAAGAACAAAAGCAGTCACTGGAAACGAAACATGTTTTTGCACAAATCAGATCGGATCCGCCCGCGTGATACTGAGTGGAAAACAGAATACATTACCGAGTCAATCAAACATGAACTTCACTGCTGTTCACACCCAACTGACATTTCTACCCTGTAGATCAGGTACAACTGTATCAACGGTCAACATTCTCCGTTTCTTGTGGGAACTTGGAAAATCTCTTCCGACCCGCAACAACAGCTGCAACCGAGGGACACGATGAGACATTCACTTCTCTGAATCAATGCAACGCAATTCATGTATTTTTCCGCTTTTAGAAGTTTGAATTATAAAGAGCTCAAGCACAACACGCGCACAGCTACTCTCGTCTGAAGCCTTTCAGAAATGTACGTGAACATGATATGTCTTTGTTTGCCAAATGATTTTGCGACCACAACAAACGGTGTCAACCACACAACCGAGACAAAATTTGCAGCCAATCGAAACACAACAAACTTTGGCAATGCTATCGTGAGCATAATTCAGGAAGGATCATTCACTGACAGACTCGCTTCACTCCTCTCCTTCTGAATGCAGTGGCGATGTGGACAGCAAGTCCAACTCGCCCACAGATGAGTCAACGTTTGTTTGCAACCAATGCGATCGCACTGCAATGAAACACAAATGTTATCATCTGGGCAGCTTGACCACCGCTGCCCACTGATAACAATTACACGACGAGACAGTATTTCCCGACTGCCCAACTGTCAACATGATCGGACAATAAATGAGATCAACTCATTTCTTTACAGACGTGAAAAAACAACTTTTATATAATACAATTTTCATTGTACACCATGATAAGTTATACACATATGAACATGATAAATTATTCCATCCACGGATGCTTGAGACAGTGAGTTCACCATATTCTATCGTCGGATGAATTTCATTTGGCAATAGTTGTTCCCATATCTTGCTGTTTCTGTTCAGTTTTGTCCTCTCTGCATTCCACACAAGATCATAGCTTCAGCAGGCAACGTCCTGAGTCCCTCGGGCGCCAATCTCCCTGTGATTTCGTCAGTGTTCGTCATTGGTTGGATTGGCTCCTGCCGCAGGTTGGTCGCCGACGTCAGCTGCCACCACGGTGACCTGAGCTTCAACCAGCAGAGAGTCAGCGTTGCTGGCATTTACCTCTGGGCCAAGCTGCTCTTGCTGCTGCGAGGGTTCACTGGAATATCCCTCCCTGGACGCGCACTCATCCACACGGGCCGCCTGGGTTTCCCCTCCAGGTGGAATTGTTTCAAGATGGCGGAGTTCCTGTTCCGGTTCGTTGGCGGTGGTGGACCCTGGATCTGAGCTCGGATGCGAGGGCTGCGGCTCCTGCACCGTGGGTGTGAGCGGCTTCTCTTGGGGAGCGTGTGAGGCGTGGGCGTGGTAGGGGGACGCCGCGTGACTGCTCCCGTCTTCCTGACCCGACCCGGTGTAGCCCGGCTGCGGCGCCACTGTCTCTGGAGGCGGGACCTCGGGCAGAACGGTGGAATGCTGCGGAGCGATGCTGCTCGGAGGTTCCGGGGTCCCTGCGACCTGGGCTCCAGAGGCAGACAGCATGTGATGCGGGATTGCTACTGGGTGGTGCACTACAGTGGTGCCCTCACCGCTCACAGAACCCTGACCAACAGTGACGGTCGACGCTGACGCGTGCATCATCTGGGCGGCGGCTAAACGCTGCTGCTCCTCGTTTTGCTGTTGCTGCTCAATCTGCAACTCATGCTGCTGCTGCTGCATATGACGATGCACATATGCCTCAGTGTCCGACACCAGAGGCGGGTTGCTGTGGTGATGGGCTGCTGCCATGGACACCATCGTCGCAACGGGCGGTGGGGGTCCTGGGCTGATCATCATGGCTGTAGAGTCCATGTAGGGGAGGGGCGCTGGCTGGGACTGAGAGACGGACATACCCACACCCATGTGCATCATACCCGCAGTGACGTCCAGATGGGGAGGTGGCGCAGGGGGCGCCATGTGTACGGGCGGTGGAGGGGGTGGCGGAGGCAGAAGTCCGTTTTCGCCAGCCTGCGACCCGGGCAGCAGCTGCGGTGGGTAGACTCCCTGGTGCGGAGGCTCGAGGCCACCGAGCCCCGGGTAGCCCGCTCCGCTCGCGGCGGACACCGCGACGCCGCCGCCGGAGCCTCCAGGGCGCCGGCCTCGTCTCGGCGCGTAACTCACATTGCCTGAGCACGGCAACGCCACAGTACAACAGCACGTGTATCCAACGTTGCAGTCAAGTCAGTCAGTCAGTAGCAGATGTGTGTGGTGTGGTGTGTGGTTGTTGATTTGGAGGGGGGAGAAGAATAAGAAAACGCTGCTATTAGGCACTGTGCGGTGAAGGGTAGGATCATAGCTGATTCATCATGGGGTATCTACCATCCGCTCCCTGAAACACACAACAGCACAGAATCCCCTGTAAGTAACACAGCTCACAACTGCCACTTTTCATTTGAGGTCTGTCCAGAATGACAGTTTCTATGACACTGACATTTGGAGACGCGAATGTGATCTTGTTTCAACGTTCGAGATCGTGGAAATTGCGTTTGGAAATTTGGTCACAACGCGCATTTTTAAAACACCGAAAGTCCACCACAAAAGAACAACGGCTCCGTTTTAAGCATTTTTTCGTCTGGGAGCAAAGAGAGCATTAACACTTGCGAATGAGTGGGTTTACTTGTGTTAGTTTGTCAACGTCATGTTTTAATCAATTTGCACGAAAGGTGGTTCGGTCAGTGGCAATGGTTAGTGCTGGTGGTCATGCTGCAAACATCTGTTTTGGTTTCTTCTGTCATCTGCAGGTGAGTCCCGTCTTCCCGCCCTCCCCACTTGCTGGTCACTGTGCTGTTTTGTGTTTGAATTTCATTCCAAACCATCAAAATCCAAACAAAACCCGAAATACCCGTCCTGGAAATAAAATAACCCAATCCCAAGACAAACCTGTCAATACGAATTCCACAAGCCCAAAATCCCAACACCCATGCCAGAACGCAACCAAGGTACGAATTTCGAACAGGGCCAACATTGTTTTACTGTTTCAGCACAGAAATTGATGAAACTGTCAAACGAGTCAATAAAATGTTTCAATTTCATTCATTCAGATTCCTGTTTTCACTTGTCCGACTCGTGTTGCAAACATCAAACGCAGAAGAAACCAAACCACCACCGACACCAAAAATCCCACATGCGTCAACCACCACTTTCAAATCGCCCCAGAACGAGAAAATGTTCAATGGAAATCAAAATCGTTTTGATCAAACCTGAAGGAATCGGATATTCATAGTTGGTTCGAGGTACTGTTGGAGAAAGCAAGTGAACTCCGATTGTCACGAGAAAAACAACGGGCATTGCCATGCACAATCTACTTGTCGTTCGCTCTCAAATGTGGTTGTCCCCCACCCCCCAAAGGGAACGTAGTCAACAACAAATTGTGCGCGTTTTTACCTGTTACGATTCGAAGCACTTCAAAACAAGCTGGAACAGATTTTCTCACCCAACTTTACTGACAATGAACAAAAGCTGGGTGGAAAATCCGTCGTGCGCAGGACATTAGTGGGACCTTGTGAGGTGGACCAACTCACACCGAGCATTCATTCGGGAACCTTCATTGGGAAGACGAATACACGGCGTGAGCTGGGATGACGAGGGCGATGTGGGCCTGGCCATGTGTTAGTTCCCGTGGGTGCTGGTCAGTGAGTGGAGGCGGGGGCGGGGGGGGGCAGGAGGGGACAAGCTTGGCGAGATACATACCTTACCTGGGAGTGAGTGTGGGGGAGGGGCTTGTAGGTCGTCGGGCGGAGGCGGGCCGAGCGCCCGGGAGCCGGGCAGCTCCTCCGTCTTCTCCTCCTCTCGCCGCTTCAGACACGCAGCCTTCGGGTTCAAGTTACGCTCTGCAATGCGAACAGATCACAGTGAATTGCCGCGCAAACCACGATCACCGGCGACAAGGAGTTCGTGAGGTCACGTACGATGACGATATGTTCTAATTTTGGTAAACGAGACCCTTCGGGACCACACGCTTAAAAACAAAGACTGAGTGTCTGAATTGCTGTCAATACTGGGCAGTTGAATTTGACTTGTTCTGGGCCATCACGTTGGCTTCACAAAAACTTCAACTGCAGCCCCTGTTCACGAGCCATTTTTCTCACTTCAGTTTTGACGAAACTTTGAGAAGTCTGGAGAAAGTGTTCAGTCTTTTTATAAATCTATGACAGGTCAGATTCTACTTCCGCGTGTTTTTGTTTTCTCAGTATTTCTGCAACATGGAAGCGGCAAGGATAGGCCTTTGCGTTGCAATGAATGGAGCTGTTCAGCAGCCAGATTCATGCTTTTTTCGTTGCGTTTGTGTGTTTCACGTCACTACTCTACAATGCCATTCCTTGTGTCGCGTTAGGTGTTTCAAACAGTCGATTAGTCACTAGTCTACTCTTGGTTTGATTTCACACTTTCGAGCACCGTACGCACAGAAATGTTTCAAGTTGAATCAGAAGAAAATTGACGAAATTACGTGGAAGACGGTTGTTTCACACAAGAACAGACATTTCCCAAGAAGGAGACACAGCTGGTTGAGACACACCTGGTTAAATGTTTTTCTCATTGTCCAGAGTACCAAAAACGTATCACATGTGGCTTTTCGAGTGACAGACAAAACGAACAAACTTGGAAAGGAACAGTGAACACAAAACCCTCTGAATCTTGTAACTTTGACAGTGAGTGAGAGAGACAGAAAGAGAGCACTTCCATTCTGTTCTTTTCAGGTTCCAGAAGATACACAGAACAGATGAAAACATGACACTCTTCTGCAATTGCAAAATTATTGTAATGAGACACAATGGAGACAAATAAGGGGCTTGCGTGGCGCGCTAAAGAAGGGCAACTCACGAATAAAGCTCAGAACAGTGGCAGAGATCACAAAACAGAAGGGAAACCCCTTGAAACGATCGCGTTCTGCCTCACCAAAAGGGGAAACACAAAGATCCCAATGGTTTCTACCACAGACCTCTCCCCAGACCAAGACTGTGGAACAAATCCGGTTGGCAAAAACCACACCAAAATGTACAAGTCTGAAGATGCCAAACAATCGGTGCCTGCCTGAATGAAGCTCAACAGCAAAATATCCAACTCTCGCCACAAACGGACTTTGACGAAGAGGTGGGGACCAGATCACACTTGCAAACGGCCACACGAACGCGTCAGTGTGGTTGAGTGGGAGAGGTGCCCAGAAAGACGTTTTGGGATGGTGCCTCTGGGGCCAAATTTACGGCAACGTGAGCGGTCAACGGGGCGGGATGTGTGCGGTGTTGGTTGTGGTGGTGGTGGCAGACACTGTAGGAAGATGTCGTACCTCGCACTTGCTGCTCAAGACTCGTTATAACGGACACTGCCTGTTGCAAGATGGTTAATTTAGTCTGTGGCTTGTCGCTGGCCGTGTGCAATGAACACATGCGACCCAACTCCTTAAACGCTTCGTTTATATCGCGGACCCGTATCCTGTGGGTGCAGAGTAAGAAATCATCACATTAGTACAACAAGCGACCATCACTCAAGTACTAAAGTGCAGTGGCAGCAGGAAGTGTGACAACGGCTCTGCTCACATCCGGGTTGGAGTGGGAGGGCACAGGGCCGCAGAGACAAGACAAAGACAAATCAGGCTGGTTGGATCATCCCTTTTGTGGAGACAGAACCTGTAAAGAAAAGACTGGCGAGTGCTCTCTCTGACCCTCTCTCACACTACGGCGTGATCACAGGATAGAAGAAGTGACAACACAGGTGCGGCTGTACAACAGTGAGAAGCAAACCAGCTCAGACTGCAATATCCCGCGTCAATTACTTGTGTTTTCCCAGATTGCAAACTGTCTTGTAAATTTGAGCCCTTTGGATTTGGAAAACGCGTTTTGGGGTTTGAGCTGACTGACTTCTTAAGAGTCTAAAAGGAGTCAGTACTTCCAAGCGTGTGTGCGTGTTCATGTGTGCGCGAGTGTTTTACCTCGGACTTGCTGCTCTAAACCTGTAATGACGTTAACTGCATTTTGCAAGACCATGAGTTTGGTCATGGGATTGCCGCCTCCAGTGTGCATGGCCACCATGCTGCCCAGCTCCTTGAAAGCTTCATTGATGTCGCGAACACGGACCCTGCAGTCACACCAAAAAGTTTCTATTCAATGAAAACCTGAGGCAAAATCCGGAGTTGGACCTTTGCTGACACCTTGACTGTTTGACAGCGTCTCTCGATGCACCTACATCAGAAAAGAAGAGATTATTTGAAGAGCAGGGACCAGGGCGTGGGAGGGGCTGGGAGGACAACGTCTGAGCATTCTTTACAGCAGGCTTGCAAGCTTGTACTTGGATCTGCTTGGCTATTTTCGCTTCTCCATTGAAAATGGGAAGCCTTTTCCCACCACCCATGAATCTATGACCCAAAATGTCGAGTGCCAACACATAACTTCACAACTGTGCGAGGAAGTGTTGAAGTGTTAGTGTAAATAGAAAACAAAAGATTACTTTTGAGAGCCCTATACACCCAAACTCCCTTGAAATCGCAAAGATAAGTTCAAAACTGGAACATGCAAAAATTTGTACGCTGCTCTCTACACGATAATTTGGAACTATCATGACACATGCACAGCGGCTACAATTCTCACGCATGCACTGTCGTGCTCAAGGCCTAGGTGCTCGATGCCTTTGTTTCTCCTCAACCAAAGCATGAGTCTGGCTGCTGATTGGCCCAGGTTGTGGGTTGGCGAGTACATGACGCTCGCCTACTGGTCCAGACCAATCATGTGAAAAGGCTGCCTCGCCGGTGACTGGTTGCTGGGTCGGTAGGGTTGGTTACCTCGGACCTGCTGCTCAAGCTGGGTGATGACATTGACAGCGTTTTGCAAGACCATGAGTTTAGTCATGGGAGTCGTGCCGGCCGTGTGCGTGCTGACCATGTGACCGAGCTCTTTGAAAGCCTCGTTTATGTCCCGCACTCGTAATCTGAGAGAAACCAGTTTGCGTCAGCCACAGACAAGTGCACAAGCTTGCAATACAAGACTCCTGCTACAAACGATACAACATTGTATTTCCATATATTTGACACAAATTTACTTGTAAATTGCGGACCTTTTTACTTTTCTTGGCAATGGTAAAGCTTCTTGTAGATTTACCGCGCGATTTTTATCAAGATTTTACCAACAACACTGCTGACACGAAACAAACAGATATCGGACAGTTTTTCTTTTTGTGCTGCACTGTGTGGTCCAACTGATTCTCAAATTTGCGTCCCAAATAAGGTTTTTGAAAACGAACACAAAATCATGGCTGCGCTGTTGCCTCTGTTTGAGAATGGAATCAAATTGGACCGCACGGCGCACAGCTGCAGAGGGACGGGTTAGTGAGAGGTGCCGGGGCGTCGTGCTCGCCGCTGCTGCCGCGTCCTCGACGTCGCCTCCCGCGTCGCGTCCACGTGGCGTGCAGATTAGTAAGGGTGTGCGGACGATAGCGTACCTCTCTCTGTTGTTATTAGCTTGTCTACGGAGGCGCTCGCGCTCGGCTTTTGTCTCGGGACTCAGGTTTGGGTCATCCTCTTCGTCCTGCATTTCTCCCGCCACACTTCTACACGGGCGAAAATAGAAAGAGAAAAACACGTGATGTACCACTGACAGGGTGGCACATAGCGCCCCCGCGCGGGACACACTCACCTCTCGCGGGCGTTATTGGCTTGGCGCCGCACGCGCTCTCGCTCCGCTTTCCCCTCGGGGGAATCGTCCTCATCGCGATCTCCCATTTCGCTACCGTTGTTCGACGTTCTGTGGGGAAATATACAACACAACATCTACAGTCGCTTCTCGACGGTTGCCGTGGGAGACCAAACCCTGAGTTTTGCTGCCGGACGAGTCGTCCCGCTGCTGCTTCCTGCACATCAACTTAAATCATCTAAACCCAACACCTTGTGGTTCCTTCAAAATTTGGAGAATTTTCCAGTTCTCGAAAGGCTGCAAGCTTTCCCTCGACAGATCACGAAGATGCCAAATTTGCCCGAACGCATTCAAGAACAACTTCCCTTCACGTGTGATCACGAGTGGGTGTGAACTAGTCTGGAACCAAAGGATTACCAGGCACTAAACCTAGGGTACAACAACTAACGTCAAATATTTTTCAACCAAAAACAGTTCTGACCTGAACTAAAGTTCTTCAAGACTTCGCTGAACACGAAAACGAATTTTACATGAACTTCGGTGTGAAATCCTCGTCTGAGCAAGAAAGGCTCTGCGCGAGGAATCATGTTCCCGAAACTCGCCCCAAGATACGCGTGTTCTTCCCCTACATCCCACACATTCATCACAAACTTTTGGGACAACCGTTCAATCGTGTCAGCCCTCCCCACCACCGAACACGTTCCGAAGCAACAAAGGCGCAGTCCTAGCAACGCAAGAGGTGGCTAGTATGGTATTTACTGTTCCGTGAAGCCGGTGGCGGACCTGGAACGTTTGGACGGCGGAGGCGCTCCGTGTCCTCCGGGGCCTCCGGGACCGCCGCCGCCGCCGGGCGTCGACAGGGAGTCGGACTGGGACTTGTCGTCGCCCGTCGTCGAGGAGCCGTCGTCGCGATCCTTCTCTTCCTTCACAACCTTGATGCCTCCGTCCGGACCCCGATCTCCGTTCGGACCCACATCTGCATAAGTAATGTTTCTCTGAAATAACTGATCACCTTCGAATTCCCCCAACAAAGACAACATGCAGTGCAGCTCACACGCTGGTCTCTTTTGTGATTGCACAAACGGTGACTTCGTTTCCCTTCCGAAAAGATTCACCTTTTCCACAAGACGTGCACAAGAATCATCGCAAAAAACTGCTGCGTCGCTGACAACCACCTCTTGGTCAGACAACTCCCAAAACAAAGTGGGACAACCAACACTTACTGCTGCTGTAGTGGTCTTGTTCGCTGCCTCGACTTCTATCTTCTGTCATTCCAGGATCCTGCAAATAGACAACAAGAATGCTTGCCCAGAAAGTTCCACCACACTAACTTGGTCGACAGGAAACATCAATGAAGACTTTGCCATGTTGAACATACTTCTAATGTTGACTTTCGGGGAGGGGGGAGTCAACATTGCAAGTCCTCATTGCTGGAAAATGACGGAAAATTACCAGCAATCAACACGGAGCTGGAAACTCCTTGACATCCTTGGGTGGCAGGTGGAAGAGGTGAGTCTGGCAAGTCAATGACACACACACACACACACACACACACACACACACACACATTCCTTGTGATTGCAGCGTTGCAGCGGCAGCGGCGCCTCGGCGAACCGCGGGCTTGAACACCGAAATTGGGACGGTCCAACCATCTTCCAACCACGAAACAGATCTGAGCACTGCTTTCGCTCTTTCCCATTTTTCTCTTCTGCACTAAGTTTCAGATCCTTCAGGAACATGAAGGCTGCGGCGATAAATGTGCTGCACGAGATATCTTCCCATGTTTTCCCTCGCGAGTTGAGCAAAAAGATGACGCGATGAAAAAAAAGCTCCAGGCTTCCCGAGTCCTAATTAACCAGGAACTGTTCTCCCCAAATTTAAGCCTCAATTAATTAGAAAAGCAGCAAAAAGCGACGTAGATCATCTCAAGCCGAGCTCATCCTCGTGAATTTTAATTGAAGGCGTCGCCTTTGAGGAAAACGGCTTCACGTCAAAGAGTGTTGCTCCAACCCTGTGTTCTCGTGAAGAGCACACGTGACAACTCGGGTTCTTTTTTCACGTCGAACGTCAAGTCAAGTCTCGAGGTCTGCATGCAGCCCTGGGGAGAACAAACGACAGTTTCATCAACTCGGGCATATCAACAGGCAGCACTGCAGCACTTGTCGTTATTTGGTGCCTTTCAGATGAATATTCAACTGATTTGTTTTGGCCCGATTTTCTCGGAAGCAAATTCTCTCATTCCTCCGGGAAACTTTTGGAATTCAATAGAAATTTCAAACACTTGATGTGTTCGTCAATCTACTCCGACCAACAAATGTACAACTGCACATCGTAACATTTCCGCGCAAAACAATCTCCTCGTCCATTTGTTGAATATCAGGAGAAAAGAGGGTGGGAGAAAGGTGAAACTAATGGAGTCGCTGAGAGGTTCACCTCTCGCACCGCTGACCTACACAATCCCATTACTGCACCTCCGCATCTTCTCCTCCGCGTCACCTCTTCTGAACCGAGCAACCAAGTCAGCGAAATTGATGCAACAATGCTGTGAATTGTTTTCAAACGGGCCAAAGTTTGCCAGGCGAAAATCGCTCGCGCTGGATTGCCCCAGCAACCTTCAAATCACACAGGTAGAACATTGCAAAGAAGTTCAGCAGAAACGACACCTCACTCGGTCATTCCGGATTTCCTGTCTCCCTTTCCCGCAGGACCTCCAGTGTGGTCGAGTGGAGCGGTGCGGACTGCGGAGGGGAAGTTTATAATTACAGGCGCCGTAGGACCCGAACGACACCTCAGCGCTCCCACTGTTGTGCAATGAGAAGGAGAAATTGTCTGTTGGCCCCCGGGACGCGATCTGCGGGACAACCTCCCGCGCAAGAATCTCGCGCCGGAGAGGCTTCCTGCGGATTCAGCGATGCGCCACCGCGGCGACTTCATTTCTCCTGAGCTGCCATTTTCTCCGCGCAGCTGCAAGCGAAAACCTCAGGTGCGATGACACGTCTTTTGTTTCGAACTTCTGAGGTTTCATCCTGGCAAAACAGCTCGGAAAACGAAAGGGCCACACCTGATGCTGAAGGTCCTTCGAAAGGTTTTCTGCCTGAGACCACAGAAAAATGCAAGTGTGAAGCTCCTCTTGCTGGTGACTGCCATACCTGTTGACTGCGTCCCACACCTTGCTGCCGCAACGTTCAATTGTTCACGGCAAAAAAGGCTTGCACCTAGAAAGCCCGCAGCTCGACATTTATCCAAGTCACTGAAACAAGTTTTTCACTGGAAAATGATCAGCATAAAATTCTCATCAAGTGAAAACTGGCTGAGTGACTAACTGGGGGAGGGGGGAATCATTCAGCCTGGAAAAAGATCAGCGACAAATTCTGAGCTGAAAATTGGCTGAGTGACTCCTCCCAGTCAGTCACTCAGCCAAGTCACTTCGTCCTTTTTTCCTGAAAAATGACTGGCAAATTCTGAGCCGACAGAGTGGAGTGACTCCCCCCTACCTCCAAGGAAGTCACTTGCACAGACGGACAGATGGACACACACAGTGATTGCACCAAAAGAGGCCGAACCGCTTGTGACTCCTACCGACATCACAACCCACGTGCAATGCCAACATTTTCAAGAAATTATCAGCTCGGACCCCTGGCTGCAGGGGAATGTAGGAAGGGCCGGCGGCGTGCTTTCCTCGGTGGGATCCCAATCCTGCGCTGCCGGGGCCGCACCCGCCCCGACCGGGAACCCACGCCGTGCAAACAACGAGTAACTGTCACTGAGCAATCCTGAACACGTATGTAAGCTGTTCGCAAACACTGGTGATAAAGCGAGCGCTCTGATCTATTCCACCAACGGCCTCACTAAACCTGGCATACTAACGCGCTGGGAAGCTCCTCGGGCTATTACTGTGCAAGACCCAAACTGTTGGCGAACCAAACGTATGACAACGATCCTTGAGAGGCTCAGTCACTTTGCACTGCGCCCAAACCAGACCCAAAAGAGTGTCCAAATTCAACAGGTCAAAATCACACTGCACGCCCTTCTGACAGATTCGCGAATTGGCTGAAACCTGAGGGACCATCTCGACGTGACTGCCTCGTCACGTGTCACTCAGGTGGGTTGTTGTTGTGTCCCAATCGTGTTCAGCCCCTTCAATATTCACCCACACCGGAGATAATGAACAAGTACACTCGATACTTGTTCAGGAAGAAGGAACACAAGAAAACATCATGTTCTTGGCAGAAGATAACAAGATGAAAAATGACGGCCTTTTTCTGAAGATAATAGGGAGGAGAAAATTGGGTTGGATATTTTGTTTTGTGGTTGTCGACCGTGTGTGCCTGGTACTCAGATCGACTGGTTCCCAGGCATGTGGCAGTGATTAGACCGACAACACGGGGCTGCTTGGTGTTGCCAGTCACATGAGTACTGACCCAGTCTAACTCGCTATGTAGAAACAAGTGACCCCGTCTAAGTGAGTTTACCTCGGATCACAAGCCGCCTTGACCTCCATCACTCCTCGGCTGTCAACCATGACTACTTCTCTTATACTTTTTAACACTAACCACCTCCATCTGTGCTTCAAACATACTCAGGAAACAGAGGATTCACCCGACAACTTTGATCCTCCGCAACACTCAGGCGCTTTTTCGTCGTGTACTCGCTGGCGTTCAGGACGTTGATGTAATGCTCAACAGCTGCAACTCATTAAAAACCTTTGTCACAAAGACAACACGAGTGATAAATGTTGAGAGCTGTTCAATGCTCATCAGCACCTTCAGATTTGTCGACCTCTGAGACGAGAAACGCAGAGGAAGATGCGCGAGAAGCTGACAAACCTGGGACTGACCACCGAGATTTTAATTCAACCGGCTTCGCCACTGCAGAATTGCCCACGTTTTCACAACACACCCTTCCGTCCCGTTTCTGTTTTTATCTTTCGAGGTTTTCACCGACACTCAGGCCAACAATCGACCAGTGCTTTGGACCTCGTTACCTCAATGAACACAACAAAATACCTGTCGAGGCAAAACTGATGCCTTTCATTGCTTCTCACTCGTGAGTTGTGCTACCCTTTAGAAAATGCTCAGGAAGTTGGCCTTTTACCTCGCAAAGTTCGAGCAAACAGAGGTAAATTAGCGGCAGCGCTGCAGCAGCTGAGCTTGTAATGCGAGTACGGCAAGTACAGAACTTGTTGATGCTTTCTCTCCGAGAAATCGCTCCACTCTCAAAATTCTTTTCCACCCACTACGAGGGGACCTCCAAAATAAACTTTCCCATCGCGATTTGCGCAACTTAAAGTTGTCACCCCGACACAATTTCATGCACATGGCATCGTCAGGCATGGGATGATGTGGGAAGCAGGTGAATGTTTGTCTGCTGAAGCAAATGATACGTGTGTGTGTCTGCGAAGTTTGACATTCGCCAAATTCTCTCATTGCGCTGTGTGAGTACCACTTACGGAAGTCATGCTTTTTGTGTGGATTCTGCTTGGATTGGTGACTTTCCAGTGTCAACAGGAACAAAGGGCAAACATTAAGTTCTGTAGAAAGTCTGGCTTGACTCCGATTGACACTTGGAGATCCCTGCATGCTGCATATGAGGATGATTGTCTCTCCAAGGCTCAAGTTCGCTTCTGGTTCCGTCGCTTTGCTGCAGGCGAGGAGTCAATCAAGGATTGACCAAGAAGTGGCAGACCCATCACCAGACAGCAGAAAATGCAGCAAATCTCAGCAGCCCTGGATGAAGACAGGCATAAGTCCATCCGCCAACTGTCAGAAGAGGTTGACTTGCCTGAGACATCCGTGCACCGTGTTCTCCATTCTGATCTGACAATGTCAAAGAAATCTTGCAAGTTTGTGCCACATGTGCTCACCGCAGAACAACAACATCACAGAATGCGCTTGGCTGCGGATAACCTGGATCTCTTGCGCACAGTCCCACATTTTTTAGAAAAAATTATCACCTGTGATGAGACTTGGGTCTCTGTCTATGAGCAGCAAAGTAAAATTGAATCGTGCCAGTGGCTCCCGAAAGGAAGTGACTGACCATTCAAGGCACTCAGAGCTCGAGGATCTCAAAAAACAATGATGACTGTTTTCTTCGATGTGTGTGGAATTCTGTTGGTCGATTTTCTACCATGCGGAGAGACAATGGACTCTGAATATTATTGTGATTTGTTGCGCAAATTGAAGGACAGGATACATCACCAACGCCCTGGCATGTGGAAAGGCGGAGTGGATGGCCACACAGACAGAGACTTCTTGTTTCATCAGGACAATGCGGGCATGCACACCTCCAATGAAACACTGGCATTCTTTGGACTGAATGACTTCAAACTGGTTGCTCATCCACAATACTCCCCGGACATGTCTCCCTGCGACTTCTTCCTATTCCCATTCCTCAAAAAACACTTGCGCGGCCGTTGATTTGGTGGACTTTTGGAGCTGCAGAATGCCATCAAAGAGGTGTTCAAACACATCACCCCGGAAATGTTTGAAGAAGCTTTCAAGTCCTGGGCTTTCAGATGGAAAAAGTGTGTTCTTGCCATGGGAACATACTTTGAGGGAAAGGGGATTGAGGTAGATGATGTGTCAATTGCTGCG
>JAAUXT010141392.1_pt1 | contig 22833 bp, 21 predicted proteins | sample 7278171 | NCBI WGS metagenome assembly JAAUXT01 (sample SAMN14350112, study PRJNA611818) | marine sediment metagenome | isolation source: surface marine sediment (1.8m) | place: French Polynesia: Moorea | collected 2018-08 | reverse complement strand
TGTTCTGCCTGGGGTCGCCCGGCTTTCTTTTTTTTTTGTCTGTGGGGGTCGCGCGGACCCAACCACACCGACAAACATTTCGCCCAACAAGTGGGGGGCGCCAAATAGCTGGGGGGTCAGTGAGAAAAGTCCAGGAGAGGATGGGGGATGGGTGGGGGGTCGGCTTGCTCTGTAAACCTCGGCGTCATGTACCTCGCGCCGTCTCCCTTTGTAATATGGGAAACGTTGAAATCGGGTCCTCGATGATGATTGATGGCGCGATTTGGTGTAAGATTTACCCGCATCAAGGAAATAAAATATAAATCGGCGGATTGTTATTTGACAGGTATTGAATACAAATTACCTCTTTATGCGTTCGTTTTCGATGAGGTTCGGCCCACTCCGCCGGGAGAAACAGAGAGCGAGACGGCTTTTCTTTCCACGTCTGAGCTGCGGCGGTAAACACTCCAGTTCTGAGGGCTGTCGGTGAGCACCAAGCGAATGCCAACACACACGGGGAAATTTATTTGTTTGGAAGCAGACGTCTTGGTGTTTTTGTGAAGTTCAAGACAATGTACCGAGAGTAACAAGACAGGAAACAAGAACGCATTTCGAATTTGCAATTCACAAAGTTTTCACCAAGCATGACTCATTTTTTTTGTTTCATTCACACAAACATTAAATTATAAATTTATTATCATTCATTTAATCACTCGTTCTTTCGTTCATTCTTTCTTTCTTGCTTTCTCTTCTCTCCCACACATGCCCACCACCATGCCTTGAGAATGAGCAGAACCTGGAGGCCTTAACGACGCACGAGGCAGCGAGACAAACGGCGGGGGCCCCACTGTGGAATTTATGGGGACAACTTGATGACTCGGATCAGGAGTAATTTGTTGAAACAGCGCTTTGATTTGCAGCGTCGCGTCGTGTCGCGTCGTGTGCGCCCGGAGCGTCAGCTCCGTCTGTTTCAACAAGATACGAGACGCAGCAGCTTCAAATGTCGCTCAAATTAGGAAACTGTCCGTTTCCGTCGCGTCGACTCAAACCCGCTTCTCCCCCGGAGAGTCCCACCCTCCTCGGAGACGGAGAAACTGAGGCGAGGTTCACACTGGAAAGATCACGCAACAGCACGCGACGATCGCTGTCTCAGGCAGAGATTTAGCAGCACGTTACAACCGCAAGTACATGACGACGGCTCTTTTCACATCCAAATGAGACAAATCTGCCCACCCCAAGTTTGCGTCTGCTCTGCGTCTTACCGAATCACGTCGAGTGCTGCGTCGTCGGTTCTTGATGTGAAGGACAACTAAGAGATTCCATCCTCCTTCAGGTCGTTCGACGCAGCGTCCCTTGACAGATGCAACGCAGGACCAAGTGACGCAGCGCCCAAGGACTCACATGTACGAGACACATCACAACGCGACGCATCCAGCACGACCAAGCACAACGAATCTGCGCAACTGGGAGAGGCACAGCACACGACGCTTTCAGTATGAGTAGGCCCCAGTGTGACTGTCCGTCACAGATCGCGAAACCTCAACACCAAAGCGCCGCCTTTCCGGAGCATGGGCGCCCACCGTCACTCTCAAAGGCGCTTGGTGCAAGATGACAAAATTTATACACGTCTCTTTTTCTCCGTCTGCCCCACACCACCAACTTTGAGGTCGACCCTAATTTTGTCCCAAAGGTCGTGAAGTTACCACACTTTTCGTTCAGATACGTTGGAATTCCACTCCCCTGCGTGGCCGAAAAATGACTCAATCCATGGATCTGACCCTGTGCTGCATTGAAAAATAGACTCTATCGCGAGCCTGCGTGTTGGATCCGCCCCTGGGTTGTGGAGTTGTAACTGCGGGGGTCGGGGCTGCGAGTCCTCCGTTCCGGCCCCTGCTCCCGGACACGGCGCCTCAATGAGAGGGGCGCCGCCGCCCCATCCATCTCACCCGCGGCCCTTTCACGAGCCGCCGCGACCGCGGCCCCAGCCACAGACCTCACTGACATAATTATTGCCAATCTTAGTCCTCGCAAAGGTACCCAATATTGCCTGTGAACCGGGGACCTTTGTCGCATCCGTTAGATTTGAAGCTGACATGTTTCCAATATCCATCTCGTCGGAGCCGCTTCTTGGTTCCCGCGCTTCTGTTGCTTAATCAACTATCATCGGTCGCGGGGAAAGAAAAGCAATCCAGACCCGATGACAGAACAATGGAAGAGGCGGGAACTCCAGCCTCTTATTCATCCAGATTTAGAACAATCGAAGCTGTTTGCTGAAAAAAACAGGTTTTGTGCATCTGCCGTAAAGTTCCGGGAGTAAGACGCACCTGTTTGCCCTACAAAGAGTACGAAACCAAGGGGTGCGCGCCACTGAACATTTCGATAGGACCTTGGTGCCAGAAAAAGATGCAAATGTCGGGGTGCAACTTGTGCACAAGTGTGTCTTGTTTACGGAACTTCACAGTTTTTACCATTGTGTTTCTTCCAAAATTGTATTCCAAAAATGTATTCGCCAAACTGATCAGTGATTCGCGGGGTGATTGAAGAATTCGTTCATCCTGTGCGCATAATGAAGGGATTACTTCATTTATCATCGTAACTCCGGCACAACTGCGCTCGCCTCTCATCGCGCTGACAGCGAGAAAATTGAATATGAACGCGACCCGAGTTTTAAGAGATGAATTGTTCTCGAAAAAACCCCGCAGAAAATAGACAGGCATCTGTCGACGAGCGAATTCCTAATTGGGTGGGTGAAGTGGGAAGGGAGGGGGATGGCAAGCTTGAAAAGTTTAATTTTTTTCCTTGACATCAAGATCCTGAATCACTTTGGTCGATGTCAACTCGTGAACAAGTCTCCTAGAAAGCAACCTGCTCTTTCTTTTTCTTATTCAGAGCCAGCGAACCTGGTATTTGAACGCAGACGTCTGTCTTGGAAGTTGTTGCAAAAGGTGCAAGAAAATCTTGAAAATTGGAAAATTGGTGCATTTCAGAACAGTGGGATGTGCGCATATTGCACAACATTGCAAAAGTCAAATGCAGAAAACAGGTTTGTGTCAGGTATTCTGCTGGAGGGTCGAAAAAAAACATGAGGCCTTGTTGAATTTTGTCCAGAACTGGCCTTTCGTTTTTGCACACGTGTTCCAATGGTTGATCAGTTGTGAGTCGTGGTTCCGTGCACAATGCGAGCGAAAAGTCAATCTCACAAATCTGACGACTGCAGATCACCGGAATCGACTTTCCTGAGACATATGGATGTCTGTCTCTTTGTGAGTCTGATAATGGAAATTTTATGACAAGTTTTGTGCAGAATCTGTCCTTGTGTCGCGCTGGCGACATTTGAACTTGCGCAGTCAGGCAAACGCAACATGAGGCCAGCAGGTTTTTCGGACGACTGAAGATACTCATGCAGTTTGAACGCAGGTGTCCATTTGCGTGAGTACATGTACCTGAACTGACGTTCAGATGTCAATGCATTCAGAGGGAGACAGCCCAAACGCCTGCAGCAAAACATGCCCCCAGAATTTTGTTTTGATGTCGTCCACTGTCGCATGTTTGAAACGCGCCTTTCGCAACATTTTTCGTCACGAGATGAACATTTGACGAAATATTTACGCACAGAAGCATCCAGCATTGAATGAAAATGAACCCCAACCTGGACCCAGGTACCGGACTCGGACGTTCATCAGGTGACAGCTGCGGAGTTGCGTCAACCGAGACAGATTTGAGCTTTTCTCCCACTGCGGGTTGGACGTGTCAGGTTTTCCAGCGCGTCCCACGCGTGTGGAGCGCAGCGAGCGATCCTTCAGCGCGTCCGTTCTTGACTCCTCCATCAGACGCTCTGCTCCGAGACTCTGACATCTCAACTGATGAGGTTTTACTGCAGCAATTTACCACATGTCCGAGCAAATCCTGCGCGTCAGTCGTGGGTTCCCAGCCTGGTGGAGGGGGGGAGCAGCAGACGAGGGTCCGACTCGTTTGTTTGTGGCCATAACAAGGCGGAGCCAGGGGTGGTCGGTTCAGGGAAGACGTATACATTCGCCCCTGTGAGGGCGACTCGAACTGTGAGAAAACTGAGATTTTGTTGGAAGAGCAAATTTACTCATTCAAGGTTCAAATTTGGGCCCATCTCAAAGGTTTCCCTGTCTCAGTCTTTGGTCTGCCAGAAAGACGTCTTGGAAATGACACGCAGACAAGGATACAACGCTTGTGCGCCTGTGTGTGCTGTGCGTGCATGTGTGTCTGGTGCGTGTGTGCGTGTGTGCGTGTACGCGTGTGTGCGTGTATGTGTGCACGTGTGTGTGTGACAGAGCGTATGGCCGACTCCCACCCTGGGAACGCGAACACGCGATCCGCCACAACCCACGCTCCCAGACAGACTCAACAACATCTGCAAAACAAACTCCCGATGAAAACATCGAAGACCAAAGCCCCTACGTCTTCTGCATTTCATTCGCTTTCTGGGTTGCACATTTTTTGCAACGGCTCAGACTTCTACTTCCTGTCAATTCACTCTCTTTTTTTTCAAACAAAGCCTCAGAATTTCCAAAAGACTCGCAGTGAGCCGGGAGCGGCGGGGACCAGGGGACCGGGGCCCAGGCGAAATGTCGCAATCTCGGAGATTAACAATCCTGATGGAATTTATCGATACACGCGGGACGGGAGAGCCGACTGCCATTTACAAATCATTTTGAAGTCCAAATAAATGTAATATTCAAAGTGGGACCCCCAGAGTGCGTTTCCAATACACTTGGAGCGAGGCGAAAGGCGCGGGAAAGGTTCATAGGCATTTCTAATGGGGTCTATTTCCTCAAGCGGAGCCGATTTCTAATGGCAACGCCAAATGCGTCGAGGCCAGGCTCACCCTGGGTGCGTCGTGCGTTCAATCCCGACACATCTGCGGGGGCGAGTTGCGTGAACTCTATGACGCGAAGGCCAGATTGACGTGCGCAGGGCCGTGACACGTGGCGGTGGCGAAACAGGCATCCGTTGGGTGGAAGCTGGTTCTTTTGCTTCAGATGTCAAGGAAAAGTCCACTTCCTTCACTAGCGGCAGAAGCAGTGAAGAAGTCCAGGTCACCAACATGACGCACGACAGAAGAGACACTTTGTGCAGCTCGTGGAACAAAAAGAACCTTGGGAGTCGCATAATGTTCGTCGTTTGCTCTTCAACACGAAGTCCAGGTCCGGACAAAAACGTGCACGAGTCGTTCATGTGGTTCGCTAGCTCCCGGTCCCTTGTACCTCCAGGGCCCCAGGCTGCTTGTCCCTCAGGGGGATCCAGGCTTCTTCTCCCCCAGGGGCCCCAAGCTCCCTCCCGCTCAAGGGCCCCAGGCTCCCTCCCCCCGATACCTTGAGTGTCCATGACCACCCAACTTCGATCTCAGGTGCCCCCTGCCTGTCCACCCTCGGATGCCTGAGACCCACCCTCCAGCACATGGCCCAAGGCCCCCAAGGTTCCTCACCCTGCCGGGTGTGAGTGGAGTCCGAGCTCCTCGGCAGCTCTCATCCATTGTTCTCTCGTTGTGAGCTCGCATCCCACGTCCCAGCTGCAGCAGTGAATCTGAGAGGCGCGTGCCCCAGAACCCTGAAAATTTTCCTGTCGACCCAAGCTGGAAAATGGCACCATCAGGTGAGAGCCTTCGGTTGCTCCTGAGGGGTCTGTCCTGCAAGGCCTCGCCTCATCCACACTGGCTCCGCCGTTGCTGCTGTTCGCATTCTGTCTTCGTCCAATGTTGCCATTTCGCAGCTCCACAGGCAATTCACACAGCTTAAACTTCAGAGCTTCTGCCTGCTCCTTTATCCTTGACTCTTCAGAAACCAAGACGCTTCCGTTCGCTCTACCATCTTTCTTATGCTGCTCATTTCAGCGCAACAATGAACGAAAAGTTCGTCGTCCTGGAGCTCTCGAGAGTCGCTATGACCCAATTAAATTATTTCTACGCGCAGGGCTAATTAATGAATGAATACGGATGTTCTTCAGCAGGCGAGGCGGGATAATTGCAGCAGGTGTACGCCGCATGCCTCGTGCGCTGCGTCTCGGCACTCATCTACGGGACGCTGCGTCGACGAGCGTTCAGAAGTGGCGGACCTGCGCAATACACCCAGGTTTACGCGGCTGAATAGCGCACCCAGTGTGCACCCTGCTGCACAATGCACTCCCCGCATGACGCACCGGCTGTGGACCCTGCCAAACGACGCACTCCCTGTATGATGCACCAAGTACACTCTGCCTGTGAGCGCGTCTGGTGTGCGCCCTGTTGCATGACACACCCCGCACGCACCAGCCTTTCAGTGAGTGTCCGCATAACGCACCCAGTGTGCACCCGGTAGCATGACGCACTCCCTGCCCGACACATCTGATGCATCCTGCCGCATGACGCACTTCCCGCACGGCGCACCCGGTGTGCACCCCGCCTCTGAACGCGTCCTTCCCTGGTCCCCGGTCCCGGCAGAGACGCACTCCGCGCTGAAGCTAATTTCCAGTGATCCGCCGCTGCCTCGTTTGCCCAGCTCGGGATTATCCGGGATCAGGGATGAAAGTGGAGACAGTATGAGGAATCGCTCCCGGCCAGATGGGGCCGCGCGCCTCGCGACTCGTGCTCCGCGTGAGCCGAGCGGGCGAGGCGACCGACCGCTGCCGTGACCAGGGACGGGCTCTGGCACGGGGCGCCTCAGGTACCCAACACACACACACACACACACACACACACCTGAGGTACTAAACGTACCATTGAAACACTGAAGCTTGGGCACTGTTTCGTACAGGGATATAAAGCCCTCACGCTGCGGTCTGGGAGGTACAGTGATGATTCTGAAGAACTCGTGTGCCCAGGTGGAGAGTATTCAAAGAGTACTGAGCACTGCCTCTCGTCTTCCGAGACTCGTGCGCGAGAAACTCACTCCGTTCGCGTTGTGGGCAAAAAAGAGACCACTTCGAACGACACAGAAAAGGAAAACAGATGAATAAACAGACAGATATCAGACGTAAGGACGGGCAGAAAACTAGATTTTTGAGGCAGACAGACACGCAGAACAAACATCAGAGACAAAGCGACGAAGAATACAAATGAAAAACCCTGGGCAAACGTATCCATCACCCAAAGCTGCTGCCAGCCTTTTGACTTGTCCTGACAATTATCACTCAAAACTCGGAGAGGGAGAGAAGCCGCTTCAGCTCGTACAGATGAGCAGCGGAGAGACTGACAGCGCCGCAGAGAGCTATGCACCTCGCGGGGGTCGTCCATCCTCAGGTATTATCCTCGGCGCTGCAGTGCCCCGGCCGCCGCCGGCGTCCCTGCAGAGCACACGGCGTTGCTGTGCAGCGAACGGCGTCCTTCCACAAAGAACGTGCAGTGCACACGCGCACCGCCCTTCAAAATCACGGCACACCAGAAATTGTCTCTGTTCACAGCACACGCGCACCGCACTTCAAGGTCACGGCACACCAGAAATTGTCTCTGTTCACAGCACAGGCACACCGCACTTCACGGTCAAGGCACACCAGAAATTGTCTCTGTTCACAACAGCTTGGCATCATGCATGCACAGGCGCACGCGCTGTGAATTGTGGGGCAAGCCTGCACCACTGTACGCTGTCCCTGCAGAGCGAACCCTCGTTTGCTCATTCTGGGCGCAGTTTCATTGAATTTTGGTTGAGACGTGTCGTTTTGCCTTCACTCAAAAGAGGAGCATTGGCATTCATAGAGAAATTGATCTTTGTGCCGCGTTCAAGTGTACAGCGCAAATTGCGTGACAAAAGGTTTTGCTGTGTGAGGGTTTGGTGGATGCTTTGAGGTGGGACCAGATCAAGTCCAAAAAAGTCCGCATTGAACATTGTGAATTCGTCATTGTGTGAATTTTGAACCTGGATTCAAAATGTTGGACGAACGCTTTTGACACGGTGTACAGGCCAACAGAAGGAAATTCCTCCCACAGCCTGCAATGTGAGTCTGCATACACATATCCACACACAGACGAGGCAAAAAAACATTGAGACATTGAGGCGCAGCAAACAAGGAGCAAAGCGCCTCTTGTTTGGGAAGCGCTGCAAATTCATTGCTTCTGAGAGCAGCTGGACATGAGTCTAAACGTTAACCAGCGAAATGAGGCGGCGCCGCGCACAGGGCGTCACTCCGAGGAGAAGTCATGCATAATGCAAGCCTCTTTCCATTTCCTATTTTGCAGTTTAAATGCTCACCAGAGTCATAAAATATTCCGAAAAAGTTGCCACTTGGAATGAAGAGTGGTGTGTGCAGTGGCTGCAGCCTGCAGTGGTGGGGAGTGTGTGTGGAATGGAATACAGAGTTCGTAAGTGAGCACGAACGTTGTGAATGTCAGATGGTTCATCTGTGTTCTTCCATGCCATTCAAATTCGTGCCACAAACTGGACTTGCCTCATTCAGCATTTTAAAGTTCCCAGTTTTTCATTCCTCCGACTGAACGCCGCACCCTGTTTCGGGTTTGGTCCAGGCCACATGCACCACGCGCTTCGTACGTTCACAAGCGGTTTCCGTTTCCGGGAACGCAACGCGCGATGCACGGGGCGCGGCCGGAACAAATGGATGTCAGCGCGCCGCCAGCAGTGACACGCGGATCACTTCAATTTCACGGGGTTGTGAGGAAACAAGGCCCCGCGGTGCGCGCTCCCCCGTCCCTGCCCAGTCCCCGCCGCACCAGGCCTCGCTGATAATGGTGATGTCCCTGCATTGAAACTTGACAGATCAGCGCGTAGAGTGTGGAGTACGAGAGGCACCCGACCGTGCGCACAGCGATGACAATGGTTTCTGGCTGCGTTCACAATGGTTGTCCCAACGGATCTGGCGGCCAGTGCCACAGCCCATTTTGTCCCATGAATGTGCAGTGATTTTGCGCCACCAGGCCCAAACTGCTTTCCAAGTTGAAATTGTCCTCCGCCCCCAGCACCGCGGTGAGCAAATGCTGGTTATGTCATAGAATGCGTTGTCGTGCAAGTCTGTGAAAATCGCACGCTGCGACGCCCCCGTGAACGGACACAACGACACGATGTGACATGCAGAACCCAAAAATCAACAGTCCCCCTGCAACCTGAATTCACTGAACACACATTTACGTCACTGGAAAAACAACAGCAGCAACAACAAAAAGCAGCAGCAACAGCAGCATCAATAGCGACAGCAGCAGCAGCAGTAACAGCAGCAGCAGCAACAGCAGCAGCAGCATACACTGCGCCCCGGCGCCGCCGCCGCAGCAGCAGTGGAGGGACCGGCGCGAAGTCCCTATGAATTATGTACCTCGGGAGACACTCGAGTCGGGCGGAATTATTCACCTATGAATTCTCGGGCCTGATGAACTGCTCCGATTCGCAGCTGGAACACGGCACGGACAAGTGCGGCCGCGGCCGGGGTCACGTGTGCTCGCGAGCGCCGAGAACGAGGCAACGAGCAGTCGCTGCCGCAGGCACGGCCCGGGTCACGCTCACGAGCGTCGAGACGACGAGCAGTCCCCACCGCGCCCCAAACCCAAGCACGTTTCACACCGGACGCACCGCGGGGTGCGTCCATGTTTTGTCACTGCGTTGATTCCGTGAGCGACGCGGGCCAAGATCACTGGCGCCACCGCTGTTCAAACTCAGGCGCGTTTCACTGAGGATGCACCAGGGATTCAGTCAATGTTTTCGCGGGTGGCACTGATATGACTCGGTGACGCAGTGCCCCAAGGCTGCAAGAGAGACGCTGAGTGTGACGCACCCGGCGTAGTTTTGACCTCGTGGTTTGTCATGTGACGCGTGGTGCTGCTCTCCGCAACACTTCTCCCGCAATCAAGTTTCCCATCTGACAGCACCCCACCCTTTGTTGTTCTGAAACACATACAAGGACATCACGGCTCGTCCGAGTTGGGTGCGAGACGTGTCACTGAGGCTACAGAGATCTCTGCTGCTCAAGTCTCCTCAGATCTACAACAATCACCCACTGTGCGTGACGCGTTCCAATACACCTGCATCTCTGTTCAAGCCTAAATCTACCACAAGAGATGTTTTCCATTGTTTTCGACTGGCGTCGTCCAAGCCACAGGAATTGCAGTCCGGAGTGATTTTGACACTGGTCAGAAGCTGAGAAGAAGCCCCTATCAGAGGATGTCTGACGCTGTCGGTGGAAGTGCGTGGTGGACTCGGGGACCAGAGCGGCGGATGGTCAATCTCACACAGAGGCGCAGCGCGGGGTTCACACCCGGCGGCAGCGCCGTCCTCGCAGTGAAGATGATGGTGGCGGCCTCTTACCAAGCGTTGCTGCGAGTACGACGCTGAGGCTATGATCCCAATATCCAGGGAGGGTGCCATCCTTTGGGTACCAGTTCTTTGCCGCAAGGACGGTGCTAGAATGTGTTTTGAGGATGGCCCTGCAGCGAGAGGCCCAGCGCCTTTCTGCAAGAACGGGCGGAGCAACAGCTATTGACCATCCAACCCCTCGTCAGGACAGTCCTTGCAGTCAGCAGAGACCCACCACATTTGTGCGAGGGCTGCGCTGCAGCCAAAGACCCAACCTCTCTGCGAGGACGGCGCCGCAGCCATCGTGCGAAGACACCCGAACGTGGCGGTGGAATGAGCCGCGGCACCAGCGCCGACATTCCTCTCGGCGGCGGCGCGGCTTCCAATTTCACGGGGTCACGCAGAGACAAGGCTCAGGACGAGCTCAAGCGTCGCCTCCGCTATCGGGCCCCGCCGCTGCTGATGACAATTTGCCTTTCTCAATGTTGACAATTTGTCTCTTTTGCTGGAGGATCTCACTTCTTTATTCACACGTGCGGAGACGTTCCTGCAACTGGGGAAGAGACTTTTCCCAAGGGGTTTGAACTGTGCTCACATGTTTGTGCAGAAAATTGAAAAATTTCAAAAACAATAAATTTCTGGTTTTGGGTGGCTGAACTGGCGAAATGTGGTCAGAAAGAAACAAGTCTTTGGTTGACCCCACTGACAAACACAGACACAAACACACACACACACACACACACACACACACACACACACACATGTTCACACACATAGGACAACACCACCGTCAAAACAAAGAACGTGCCTATCGAACCACAGTGTGTCGGAGATGTGTTGAAAACACATGCATTGATCGATGATTTGACTGGCGTCTGAACAATGTTTTCCGGTCACGGATTCACGAAGGGTGAGCCACCTTGGTTTCTCCTGGACAGACTCCATTGTGATGCAGGGGACGACCAGCTGGAATGCTTTCACGGTTGCAACGCTCGGCCTCAAGGGTCCGGGATTCGCCCTTCACCCCAAATGTTTCGCTTGAAAGCAGGTGCTGCATCGGTCAGCGCTAAATGAAACAAACTACATTGTGCTGTAAGCAGTCCTCCTGGACACACTACGTGGGGGGATCCAGAGAGGAGCCCAGTCAGGCGCGGACCTAGGGAAGCCTGGTTCCTCTGTTCCTGGCCCCGCCAAAAACTACCTTTTTGCAGTACATTTGTTTCTTTTTTTCACAAATTGGCCCTTCTTCTGTTGGGGTCAGATCTTCCACCTTGACCAGAACCCGGATCGGCCTCTGGGCCCTTGGTCCCCCACACTCTCGAATTTAAACGCCAACAAGGTGCCATTGGTGCAATATATTTCAAACTGACCCCAGTACCCGTGGGGTCGGGACTTTCTGGACTCCATTTTTGGTCCGTCCAGAAAGTGCTGCCACCACCACAATTTTACGTTCTGCACAAAAACGACGTACAATGTTCAGTGCAAATGCAAGAGGAAACTTGAAGCAGTAAGATCTGCTTCTGAAGAGAGAGCGCTGGTTTTCGTCAAAGAATGCAGTGAAGGACCCATGCAACACTTCAAATGTGAAAGGTCGTTGCATTGACTCGGGGACGCAGGGTTCGTAGATTATGCGCTTAGGTGCAACTCGCGGCGCATCCAGTGTGAAACCGGCCTGAGGCACATTGCTTTGCACCTTCACCAGATTCACAAAACGACTCTGCGTATTCACGAGCACCGTGATGACGAGTCACTTCAAACGTTCCTCTTGACAGAAGCGACTTTTCAGCGTCTGTCGCGCGAGCGTCACCTTCGTGAAGAAACCCGGTTAGTTTTCCACCGTCTACAGCGGCTGTTTTGAATCTTTCTTCACAGCACAAAAACCCAACATTTCGTGTGACATTTACAGACTTGGGAGGGAGACCTTTTCACAGAGGCTCCCATTATAACCAACAGGCCTCCGTTTTTTCTTTTCTCTTTCTAACGCCTATTCCACACACATTTTCCTTTCAACGCCCGTTCTATGGAAAATTGCACGGCGGCATTCTGTGCAGTGCAGAACTCTTCAATATTTCCCGTACCAGAAGCATAGAAATACATCGAAGAAATATAAAGAAAAAAAAGCAGGTTGTGGTGGTGGCTACATTTTCCATGTCAATATCTCTGATGGAGCGTCCATTACGGAGAGGTCTGTGTCACTCACGCCGGACCAGAGTCCTGCATTACACCCAGAATGGACGGCCAGCGCTACTCCTTTCAAATGTAACCGCGCTTGGTCAGCGTAGCAAAGGTAGTCATTTCTCCCGTAAAGTGCTCCCACTTCATTACATTGATTTTCCATTTATTTCGATTTCGGCTGTGTTCGGGGGAAAATGTGGCTTTGTTTGGGAAGTACGGCGGGAACACTGGGTCCGAGTACACAGTCTTGTACTGAGGGCCATTACACTCGACGCGTCCCGGTCCTCCCATTGTCCACGGCGGGGCTGAAGCGCTGTGGACTCGGGTGCAACGGGGCCGAACACGGACATAAAACAGAAGAACACGCATGCACAGTGATGATAAGAGATAGAAGACACTGATCTGCACAGTCCAACTCAGGATTGTTCACGTTAGTGGTAGTTAAGGGGCGAAGAACAAAGTTCTAATTTCTCAGAACTTGTGTCCCAAAAAGGAGGGCTTTACACCGAACCAGGACGGAATTCAGGGGTCAAACCCTGTCGGGACTCCAAACATTGAAAAGACCAAGAAAACGCGTACAGCTGCCGCGCCCTTTGGAGGAAAGGGATTCAAGGGGGCGCAAGCCCACGGAAAACCGTGTGACCCCGGGAAAGAATTTCGGCTTCAACAACTCGAGTCAGCAAGCAACGCCAAAGACTCGCCATGGCCCTGTGCTTTCAAACCCTATTTTCCATACCTGCTTCACTCTGGTTGCGACACGCGTTGGGTCATTGACCGGCGGATGCGACGCATGACGTTTATTCGTGCGAATCAATGCACCTTGGCTCAAGAAACACAGGTCTGAGTACCAGCAATTGTGAAGCCAGTTTGAAATCTTTTGGTCAATACCCGTCGCTGACAGACGCCGTGAGGAAAACTTTGATCCCACTAATGACGACGTCTTTAGCCCTTGTTTCCCCGTCGCTGGGAGTGATCTGCTCTCTGATTGGAGTTTCTGCACGCGAGGTTGAGATCGCACGTATTCAGTGCACGGGCTGTGCCGTCAGGCTGCTTTCAAGTTCGCATCATTCTCAAACAAAACAGAAAAGGTCAGCCTGGTGGATTCCCACTCATCTCTGCTGGTATGGAGCTCAGGGAACGACCTTGCAACTGTCGCGAAAAACGTGCGTTCGATTCCTTGTCGCTGATGTTTTGTTTTGTGGTCTTCTGTTTTGGGGATGGGACCAATGCGGCCTGATCCGTGGATTCTTGAGATTTGCGGACATTTCGTGGATCTGTCTTGCACCACGAATCAGAGGATTGAACATCCGAGCAGGGGAGCAGGGACGGGGCCGACCAACCTCTGAGAAATCGCCACGAAAGGCAGACTTTTCTTCAAGATGCCCTGCAGCCCCAAGAAACCCACCTTCTCACGACCACTCAGGCCCAACATCGAACATCAGCTTCACTCGAGGCCTGTTTCACATTGGACGCGTCACTCTTTGCGTCCCTGTCCCTTTCAACGGACACTGCCGACCACACAACTCAACGCCTTCAGCGCGACACAAGCCTCAGGTTTGTTTTTCATTTTCACAAAGGAAGAGTAATCCCCCATGGTGGAACAAAGTTGAGCCGCTGTTGTCAGGTGAAAGCAAAACAAATGGGAGGAGCCGTTTGAAAAACATGGCTTTTGTTGAGAAGTCCTCGCCGGGTTTAAGCTGGAGTTATATTCCCAGCTGAGTCGTTTTCGAGGAAGTAATTATCCTATTTGGAAACTGTTCTGCTCCCGCCGCCGGCACCGTCATTGGCTTTTAAATGTTCTGTGTTTCTTTGGGTTCGATTCCGGAGTCTCAAGGTCGGAGCCCAGGCTGTTGCGAAGGTGATTTCGACTTTGAAATACAGCACAATCAAACGTGGTTTGATGTTTGTGCGTGTGTGTTGATGTGTGAAGAGTGTGTGGTGTGCTCGTTCGGGTGCGCGTGCGGTGTGCGTGTGTGTGTGTGTGTGTGTGTGTGTGTGAGCACGTGCGTGCGTGTGTTCTCCCGACACGGTATCTACCACATGTCGATTCCTGGATTTTTCCAAAAGGTACAGTACGGACTTTTCATTTCAATGAACTTTTTTGGCTGGTACGCCACATTGTTTTCTGCAAGAAAATCTACCGAACTGGCGGCGGACCTGGGCTCGGAGCGACATCGCGTGATGGCGACGCCTCGGGATGCGAGGCGCGTTTACAATCAAGTCCCGACATGCGTCTGTGAGAATAGAGGGCCCCAGCGCCTGTGATTCGGCCTCACACGTCAGATGGGATCACGTGGATCCAGGGTGGAGTGGCGGGAGCTCACGAGGGTGTCACCAGGGGGACAGGGAAAGGGACCCTTGGCCCCTGAATTTATTCATCTCTTTTGAATGCGCTTTTCAGCGGCGTCCGAAACAAAGTTTTTGTTACATTTTACAATGGAAGTTTTTTTTTGTTTCAATCAAATCAAGTGGTGTGATTGATTCATGATTGCCGCTTGTTGGGTGTCAGGTTGGCCCATTCCTTGGACAGTCGGGTACTTCTTGACCCAGTTCTTGAATCCGCTTTGGTACTCACACCTGCTACAGTTTTTTTCCAGTGAAATTGAAAACAAAGGGCAGAGGACCTGCGACCGTTTTGGAAATCTCCAGTCATCAATTTTTCTGGGGGATTGGGGTGTGCACTCGAACTTTTCCAGGATCCGCCTGAGAAAAAAAACTCTTTTCTTCCTGTTCCGCCATCAACAGCTAATACGGAGAGTCTCGCACTGTGATCATGTATCAGTGATCAATGCCTCACATCACAGAGTCGAGAGCGCGCCACAAAAGTGAAGCGCATCCCTATTCCTATTTCGGGCAAGATTATTTCCTGCGACAATTCTTTATGATACCTGATAATTCTGCAGTTAAGTCACAAATCAAAGAAATGTGCCTTGTGGATTAGGGCCCGTGAATGAGGATTGATTACGCCTTTGAGTCCGCCGCGAGTTCCTCTGAAGGGAGTTCACACTGGGTCGAGGAAAATGCATCCGCTTCTCAGCAGTGCGCACCCAGGCTCGGTTCACGTCGGAGGCGTCACGACTTGCATCTCTGCGCAAGGCGAAGGGGGCTGCGTCGCACTGGATGAGTCTGTGCACAAGTGAATGACTGCTGTCTCACACTGGGTGCGTCATAAATTGAGCCCCAAGGCAAGTCAAAGAATCTACGTTGCGCTGCACACGTCACGATTTGAGGGCCTGCGCAAGCCAATGAATGAGCGCCGCGTCGCTGAGGTTGAGTCGCGCACGCAGGCACGACGGGAGAACGGGGAACGCAGGGCGTGTCCAGCGTGAGCGGGGCCCAGGCTCTTTCTCCGGCTCTCTCACATGCGACAGACTTCACACGGAGATCTGGGCGCTGTGATCTGAGCAGATCTGATGCCGCCTGACGCCGCTGGATGCAGCGAGGCTTTCGCACATTTACCGAGAGCTCCAGCAACACCGTGCATGGCGACTGATCTCGAGATAGAGCCCATAATTGCGCGTTCAACATCCAGGGGGCCACGTGCATTGAGGTTCCAAGCTAGCCTTGGAAGCGAGAGAAAGAAAGAGAGAGAGAGAGAGAGAGAGAGAGAGAGAGAGAGAGAGAGAGAGAGAGAGAGAGAGAACCCACCGACGGACGCAAAGCCCGGTAGATTGGGCAAGCAACGCAATGCCTTTGCACGACTTGACACAAGAGAAGAAGGGTTGACTGCAACATTCGCTGTTTGTCGGGCTGTTTTCTGTCCACAAAAGACTTCTATTCGCTGTGGCGGTCGACGCGCGCAGTGTCCAAGTTCCAATTCCTGACCGACCGAACCCTGAAAAAATCTGACCTTGACAAAATCTTGCCTTGGCCAGTGGACCACGCATTTTTGCTACTTTATGACAAACTTCAAGCTGTTTGTGACTGGTGTTTCTGCGATGTGTCAGGTTATTTCTGTTTCAAACATTTCTGAAGGTGAAGAGCGACAAAATTGCCTCCCGCCAGGAGCAGAGTGGTTTCTCCTTTTCATCTTTGTTTTTCTTGACACTAATGTGTTGCAAACGAAAGAAACAAAGATGCGTTTTAAAAGCTGTTACAATGGAACTTTCCAATTGACAACATCTGCATGTATCTGATGGCAAATTTGTTTATTTTTCCTGAACACATCTCGCAGAAGCAGTCGTGAAGCTCCAATTTGAGAGTTTACACTGTGCAATGTTCAAGGCAATTTTGGGTGGAGACCGGTGTAAATGCTCTCAACTGTAGATTCTCTTGACTGTGATCTACCTGTCTGAACGCAGCGCAACACGCGTTCACGGTGCCAACATTGCTCTATCTGACGCGAAGTGTGGAGTTCAGCGGTGTGAAACGTGGGTCGCTTATTCTGAACTCGAGAAACCACGTGCTTCCGGTACGAGCTGCTCGTCGCAGGTCGAACAGCTCAACCCCTCCACCTCGTATGAACGTTCTCAATGCTGCGCTGCAGGTCAGTTCGACTGTTGCGAAGCAAGACCCCGTCAAGCTGGGTATCGCCCTTTCGAAATGCCGAACAATAAGTCAATTGGTGTTGCGTTGTCGCTTGGGATCCAGCGCAGAGGCGCAAGAAATGACGCACCAAACGTGAATTATGCTTGACTGTCTCCGTAGATGTTGCAAGAACAAAAACTCGTTGTCTTGAATGAAAAAACTCCAGAATTGGCTTTCAGTACAAGTGTGAAAAAAGCTTGAGACACTGAGAAAAAAAGGCAAGTTGAGAGCTATCACTCTACAGAAAGAAAGTAATCTTTGCGCAGGCATTCGGTCGGATTTAATGCTTAATCAGCGCTTTGATGGATCGCTTCATTAGCGGGTGAGGAACGCGCCGAGATCCGCACTGTTTCCGCCGAGCGACACGACGCGACGGCGGCGTCGGGTCACTGCGCAGGCGCACGCACAGCGGACGCGCTCCGGGCGTCGTGTGTGTGTGTGTGTGTGTGTGTGTGTGTGTGTGTGTGTGTGTTTGTGTGCGTGTGTGAGGGTGAGAGAGAAAGAGAGAGAGAAAATGGGAGAGAGAAAGGGAGAGAGAGAGAGAGAGGAGAGGGAGGGAGAGAGAGAGAGGGAGCGAGAGGGAGGGAGGGAGGGAGGGAGAGGGGGTGGAGAGAAAGAGGATGTGCGTAAGTTTGTGCCTTCATGTGTGTGTGTGTGACAGTGAGTGAGTTGAGTGTGTTCCTCTGTGTGTGTGCATGTGACTTTGTGTTTGTGAGTGTGAGTGGGGTGAGTGTGTGTGCACGTGCCAATATGAGTGTGAGGGAGAAAGCGAGCAAGAGGCTGTCTGTGAGTGAGTGAGTAAAAGTGAGTGTGTGAGTACGAGTGCAAGGTGTGTGTGCATTTGACTCCACCAAAATTGACGTTGTTTCTGTGGAGACGCCCTTTCCCCCACGAATTTCTTTCGGTTCTCCAGGCTGAACCACAAAACAATCATTTCGGTGTCGATCCCACTTGAAGGAAACGGCTGCAACAAAGTGACAATTTGAACCCTTCTTGTGGTATTGGCTTCTGCATAATGGATGGAGGCGGCGGGCTGGGGACGATCTAATTAGTTTAGTCGTTCTCTTCATGCCTCGGACTCGGTTCACACTGCGTGCGTCACCCATTGCGTGGGCAGCGCTTCTCACTTGATGCGTCATGCGTGAAGCACAAGCACAAGGCAACTGTCGCTGTGCTGCAAGCGACGACACAGTTTTGCACAGGGACGCCACGCGTGACGCACCCACTGTGAAACGGACCTGGAGAAATAACGAGATGCCGCTCTAATGAAGAACGGTGACGCGGAACCCTGGAGAGCGCGAGTTCCTGTGAGACGAGCAAAATTCAAAATATGGCCCCAAAACGGCGCGGCAATAAAATCGAATTTTGAGGGTAGAAATTGGAGTGATGAGTCAACTGTTGCATCTGTCGCAAAACTTGCGATTTTCAGAGTACAGCTTCGGAAGACCTGATATCACCTCTTCTCGAAGGACTGCGTGCCTCTTGAAGAGCCTGTTTCCACAAATTTGTTTTTGGCAAATTGTTGACTTGTTTTCGTGCATGATTCCAATGAGTGTTCAGGCAAAATTTGGATGTCAAAACGACAACGGGGGTGGTTCTTCTGGTTCCGACAGCAACCACCAACACCCACTTGTGTGTGTGAAATCATTTCCTGTGGAAATCCGTCGTCAAGGGTCTGCATTGAATCTCTCTCAAAACACAGAACAGGGACAGGGGCAAGGTGATTGGGGCAAGGAGATAATTCTTCTTTGGCTTCCTGGATCCCTGGTTTTCACCAGGGACCCAGTCCCTGTTCAGGTTGACACCTGAAAGCTCAGCCCTTGCGAGCGAGCATGTTCTCTCCGTGGTGGACGGATGGACCCGCGCAAAGGCTCGAATGCTCATAACCCACGAAACAACACCTTGGATGCACTGTGACAGGACAGGTCAGCCCGGTTCACACTGACGCCCGTTGACCTGGAGAGTGATTGAAACCTTGAATTTTGCATGACGCCCACACTCGCTGCGCTCGCTGCAGCTCACACCATGCAGAGACGATTCATGTGACATCCGCAAAAGAGCTGAGCAAATCTACCTTGAGAAACTTGAGCCTGAGAAGCTCGAGACGGAAGGTGTTCCTGGATAAGTGGCTGTACGCTGCGCACAGGGACGAAACCTTTGTGAGAAACAAGAACCCGTAACCACAGGTTCACTTGAGAGGACCTCACAGCTGATATTGGAGAACCACAAGTTACCACACACACCTGGCAATGTCTTCGCGTCTTTCTGTCGAGTGAAGCCAAGGTCAGTTTTCCGCTGGACCAACACACAAGGAAGCGCATTGGTTTCGTGAACATGGGCTTTTCCTATCAGTGACTGGGCTCGGGCTCCGTCTCCCCGTATGTGGGCTGTTCCTTGCAGATCCTACGTTGACTTGGCTGTCTGGAAAAAGGTGGGCACGAGACTCTAAAGGAGCCAGATATACCACAGACAGACAGACAGACACACACACACACACACACACACACACACACTCACACACACGCACGCATACCAACAAGAACCACTTGCTTCCAAAAGAACGACGCCTGGTTCTGAGCAGGTAGCGGAATCATGCTTTGAGTGCACACGTATTACCCTGATTAAGGTTCCGTATCCAGCACACCTTCCATGCATCAGGGAGTCAGCGGGAGACGTGGAGGAATCCAGCGTCGAGTTAATGCAATAAGCTGCGGTGGGGTCTCCCTGAATAGGCGTTTGCTCTTTAATGATGTTTGCTATGGAATGCGTGTTTGATAAATCACGGCTGGCTGCACGTGCTCGTTAAAAAGTACGTGAGACAGGGCCCGCTGGGAGGAGAACAGGGAACCCGGGGGAGAGGGTGGGGGACCCGGGGGTAGAGGAAGGGTACCCCTGGGAAAGATGCAGAAAGCGCTTTTCTGAGCAGGGGGTGTCTCCGCCCACCCCCAGTTTCCTGTTTGACAAAACGCACAGTGAGACACCTTTCATGCTGGCTAACTTGACCTTTCCTGACACAAGGTTTTCTGGAACGAGGGCTCTGAAAAGACACAAGTACAACCAAATCTACCAGGAGTGGTTCCAAGGTCTCAGGCCCAAACTGCCCTGACCAACCAAACATTCGTTTGCTCCGCTTTTTCGAGCATCACAGGTGCAAATTCCTTTTCTTTACTGTGAGGACGCGTTTCCTTCAAGGGTCGGCTCCCTGACCAGATCCTCAGTACCTGGAAAAGGCGACGTCCATACGCAGGATATCCATCACCCACTCACATATGTTTCGGACGCAAAGCATGACGCAACCTCTGACCTTCAAGAATCGAGATCGCGACCAAAACCCGAGGTCTTTCAGGAGTCTAGAGGCCGGGACACCCAGTCTACAGTTGCACAACACGTGCATTTCTACCAGTAAGTGGACCGTGGTCCAAACCTGGGTTCCCACTCTGGTGACCTGGTTGCTAGGTACCCCTTGGAGCCACCAACGATCACACGCTGGTCTTCGTCGAGTTCGCGTCTCCAACCTGAAACCCGGGTCCGGTGTGAATTCTGCCTCAACCTCAACCTCAATCAACCAACGTGTAAACAGCAAAACAATGTTGCACCTGCCAGTTAAAAAGCATATTGTCTACGGATTTCGAGGGTTCGCGGCCCCTGCCCCGCCTCTAGATCCACGGTCGCGAGCGGCCCCGAAGACGTTCGCGCTCTGCCTGCGGAATGACAGCCGAGGTGTCAGCACGAGAGCCGAGCCTCATATTGAGTCATGAATTATAGACGCGCTTCCGCGCTTTGTTGTCAGGACGACGCGCGTCTCAGGGAGAGGAAGACGCCGCGTCTCCTGACGTCGTGGCGACGCGGCGCCCGTCAGCCCAGCCACCTCCGCCCCGTCTTTGAGAGGGGGCTGACAAGCCCTACCTCGGGGAGAGGGGGCCGCCGCGTCAACCTCGCCACCGACGCCGGCGCTTCGGTTTCAATTACCGCGAGGAAGGAAGGCGACGGACGGGCCGCACCTGGTGACGGGGTCGGTGACCGCGTGGTGCCGTCAGTGGGAAGGAGGAGATGCGAACCAGGCATCAAAGGCGCAGTCAGATATGAAAGACACAGGAATTCTTCACCCCTGCTGTCGTGCGTGCTCTCGTCGTTGCGATTGGTTTGCACCGAACAGGAACCCTGTCATCTGAGCACGAGCAATATATAGCTTCGCTTCGACCAAGATCTTTCCAGGAACCACGTCGCAGATAGTGTGGCGCATCCACACGGTCCATGCAGGGCGGAACCGAGATCTGCTCAGAGGAAGGCGCAACCATTCCCCTTGGAACACCTGACTTTACTTGGAAAATTGGACATCCAAACAGGAAAACATTTGCCCATTTGCACATGCAGCAGAACAATTGTGGTTCTTGTCATTTTTCCAGTGATCAGAGGGGAGTTGGGTGGTTCCCCAGTACCCTCCTGGTTCCGGCTCTGCTCCAGGTACGCGTCATTCCTCCCCACCCACCGCCTCGCACCTCGCAACCTGTACTTGAGCTGTTCAGGACGTTTTGCTCTGTGCACCTTGAGCTGAACCAGATCATCCCAGATTTTGTTTGTCTGAGCATTTGTGTCTGAAATTTCTTAATTCCTTAATTTCTGAGCAAATAAAAAACTCGAATCTGTTCCCAGTCTGACATGAACACATTGATCAGGCGTGACCGATCGATCGGTGTAATGCCGACCGAGACGCGCTCACCGGCTCCGATTGATTTGTTCAAGAACCGATGCAGGTGTTAAATGACTTGATGTGTCATTCGTGTGTGATTTCTTGTATGACTTTTGAAAGCAGAGCCGATCAATGGGATCATTTGTTACAGAAATAGACTTTTCTATGTTTCGTGCTGAACCCAACGGATTTGACCCAATAAACAGCGTCAGAATTGAGAAGATGCGCTGGGGAGTGAAAAACTGCTGCGAGTGCAGAAAATAACACATCTTGAGGAGGTTTTGAGATAGACGGTCGTGGATTTGGTCTGCAGATGGAGATTCCAGGATCTGGTCAAGGGGCAGGGTTCAGGCCTGCCCTGGATCCAGTGCTGCTCCCTCTCTGTTTTAACTGCAGCCACAGCAGCGCACGGAAGACAATACCAGGAAAATTTAATGAAGCTTGGGCTCAGGCCCCGCAGTATGCATGATTATGGGCGCAACTAGATCGCAATTCTGATTAGAGCCCCTCCGTTTCAATCGAGATAGAATCTTCATGACCATCATGCGAAGAGCTATGTTCCTCCAGTGAAGCCTTTATTTCGCTCACTCTGCTCCGCTGTTGCACCAAAGCGACACACAGAAAAAAATCATTTTCAAATGTTTGTTGCGTGGCTCTTTTCTGTTACATGTTTTTGAAAAGATGAAGGTCAGGTCACAAAATTTTGGGGGTCCAGGTGGGTCCAGTGGCCTGCTGTCCTGAGACACTGCAAGGTTTTGAAAGCTGGACCTCTTCAGTGTTGTTGCAGGGGCGTGGTTGTAAGAGACACCAGAGCTCTGTAGACTGGAGTTTGTCTGGAAATGCAATAAACTGTGAGACTAGTCAGGCGCGAAGGAATCAATGCCAATTCTGATCCAATGAAAACGCCGAGTCCGCGGGTCCTGCGTCGCTTGACAATCAGAGCGTTTACTGCGCTGATAATCACACCCAGAACCCGTATCGTTGACTCTTGAATTTATTGGAGCCGAAGCTGACAAACTGATTTTGATTACTGATAGCCCTGCCGCTGCCAAGGCTCTTGATGCGTTGTGCAAATGTTGACGGAGGTGGGGGACGAGTGGACAGGGTGGTGGAGCTCCAGGAGGAGGGGGGGGGGTTTCCCTCAGGAAACAGTGCCTGGAAACACATCTCTGGCTGTCTGTCGGTCTGTCTGTCGGTTTGTCTGTCTGTCTGTCTGTCTGTCTG
>JAAUXT010113690.1_pt1 | contig 22836 bp, 25 predicted proteins | sample 7278171 | NCBI WGS metagenome assembly JAAUXT01 (sample SAMN14350112, study PRJNA611818) | marine sediment metagenome | isolation source: surface marine sediment (1.8m) | place: French Polynesia: Moorea | collected 2018-08 | reverse complement strand
GTTTGTGTTTTCCCCCATCCAGTTGTGATCAGATTCACTTCCATCCAGTTTGTGTTGCACATCAACTGCATTGATTCTTCAGCAGTTCCTGAACTCGAGACGAGGCTGCGGTTGATCAGGACATCCAGTGACCATCCAATTGGAGTGGATGACACAGAAATTGCGTTGCACAATGGGAATGGGTCTAGTTGGTGTGACTGGATGGTGCGTCATAGCAGAGAGTTGCAGCTGAGTGTGTCCCATCCATTGAAAATGCCTTGCAGTGATTGAGCGACCCAACTCCGCACTGCTGCAACTGCGATTCACCCATCCAGTCGCGCGACTCGCCATCCAGATCGGGGTTCAGTGTGTCCGCACTGGTACAGTTGTTGCCTGCCCATGCAAGATGATGAGCAGGAAAAGATTTCGAATGGGTTCTGTACAGGTCAGGTGTTGCGTCCCGTGCCCAGGTTTATGAGCAGAGTTGATCACTCAGACCTGCAAGTGGCAATGTGTTGTTTGTTCCACTGAAATCTGGCCCCGCTGATTTGCGGGACAACAATCAGTGACGCTCAGTTTGTCACGTTTTTTGTGCTGTCTGTCCTCGGTTTGTTGCTGGCAAAACACGCATGGACCAGGACAACACAAGTCACTTCAACGTTTTGACATGACAAACTGAGAAGAACAGCGTGAAAGTGATGGCTCCATTCAAGCCGTGAATCACAAGTCTTTTCACCATTGTGGTGTGACCATGCATGCACGAACAAACTTTGAGCGTTCCTTCGGAGAAATCTTCACTGCACGGAAGAATTTGGGTTGGAGAACTTGTGCTTGCTCCAAAGGACTTGATTGTGCGAAGTCCCTTTAGGGCAAGCACCATGTGGTAGTGCAGTGAATGGCAGGTTGGATGAAATGTCCCCTGCCCCCCCCCGGACCCCCCCCCCTTCCCGGACCCTCCCACCGGAGGATGGAATGCCCTTTCCCTTGACACATTGGATTTGCACAAAGACAAGGAGGATTGCAAATATGGAATGCCCTTTCCCTCAAAACATCAAGGATTTACTGACAACAGTTGCTGCAAGGTCTTGACATACTGGATTTGCATTTGTAAAAGACAATGGAATGATGCCCTTTCCCTCAATACATTCCAGGATTGTACTGACAATGGTTGCTGCAAGGTCTTGACATACTGGAGTTGCATTTGTGGAAGACAATGGAATGATGCCCTTTCCCTCAATTCATTCCAGGATTGTACTGACAATGGTTGCTGCAAGGTCTTGACATACTGGATTTGCATTTGTGGAAGACAATGGAATGATGCCCTTTCCCTCAATACATTCCAGGATTGTACTGACAATGGTTGCTGCAAGGGACTTCGCACTGCAGTTGCCTTGAGCACTGCTTCTCGTTTCTCCTTTTTGCCACAACAACACGACAAAATACGAACGATTCACACCGAGACGCACACCTTGAAACTCCGCATGCACTTCTTGTTTGCTTCAAGAACTCGGAACCTCACATTCCACGGGCTTTGACAAGACAATGTACCTGTCTGTCTACATCTCGATTGCTTCAGCCCAGGCATATATCGACACACAAGACGACCTTGTCCTTGTTGTTAAGTACTCGGGGATCCTGGGGTGGAAACGCACCATTTACCGAAAGGAGAGAGCATATTTCTAGAAGCTGGAACAAAATCAAAGTAGACTACTATGACTTCTCCCTGAAGAACGTCTCCTGCGCAGGTGTTGCGAAGAACACACGAATTAACGTGCACGAACTTGGCCAAAGGCTCGCAGATTGGTCTTTTATCGGGAAACTGCACAAGACCTTCAGCCAAGATCGAGGTCTCTGGCAAGGGTATGCTCAGGGCGTTGTTCAGGATGTTTCTGAGAGTTTTCGCAACTGCATGAATTTCGCTTTCCGCAGTGAATTCCTTCTGTGTTTTCAAAGTGACACGACATTTCAACAGCATATAACTGGGTGTTGTTCTTCTTTCCGTTTATTTTCAAGAACAGAAACTTGACAAAGCCGTTCTTTTTGTTTGGCAGTTGGATAGAAAATAGCTTCAATCTGGCATTTTTCATTCCTGTGCAAGGACGCAGCGCATTCATCCGCGTGTTTGGTTGCTTCTGCAGGTGTCAGCCTTCCCAGCTCAGGAACCTGCCTGAAACTTGTGTCCACACATGTTGTCCTCACAAACCGAAGCTTTGGCATCAAAGTTTCTTGCACAATCTTCCATCGCCACATAAGTAGCCTGCCATGCATGGTACTCAGTGAAAGACACGCAACAACACAGACGTCTCTGAATCTCGATGGGCTCACATTTTCCTGCGGAATGTTGCTTGGCTTGGGAAGCATGAAATCCTCAAATTATTCTAATAATCAAAGCGCTCTGCGCAGTAATTTGAACAGCACTGCCTCCAATAAATGGAGCAAGGAACAAAGGGTGTGTCCCTTCTGTCCCTCTGCATGGTTCGGTCTTTGTGTCCAGCTTTATGTGTGCGTGGAGCCAAATCAAAATATCATTTTGGCATTACACAACGGTTTCTGTGATTTTGTTGAACAGTCCCACAGTGGTACCGATTTCTTTAATCGTTTGCTCTTTGCAGCACCGACCGTGGATGGCTGCCCGCCCACTGATCTGACCTGCGACTGTGCGTTTACGTTCCTTAGTTTCACGAAACTGGACTGCAGCATGAACGTTGTCAGGTTCTTCCGGTCAGCCAGTATGTCGTCATGCTGCCTTTTCCCTGCAAAAAAAGAACAGCTAAGAAACAGATGGAAAAGCAGTTGGACAAAAGCTTAGAAGAAGAAGAAGACATACTGGCGGGTCAAGTTACTTTTTGAACACGCGAAAAGTAAATTGAAGAGATGCAGTGACATACCTTCACTTGGATGGTGCCTCTCATCTGAAAATGGAACCCTCCTACTTTGTCTACAGCCGCCTGAAAAGCCTCGCTCGTGTGGATTCTGTAAGCTGCATGAAAAGAATCGAAGGAGCGCATTTGAAATTTCTTTTCTTACAAAGGTTCCCCTGATAATCACTTTCCCGAAATATGCTATTCAAACGGTTTCATTCCTTGGCTAAACTGTTGCGCAGAAATCTGGAACCCATGCACGGCAGTGGTGCAGGGGTTGCTCAGATGAGTTGCCACCGCTCAACCCTTCAGTATTGGGGTGTGTCTACCTTACAAGTGTGTGTGGTGTTCAAAACATGAACAGCCAAAAAAGACTTGTCATTCAGAATCGTCGAACAAGTCTCCATGTTACAAATAAACTCGTATGGGAAGGATCGTCATCAAGAGTTTCCAGCACAAGCAAAGTGACGCACACGAGAATCAGAACATCTCAAGATCTTTGGTTCCCAGCAGCTCACTCGTCAACGTTTCAGACAATCTTCGGCTGTTATCTCCGAACTTTTAGACAAGACTCAAAATTAGATCTTAGCGAAAGAAATGTTGAATCTACAGCCTTTCTTCTTTGTGCATTTCTTTGCATTCGTTGGGACACCTCGTCACGGAAAGTCTTGTTCCATTGGTAACCCAAGAACAATATGGTTGTCTGTGTGAAGCTTCCAACAGACCTAAGGAACATTTTTCGTGCTTCACAAAGCGTTCCAAAAACTTTTTGACAGGCTACGTTCCCAATAAGAAAAAGGGGTTGCGTGTTGTACCTTCACCAGTTGATTCCATTCTGGAAGCCGTGTTGATCGTGTCTCCGAACAGGCAGTAGCGAGGATTCTTCAGACCAATCACTCCAGCGACGCATTTGCCTGGAACAAGAAATACGGAGGTTCAGCAAATACGTTCGCTCCTTTTTCGATGTGCCCCAATTGCCAGATCAGTGACACAGACACCATTTGGTCACTTGTCATGGACTCTCAGAGTACGTTTGGCAACATAGTTTGGTATCTGTTTCACTAATCTGGCAAATTTGTGAAATTTAAGGCGTGCTGAACCTCCCCAATGACCCCTCAATTACCTTCCATCGCACGCCAAATGTGGGAAGCAAACTTTCACTGCAGAAACAAGAGCAATTGTTTCTTCACCGACAAGAGCAAACTGAAACCTGTGTGCCTGCAGTATAATATTTGGGAGTTGGGGTCAGTGGGTTGGCCACCCAGGCCACTGGACCCACACATGGTATCTCCCCGTCTTTCAGAGGACCCGCCCTCTGTTACCACCACATATCATCAGACACACACGAATGTTTTTGGAAGCAACAATGAGAGGTCAAAGTACAGTGTAGCTCCAATCCCAGAGCAGCCTGAAAACCCCAAGAACCGCACTCAGACTGGGAGACAGGTTCAAGTCCAGCGCGACTCTGCACCACTGTCGATGCTTCTGAAACCAAACTGAAGGCCAGTTGAACCTGTTTGGTCGCAACTTCAGACCTGGCCTGGCAAAAGTTGAAACAATTTGTGTGTTGCAGAAGGTATCGGACGTTTTTCATTTGACCCAACTGTTTGTACTTGTCCTTGGGTGGAGAGATTGATGAACCCCAATCGCAGGAAAAAATATCTCGACACAATCGCATTTTTGAGCCACGTGCACCTGGTTTCGAAACAACAATGGTAATGCCTGTTTCGACGTTCTGTGTGAATTTGGTTGTCTCCATAGTTTCTGGCGACAGGTGTTGTGCCAACATAGGAACAAAAGAATCGAGACACCAAAAAATGCCACCGCAAAGGTTTTGTCCCGAAGAACTGCTTCGGGCGGCAAAAATGTGCCAGTCTGCATTGTCTGCTTCCCTGACACGATGCAATTGTGAAGCTGCAGGAACATCAGGCAACGGCATCACGAAACATTGTCGAAATCAAAGATTTATTTTTTGTAAATATACCCGAATTGATTCCAATCCTGAGAGGAAGAGCGATGTCGGAGCCTGGCAGGGTGTAGTTGACCGAGAGAGCCATCATCTTGAGAGCCATAGCAGCAATTTCAGAGGCGTGTCGGTCTCCTATTCTCTCCGGAAGACCTGACGCCACCACGTAGGCGTCACCAATTGTCTCCACCTTGTACACCACGTAGCTTTCTACGCACTTGTCAAAAGCACTGAAAAGATTTTTAAAACATATTTACTCTTCACATTCCCAGGTCAAAGTTGATAAAAACAACACCAAGGACAGGTCTTTGTCACGGTTGGCACCGAAAGTAAACTTCGCATGTGCAGCTCTGCTGTTGATCAAACAGACTCATTGATTTCCACAGTTTACTGCTCATTATGTTCACGCTTTCGTGCTTCCTTTCCAAGGCAGCCCCTTCTTTAGTCGCTCTTGAATCTTCAAGACTCAGTGCCAGTCCGCAAGGCCGCCTTCACAAACACTCAGAATAGCTCGTGAGAATTCTGAAGATACCATCCGATGACAACACAAAACAGTTGAGACATCACACAAACGCAATGCAATCTAAGGTGCAAGGCAAGCTTTCAGATTCATGGGCAGAAAAGACAGGAAATGAGGAAGTGGAGGCTCTGAAAGAAAAACACTTTATGTCTTCTCAACCATCTGCACGAACTGTCGGATTTCAACTTTCAAGAAATGACAGCAATGTGCAGAGCCTGAGCTTCCGATTGTCAGAACAGCCCACAAAAATGAGCACATTTCGCTTTTTATCCAGAAAATTTCTCGAACTTACGGTGGTCAAAAAACATCGAAAGGCATTCAAAAATGGACACTCATGATCAATTACAGAGGAAAAAAGAATCCAGCAGACGTGTTCGTTTGGTTGCTTGCGCAAGCACAAGAAAATGCAGTGCGAATCATCAAAGAAGCGACAACGTATGAGAATCACCAAGCACACCGGAGACTGGTTCATGATCGTGAGGCAGCCGTGGTTTGCTTGTGTCCTCTTCTGTTAGAGGTGAGGGTGTACATTCAGAAGTTGCGCTGTTTCTGATAATGGTCGCGATTTGACTTCGGAGAGCGCACGCAAAAATGTGCCATGTTTGAAAAAAAAAATTCCGCCAGGACACAGTGAAATACTCTCGCAGTTTCATCAGACACCAAGGTCCAGAGTGTACTGGCTTTGCATGAACGAAACTGTATTCGCTCCGAGAACAACCAGCCAAAGGTTCGTTGTCACACACTGCCAAACACTCACTGCCAGGCACTCAGGTTGAATGATCAGTCAACCGGCCTTGTTGAAGAACCAGTCAAAATCATTGCAAAATGCAATTATGACATGCTTGAGGACATGCGTGCAGTGATCAACCAAAGCGAACAGATTACACAAGCGACAATGTTCCTTTTGGAAGGGCAAAACAAAAGGCGCATCAATTTCGGGTGACATCAGCCCCAGTAGTCATCAGTGGCACCAGCTGCCAGATAGCTGCTAGAGACGTGATTTCGTCAAAAACAGGTTGCATCAGAAGACCATGTCCAAGCAAAGTAGAAAAAAACTCTGGTGTGCTTGATAAGAGCGAGAAAAAAGGTGTGGGGATGAGGAACTTAGTGTACACACCCGTAGATACTGTTGAGCAGGTTGACGATCTGGATGGGCGAGACAGAGAGCGCAGCATCGTTGAATCCGACGATGTCAGAGAAGTAAACGGAGACCTGTTCGAACGTTTCCGCCTCCACCGTCACTCCCGCAATCAGTTTCCTGGCCACCGATACGGGCAGCATTTGGAACAGCAGTTGCTCTGATTGGTATCTCTCCTCTAATACCTGCTCATACCTGATGTCCAAATTTTTGCATAGCTTCTGAAATCTACCTGGCAAGCGGCCGATGCGTCTGACACATTTCCAGGTGATGCACAGAGACAAGGTGGAAATCACAAGAACAAGCACAACCAGGAAGGCAAGAGTGAGGCAGCGCGATACGATTTTCATGTGCAAGTCGTGGCTGACTTCCGATCTTCCATCTTCCATTCTTGATCGCCACAAGTTTGTTACTTCAGTACTGATGCATGGTGTGCCCATGCTGACGGTGAGATTGGTCCTCAAAGTGAAATTGTCGGAGATGTTGCCACAGCGTAGCTCACCTGCAGAACACTGATATGACTCTTGCGTGAAATTTTGTGCTGTTGTATGTGCGAATGACAGCAGGTGTGGAACTTGGTTGAGCATCGGTTCCAGATCGGAGATTGCTTCTCTGATGGCGAACAGCCGCACATGAATGAAGCAAGTTTGGTACGCATCGATACAAAAGTCTTCCAAACCCTTTGGTTGTGCCACTAGGTTATTGACCAAGGAAAAGACTCGGCACAAACCTGAAAAGTATTGAGCTGATGTGTTCCTTTCCCATAGTGCAAGGGAAGCGTTGCTGAGAGTCAGCATGTCCAACACAGAGTTTGTGCTCACAATGCGGCTTTGCCTTGTATCCACAAATCTGGTCAACATGTCCTGTTCCAGGAGAATAGTTCTCAGAATACTTGCCAGGAAAACAAAAAACGGAATGCAGAGAATGAAGACCAAATCCAGCGCAGCGCTCTTTGTGGTTGGCACATCTGGTACTTTGATGCCTGGAGCTCTCTGGAGAACGCCATGGTCCGCAGACTCTTCACTCGAGAAACACACCGACTCCCTTTGGCCTGAGAGTTTTCGGTTTCCATAGGGTATGGTGCTCAGGTAGTATGGTTCCACATTCGTCATTCTGCATTCATTTCATGACTGTCCTTCGCGTCTTGACTGTGAACCTGAAGCTCAAAGCTTCACTCTACGTTTGTCTGAAAAAAATCCCGAAGTCACATCCACAACACGTCGGCACATCTGCACCTGTGCTCACATTCACAGTTGAAAGTCTCGTTTTTGAAAGAGCAACAATCCTTGCGTCATTATCTGGCTTTCTTGTGAAATGGAATATTTTCAAGGCATCTCACCACTTTCGGAAAAATCCACACTTGTAACAAAACGAGGAAAGTACGCGCACGGCTTCGCAGTTGAAGCTGCATCATCTTTTCTGTGAATTTTTGCCGTTGTGTAAATTATTTTGGCTTTCCGTGCATTCATTATCATCAAACCAATCTCATTTCCTCGGGCATGAAACGTTAGCTTTTAAGCAATCCCTGGAGTATTGCCTGTGCAATTAGTGAAAATGGACTGACAGATTGCTTCGATCAAACGGCGCGAAGCACCTGTGAAATGCCGAAACGAGACGGAGGACCCGCATGGTGACCCATTCTCAGGGGAAGTCATGATATATATGCTCACATCATTATTGCTTGTTCTCAGGTCAAACAAGTGTGGCCATGGCAGCAGGCTCAAGGAAGAATGTGCTTGTACACTTGTTGGCGGACACACTCAGTTCTGAACATTTTGGCGTCATCACGTCAATCGAGCGGTGGTGATCCATGCGCCCCTGTCCCGCTCAATCCATCTTTTCCTTTCACCGAGGGTGGCAAATTTCCTTCCTTTACCTCATGTTTGTCACGCGAGAGAACTCTCTGCTCGGACAACACGGCTCCTACCTACGGGCTCGACCAATCGCTTTTGTCGCAACTCCGATGCTCCTTCCGACAGAACCACTCCAATGACACCAAGCGTTCCTTCTGTGGTACAACAGGATCATTTTACTGGAGGGAACAAGTGATCACTGACAAATACACGAATCGGCCAAACCTTTTTTTCTCCTTCTCGAAGGGCGTTCGCTGTTTGGGGTTCAAATGCACTTCCACTGGATTTGACCATTGCAACAGTCTTTTTTTCTGTTACACATGTGCTTCTTCCACAGCAGAGTTTCTGGATGCACTGGGCCGATCAAGAGATGATGTCATCATAATGTCATCTCCAATTGAGAAGTTTCTGTCTGATTCATCAGAGCTGTGCCCTTCTGACAGCTTTTTTTTGGAGAGCTCGCCTAATCCCTCTTGTGAGGTCTCTGGGGTGAGGCAGCCGAACCAATCTGGACCAATCCATGAGCATGGCTCTTTTCTAATCTCCTTTGCCAGCTGCATTGAATGGCCCAGGTGTACCTCCCTCCAGAACAACTGTGACTACAGGACCTTCGGTCCCTTCTCTCAGTCCATGCATCTCTGATCTCGGCTGGGTCGGACCCGTCCCACGGATATCCGATGTCCGTGAGGACGAATCTTTCAATGATCCCTTCTGGGTAACCGTGACATATTTGAATGTCAAATGTTTGAAGTTGAAGTTGGCCCTATTGACCCCACTGAACAAAATAAACTCCACACTTTGAGCCTGGATTGGGTTGAATGCCAGTCAAGACCAAGGCAGAGCCTTGTAACCTGACGCTAGATCCCCTGAAGGAGCTCATGCTTCACCTATTCAGCAGAACCATAATACCAACGCAGGCAAAAAGACAGTGTTTGGAGCCCATTCTGGTTATCTCTGACTCAGGATGTGACACAGAAGATCTTCAAAACTGTTTAGTTTTGGATTATGTTGAGCATCCTGACAGGATGGTTGCTAAGGCTTGCATCTCAGCCCCAAAAACGTCAAATTGCTGTCACTGACCGGTGCACAAGTTGAATGGTCACAGTTGGTAGTTAGTGGTGCATGGGCAAAACAGGGGCAACACAAGGTACAGGGTTTTCAAGTCAAGTCTGAGGAATATTATTTCAGTACAGCTTCTCTGTGTGTTGCCTCCAAAAGTCACCCTGCAAAACAATTGACCCTTTGCTAGGATTCAGACAAACAATTTTAAGGAACCAAGTTGGAGTTTAGGCGCAGGTTCAGGCCTTCTAAATTTTGCCCTTGGATCTGCCAGAGATTACATTTGGACAAATTCAAAACCAAGGCTTTGCTTTGTTCAATACTTCATCTCCAATCTCCCGAAAGACGAAAATCCCGCAACAAAATACATTGTGGAAAGCCAGACTCTGTGTTGAGGAGGAATAAACAGAAAGGTTGTTCCCTTTCAGGCAATTGAGACGAGACGAGATGACCATCCACGCCCACGTTTCTGTCCTTGCATGTTGATATTTGAATGACCATTCGAAAGCATGCTCAGTTGACGAAGACACAACCCTTCAACCTGGCCTGGATGGGTTTGGGAACATGTACACATGAAAATATTTTCATTGAGACAGTAGCATTTGTGGCCCAATTACAGTGCACAGGAGGCCTTCCTCTCACCTCACAATTCAGGTACGTTTCTGAGTTGTTTTGCGCTGCAAGTACCAATCGTGGTCTTTGGTCGAGGCCCAGGGCCCGGCCCCAGTTTAGAGATGTGTTTTCGTTGATATCATGTGCACATCAATTACTTGCGGGCTCGATTTCCTACTGTCAAGAAGATTTTGTTGTTTCTTGGACACTTCCCTGCAGGATTTCTTTTTGGGCAACTCTTTGGCAAGTAGCGTTTGAATGGGATCTTGTTTTTCCACAGTTGCATGCTGTGCGATGTTTCTGAGTCTCCAAGTGTTCGAGCCTTACTGTCGCTGTTTGTGCGTGCACTTGACAAACCTTGGGAGAAAGTGGAAAACAGAAACTAAAACCAAAAGAAAGGCTGGAAATAACTGGGATCTTGTTGCTTTCGTCATCTAAATGTTTATAACACAGGAGACCAGTCAAAATGGAAGAAAATTATTGGCTGTATTCTTGTTGAACACGGGGATCTTGTTGAAATCTCACTTTTCAGCACACAGGAACTCAAAATTAATCTCTGATAGTCAAGGAAAACTGGGTTTCGGCGATGAAAAAGAAGCACATCTGAAGCAGTGACAGAGGTTGCTTCAAAAGAGTGGGCCTGCATGATGCAGCCCATTTTGTGGTTGCGGTTGAGAATCTCAACCCAAAGAGAATTGTGTGTTGACTGCGTGTTGTGTTTCCGTGGTGCTGCATGCCTGAATGCCTGAAGCCCCCACCCCACCCCTTTGTCACTCAGGTCTCTGCTTTCTTTTCGAGCAGAACAGAGACGGAGAGGACGAAGCTGGGGCTGCACCAACAGCTTTCCGCAAAAGCCAATGGGATCAGTGGGAGAAAGGTTTGATTTTGGGGTTTAGTAGTCAAGGTGCCGTGGTCTTGCTGCTTTAATTGAAAGTCTGATTTTCTACAATGAACAAATGCAGCAGAATGAATTGGATCTGCCCGAGAGACGCCACTGGATATCGACGAGCTGAATGAGGTGAAAGCACCTAGTCTCAGTAATTTCTAATTATCTATTTTGGCAAATTCACCTGCGCTCTTTCTATCCCGATCGATGTCAAATATCGAGTTCACCTTCGAAAAATCCTGCTTCTGCAGGCATTGCTTGGACACTTGTTGTCCGAGCAACACATCAAAGAATGTTCTGTTTGCAAACAATTTCGCACAAAAGACCTGTTGGCAATGTCCTTCCATTCGGCGGTCGTTTCGTCTGTGGAAGAAATGAAAATGCAGCTGCATGGATGGACTGTTATCAGCACGGGAAATGGACCACAAATATATTTTGCAGACGAGACAGTTGAGTTCACCACACGTAGGTTGGGTCCATCACACAAATTGGCACAAACAAGGAGGTGCAGGGGCCACAGAAGGCCCCAGTCTGCAGCATCATTGAACAGAGACAAACGTGTCAACATCAACTGACTGAGGCAAATGAGGGCGAATGAGGACATTTTCCAAGGAACCTGTCAGGAATTCCTCACGTGACAGGAGGTTCTTTCTCGCAACCAACAATAGATTTGCCTCTGTTCCATGATCGTACGTATACTGAAGGTGAACGTCACAAGGAATGTTCCAAATTCTGACCAATGCTCAGAATATTTTTTGTTGTCTGAGTTTGCAACTGTTTTGTGCAATACAGTTGACACCCTCATAAAGCCTCTGTCCCCCTTGTGCTTTGGTGTCATGATAAAGAAGAGAACACGAACAAATACACAGACGTTCAAGTTTGGTAAACTCTGCAATATTTTTACCAAAAGCGAGGCACACAATTTTCACTTTGTTGAAAAAAAGCGACCTTGTGGTGGAAGTTGAATTGTTTCTGGAACCTGACCGGCCAGGATATGCAGTTGACAGAACACTCTGTGCAAACTTCAAAAAGAGCGATGTATGTTTTGTGATACGTTTGCCCACACAAGGAAAGGGCTTCCATTTCATCCTCATTAGCCGAGCCGATCTAGCTGAGTCTTTGTTGAGGCTCCACTGCGGAGAAAAATGCAAAGAGCAGAAAATGATAGCTTTGTTATTCCTGGCAGAGGAAAGTTTCCTTTCTCTCTCAAGATCAATATCCTGTTTCTTGTTTCCTTTGAAACATTCAGGCACATAAAAACTGCCAGGGACAGATCCAGGGCGGCGGGACCCCTGACTTATAGGAATACCCCGGCCTGCATGCGGTGCCAATATTTGATGGTCACGGTTAGCGGGACCATCGAGGTGAAGTAAATTGTTCCAAACCAGCAACATTAACACAAGGCTCCACCCACATTCCCCCCCCCCTTTCAGTCAACCTGTCACCCTCTTCAGCCAATACCCCTCTCCCTCATCAGCAAACACTCCTCTTTTCAGTCAAGCCCCCCTCTTCAGTCACACACCCCCAACCTTCAATCAACCCGTCTGCACAGGCTTGTCCGAAACCATGACCACGAGTTCTCGTGCTTTGCCTCAAACTTGTTTTCTTGATTTTCACAAGCAAAATTCTCATAGTTTGAGTCAGTCCCCAGTGCAGGGTATCGTCGCTGTGACCAAACACTTGGATCTGCACTGGTCCAGTGTCTGGTTGTACCAGCACAACCTGTTTGGCAGGTCCAGACCAGTGCAAGTAGATTTGTGCCAGTCTGCTTGCACCAATCTGTTTGCACTTCTCAAGGTCGGCCACGTAGGTCTGGGTCCAGTTCCACAGGTCTGGGTCTGGGTCTGGGTCTGCAGGCCCAGTTCCAGCAAGACTTGGTCTACAGAACCTCTTGACCTCTGAGTTTCTGGACTGGGGGTTCTTCATTCCAGTGCCCAAGTTCTTTCAATGGTAAATGTTTGTGCATCATAGGATGTGAATCTCAGACTCATACAATGTGTGGCATTCTGACAGAATTGCATACCCCAAGCCAGCAACTGCTGCCTCAAGATGGATACTTGTAGATGTTCCAGAGACAATATTCACAGAGGTTGTGAGCCCACCTTTTTTGGCTCTCAACCTGTGAATGTTGGACAAGTAACACCTCTGGACTTGTGTTGTCAGAATCTTTTCCACTTCATGCTCCATGAAACAACTCTCGGTTGATTCTATTTTTACACTTTTACCAGAAGCACCAGAGCAAGAACAAAAGCACCACTTCACAATCATCACACTCTTTTTTGTGTTGTCTCCACATTTTGTTGCCAAACCTTGATGAAGTTAGCTTGTTCTATCAACTTACCCATCACACAAGCCCATGCAGATGTTGCCCATCTTGAAGTTGGTATTCTCAGATCTGATGATGAAGCCCCAGGAAGCAGGTTTGCCTTGCTTTTACTGTTGTTATCGTGCAATGTTCAACCATGGGGAACACCACCTCTTCCGCCCAAGGTAACTGTCTCTGGCTCGGGAAGTTGGAAGAAAGTTGTTCTTCTTGCCAGAAGAAGGATTACTTGCCATGTCGTTTCATTGGACACTTCCTATCAGGTTTGCAATCTGTCACCCAATGATGTTTTTGTGAGCAACTGGACCGTGTGGAGTCGCAACGTCTTGCAGTGGAAAAAAAATATCATTCTGTTGAACGTGTAACCCAACGTACCAATCAAGAGAACAGCCCAGCTGCAGTCTGGTTCCTGCAACACAAAGTTCCCACTTGGCTTCTTTGGTATTTGCTTGCAACACAATTAATTGGAACCCCAATTCAAACGGTCTGGGGTCTTGGCTCTGGGTCTGAATCCAGGTCCATCTCTGGGTTTGGGTCCGGCTCCGAATGTAGAAACATCAACAATGTTCCTACTTGGTACCGCTGGCAAAGCCAGGGAGCACAAAAACCAACAAGCTGAATGTGAACACAAGCGACCAACAGAACATCACCGAGACAAAAGTATTTCAGCCAAACAGGTATTACAAAAAGAAGTCTGAAATGTTGGAGTAAGGGCTGACACAATCCAATCCTCATGCTTCTCACATCACCACCACAGCTCACCCTTTCGCACACACACACAGACACACACACACACACAGACACACACACCAACGAAGCGAGGTGGGTTCGGAAAGGAACGCAGTCCGCCATTACTATCGTTCGATCAACACAAACCGGTTGTTGTGGTTTTGGAAACAATTATGTCCCAAGCAGACAAAAAATTCCGAAGGTGAGAATGTCGCTCACTCAGTGCCATATTCTGAATTTTGGAGGTGGTAGCTGTGGCTCCCATTCACAAAGCTACTGCACAAAACTGGCGACATCGTGGGAACTGCAGGACCGGTCTGGAAGAAGCCGCCAACCTTTCCGAACACGGTTTCATCCACATCGACCAGTAATTCGCAAAATGTTGCCAGGTTTGTGCCAGCATCCCAGCTCCACCTTGAGGAATGCTCACGTTTGATTCAAATCCTGAAAAACTGATGGGCTCTCCACACCGAAGAAACCACAACACGAAACCAGTGGCTTCCTGACATCGGTTTGATCATGGGAAAAATAATTCTCCTTTTATCCCACCTCGTACATGTGTACGTACGGCGTCTTCAGTCAATGTGGAGACATTCGAAAACAGAATTGACATTTGTATGCAAAGTTATTATTCCAATTTTCAAATATACAATTTGTACATGATGTATAACGCGATTCAACACTGTGTTTCAACCATTCGTACGTCAGTCAGTGTGCACAACGTACTTTGTTCAACGGTTCATACTCAGCCCACACGGATCACTGTCATCATCGCACAACACAAAATGCTCCGAATATATTTCTCAGCACAAAGTCTGCGAATCAAACCCAGCGCTGATGTACCAGAACAAATCAAATACGAGCTCACTACATTGCCTGGCATATTGGCCGGGCCATTGCCACAAGTAACAGACAACCACCAGACAAGCACTCGTCCGATTCACCGGCGAGGACCCGTTTCACACGAACAAGGTGGCGTGTGAATTCTGGTGTCCACAAACAAAACAATCGAGAGTGGGTTCTCTCATGATATGCAAATCACAAAGCAACGTCCCGTGAATCTTGACGCCCCGGCTTCATGACCAAGAACGTGCCATTATCTGCGGCAACAAATGTTTGCGGAATTTCAACACTGCAAGAAACGTCTGGAATAGCGACAGAGAATCGTAATCAGATGACCGCAACATCCCTGTGCTGTCTCAAAGCAAGGGCAGAGCGCGAATGATCTTGGTGCAATGGCAGAAGTGACCTCGCGCGTGCTAATGTTGGTTCAAGTCCGAGTGAAAGTGTAGATTTGGTGGTGCAAGTGCTGAAGTTCCACACAAAGTGATCTGCAGTGGGTGGGAAGTCATTATTCGCCACAAACTTCCTCAAAAACAAAAGCTTTAAAACATGCGATCCAATGTCTGTCAAAATCGCAAACGGTTCAAAATTCTGAGAAGAAATACCGGCTTCTCGTGAATCGAAACGGAAGGTTGTTGCTTCGTATTCTTCTGTGCTGCTGTCTGCACTTCCTAAAAATTTTGATGCGACTTTGACCTGCACTGTATTGATACCTCTTGCGATTGAAAACACACCAACATTCATGCAAACAGCCGTCAGGTGCTGTTGGTGCTCATTCCATTCAAGCATTGTTCGTTCCAACGTACGAAACAATAATTGGTATCTGTACACTTGAAATGCAGCTGGTACGTCACTTGTCTTGGCATCATCTTCATGCCAGACTTTCATGACAAAGAATATGGAGATTAAGCTAGTTGTTCTTCAGTACCAATGAATATTCAAAATAAGAAACAACGTCATGTGACAGCACGGAGATCATTATCTCACTCTTTCCATTCATGAATAAATGTACAAGTGACCACGTCCTTTCAACGTTCATCATTTGAGTTGTTCAGCAGATAGCAACAACGAAACCCCCTTCTACATGAGGCCAACAATCTTGACGCTATGATGCCCTGCAACACGAACTAACAATCGTTTCAGCATGCTCGGCTGCGTGCACACCAAAAAGAAACAACAACGCACTTGCACGCCTTCATGTCCTCAAAAGAAAACAAAACATTGGGTGATAATGATAAAACTAGACCTCAATTTTAAGTACCGCTTCTTCAAGTTTCCACTCTCGGCCCGCAACCTGCCCCAAACTACGAAACACAACGTCTTAACCTCAGCGGACTTGGCCACTCAATCAATAAATACATAAAATATACCTCAAACAGAATGCAAAATTCAATCGAAATTTGTTTTGCTGAAGAAATAAAGTGTGCTAAATTGTAACAAGGTATCCAGAGGGCTAACGGAAGGCTAACCCTAGGAAGCGGAGGGAGTTTCTTGAAAGGCGAGAATTTCCTTGACGTACGTTGCCATATCAACCGATTCCGTTTCGTATTTCTTGATGAAGGGATGTTCCAGCAATGCCACGTAGTTCGGACGCTTTTCGTGGTTTTTCACCAGGCTGAAAATAGACAGACCAAACATTAAGTTTGTAGGTGAATGCCCCAGTACCGACAACAGACAAGAAGATTCTCAGGATGGAACGAACAAAGAACAACGACACATCCATAAGCAGCCAGTCTATGACAAAAATATTGCGCACGCAATGGAAAAAGGCCGAAAGTCCAGACCAGAAGCGAGAATGCTTTGATAATTCTCCAATATTTCTCTCTCGTTCCTTTTCTTTTGTTTATAATTTTTTGAAAATCTCCCTTTCCCTCTATCAAATGGTGCACAAGAGAGTCCGCAAATCCAAGCCAAAAATGTTGCGTTTCAAGCCAGAAACCGTCGTACCATTGACTACAGAAATCAGTGAACTCCTCGGAGAACTGTTTGTCCGGGAGGCGGGGCGCGTCGCTCATCACCACCTGCTTCAGCTGCTCGAACGGCGTGTCCCACTTGTTGTAGGGAAACTTTCCGGTCGCCAACTCGATCTGAAACGCAAATATGCGTCACTTTTCACCAGAAGCGAGGACAAAATGTTTTATACACTACCATTGCTTCACAAAGTCGACGCATTCAGACGAGAACTGGTCGTCGGAGAGGGTTGGGGAGGGGTCGTGGACGATTTGTTTCAATAATTCGAAGATGGTGTTCCATTTTGAGTACGGGAAAATTCCCGTGGCCATTTCAATCTACATTGACAAAACATGAAAGAAACATGCTCGTGTTTTCGTTTGTGATGGTTTTCTCTCGAAATAAACAATTCCCAGAAATCAGTTGTTCTCGTCACGAGTCCATACACCTCGTGGTTTATCTTATCACACAATTCCTGCATCATGTTATTTTTACTTCACGTTTTCCGAAAGTAAGAAGCCGACATCGGCACCCACCATGGAAATGCCTAAGGACCAGACGTCCGAGCGCACGTCGTAACCCTGGTTACCGGTTGTTGGGTTGATTCTCTCCGGCTGAAACGACAGAATACAAGTTGACACAGAGCGCAAATACATTTGAGGTGCTTCTTTGATCAAAAGACATAGGTTTCACCTGGCACAGAACAACGAACGAGATGGAATTCGTGGAAAAGGCACTGATGTCACGCAATTACTGCTCGTCAGCAGAGCACTGCCATGACAGCTTTGACATCACGCAACAAAACTGACTTGCTGACGGCACCATTTTGCAAGAACATGCGATGTCACTGCCTTTTCCTTCAACGTACATCGTCTTGCACGCTTATTACTCCAATTCACAGAGCTTCTCGGGTCGATAATTTAACGCTGCCAGCAAAACTTTTTCACCTGATCAGACAGATACCTTCCACCACACGGGTGTCCAGCAACACTCGCAGCCAGGTTATTTCTTTTCACCATGGAAGAAACGCGGATACTCACCGCCATGTAGGGTTTGCAGCCGGCCTCCATGGTTTTGGCGACGGAGTCGACGAGGTGTCCGGAGATGCCGAAGTCGCACATCTTGACGTCTCCGTTGCTGTTGATGAGGATGTTCGACGGCTTCACATCGCGGTGCATCACCTTCAGCTGCGACTGCAGATAGTGCAGCGCCTTCACCACCTGTGGATGAGACAGCGACATGTATCGGTGCACACGCTTCCACAACAACAGCGTCCGACGTGCTGCAAGGCGAACGCGCAAGAACAGCTCAACTGCCGAAACCGGAAAAAAAAAGGAAAGGAAGATTTTCATACCAGTCTCATTGGTTTTGCCAACACGTACAGGAGATTATTTTTCTTCCCATTTTGGGTTGTGTGTCAAAAGAAACAAAACGTCGGCAACGTTTTACGTTCGACATTGAGAATTTTGACGCAAACAATAACAACAAAAAAACACACAACCAAAAAAATACGCACTGCGACTGCGATTTTCCCCAGCACCGCCTCGGGGATGGGCTTGCTGTTGTCGAAGGCAAGTTTGTAAAACTTGTCAAGTGACAAGTCCATCACCTCCATACAGATCCACACGTCGCCCTGAAACACAGAAATCTCGGGTTTGAGGACCAAGGTACACAAGACAGCCCCGATTTATCCCTGATTTCGCAAAAAAGAACAAAGAGAAAAAGCTACGTGTTTGCTTCCAAAAACTACAACGTCAGTTGCAGCCACGTCTTTTGATGAGTGCCGGCTCTTGAAGCCGAGTGCAAACGAAGCGCATTCGTGACATAAAACCAGTTTTGCAAGATTCAGCAACCATAAACCAGGAACACACGCGAACAGTGGCACGACTTGTGGAAGTGGGTGGCTGTGTAACCATTTTCATTTTATCCACTTTTCACAATCGCCAGACAACACAGCTGAAATTCAGTTTTGATGCGTGTCTTTCGTTTTTTGTCCCAGAGTCACGATCTCCTCAATCGGCATTTAGATCTACCGAGGGTCCCGCCAACATCATCCGTTCTCGGAGAAGGTGAGGAAGTGGTCCGAGCAGAACAGGGCAAACGAGAAACAACACCCACCTCTCTGAATAATGCACCATAGAAGTGGACCGTGTAGGGACAGGCAGCGGATCGCATCGCCACGTCCAGGTCCATCAGCAGCCGCTTCTGCTCCTGCGAGTTCACTGTGCATGTGATTCTCTGCAACAGACACATGAACCGTAAAAATGGCGCCGCAATCAACTCCTGCCCTCATGAGAAAACCTTGCCTCCAACTTGTAGCATTTTGTGCGTCTTTGTTTTGCTGTGTTCTTTCTCAAAATCCTAAAATTTGTGCTCACACAACTGTGAAAGTTATCAGACTTCATTAAATTATTGTGTCTCAAACACGGAAACAATTCCCATTCGAAAAACACCCCCCTTTTGCGTTCGTGCAGAAGTGCGAAAGGTAGAGACACAGTCACCGACCTTGACAGCGAGGATGGTGTCGGACGGGCGGTGGCGCATCTTCTCGACGACGCCGTACGCACCGCGTCCCAGCGGCGCGATCACCTCCAGGTCATCCGCCGCCACTTCGAACGTGCTGCCGTCAATACTGATCGTCGTCTTCGAGTCCAGATCGCTCCGCGGTCTGTCAAAGTTGCACATGATCCTCAATTTGGCGCGCTGTGATAAATCTTTCCACTTTTGGTTTCTGTCAGTCTTGAGACTCAGAATTCCACAAAAACAAATCTCTTGTGCCACTGTGGTTGGCCGAACAAAACAAGAAAAAGCAACTTACACTGGCGCGACTGCTGGAGCGGTGACGCTGGGGTCAAACTTCTCAAACTTCGGTGGCCTGCGTCGCCCTACAAGTACACAAGAGAAAGACAAGGTCAGTTTGGTTTCATTCGAAATCGCTGCAGACGATTCCCAAACGGTTCTCTTTCTCGTTTGTGTTCGCTGTAAAACAAATGCACCGGCAGTCAAAAAGCAAAGTCGGCAAAACAGATCCATTCACTGAAAGTTCGTTGCGAGAATAGAATCCAAAAGGGATTTTTGGTCGTTTTTTACCAGAATGTCCACTTTCGTCGTCCTGACTTCCAGTGTTCATGTCTTCAAAAGCAATCCACATACACATGCACGGCAGATTCACTCCATCGGTTCACCACAACTTGGTGAAAAACAAATCCTCAAGTGGCAAACCACTTTTTTTGCTGCGAACCACAAAGCGATTTTATGGCGACGGGTAAACAGCTTCACTGGGCTGATTCTGTGCAATCATCGGCTTCGGAAGCAGTCTGAAGGAATTGTGTGGAACCAAAATAGTGTGTTACTGTGTTGTTGATTTCACACGTGCGAGTACAACCTGTGAGTACACCAAGACGAACACACACTTGTCAACATTTCACGATGGGAAGCCATTTGGACAATGACGAGTTTTAGCAACTACTGATTTCATTCTGTTCGGGGTAGCACAAAACCAAATTTGTACTGAAAGCCAACCACAAGTGACCAAAATGATTTCTTTGTCACGGATATTGCAACTGAGGAACGTGGGGTTAGACCGTTCGAATCTGCTGAAACTTACCGACAGGGTGCCCAAAGGAGACCGTGCAGTGTTTCTGCCAGAAAACTCAATGAGGCATGAACAACATTGGTGAAGTTTTATCCGTTGCCACCTCTCTTTGCGTTTCAATCGAGTAATTTTAATTCACTAGTGTGTAACCCCAACCTGGACGTGACAGCTGACGTAGAGTTGCGCAACTACGTCATTGTCGTTTTCTCACCGTACTTCGCTCGAGAACGAATGGCCTTGGACGAAATCAATTCTGAGGGTCCCCGTTCATCAAATGGAACAGAGACCCGAACTAGGTGTATTCCAAATATGGATCGAAACAGAAAATTACCCAGAGTGAGTCATCACTGAACTTCATTCATGAGATGATCACGCGTCAGAATCCAACACGCGCGCAGGAGCCGCATGATTTCGCTCGTGTTGACTCAGAATTTGTTATTTGCACAGATTCTAAATACGGTGGTTCGCACCAAATGGAGCAAAACAACAACACGCATTCACAATGCCAGCGTGACTGATACATACTCGCACTCAAACGTTGTTGGTGGAAATCTTATACATCTGACATGTCTGTTGTTACCACATTCCTTACAAGGAAATGTTTTCATGACCCGGGAAGGAATGCGCGCGCGTCGCAGGAAACACCCCCACATCTCGCGTGCATTGCTTTTGACCTCAGCTGACTGACAAACACAATTGCGGTCCATAGTTTTCCAATGACACATCGCACGAACCTGGTGCAGTCTCTGACAGGAAACCCCTAACTGGGGGAAAGGCAACTCACTTTTCGCCAATCCTGACGATTGCGACGTCTGTTTCTTCTTCAAATCTGCTGCCGCCAATTTTTGTACTTGAATAGCCAATGAGTACTGCTGCATAGCTGCCGCCAGTTGACTGTAAATAATTTCGTGGTTGTGACTATCCGTCGGCAGTCCTTTGGGTATTGCTCTGTTTCCAACCATTGCCATTGTCAGGTGCCCGTCCACCGGATCAAATGTCTCCACGTCCCTGGCACACAACGCGGAAGAAAGTCGCAGCGAAACTAACAGCTGATCAGCTCCCTGTGTTGTTGCTGTGTTTGGGCTGTAGCCGTTAGCAGCAGCTTTGGCAGACTTGAATATGTCAGTCAGTGTCCCGTTGTTGGATGACTCACCAATCGATGAAACGTCCACTCAAACTCAGATCCAGTCGAGTCATACTGCACAGCGTATCAATCCAGAAAATCAATGTTCTCAATCACAAGCGAAACCTTGTTTTGGTCCAAACGTCCTATTCCTGCGAGCTCAATTCCGCACTGCGCTGCGCAAAATGCCTTCGTGTTTGTACGTAGCACAATGCAACCACATCAAGGAAGTGAAAATGGTTGTTTCCAGTAAATTTTGGATCACCACAGAGTGTTCGCCCAGTTCATAAAGTCCACAGCAAACACTGGCAATTTGATGGTGATATCATCAACCTTATCAGAAGTTCTGTTTGTGGTCGAACGCCCGGCTCACACACACGTTCGCAAGGCAATAAATATTCCAAACCCTCATGAAAAGCAGTATCAAACAAACGCCACTGAGATTGTTCACCAAAATTCAACAGCTCCTGAATAACTGCTCGTTTTCGTGCAGTCTCTGGCATCAAAATGAAACGAGACGAGTGCTGCGTGTGCTTGACTCACGGATGTTGTGAAAATGCGGGGAAAGCCCATTCAGTGTCAGCCAATCAGAGACAGAGTTCCACCGAAAACTCGCACTCAGGCAAGCCTTGGGCAACGTCCAACCTTTCACAGCACAAACAGACGAAAAAATCCTTTGTCCAACTGGAAAGAAGACACAGCGTAAAATCAAAATGTCCACACTGATACTTGCAAATTCAATTGCCCACGCTCAAGACGCTTGGTGCCCAACATCTGCACAGGGCTGGTTCGGTCGTAGCTGCACTGTGCAAATCTGCAAAGTCTTGCAAGCTCATTGACAATTGATGTCAAAGGATGTAGCGCTTCATCTTCAATCCCGAGACCCAGCACATTCAGACTCGTCAAAGCCTTGAAATCCAGATTGACCTCAGACACCAGAACAATTCAAAACAAAGCTGCAAAAGTGCAGAAGTCTGTGAACCAACCACGGAGTCCTGAGAACCAACAGACCAACCAGACTCGTGGTCGCACTCACTTGCAATTCAGTCACGGGACTTTGGCAGCCGACTCCCGACTCCGTTGTGGACACACATCTGCCCAACTTTGCACAGGCGACCTCGACATCAAGATCACCGGGATGGATCGCACACCTGACCTCTTCACGATCAGCTGAGACGATGCGCAGGCGCTGCCCTACAATTCGGACCTCACCCTCACCCTGCCCACCATTGCCACCGTTCACCCCAACTAGGAGGCTGATCCCAAAACTCCTTTTCGCTGTCCACGGCACGGCCACTTGCGAGTGCAGCGGGTTCATTCACGTAACAAATGAAGGCAAATGGTCTGTGTCGGCACACAGGAATGACAACATGACGGTCGACACAGCGAAAAGGAGTTT
>JAAUXT010085906.1_pt1 | contig 22838 bp, 20 predicted proteins | sample 7278171 | NCBI WGS metagenome assembly JAAUXT01 (sample SAMN14350112, study PRJNA611818) | marine sediment metagenome | isolation source: surface marine sediment (1.8m) | place: French Polynesia: Moorea | collected 2018-08 | reverse complement strand
GTGAGGAAATTTTAGTTGCTCTGATTTGGCTTGCACTCATTTAGAATGCTCTGATTTGGATCACTCTGATTTGAGTTGCTCTGATTTGGGTTGACTTTTTTGTCAAAATTCCTACTTTTTGCACTCTATATTTACAACTTGGGAACTCATTTTGGTACACACCCAAATGGAACAAATGTGACCAAATGGAACTTTTACACATTGTTTGACAACAATATCCACATATCAACCAAAAGAAATGCCCAGTATCCATTTTTGAATTTTCTATGAAAAATGACTTTCAAACCCAAACTTTAGCCCCACCTAAAAACCATATAAAATTTTTCAAAAATCAAATGCTACCTCTCAAACCCCCATATAATATACTACATTTCATCAATATACTTCTTTCACCAAATATTTGTACCTTCTGAGATACAGACTTTTTTACATTCACACCCCATTTTTTCCACACTTCCAAATTTGACCTTTTTGACCTCAGAAACCTAAAAATTGACAAATTCCTTCCTCATGCATTATCCCCAACCCAAAATGAACCAAAAGAGCCCAAAAGGTCCCAAATCAATCCTCATCTTGACCACGAAACTGCTACAGACATACTTTTGGAAGATGCTGCCTATAGGTGCTTTGATTTGGCTGGCACCGATTTGGCTCCTTTGAGCCCAAATCGAGCAACCCACCTCAAATCACCTAAAAAGGGCTGCAGAAACATAGCAGAACAAAACACTGGCAGTCAGGGGTTCACAACGTCAAACTGGTGCTTGGTGGTGAATTTGTAAGGCCATTTCACGCAATTAGGGTTTTCACACAGATGACGCGAACGTCAACATTTTGACGCGAGACCAGGAACGGACTGGACCATTTTCTTGGCGCTCTCCTTTGGGTATCAGATAAAATTGACGCCCGCGCGTCAAAAATTCTGACCCCACCCTGCCTGTGTAAAAACCCTGATTCTCATCACTTCATACGTTTTCCATCAGTATCGTCTTCAGTGCCTTCCTTTCGCACAGGGTTTCTGCGGAATCAGTGGAGCAGTGTGTCAAAGTGCAGCACTTCGCAGTTTCTGTGACCTATGCAGCCAACAAGCCGTCCGGCATCTGGCGTTTTCACACAGGCAGGGCGGCGTCAAAATGTCGAGGCACGAGCGTCAAATTTAGCATGACGCCCAATGGAGAGGGTCAAAAAGTGTGATCCGTTCCTGGCGTCGCGTCAAATTTTGACGCTGCGTCATCTGTGTGAAGGTGACTTCATATAGAGCTGCGGCATGCAGCTGCATTCTGCGTTTTGCAGCAAAACTCATGGGCGGCATCAAACTTTAACATGACGCCCAATGTGACGCAAGTAGCTTGCCACAGATAATCGATGGGAGCTGATTCTTGATGCGGAAAATGGCAGTCAATGGTGACTTTCTTCCGCAGCCGCTACCGCTGCTGCAGCCGCAGTTCTAAATGAATTCAGCTTCAAAACCCCATTTTTTGTGTTCCCCAAAACAGACAAAACCCACATTCTCGCAGGATCCTCCGATAGATCCTCCCAGGAGCAAAGCGAACATCATCCAAACATCTCTCCGTTCAATATGCTGCAATCAATTGTGTATTGAACTCATAAAACATTTCGTGTCCCCTTTCAATAAAGCATGGCCCCGAGGCAGATAATTTGTGTAGCAAACAAACGTGACAATCTTCGATCTCTGCGTCAAAAGTCAATGTGCGTCAACAACACAAGAAGCAAAAAAGTTTTGCTGAAATTGACAACAGTCTATATTTTACGCTGGGACTGACGCGCAAGAGAACAGCTCTGTTAATTCTGGATCGTTGTTGAGGTTTCATTGGCGGAGTGTTTCTTTTCCAAAGTTTGAACGTTTGGGACTCAAGACGTACGTCTCACACAATCATGATGATCATCGTCCTTTTGCTGTTCACGACAGGCAAGAATTGTTTTGTATCTCCTTTTGCTTATCTCTTCAACATGTAAACGAGGCAATTTTCTGCAGTGGAAGTTGCTGTTGCGGCAAAGCTGTCCGCCGAAAGAAAAAATATCTGGCTTTTTGTGTGTACAATGCTTGTTGAAATCTTGTTTTCTTTGAAGGTTTTGTGGTTGCTGGACAGAACTTGGCACTGAACAAAGTTGCCTACCAGAGCACAACCCACCTGCAGTACGGTCCTGAGAAGGCTGTGGGTGAGTTGCCCTGATTTCAGCTGCTCCCCCCCCCCCCCATGTTTGGACGTTGTTTTGTGTATTTCGGGAACACACCCCAATACACCTGCTCCCAACAGATATGGTAAAGCAGACTTTGTCTTCAAGTCTTTCCAACGGGTGGAGCCCGTTCAAGCACAAACGATGACAAAGAGAAAACTGGTCCGGGGATCTGCGGTACGATTCTGCCTCACCCTGCCTCAAACATCTCTCATTTTCACTTGCATACAGAGGGATCTGCATTGTTATGTGACGTAGAAACGCAGAGTACTCACCTGATCCATGTTCAAATGTGAATTTTTGTTCTGCTTTGAACACTGTGCACAGAGGAATGCAGCACTCCGTGCTGATTTACAGACAACGAACCGGAGACAGGTGCGGACGTACGAGGTGGAATTCAACCACGATGAGACTGGTCATGATCTGCGATTCCTCGGCCGACCTTTGCGAGCTTATGCAATGCGCGTGCGATCGCCGGATCATGACCAGTCTCATCGTGGTTGAATTCCACCTCGTAATTCCTGATGTTGATTCTTTCATTCCAGACGGGAACTTTTCGACCAACCTTCATGACGGATCCTGCTCTATGACGTACGGTGGCTCCCCTGCCGGCTGGTGGCTCGTGGATCTGGGGCAGACACACCCTATACGTAGAGTTGTGATCACCAACAGGGGAGACTGCTGCAGTCAGTACAAAAAGTTGAAGAAAACTTCATTGATTTTCTCAACAATGGTGTGTCTTGCATGGTTGTTGTGTTTGCTTTGTTTGCAGTAAACAGATTGAAGGAATTTCACATTCGAGTTGGGAGCAGTTTTGACGCGTCTAACACAACGACCTTTGATCCAACCCTCTTCTCAATCTGTCACTATCAAGAGGAAAGGGTTTGCGAGGGCGAAACAAGAACGTTTTACTGTGATGGAGACCTGGAAGGAAGATACGTTACGATTCACTACGCATCAACCAGACACGAGTTTCTGACCCTGTGCGAAGTGGAGATTTATGATCACCTGGAGCCTACTGGTGAGGTTTGGTGTTGTGTGGGAAAAGTGTATAGGCGATGGGTTGTGTGTGTGTGTGTGTGTGTGTGTGTGTAATTGTGTCAGGGTGTGTGTGTTTGTGGGCGTGTGTTTCTGTGTGTGTTTGTGTGTGTGGTTGGGCTTATGTGTGTGTGTGTGTGTTTGGGGATATTGTAGATCACTTCTCCACAGATAAAAAGACATCCTGAGAAATTTGTGTAATTATGATATTTATACACATAAATACTATTTTGTCCACAAGGAAAGACTACTGTTGTTCTTTTTCAGCTGTGAGTGGAAGCTGCAACATGTACACCTTCTACAAGAAGCTCTCAGGCAACTACAGATACCTGTCCCAGTCTCCGGGAAACCTCACCTTCTGCCATGACCTGTGCATGCAGACTCCTGACTGCACCGCCATTGCGCTGAACGAGACTGTAGGTGGCAGCACGTGCGTCATGATGGCGACGCCTTTCCCGTGCCATGCAACAGACACGTGGGTGGATGAGCATTATGAACTGACCAGGCCCTGAGTCCAGAGTTACTCAATGGGAATATTTTTCGGTGTGTTGACTTCGGCAGAAAAATCGTTTCTGTAGTGTTGTGTGGGTATTCCACCCACGGGCATACTTTTTGACACCTGGCGGTCACCACAACTTAACCCTGCGAGATACTCCCTTACTTCCCACACTAGCACATAAAGCAATCAAGTTGCATAGAATTGTGAATCTTCTTATTTGTTTGTTTACACAGCTCCATCTACAGTAGCATAAAAACACAAGATCAATCCAAAGCTACTCATGGGCCAGCTTCTTGTTCCCAAGCTACACTTTGGTAATATGCTTACAGGTACGGCAGCTTCACGCAGGGTGAGGGGGAAGGTTCAGTTACGGGTGAAAACATGCCGTTTCACACGCTACAGCAAAGGTGCATTGTGTGGTCCTATGGGAAACCAATGTGTTCTTTGTGTGCTGTGATTGTTTGATGAGACTGTGCTTGGCGTTTTGTCAATTGACGTCATTTTCGTCCAAGGGAGCACATGAACACAGCAAACCAAGAGGAATGTTCAATTTTTTCTCACCGCACAAAACGTGCAAACGGAGTGAATTCATATTCAGTGTTGCTTGATTCAATAAAAATGCAGACAATGACACTCACAGCCATTGGTAAGCTGTATCACCTTCGCAAACGAAAACCGGGAACCTAAGTTGCGCGATGTCACGACGTCACAGCTTTCCTCTTGGCGAAGGTGACCTATTCATATCGCTGGGATTGCAAGCAAGATCAACAAATCACGATAGATGCTTCTGCTGAATCTCAAACCAAGAGTGTTCAAGAATATTTTGGCAAGTACAAATGTTCCTGCAGTAGGGTCATCATCTCAACATTTCAGGCCTATTTTCTCTGTACATCTGGGCTGCTACAGGTGCTGTACCTCTGGGGTTTCAAAGAAAATCAAGGCAAGACGAACGCTCAGAATTGAATGCCTGCAGTGGCTTTTGTAAAGCATGACGACAAAAACAGACCCTGTCTTTTGAAGCTGGAAACTTTTCATGGCAGAAGTACCACAAAACAACAAACCCACTAGCAGAGCAAGCCAATTCTCTAATTCTCTATTTCTTGTCACTCTCCCTGCTTTCAACATGGGCGATACACACAGAGTGGATGGAAGGCTGACACATTGTTTTGTTGACAGCACTGAGTGGGCTCATGCAAATTTTAACTTTTGATGCGCATGGCTCTTCATTTTTATATGGATAGATCTATTTCTGGCTCAGAAACATGTGCTGGCTTGCCATTAAATTCTATCAGTTGCTGTTTGATGAGTGTTGATCTGCAGTCATCAACACAAGCAAATATTTTTGCTACAGGTTTTACTGAAGGCTGAGAAACTTGAGAAATTTTGCTACAAAATACAGAACCAATTGACCAGGTGGTGAGAGGACAACGCGTGGGATTCGTGGAACATTTGATTTTTTGGATTTTCACATTACTTGTCAGGGTTGCCATGCTCAGTCTATCTACGCTGTTGTTGCTTTGTGGAAAGTATTTTGTTGTCTTTCATACCATCATTTTTGGCATTTGTTCCTGTTTTGAGGAAAATACTGCAGCTACACAGCACGTTTGTGGTTGTTTGGCTGAGTTTGTCAGTTTGGTTGTTGCAGGCTGTGCTCTGATTGGTGGAGGACCGAATGTGGCTCTGAATAAAGAGGCCTATCAGATTTCAACAAGCCATCAAGGAGTTCCGGGCAGGGCCGTGGGTACGCTTCTGTCCTCGTGTCTTGTGTGCTGACACTGTGGTCTCTTGTCCTGTTTCCAGACATTGGGTTCATTTTTGTCAAAGTTGGCATTCTTTTTCTTTTTGAAAAAAAGAATGATTTTTGTTGTTTCATTTCAGATGGGAATCATTCTCCTCATTATCCCGATAAATCCTGTACACACACCACCAGCAAGTATGGTGCCTGGTGGCTGGTCGACTTGAGGCAGTCGTACACAATCAGCAGAGTTCAGATCACCAACAGAGGCAACAATGGTGTGCTTCACTCACCTGAATCTGTTTGGGTACAATCATCATGAGAAGAATTGTTGATTGAACAGCATTGTTTCTCATAACCATTTCTTTGATTTAAACAGTGGGCCACAGACTGGCCAGGTTTTACATCAGTGTTGGGAACAGTTTCAACCTGTGTGATCCAGCATCCTTTGATCCAAGTCTCTTCTCAGTCTGTAACTATCAGGAAACTGCTCTGGGAGATGGAGAAACAAGAACATTTCACTGCACCCAAGATGTGAAAGGGAGATTTGTTGCAGTTCATTTTCAATTGAGTAGGAAAATGGCCCTCACACTCTGTGAAGTGGAAGTCTATGGCCAGGTGGTGGAAACAGGTGAGAACATATTCTTGTTCATGTTTGCAGCAAAACATACAAAATCTGCATTGACAGAACAATGTCAGATGTAATTGTAATTTAATTGTTGTTTACTTGTTATTTAGTCACCTGAAATACTTTAGTCTGCTCATTTTATTCAGCGAGAGATGGAGACTGCAACATGCACATATTTACACCAAGGCCAGTGGGTGGCTTCAGGCTTTTGGCTGAGTACACAGAAGAACTTGCTTTCTGTCATGAAATGTGTATTGAGACTCCAACCTGTGTGGCTGTGGGAACAAAAGAAACTGTGAACACCTGCCTAGTGTTGGTTGAGGCTTACCAATGTCAAGCTGATTATGTATGGATGGAGAAACCCTATCAAGTGGTTGTGCCATGAACAGCTGTGAGAATGTTGATTTTCTTTCTGTGTCAAGATCAAGATTGTTTCTTTTTTGTGTGACGCAATGATCAGCAAAGAGACACAGCCCTGTCACAACACTGTCACAGCAGGAGTACTTGACCGCTCAGTGAAATATTTGTTGTTTTGTGAGAAGAAAGAACCTGATCAAAGAATTGAAACAAGTTGTTCAAAATGAAGTATCACGAGGTTTCTCTTGAATGACAAAAAGATCTGAGCCCTTCTTAGGTCTCGAAACTTGGAACATGTACCAGTCGGACGCAAAACCTTCTTCACAGTTGAGAGGGTTTCTAACTCTGAATCATGGGGCATGTTGACGTCAACTGGACACTAAAAGATGCATCAGATAAGCTTCAATGAGTGGTGTTTGCAAACATAGCGATGATTTAGAGCACATATTGAAGGTTTATAACAACAGTGCAGGGTTCTGCTGAAAGGTCACGTGCAAATTTTAGCCTCACCCCATGAATGATTGACAGGACATGTCATCTTGATTGAAAGCTGTGAACTTCAGGTTCAATACCATGCTTGTGCATCATTGAATAAGAGTTGAAGGTAACCCTCACCTCATCTGCTCTGGTTCAGTGTGAAGCTGGCTGTTGCTGGCAAATACTTCCCCACCGATGTTTGGTCCAAAATAGATTAAAGTTACTTCTTTGGGTCTGTACACTGTCTGGACGAATCATCACATGGACAATACAAATATATCACTACCCAGGTGACCAGGCCTTCTGTTGACTTGCTCACAAGAAGAAATGAAGCTTCAGGGGAGATGACCTGGAAATCCAGAATTTCAGAAATTTACAAATTCTAGATTTCATAATTTTCTCTTGGAGCTTTGGGAGTGGAAACCCAGATATTTCTGAATTTCCTGCTTCTCTGGTGTTCTCTTCAGGGGGGGGGCCCAAAATGGTTGTAACATCTGAGCCCTTTTGTGCCTCAAAATGCAGCAACATTTGTGGTGAATCACGGGCAGAATGTTGCAGCCTGAAAGTTCTCTCCAACCTGAAGCTTTTGGGCATGTTTACATTGACAGAACATCACTGGATGGGAAGTGTACACAGCAAATGGATGGTTTGGAACACGTGTTCTTGGCTTCCATTTGCACTGCTTCTGCTCAAAAGGCCCCTGAAATTTTTAGCTTCATCCCATGAATGCTTCACTGAGTTTTTCCTCTAAATTGGAATCGATCTCAGGTTGGGTGTTAACCCTAATACCGCCCAACCTTCTTTCTTCATCCAGTTTTGAGAAATGCCATTGCTATTGTTGATGTTGCAACACAATGTGGAGTTGGTATAGAAATCTTATGCTATTTTTCTAGTTCAGCAACAACAAAGAGGCATTTGTATGTGTTTCAGCTGATTCTTGGAGAAAAGCAGGCATTCAATTGCATAACACTGTGTGAACCACTGGTCCAAAATCATCTCCAAACAGGCTGCTCTGAAGTTTTCTTTTCTGCACTTGGTTCCAGAGATGCATAGTTCACATTGAAGCTGAAATGAAACTCAGTGCAGAACCAACACGGATAGCTGCCTTATTCCTGAATTCACATGCATAAAAATGCTGCACAGGCAGTGAAAGTGTTACAAATCGAACATGACTCTTGGTGTTGTTGAGTTCAAGTGGAGCTGAACATGTAAAGCTTCCTCACAACCATTTTGTCTATCTTGCATAGAACTGTCTGGATGAAGCTCAAATCGGAATATACGCTGAACAACAGACTCACACAGGAGTACATCATGGTCAAAGTTTTAACGTGGCTGCTCTTTGGAAAGTAACAGTTGAGAGCGGATAAAACAGCCACCCCAATTCTTTGTTGCACTCATATTTATGACATGTCTAAACACACTGCTGGAACGCAACTGTGACATCAGATAGACGTGTAACATTCTTTTGCAGGTTGCTCAGTCATTGGTGGAGATCAAAATTTGGCTCTGAACAAGCCAGCCTATCAGATTTCAACATACCCTCTTTCGGCTTCTGGGCCTGAAAATGCCGTGGGTAAGTTTGTTCTGTCTGACACACTTTGCATGCTGCTCCGTTTTGTTCAAGAAAATGTTCCATTTCATTGATGTTGATTCTTTCAATGCAGATGGAAATAATTCCCCAAATTGGAGTGATGGATCCTGCACACACACTGACTATAATTTTGGTGCATGGTGGTTGGTGGACTTGGGGAAAGTCTACAGAATAACTAGAATTCAGATAACAAACAGAGGGGATAATGGTATGCTTCACTCAACTTGTTCTGTTTGCAGAGAACAACAATGAGTGCAACTTTACTGTGTTTTCCTCTGAAACATTCATTTTGTTTGTACAGTGGGAAACAGACTGAACAATTTTTACATCAGAGTTGGGAGTTGTTTCAGTGTAGAGGACACAACATCTTTTGACCCAAGTCTCTTCTCAGTCTGTCACCACCAGTACACAGCTCTGAGTGATGGAGAAACCAGGATTTTTCACTGTGAGCAGGAGCTGAAAGGCAGATTTGTGTCAGTCCACTTTCCATCAACCAGAAGAATGTATCTTCAACTGTGTGAAGTGGAAGTCTTTGGACAAACAGGTAAAGGATACCACATCAGGTTTTGTGTGTTGGAATCAGCCTGGTGTTTGTAAAACTGCATGTGGTAAGCATGGAAAAAACTTCCCAGATTGTCAACATGTACCAAGGCTAAAATTGGCTAAAATTCCAGTCAATTATCCAATTTATAAGCTGAAGAAAAAGTTGTTTTTTTTCGCAGAACTTGAGTCAGTGGGAAGCTGCAATAAGTTTTACAAGATGCCGCCAGGAACTTATTGGGTGATTGCTCAGTATGCAGAAGAGCTGGAATTCTGTGTGGAAAAGTGCGTCGTTCAGTTTCCACGGTGTACTGCAGTTGGAACAAACCAGACAGTAACAAGCAACATATGTCTGGTGTTGGCTACAACTTTCGCATGCGATGCGTCCCTTGCGTGGGTGGACAAGCCTTATGAGATTGTTGTGCCTTGAAAATAAATATCACCTGATAGGGTGTTTCCTTATGTGTCTCGTTCAGTGTTCTTTTCTTATGACAGGCTGCAGGGTTTCCTCTATGTTGTTGTTTGCATGATTGTTGAGCCACACTCGCAGTACATACAGAGAGTTGTCAGGCTGAATGAATGAAGACACCAATCTCCACAACGTGCTCATCACAACATTCCTGCGTCTGTAGTATCACCCAGTGATGTACACAGAAATTCTCGGCTGCTGTACGATTTACCTTGTTTCAGTCAAGTTCATGTTGCCTTGTTTTTGAGACGGTGGGGCGGGCATTCTTGCCAATGCTCTTCGCATCTGTTGAATTGTATGAGGGGACTGTTTTTACAGGAGGTGTTTTGGTCCAAGAGTGAAGCCTCTAACACAGGACAAATCGCAGGTGCGTTGGAAAGTTTGCACAGTGGACTCACCCGGCCCCAGCTTGGTTCGTCTGCTTTCTTTCTCTCCTTCCTAACGTCCATGGGATCAGTTCTATTTTCTTCTTGTTTCTCTATCTTTCTCTTTTTCTCTTTTTCTTTTACTTTTCTTTCTCTCGTTTACTTTCTCTCACGTCTGACATTCTCTCTCGCGTTCTCTCCCGTTCAATTTTTGACATCTTCTCTCTCTCCTCATATACTGTCCATTTCTCTCTCACACGTTCTCTCTCTCTCTCTCCCTCTCTCTCTCTCTCTCTCTCTCTCTCTCTCTCTGTTTTCACTTCTATACCACTGTCTTCTGATAAAGATTATCCTTCTCTGCTTCCAGGTTTTTCCATTGTTGCACTTTTGTGGAGGGGACACTTCCTCCACACAAAAATAACACACAACAAGGCAAACCACACATGTCTTTGAACTCTTCTGCCAGAGACAAGAAACTCACATTTTGTGGCTGGGACAAACAACTTTTCATAACCTATTGATTTGTCCAGATGATAAGCTACAAATCAGGTTCACTGTTCAGCAACTATATCAGCCTGTTCAGTACACTGATCAGATACCTTTCTCCCATTTTCTGTTCAAAGGACAAAATAAATATTTTCCTGGTATATTTTATGACAGCTTTGGTGTGCTGGACTCACACTGGAAGGGTGGTTTCTTCCTAGACTCATCCCTTGATGATGGCATTTCCCTGGACTCAGCACTGGACTTGCTGCTGCCCAACAGTTTTCTGATGCTGGTCACAAGAAGAACAATGGGATCAGTGATGGAGCCAAGAGGGATGAGTAAAACATGGATCCAGAGAAACAGATTGAGGTGAAAATGAGCAAGAAACATGGCAGCAAAGAATATGGCATCAGGTGGGACCCAAGATAAAATCATAGACCCAGTCATAATGGCCAACTGGATGATAATGACATGGTTGGACTGTGTTGCTGATTTGGAGGCCTTCATGTTTTTCACTGATGCTCTGAGGACAATGACCAATCCAATGGAGCAAATTATAACACCAATGATGGCACACATGTGCAGTGGTCCAACAAGCAAGATCAGCACCTTGATGACAGTAACATTTCCCAGTGGATCAAGGAATGGAGAGCAGAATAGGGTTGGTACTCCTGAGGAACCAAGTTCCACAAAGGTCAACACTGTGGCACTGACAGACAAAACAGTAGAGCAGCTAAAAATACAAAAAATCAGCCTGATAACAAATTTGACATTTTTAAGTCTTGTGCTGATGGGATATATGACAATCATGAGTCTTGAAATTGAAAGTAGACAGAGGACTGATGGCTCCATGATACTGTATAACAAGATGAGTTCAAAAGTTACAAAGCATGCTGGGCTGGACCTCCAGATCATTTCCTGCAAAGCAAAAGTGTCTGCAAGTGAGAAATCTGCTGCAGATAAAATAAACAGAGACATCACATAACAGATATGGCAGAAGTTCAAAGATGTTGCTGTGCAGGAGAAGGTTTTCGATGATCCTTTCTCTGTGCCTTTGGTTAAGAAGTAAAGGGAGGCTGTACAACATGTGACTACAAAGATGATGAGAATGTGTGCCACAACTTTGGCCCCATTGTCTGACAAAACACCAGAACAGGAAAAATAACCAGGTATTCTTGTTGAACACTTTGTCTCAGCTTGAACTATGCAGCAGATTCTGAAATTGTCAGTTTCCAAAACTTGGAGTGGTTGGTTCTGACTCAATTTCAATTTTTGTAGACTGTTGTTTGTCAATGAAAGAATTTTTAATTTTGCTGAAAAAGGTTTAGTGAATGATAAGTCAGACAGATGATTATACGAAAGATTCAGAAGCAACAAACTGGGTAATTTGTAAAATGTGTCAGAAGCTACTTTGGATATCAAATTATTGTTCAGTCCGAGCACTTTCAGCACTTTGCCCTGTTTGAAACATTTAGACTTCAAACCTCTTATTTTGTTTGAACTCATGTCCAATAAAAATAAGGAATTGAGTTGGGGGAAATTTATGCAAGCTTCTCTCAACCCAGATGAAATCATTTTTAGAATGCCAATTCTGGAGATCTTGCAATCAAATATTTCATCTACAACCATTGAAAAGACAAAGCTGTCAAAAGTGACAGCAAAATAGGGACAAAACATTGTGGCAAATGCTTTTGGCATGAAATGACTTCTGCACACAAGTGCAAAAGTAAGACATTCACAAAAGTTGGGACAAGTGACATTTGCAAGAGAACACAAATCTTCATCATCAGCAAGTGGACAATTTTTGATACCATCACAGGTTTCTGCAGGGTGCACACACAATCTTGAATCTTTGCATCTGAACAAATGCTCACACAGCCTTGGCTGTCTGCATGATTGATGCTCATCAGCACCATCTGGGCAATCCCACTTGCCATCACACACATAAGCCCATGACACACAGTAAGAATGAGGACATTTCATGTTCACATTGCATTCAAAGTGTTCACAACTCCTGAGATGTTGACCCTGTGGACATGGTGACAATTCACTTGAATTCTTCAAGACAAAAGAACAAATCTGGGGTATCTCCATACAAATATTTGTTGTGTCTCCACAAGGAATCATGTTTTGGGTAAAACACTTCAGATTTGTTCCTATTTCCTTGAACTGACTCGAAATATCTTCATTGATAATATTGTTATTGTTTGCCTGGAGAAAAAACACCTGACAACTGCCCCAACTTGAAGTAAAAAACAAATCTGAGCAAGAGAAAGTTTTTGCCACATGTGACAAATTTTTTCCTTTGTTTCCAGGCCCAGAATACTTCCCTTTATCATCATAAATGTCTGTCAACAAATGTCTGACAGAGCTGTAGCTCTTGTCTGGGTTGCGGAACAGATTGTTTCCAATGGTTTGATTTTTCACACCAGAAGATGACAAGAGAAATGAAAGTGGAAAGGTTGTTGAAGTGCTGTTGGACTTGACAATAACAAAGACAAAAGTTCTAAAATGGAGAAAAATCTTCCACTGACACAGAAGGATTGGAGGGAATGGAGTGTCTGTAGCTTCGACCAGAACTTGCAGATGACCTTCCACGGTCTGACAATTAGTTGATTGTTGCATACCACATTCCGCTTTTGTACTTTCATTCCCTTTTGCTGTTGTGTGCACTTTCAAGAAATAACAGTTGTTGTCGATTTGAATTCCATTTCTTGAACAAACTTGTGTATCTGGAGGCTTTGTCTTTTCTGGTGTCTTTCTAATTGCATTTATATGACAAAATACATCATCCATGACCTTAGACTTGCAGTCCACCATCATCCAGACTGGGTTGGCCAAGTTCCACAAAGCCATCAGAGTGCAATGCTGGTTCAGCCTGTGTTTCTCTGCCTCCCTGAGGAACACTGCTTCTGCACCTGAATGTGTGCCAGGTAAAAACCAATTTTGCCGAAGAGCCAATCCTGTGGGACGTCCGCCAGCTGCAAAGTGAAGACAATATTTTGGTTTGCAAGTGAGACCCAAATTTGGAATGGTACAACTCAGATTTTAGAATGGTCAGAACCCCAGCCTGCTACTCAGAATGGCTGGGTATATTTTCCACTGGGTTCTGCTCACTCTCACCTCTGAGCACGCGTTCTTTGCGTTGAAATGCAGCTCCTCTCTTGAAGACTCTGGGACCATGGTAGGCAAGGGGTCCACCAGTCTGCCACTCCAATCTCCCCTGCATAAATGAGAACCCTGAGTGACATTGTGCAACATTGCCCTGTGCAGCCCTTAAATGGGCCCACATTGGTGTGACCTGCTTGTGTGTTATGATGTGTGTGAAGAACCAATGAGAAACAGAATAATTCTGCAGGAAACCATGTTACAATTGTTTCACTTTGATCTCAACTGAACTGGATGAATGATCACTTCACTCACCGACTTTGATGACAGGTACAACCCAATGAACAGGTTGTTGACCTTTGGTAAGAAGCTGCTGGTGAGAAGCCTGAGAAACTGTCTGAGGTTTGCAGCACTGGGAAGGATGGGCAGAGATGCTTCAACTGCATGACACAGTCTTGAAGCATCAGTCCAGGATTTCTGATAGGCACAGTGTATAACTCTCACATTTTGTGTCAGTGCTTCTAGATTGTAAAGGCAGTGCTCACAAGACTGGAAAATTGGAGGGAGGTTTAGAGTTTGGTCACAGTCATTGTACAGCAGGTGGAAGGATCTGAAAAAGAGGTAATGTTCCACAGCCCCTCCTCCTTTGGTGAGTGAACTCAGGTTTAAACAGTAGTTGTGAAACAAGTGTTTGTCATTTTGTATTTTCTTGAGTCGATCCTCTGCAAGTTTACACCTGGATACAGGTTTATCAGAAAAGTCCAAACCAAGATTGTTCCTGAACAAAGTCAGACTGAGGGTCTTTCGTTTCAGTTCACAGTGACTGGATTGTGATGAGATAGAAAGTATGCGTCCTTGGTCAGCAAAGAAAAAATTTGGTTGATACTGTCTGAGTGTGAATTGTACATAATTGTCATGCTGTATCTCATGTTGCTTCACAAACTTCTGAGCTGAATTTTCATATATCAAGTGCTGTACAAGGCCAATCACATACTTGATTTTCAGCATGAAATCTTTACATGGCAGGGATCCAGAGTCAGCCATGTTAAGGTACAGCATCAAATTTGGTGAGAAGTAGTCACTTGTTAAATGATAACAAAATGGGGAAAAATCACATGGTGCCCTGTAAAAATAGTATGAAATTGGTTTCTCTGAAAATGAACTTGGCTCTCTGAGATTTGAAGTCACTCTTATATTGACCCAGCTCTGATCCTCCACTCCTGCCAGCCACACAGACACTGCAGTAGGAGGCTTTCTGCTACTGAGGAAGGAAAAGGCAGCTTGGAAGGTGGTAGGGGCCTCATAGCCCCTCACACAGTACTCTCCCAGGTCAGTGTGGATGTTATACACAGGATAGAAGTCACAAGTCTTCTCTCTGTAGCCCTTCACCCAAGCCCCTTTCCTTGTTTCAGAGAAGTGCTTCAGGTGTTTTCTGTTAGCTTCCCCAATATGTGATGTTTCAATGAAGCCAAGATGGGTGGTACTCCCCACCACAGTCAGCTTGTCATACATGTACAGTTCATTCCCTCCAAAGGGGGGTGCAGTGTTGGTGCTGATGGATTGCCCCAGTGGTTGCCTCAGATGAACACCTACAGAAATCCAAAATGCAGATTTGAAGCAGATGTCACGAAAGAGATAACACTTCTCCAGAGCTGATGAGGACAAAGAGGAGGAAAACAGTCTTGGTTTAAGGGGCGGGAGTTCGTACCACACCACAACAAGGTGACACTTTCATTGCAGGACATCTACTCAACTCATCAAGTTTTAATATTTGGGGCACTTTTGACTCACTTCTTTCGAGAGCATCAGGCGATGATCTGTTCAGTCCCTGCAGGAAAGTGCTGAAGAATCCTGACATATTGTAAAACACATCTCTCTCCTCTTTGTAAGAAACAGAAAGTCTGGCTGAACATGAGTCAGCATCATAAGGCTTGCTCAAAGATCGGTAAATCTGTACCACAGTACACTTCACCCCAGAGAGAGTAAGCATACCAAATGAGTCCAGTGACTCCCAGTGTAGCCTGTCATCATACATGTAGTCACAGGCATTGAGCACCACCCCTGCACATTCAGTCATGGTGGCTGTGAGTTGAGCTGTAAAAACTAGAGCAAATGCTTTGTAGGAGTAGAATGTGATCAGAAAACTGCTGCTTGCTGAGTATTTTTGTCTGAACTGACCATCAAAAATCATATGAGAACAATCTGTCTCAAAAAGAATAATTTCACTGTTTTTCAAGTTGAAAAATGACAGACCAAAGAACTGGCAGTTTTCTGAGAACTTCCCAACTGCTGTCATATGTGTGATGTTCACTTGAACAAACTGACCAGTTCTTGCTTTTATAAGTACTGGTGAAAAAATATCAAACACATTCCCCAGGAAATGTATGTCAATGGGTGAATTTGACAAAATCTTTTGTATAGGTGTTACTTTTAGACCAGTGTATGTCACTTCTCTCAATTTGGTCAAGTTTTGCATGACAAACTTCGCAACACACTGAAATGTGGAACCCACAAATTCCAAAATCCTGTGATGTTTACTTCTTGGTTTCAGAGGGGTTTTGATGATTTCAGGTGCATCATAGAAAGTGCTTTTGGAAAGGAAATCATCTTTGACAGTTACCACGACTCGCATGTATCTGTGAACTGAAAAGTGGCATAAAAGCAAGCTGCTGCTGCTTTGTGGGTAGAGAATGACAAACATCCACTCAATTTGGAAAGGAGCTATTTGTTCAACCAACTTGTGTGCACTATTGTGAGTACTGAAAGAAGTGGTCAGAAAAAGATTCTGATCTGTTATTCCCACATAAATCAGGATAGTATCAGATTTGGCTTTCATGATGCGTTGTCTGAACAACACTAAGTTTACAAAAACTTTTCTGATGAACAAATGAGCATCACTGTGAACCCCACAAAACTTGTAAAGTGTAACTCTTCCCTTTCTCTTGGCTGAAAAACTTTGGATGTCAAGGAACCCATAGTTACATTCAACTGTTTGTTGACTCCCTACAAAATGCAGCTGTTGCAAACTCAGATGAATACCAAGTCTTTTGTCCACAGTGATGGAAATAGCTGCAAAGAAATCTGTTTCTGTGGGGGGAACCAGGACTGAAAATAATGGCTTCATCTCCAAGTACTTGTTTTGCAACGAGGGAAGCAATTCTAGCTTTATCTGATATCTGAGTCTGAAAACCCACTTGTATGTGAACTGAAAACTCAAACTATTCAGGAAATAATGCACTGATGAACGTCTTGTATTTGTAACATTGAGATGACGCAACTGGCCTTGCAAAGATGCACCAACAAAAGCAAACCAATGTTTGGATGCATTTCTAAGATCAACCTCCTTGTACAATTCAACTAAAATTTGAGATTCTTTCTCTGTCACAGTTTTCTCTAGTTCATCTCCCGTGTTTTCCTTTGCTACTATTTTGTCAAAGACAATGGGTGCTGCAATCTGGAGGAAAAGCAAACACACATGACATCTAAAGTTAAGTCCTTCATTCAACATGGCTTGTTACAAGTAGCAGGTCGTAACAGAAGTTATTGTTCTGCCAAAATGGGAATTCTGTGGAAAAATACCACAAAAAAGTAAAAGATAATGAGACATAAGTAGTGCACGGGTTGAGAATGAATTGCCATTACATCTGCTGATTTCCTGGCGAAAACAATGTGAAAAGAAACAAACAAAGCAAATTGCTTTGTATTCTCTCTTTTGTGATGAACAAATACTGACAACGAAAAACACAAAATAAATTATTTCTCCCAGGAAATTGATATTTCTTTGCAAAAAGCAAACAAAGGGAGAAAAAACAGCCACCACAAAGAGATGAGTCAGTGGACCAGAGTATTCTGTTGAAAGACCCTCCACTTCAGCTTTGTCAAGCAAATTCTCAAATCTTCTCACCCAATGAAACCCATCCACTCCACCCAGTACACCCTTCTTATCAAGCTTTGCATCATACAATGCCCACTCACACCACTCACCTTCCCACCCAACACACACACCACTCACCTTCCCACCCAACACACACACACACACACACACACACACACACACACAGACACAGAATTAGTACTCAGCCCAGGTGCAAACTCTCACGTTCGGAATCTTGTCGCAACAAGTGTTGAATGCACTTGAAAACTGATACAGCTGGTGATGGCAAACTGACGACGAAGCTCAGGCTGTTATGCAAGTTCCCTCCTGGGCTTCCTTCTCCATCATTACATGCTGTTCTGCTGACAATGAGGAAAACAGATCAGGCCTGGTGTGAAAGTCATTTTGGTTACACCCATCAAATAAACACACTTCAACGGAGGTCGCGTGATTTGCGGGGTTGTTCAAAGGTCAATATTACCAGACAAGTGGAAAATGGAACACAAATTAGAACTTTCTTGGAAGATTGATTTGATCAAATTCCTTACTGGCCCACAATTGTTTGTTTTTCTTGCTCCACAGGACGGGTCTGGAATCTTTCTCAAGGCTTACTACATCAACTTTAGCAACCACCACACTGCTGAATTTGTTCAACAACACAGCATTTCATGCACCACGCTGTGGTCAGACTTTCCAGAAGCTTCTGTCTGGATCTAGGAAACAGAAGCAGGTGTGCTTGAACAGTAAAAGCTGGACACACAATTTGCAGATTTGCTTTCTGGCGTCTTGCATTTATTATGTACTTTGCTGAAAACAAAGAAAATTCCCCACTGCAATCATGCACCTGTTCGTGTCAGATTAATACGAAAGAAACCATGCTTTGTTTTCCCTGATAACAAAAAGAACAAAACGCATTTGCTACGGAAAAAATCCAACCTCTTTGGTGATAGTGTATTTGACGGGATGTTCTGACAGCTTTGTGTTTGTCCAAATCTTTGTCAGGTGGGGAATCGGGCACCGCTACTTACTTATCGTCTTACCTGCACATAGCTCAGGGCAGAAATACGTCATTCCTCTGTGCTGCAACACAACAGGAGATACAGACGGTTTGCTGTACAATGGGGGCTTCCCCAATGGGGTGATGACAGCGGGGAAGGGGGTTGGCTGAAATGGACGGCAGGCTAAATGGGGCAGGGGTCTGAAAATGGAATGGGGCATGGGGGATTTGGCCCAAGGGGAGGGAGGCATGGCCATTGGGGGTGGGCGAAGGGAAAATGAGGGAGGGGGATTTGGTTGAAATGGGTCGGGAGATGGACCAAGGGGGGAGGGGTTCATATTTGCTACTTTCTTTGGAGGGGGAGACAGGATAAGACATGACGAAAGGAGTAGTTCTCAACTTTGAAACCATTTATAATAAATTTGACAGAAAATGGTACAACTGCCAACCAGCTGTGTGATCATGGACAACACAACAGAAAGAAGACAACTGGGAAGGCCACCTGCACAGGGCCCATCTTCATGAGTTTTTACTGCGATGGTGATGAGCTGGTCTTCAAAAGTGTCAATATTTCTCAATATTTCATGTGGATTTGGCATCTGCCTGCTTGACACGGTTGGACACTCTTGACCAAATCCTGGACCCGACTCTTTGTCCTTCCTCTCCACACGCGATGGCAATGCTGATCAGTGAGCTCAAATTCTCTCAAGGTGGAACACAGGTAAAAACTGAAACATCCCAGACTCTTTCCTTTTGTTGTCGCCTGAACAAAGAACATTCATTCCCCTTTGCGCGTTTTGCACCCCCATCAAAAATCGAGCAAAAGGGGGTTGCAGACAAAATTCCAAGTGAGAAACATTTTCATTTCCTGACAAACAAGAACAGATCCCTTTCGCTACGAATAAGACAGACTTTTTCCAACGTGATTGGTGAGAGTGTGCTGCATGGGAGGTTCTGTGTGTTTGTCCAAATCTCTGTCAGGTGGGGAATCCGGCACTGCTACTTACTTATCGTCTTACCTGGGTGTTGCTCAAGGCACGATACGTCATTCTCCGTCTGTACTGAAACGCAACACAGAAGAGATAAAATTTTGCAACACAACTGTGAATCTGATGGTCAAAGTGACAATGATGTGCGAAATAACATCAGGTTTCAAGTAGTTTTCGGCAGGAAGATTGATATTTCAGCCTGTTGGTGGAGAATATTGAAAAGTGTTTGAAAGAACAACGCCATGGTGTCAGAACTTAATATCTCCACTGAGTTCACCACAGTGGAAAACAATGCTGTTTCACAGGACAATGCCATGGAACTACAGGAAGAAGAATATTGGTGTTCCCGCAAATTTGCATCTCCATATGAAGATCCTTGCAAAGGATTGGTAGAGAGAGTGTTTGGGGCTGCAATGGGGGTTGTGGTGCTGGCAGCATTATTTCTAAACTGTTTGTCTTTTGCAGCCTTCTTTAGAGTCAAAATGAACAAAGTTTCCTTGTTTCTGCTAAAATGTCTGACAATCTTTGATTCTTTATATTTGATTGGAGCCTTTGCTGTGTTTAGCCTTGATTACTATTTGTGGCAAGGGGGCCTGAAGACTGTTGCACAGTCAGCTTACATTTATGTGGAACAGATATGTTATGCCATACTTGTGAGAATGGCTGCTCCTATGTCATACTGGATTATTACAATTTTAACCATTGAGAGGTAAGGTTGAAAAAAAATAAACTGATTCAAAAAATAAAATATTGCAGAACATCAACTTGAATGGACCTATCATACAATCAGTTTTGTGGTTCATTCAGTTGGACAATAATTTTCAACACAGATAATTTTCAATTGCAGATATCTGGGGTTGAAATCCTTGGCAAGAAGTGGCGAAAATAAACTGAGGTCTGTCAAGATTACCTTGGCTGTTCTCAGTGTTCTGATCATCCTTGGAGAAATGATCCACATCTTGTCCTTTGAGGTAAGTTCCCATAATTTTTGTCTTCTGGTCAGAAACTTAGTCCAAACATATATTTCCTGTTTGCCCTGCATATCATAATTCATCATTTCAGATCAAAACATTTTCATGTCAGGATGGGAAAAGGTACATCAGACTCGCCTCAAAATACAAGATCAGTGAAAGCTACACAAACATCTACTTTTATTGCCTGATCACTGCAAAGTATGGTCTGCCAACAATTGTTACTGGAATCAGCACCTTCCTTTTGGTAAAATTTCTTCAAAAGAAGAAAACTGTAAGAAAGACTGTGTTGTCTGAGGGGTCCACTGAAGAACAGAAGGCAGGGAAAAGTGACAAAATTGATAATCTTACAATTTGTCTGGTTGCTATAGCAACCTGTTTCTTTGTGCTTTTGGTTCCAGCTTGTATCCTCAACTCTATCCTCAACTCAAACATAAAAACATGTGCATTTTTTCAGGCTTACACTATTTCTTTTGTACTTCTCCAAATGAATTCTTCTATCAATTTCTTCATCTACTGTTGGCTTCTGCCATCATTCAGAAAAGCAATAAGACAAATAACATGTGTTGAGAGATGTTTTGGAGAAGGTGCCAGTCAACTGGAATCTACGGCTCAGACCGGTAGAACAATAGACGAACCTTTGTCTGACCGTTCCACAGAACAGGCAGCCCCAGAACCAGGTTCACCCAAACCAGCGGACTAATTTTGTAACTTTTGGGATTAAAATCCTTTTTCAAATTGGTTGCGAAAACACCTTGACAGTGTCGAACTTGTCACGCCTTCCTTTCTGGCCTGAATTTCACAATTCGTCTTGGTTGCTGTGTTCAAGAAATGTCTGACCCAAATTTATGTGGACCCAATTTCAGAATTGATGCAAATCGCCTTCAGGCTCTTCTGTTGCCAAACACGCAACATATCAGCTTGCATTCAAAACTTTCAAGTGGATCTCTTAGAGAAAATAATATTGAAAATAACATTGTAAAGAAACAAAATTGTGTCATATTCCTTTCCTTCAATACAATAGATCATTATCACAAACAGACATGTTTTATTCTGTTTTATTTTCTTGTGTTTATGCGATTTATGCAAGCTCAAAAGTATTACAATCAAGAACAGGAAAAAAAATTATCAAATGAAACTCATTCACTCACAGTGAATTCACCTTGAAAAGTAGCACGACCAATGAGACACCTTCGTTACCAGTTTCACTCAACAGTATCCTGAGCAATGTCAGATGGCACCACACGGAAAGCGGCACAGCCGGCAGAAGCAGGAACAGGACATCCACAATTTGAGTACCATGCTGACAGTTAGATTTGACAGGTGACCAGTCACAATTTGATTTCCACAATTAGAATTGCCAAAACATTTCCACCAGCTGTTGTCATGGTTTGCACTTCATGGGAGAATGTGGGTTTCATTGGTTGTCACATGTTCACTAAACAGCAGTGTTACAGCCTTGATCCCATGCCAGGCTGTGTCTAAAAGAGAGTTTGGATGCCCTGAAGGACAGCTTGGTTATTTTCATTGGAACTTACCACTATCTCAGTCCTGTGGGTACTGGTCATTTCTAAGCAAGTCCACAGATACCCGGGTTGTCTGCGTGAGATTTACATCACAGCAAAAAAATTCATTAAATTGGGTGCGCTGATGCTTTAAACTTGGTCAAATAAAAGATCTGGTGGTAGCCTCTATAGAATTCAAATATGAGCCGTAGAGACCACATAATCAGGCAAACAGCCACAGCTCAAGTAGCAGGAAACACTCCCCTAAAATTTATCTACACTTCCCTCTTGAACAGCTAATTACGATAACAAGTTCTGGAGTACTTGAACCCTGAGTGAGGTGATGCTTCATCATGCTTGTCATGCTTCTCCTTCTTCTCCTTCTGTTTTTTCTTCTTCTTGTCACTCTTGTCACCCACTGAAACCAATTACACATCTATAAGATGTTTGTACACAACACAAACGCACAATATCAACACTTTCATTTTCGAATTTGGTCAAAATGGTGGTTACTGTCACAAACATTCCATCAGTACAAAAATGTGTGTCAATTGTAAAATATGTTACTGTGATCGCCCAATGAAAGATTCCCAGAAAAGCAGAAATACTTACTCTTGCGACTGACCACTTCCTGTAGACAAAAGTATGAAAATTTTCCAAAATTCAAAATGCACATGGCTTCTGCAATGGTTTTCTGTGATGTTCAAAGATGTACTGCACATGCACAAATGTATTTTTGAATGAAAACATCACACAAACCGTCATGCTGATCATAAAAACATCACATCAGTCACATTATCTTGTGCTGCTTATGCTTCCACCATGTATGTTAAAATAAGATGAAATCAATTCCACTTTTGTACATATTGGAAGCATCCCACAGCATTGCTGTTGCACAAGAAATTCATGTTGTGAAATAGCCACATTTGTATGGCAAATTGAACCACTTGTGAATGCCTCATCAAAGGCTAATTGCAATTGAATCGGGGAAGGTGTCAATGGTCATGGCAGTC
>JAAUXT010111008.1_pt1:17500-22840 | contig 22840 bp, 20 predicted proteins | sample 7278171 | NCBI WGS metagenome assembly JAAUXT01 (sample SAMN14350112, study PRJNA611818) | marine sediment metagenome | isolation source: surface marine sediment (1.8m) | place: French Polynesia: Moorea | collected 2018-08 | reverse complement strand
ACAACATCTACAACACAGTCACACTGCTTCAGTGTAAATGTCAGGTTATGGCCAACACAGCCAAAAGGCAGACCAAACTTGTCTACCTATCTAGATCTACCTCTCTAGATGCAGGACAGGGTCAGTATCCCACTTCTGACACCAATGTGAACCAAATTAGAGTGATACTTCCTTTTGGTTTGTGTATACATTCTGCCGATCAACAACGTCCTAATATTGTGACGCTGACGTCACGCCTTACAAACGTTCCCCAAGAGCATCGCAGAGCATCGCGTGTTTCAAACGCTTCTCGAGCACTTTTCTCAAGCGGCGTTTCTTTTCCGGATGGCGAGTACGACCTCAGTCTTTGAGGCACAAAACGTGGGAGCAAATTTATAGTTTGGGATCAGGGAGCTTTGCTCCTGTTTTGCCAAGTTGGGAGGGGCCAAATAAATTTTCTGGGTTTGAGAAGCTGGATCCGCTTGAGGATTTTGTTGGAATAGCTTTCCGCTTGGAAACCCAACAGACGTAAGTGACATTGTAAACAGCATTAACCTTTGTTGGTTCTGCTAGAACCGGAAATGCAACCCATCTGAAAATGAAACCTTGGCACCGGAGCTGAGAGACTCGTTGAATCCAGCAAAGCTGTTCAAATATCTCCGTCACCCAAACCTTCTCAAGCGACAAGAGCTGCAAAAGCGTTCGTCACCAAGTTTGAACAGTCGAATTAGCTGTTGAATATTTTGATGGTAAAAAGGCTACATTCACTGTTCTCTCCTCAAAAGATTGAGACACACCCATTCAAATCAAATTTCATGGATTCTGGTGTTCTGTGTCCATATCAGACCAAGGGCGCCTTTGCCCCCCGCCACCTCAACTCAATATATTTGGTTTCATTTTCATTTGGAGGAGAGGTTTACGGGTGTGTTTGATTCACCATCTCTGTTGCAGCAAAATTGTCAAAACGAATGCAAAATCCAGCAACAGCATCGTATTCAAGAGGTGCTCACTTGTGCACTTTGCTTCCATTAACTGCTTAGAGCGCGGGAGAAATCTTATTTTCCTCGCCACTTGGAAGATTCAGCGTCTCTCAGGTGTCCCACGGACAGGGCCAACAAGATCTGTGGAATTTGTGACCTACTTGCCCAAAAGTCGTCACTTCGGACTCCGGACTCTTCGTGCGTGTTTGAAGCAGTTCGATCTTCGCATGTGCCACCGTTCTTTGACGGCACTGGATAAGATACACCAACACGGTGTGTAGGCTCACGTTGCGCACACCTGTGGTCAATGGGACCGGTGCAGTGACATGAAGAAACAATCTGAGGGTTCTGCAAACACCATGTGATGGGAAAGGTTGGTGAATACCTCCTCTGCATCAAGCAACATGAAAAAAAGCAACATGTAGCGATCATGATGTGGCACAGCACTTAAGCGTGTACGAGTGCGTGTGCATGTGTGTGTGTGTGTGTGTGTGTGTGTGTGTGTGTGTGTGTGTGTGTGTGTTTTGCACAATTGTTTTCGTCTTGCTCGCAACGTCGTGCGAGGGAAACGTTTTCCATGGAATAGTCCACTGACAGCGAATTTCAAATCCGGTACCGTCCCATGGACTGCCTTGATTAAAGCAAAACAAATCGTGAAAAGTTCTGTTCTGTGGACCACAGCAGAACCAATCTGAAGTTTACACACGAATCACCACCAAAAATCATACTCGGCAAATTTTAATCAAGTGCCCTTTGCCCTCGCGAACAGTTCCATTTCCCGGATGGGTACCCCGCCTCACACATCAGCAGTGATCACAAATATCTGCAGCACTAGAGGAGCCGGCGCGACGCTTTGTTTGCTCAGTTTATCAGCTGTTGTGATGAGATTCAACGCCACTTCCAAGGTGACCTCAACAATGTGCAAAAAGCGCTGCTCGCCACATTGGGCAAACACGACCGGAGTGGAGATGGTGAGCACTCGTGATGCGCTACCGGAGCGCGGTGCAGGGGCCGAGGTCCTTCCGTCTTCAGCTGCTGCTGCTGCTTCTTGAGGACGTCGCACACATGTAGGAATACGAGGCTCAGATTCCTCTGGTTGGAAACCGTGCACTGGGATCAAGACTTTGCTTCTTTGATCAATTGAGAAAAGGTTTTGAAAACGCACGAGATGCAACTTATGCTTCGTCAATCTACTCAGATTCTTTTCCTTGTCTCCACTGTCTCAAAAGGTACAAAAAAGTTTGTCCCAAAAATAGCACTCACGCACGCTTACGCATTCGCCAGTGCAGCCTTTTTTTACCAAGTGAGCAACGATTCGGGTCTATTTGAAGCGGTGTGTCAATACAAGGGCACACAAAACACTCGACAAGGTCTTTTGTGCATGATTTGTATCGAGCTAGCGAAACATTCCTGGATAGAATTTCGTCGTGGCGCTTTGAAAGGCGGAGCCCATCATTGTGAAAAGGCTCGTTACTGTCTCGGAGACGTCCAGGCCTCAGGAACTGATCACAGCGCTGCAGTTCAGCTGATGGATCCCGAAAAGGAAACGCTTTCAACCAGGGACGACACAGAATGCGAAAATTCCATCGGAAAGGATAAAAGGCATTTTAATCCACTTCAAGAGGCTTTCGTCTTCGTCTTCTTCTGGTCTCTTTTGCGTCATAACAGAAGCAGGTGTGGATATGCAGCATTTTGAAGGTGTAATGACTCGCTGGGGAAAGATTTTGGACTTGAAAAAGTTGCCAAGAATCCTTGGGTTGAAACATGCATTTGCTAAGTCTTTTGGAAGCCCAAAACCTGAAAATCCAAACAAAATCACTCTGCAGAAAAGCAGTTGAGAAACCGGATGGCGCAAAATCCGTTTACGATGAGTGGACGCTGCACGGAACTTCCGGTGATCTGAACCACCGCGAGGAGATAGAGCTCATGCACCTCTCCAGGCCCATTCACAACTCATGTACAACCCATTTGAACTCGTGGTCGCCCACAACGCATTCGCGTCACGTCTCAGTGGAGGTCGTAGTGACTCTGATTTGGAGGATGAGTGGTACTCACGACCCGTTCATTAGAGCCGAGCCCGATTCTCAATTAGGGGTGAGCCGCCTGAGAGCCAGGGAGCGACGGGTCCACCGCAGGCTCATCCACACACGTATGCGCCTGCAGAATGAACTTTGCAGAATTGCTAAACAGAGGGATCATGCTGGAGGAGTCTGTTGTTTGTCGCCGAACCAGATGCGTGCAACGTGAAGCGGGAAAAGAGGCCATTGTGGTGTCCAGATGCTGGAATCCCCAATGAAGAGATGGCCATATTTCATTGCAATGTGCTTAACGCGTGGCAATGTGAGTTGTACAAACGCAATGCCAGCAGGGACCGACATTTCTTTTCCACGAACTGCAATCGTTAAAGGCCGGCTGTCACTGTGGCAAGGCAGTCAGTTCAAAAGTCAATCTCCTTCATCTACCTCGGAATGTGTGGGCAGCTTATGAGGATGATGTGGGTGTCAACACCAAATGATCACTGATCATGACCCTGTCCAATCTCCCTCTGTTGTTGCAGAAGTCCGATTGATATTTTCAGATTGTGATTTGAGCCCATTCTCTGCTCAACCTATCCCTTGCACAGCACTGAACCCCACCAACCAAGACAAGGAACAGCAGGCTGTGCACATTGTCATTCCAGAAGAACACTTGCTTTGATTGGCCACTTTGTGGCGAGTCTGGGGGAGCGGCCCCCGCGGGAGGAGACTTGAGGAGCGCGGCGCGCGCTGCGACACCTGTGTTTGGTCATTACACCAAACATCCATCAGCGACCCCCGGCTGCGGAGGAGCGAGCAGTGCGGCCCGGGCGGCCGGCGCTGGAAAAGGTCATCAAGCCAATCAGCGCTACAAAGTGCGCACTGGACAGCTGTGCTGGGAGCCTCCTCTTCCGTGTTGTGTTTGTCGCGAAGAGCCGTCCCGTGTTCGTTGTCGCAGCGGGTTGGGCTGACAGTTCGTCAACTGGCCTTGTCTGTGCGCTGGAACTGGACGTTTCAATTGAATTTAAGTAAAAATTGGTCAGTGAGCAGAATCAATCAATCTCCCAGTCAATCAATCAACAAACCTCTGTTTTCTCTGGAAGAAATTTCAATGGAGCCTTGATTTCAGGGGAGGGGGTTGTTGGGGTGGATCTTGGGATCCACGGTCCTGGTCTCTCTTGATCCCCAGAAGAAACCTGGACCATCTCTAGATTTTTTGGTCTTCTGCATTCGTCTCCCGTCGAGTGTTGTGCATTTCATTCACTTTCAAAGCTTATGTGAGTCTCTGCTGTGAATCTGGTTGCTTTTGTAGACCTGAGAAGCAGGAGGCTGAATCCAAATCTCGATGGCAGGAGCAGATGTCTGTATTGAAGCTCCGGCTCCGGCAACAACACAGAGCGTCAGCGCAACAGAGACACGTTGTGAGCTTCGGACAAAAGCATAATTCAGAAACAGCGATGGGCAAATGGAACCCCCTCGGCATTGTGAAGTGAACGGAGACCCAACTGTGCTCGGTAGTTCAGAGGTCAATTGGAAACTTCATTCACAGGTTGTTTTCCCAGTGTTGATGTGGTAAAAGTTTATTTTGTTCCAAACCTTGTTCGCTCTGGAGTTCTTCGGAACATCGTGCGCACAGATCGTGGCGCCAGTCTGTTGGCCCATGGCTCATGATTCATGAAGGGACTCGGTGGACCAGATTTCAACTCTCAATTAGTTGAGTGTCATTCAATGACCTCAGGGAGACCAGAATCCAGTGTGTTAGTCTTTCAGCATGTAGAGCTCAGTATGGATGTTTTTCCAATGAGTTTCCCCTCTCCAATGAGAGTTCCTTTTTTGCCTTCCCCAATGGATGATTCTTTTTCACAACAGCACTCGGGGCCTCCCTGGGTCATTATGGGAGAATCAAACGCCCAATTACGTGCGAATCGGTGTCACGCGACATGGAAAGGAGGGAAAGGAGAGCTAAAGCGATCCCGACACAAACTGAAATAACAAAACTCAGATTATTATTGATGTCTGCATCTTGTGATCAGTCCGACTCTGCACGCGATCCATGATGCGAAGCATGGTCTGCGTCCAGGTCTCTGTGGGCTGCGAGAAACAAACACGTCGCGTGTGGAAAAGCCTTCATCCTGCGCGCAACGCAGAGGACCTGGGCTGTCTGGGGGTGACCCCTGGTTCTCCTTTTCCGGTTCAGTCTGGCCCTCTCTCAGGTCGCTGTGTGGCGCCCTCCGGTGGTTTCCTGTTCGGGCGTCTGTCCGCTTCACAACATTCCAAAGGCATCAAAAGCTCCGTAATGGTCCTTCGTTTCCGCAGGGTAATTGGCACGAAAATTCCGCCTGGTAAATTGGTCGTGACTTCACATC
>JAAUXT010111008.1_pt1:0-12500 | contig 22840 bp, 20 predicted proteins | sample 7278171 | NCBI WGS metagenome assembly JAAUXT01 (sample SAMN14350112, study PRJNA611818) | marine sediment metagenome | isolation source: surface marine sediment (1.8m) | place: French Polynesia: Moorea | collected 2018-08 | reverse complement strand
TGTAATCGTCTTGTTTGACAAATTCTCTTTGAAAAATTTGCTCCTTGTGTTCCCATATGTGGACAGATCGCCTCTTGCACAACTGTGTGTCATTATCATGCCGAGAAAGCAGTTCCATCATCACGTGATGGCAAAACGATGTTTGGAGTTTCTGATCCTTTTGTCTCTGGAGCCTCAAGGTGCGCAGACATGTCCACAATTCCATCATTACCACTTCGTTTGATGTCACCTTGGCTCACAGACACAACAGAGGCAAGGATAGAATCAAAAAGCATTTTCCACCAGGTATTCGGAGGACCTCCTTTGGAGTTTGATTTTTTTGTGGATATCGAGCTGCATCAGAAGTAGATATCCAAGGCTGGTGACGCTGGCAGGTGAGAGGCGTCTGTCTGCATGACGTCTGACGCGAGGACTGGTTGTACCTGTTCTCACGTGGGAGGTCGGTATCAAGAGAAACGGTGGGCGAAAGTTCCACATTTGTTCGGACACTTTCAATGAGAAAATGACATGCGTATTGAGTCCCAGAACACGCACGAAACACAGGCTGACCTGTTCCCACCTGGACAGGACACAATGTTCCTTCAGGCCTAACAAACACCAACAATTTCAGCACCGCGATCCAAAACTGGATGGAACAGACTTGACACGCAACTTCTCAATTTCATTAGCAATTTCATTGTGGTTTCCATCCGCGAGATGTGATGTAACATTGATATTCTGACGCTCCGTATCGTGGGCGGAAGGAAGTCGGGAGCTCGGAGTCACTGCGCAGGACCGGAAGTTCCCGAGCGCAGTGAGCACGATGCCGACCGGTGTCGGGAGGGACTCGGTCCGTGATGAATGGTGCTCAATGCTGCGCTGCTATCAGTGCACTCACTCTCCAGAGTACATGCATCAGACGTGTAGATCCGTCCATGCTTTCTGTCCAATGCTTTTCAATCATCTATCAAAGGACCCCCACTCAACACGGCAATCCGCGGAAAAGGATTGTGAAGAGTGCAGGTACAGTGGAGGCCTCCATGTCGTCACTCTACTGATGCATTTCGGACGCAGGAAGATGCGTTTGGACCAGACAGTTTGATTTGCAGGTTTCTTCTGTACGAGTATCGTGCACCGAGGTTTCCGTAAGTCCAGACGGCTATTTCAATATTTCAAGCTTCGTGGCCTGCTGTACTGCGTCAAACTTATGTCATTTGTCCTTCTGGCACTGACCGCCTGGCTCCCTCACACACACGATTCCCAACAATCCCTCGAATCCCAACAGCTCATTCCCAACAGGTGTTCCTCGCTCGCCGTGCTCTCGTGTCCCGGGTGCGATCTCCTCCTCCACTCCTCCTCACCACGCTGTGATTAATCTAACGTAATCTGATAACACTGGTTGATCTAAAGGAGCCTAATGCACAAACGAGCATGACTAAACAGGAATATTGATCTCCGATACATCGCCACGCGCGAACTCGATTGCGTGTGTGTGTGATAGATTTCCTCGTACGTTTTACGCCAATGATCCCAGATCAAATAGCTTACGTGCGTAATCCACATTTCCATGGCGTCATTCAGACAGGCAGACAAACCATATTTGTCAATGCCCAGATGAACTCTGATCCAGGAAGCCACGATGCCAGGAACGAACATAGTGCAGGATGGGTGTTCTGAACCAGGGGTTTCCTTCTTCCTTCCACTGGTCTGGACTGAACGTGCTCGCTTGTTGCTGTCATGTGAACTGCCATGTTCTGAGATAGAGCTGTCACGTTTGCCTTCACAAGGTCTACAGGCACTTGGACTTTGACAACGTCGTTCTCTGTGAACCAAACGTTTTGAGTTTCTCAACATCTCCGAAGATAAGAAGGACATTTGGAGACAAATGGAGAACATCAATTTCTGAGTAGCTATGTGTCCAGATTCTGGCAAAATCTGCAAACCGGGGTCTGGTTTCTTCCTCCCACCCACAGTTCCACTTTGCAGTGTTGTTTGCCGCTCCTCACTTCACTGAAAAGAAGGACCCTTCCCACTTCGCCTGGCAATTAGCAGTCTCAGAGATACACTGATAACATCTGAAGCTCCACCAGTGTTTCCCCCGCCAAGTGTCACAGGTTGTTTGTTCATAGTGGTGGTTGGATGTCATTCTACATCCTGCCTCTGGTGCTCCATTTTGCTGACAAAAAAGCGCAAATTGCTTCGGCGAAGTGGATACCTCCCAAGACAACCAACTGAACTGAGGGTTCTCTCAGAAGTTCCAGTGCACTTTTTTAAGTATCCTCACAACATGATCCCTTGATGAACGCACAGAGCTCTCTTTACTGCAGAAAGTGTTTTTGCTCACCTGAGCCTATTTGCTGCAAGCAATCACCAAAACCGTCCCCGATAAAGGGTTTACGCACTCACTCGGAGCCTTTGGACACTTTCTTCTGCAGCACTAATCCCAGCGGAGTATCTGATATGAAAGTAATGCGCTGCGAAGCGCAAAGTTTAGCAGGAAATCCACGGACAAAGTGACCTTGTCTGCCAATGATTCTCCTTCTCGTATGTCTTTCTGAAAGTGCATCCTGCACCTGATGACCTCAAAAGCCGTTTCTATCTGCTTTCGTGGGCACGAATTTTTCGAAGGAGGAATGTGGGCATTTGACGCATCTTCAGATGAAGAAAGTTTTGAGCTGTGCTTCATCTGTAACTGACCCGTGAATCTTGTGTGGTATTTTCTCCAAGTTTTCCCTTTTGCTGCTCATATTGTTGCAAATGGAGGAGTCCTACATTTCAAACGCAGGACCAAGATTCTTGCAAGAAAAAGTCCTGCAGCATGGTTCTTGAATCTTTCTCCCCTCATCACCACGCTGTGCAGTCGTCGATTGGTGACAACCTCAAAGTTTGCCTTCAGGACTTCAAGGCACAAACACACTGGATTTGTAGAAAGACCCATTTTCAGATTTCATATAATCTCTGACGAGGTGGGTTTGCCAGGGTGCACGAACGTAGAAATGAATCAGAGCAGTTAATTCAATGCCTCACATTCAATTGGTAGGATGTGAACGTGAGAACAGCTGTGACCAAGACTTGGGCGTGCGCTGATGTGATGGATGAAGTTGCGTCAAAGGCCGGCGAGTGCTGTCACAGCGGGGAGGTTCAGCAGCGTCGTCTAAAGTTTCTGTCAGTTCCACGCCTGAAGCTGAAACGTGTCAGACATTTTTGGGTCGTGTGGCTTGTCAGCATGAACGTCAAGATTGCCGTTTTGGTACCGTTAGGAACTCAAAACCAACGGAATGTGTGTGGCCGTTGCAACAAGGGAACATCGACCGCGTCTGATGAACTGCCCCAATCGGTCTCACCGTGTTCGTTCTTTTTTCTCAAAAACAACACCTGCGATTCCTGCAGAAAACGATCTGAAGGAGCAGAACAGACACAAAGCTTCCATTGTCATATTGATCTCAAAATGAGTGACACTTCCTTTCGTCTTTGAAATGCTCCTTGATACTTTATGAAGGATTTTTCTCTGTCGCTCAATCATCCAGACCCGTGGAACATACACAAGACGACGGTAGCTGAATTGGCGCGGCTGAGGGACGGACACCCCGGTGGCATCCCCCACCTGTGGAACGTGCCTGGAACATGATACAGCTTTTTGCCACAGCGAGGACCAGGAGCCTGTAATTTGTGTCTTGTATCATGCTGTGGACGTGATAATTAGAGATTCGCGGTGCTCTGGGATGCAAATACACGGACGTGTTGTGTGCAAAGATAGGCATCGTGTTGCCACACCAACAAAGGTGGAGACGAACAGCGAAAGCCTCACACCTGTGTTGTTTGCATCAAACAAATGAGCAATCTGATTCTGCATATCCTCTGATGGAAATGTACCAATCGAGATGCTTGTTATTTTTTTGCTCATGATCCTTTCATCACAGAGGAAGAAACGGAAATTGCAGAAGGCAAAACGACTGGTTCGGTACAAAACTAGGGAGATTCACCAGTGACAGTTCTTTGTCGGCAGTTGAATAACGCTCAAGGCAAAACGAACGGGACTTTTTGAATGTCCCTCGTGCTTCAAGTTCGCGAAAAAAAATTTTCTGCAGCTGTAAAATACGTCACGTGCGGTTTGAAAGACGAACCAATCAGCGAAGAGATCCTGCAGCGAATCTTCTGACGGACGTTTCACTAGATGGAGACAAAACTAATCTGACTGAAGCTCGTGTTTCACTCACAACCACAACAATCCGAGGTGCAATCAGCGTAAAGATCTGCCGTCGTCTGCTCGCGACGGGTATCCATGCCAACGGTTACAGGGGGCTCATTGTCCCTCAGACCAGGCACTCCAGGGCGAGTCCAACCTCGTGCACGTGAAACACGAAGGACTTTAAAGCTGTGCAGTTTGCACACCTCATCTGCACTGATTGATCAAATGTTTGAATCTTCCAAGTATTGATGGCATGCACTCAGTGTTTTTGCTTGCACGCAAACAGTTCATAAAATCATGGGGAATTATGAGCTGCGAACGTCCAATTTACTTGGAAGGCTCAAGTTCTAAAGGCCAGTTTGGGCAAGTCAAAGCTCTCTCGTGGATGGGCCTGCGTGCGCTGAAGAGACCCAGCGGTGTCCTTAACGAACGCGAACAACCTCAACAAAAATATCAATTCTGTTTACTGCTTTGCAGTAAATGTCTGAGATTGAGATATTGACACACGCGCTCTCTTTCCTTTCTGGACAATCTGTTTCCATGGCAGACGTTCAAGAGAAGGAAGGAAAGCAGCTTCTCTGGAGGCACAATAAATTCTGTGGGATAATGAGTGCCACAAAACACAGGAGATGTCTGCATGTTTGTTCAGTACAGAAAGAGCTTCAAATACTCGTACAAAAGCACAATCTGTGCAACCTTGGGAAACTGGTGGATACATCCTTTTTTGCCAAGCACGAATTCATGATTCGCGTATCTTTACTTCGTTTCTCGTGTGTCCAATGACTTTCAGATTCCTTCTCAATCAAACAGGTTGGATGCATGCTTCGCACCAAGGGGTCTTGAGACAAATGAACATTGTTGGAGATCATAACGCATGAATACATTCTGCGGCATGAGTTCATTTCCTTGCCAAGAGATACTCGTATGTTTCCTGAAGTGGGGCTGCAGTGTAAGAAATCTCAGATTGCCACGGCCTCAGGCACGGCGTAGATCTGCGCTGGATTAATCTGATTGTAACATGGGCAGCTTTTCACAAGACTGGGAAAATGTTAACCCACTTAACGACTGTTAGGACGGAAGGGTTGCCTCCTCTGCTACTGAGACGATATGTTTCTTGATGAGCTTAAATCTGGCAAATTCGTTTTGGAGAAGCTCCGTTTCCACAGCTGTTTGTCTGGTTCACAGAGCAGATCAATCGGCGGAATCGCTTTCTTATGCACTGAGAAAATTGCGAATCAAGAGACATGTGGCACTGAGAAAATTGTCTGTGGACCCTCTTGTGAATCCTGGGGCCTGGGCCTGCAGTCCACCAGAATCTCCAGTTCGGTACCAAATTACGAGTAAAGGTCAGAATCTGATGTGTCATGACAAGGAGACTTCCGGTTGTAAACTTGAAGACGTGAGACCGCATTTCTGTCAAGGAGGAAAACCTCCGACGTTCGTGATATCAGTTTCATTTGAGCAGAAAAAAAATCATGGAAAACAGGTTGAGAACCAATAAGGAATCCAGGAGCAGATCCGGAGATGCAGAGGCTGTGTGTGGTCGCGTGCCTCCCGAACTTTTGCTCTTCAAATTTTGTGTTATTCAACACAATCGGTCATCAAAGGTGGGTCGGACGCTCTTGCCCCGGAGTTTGGTCACACGACAACAGAAACACAGACACACGGGTCGGAATCACACAGAAAGAGACTGACCTGAAGTTGCTGCACGGATGGATGACCCAGTTCCCGGCCGCCTTCTGCCGCAGCTTCTCCTTCATCAGCGCGTTCTTGTTTCCGAACAGTTTCATGGCCAGTTTGTTGTCCGACGGCTGGAAAAACGCGATGATCTGGTCTTTGAGGTAGGAGGCCCTCGGGGTGGAGAGCGGGGGCGGCGTCGTGGGCTCCTTCAACGGGGACATCTCTTCCTTCGGGGTGCCGTACAGACTGACGTCATCGCCTATGAACTTGATGTTGCGTTCTCCCTTGTAGTTGTGCTCCGGGTGGAGATAGTCGGAGATGATGGAGTCGGCGTCGTCGTCCATGGTGATGGTGATGGTCGGGTTGATTTCGCGCGGACTCGTCGGTGGCGCCGCCTCGCGGTCGCGTTCTGACCCGCGGCGACGCAGCGACCCGAAGCGCTCGCGGAATCGTAGAGACGGGAAACGCTTCAGTTTCGGCGTGCGCATGCCGAACGTCTTGTTGCGGGCCGTCTGCGCCTGCAGCGGCTCCTTGACCGGGCTGGGCGGGGGCGAGATGGCGACATCGATCTGAGGGATGTTGTTGACGTCTGTCAGCATCAGCACCCCATCCTCGCCCCCCGTGGCGTAGCGCCCGTAGTCCCGCGGGCGTCGCGCTCGCTCCTTCGGCAGCGAGGTCGGAGGCGTCGGCTGCTGCTCCTTGCCGTACTCCCTCACCCCGTCCTTGTCGCGACCGTCTCTGGCTGTGTCTCTCGTTTCCTTGTCTTTGGATTTTCTTAGTGGAACTTCCCAGTCACACTTGTCGAGACTCGTCTGTTTCTGCAGTCTGGAGTCGAATACTTTATTTCGCTCAACCGCCTCTTCATATGAAGGTAGCGGGGGTCTGTCTTTGCCTGAACCAACATCTCCCGGCCCGGAGGTAATCAGGGTGTCCTTGCTACTGCCGTAACATTTGTCGATGGAAGAACACTTTTCTATTGATGAGTTTCGACTGCTGGTTTTGCCCGTCGACACAGGTGCGGATGTGGTGGCGGGGCCCGGTTTCTCTGGCATGGACGACGCCTTCTCGAGGGGCGGCCGCCCGAGGTGGGCGAGGCGGTGGACGGGTCCGGCGGGCGGCGGCGCCGACACCCTGGGCGGAGGGATCACAGGGATCGAGTTGTTCGCTATCTTGGGCGGTGGCGACGAGTTGATTTGAATCTCGTCTTTGTTGGCGCTGCCGCTTCCGCCGCCGGCGACGCCGTCAAGCGAAGGTCCAGTAGATCCTGACGCCATCGTCGCCTGCGGTGCCGACCGACCTTGCCGCGCGTCACTCGTGCGGTCTCCGACTGCGCACGCGCACAAGGGAGCTTCCGCTGCTGTGTTCTCCCTCCTCTCCTACTCCTGCGCAGCAGGCAGGTGTGAACAGCACGCGTGATCTCTCCACTCCTTATGTCATCATCGTTTCAAGCTTATCAATGCAAATCTTCAAAGGGGAAAGGATAAGAAGAATGTCACCTGCAGAATTCCCTGCATCTCCGGAATCTGGATCGAATTTTTGTGTCTGTGTGACGGCAGGAAGGCGACCGATGACGAGACCAGGGAAATCACCAATCAAACGCTCCGCCGAAGCACAGCGCACCACTCCAATCCTCCTGGCCTCCTTGATCCAGGGGAATTTCTGCAATGGGAAGGAAAAAACGTTGAAGGGGCGATGAAACACCTGCGATGACAGGTAACACGACACTGAGAGCCATCACCACTGCAGGGCTGCAGTGTGTGCATAGTCACAAGGAAATGAAGGGGGATTTGGCTCCTTGACTGATGAATGACGAGAACCAAGTGGGAGAACTCCACCTCTCAGACGGGCACTTTGGCATCTTCAGTGACACCAGAAAGGGGCTGTAGTCCACTTACTTTTCTTGAAACAAGATTGGTTGTACCTGTCAGATGCAGACCCAGAGGTCTGACGCCCTGTCCACTGAAAGAAACAATTTGCTCCCTTTTGGTTTTCATATGTTCACATCTTGAACTCAAAAGGTAAAGTTTGTCACACGAATGGATCACCCCTTTCACAAGCATTCCCTGGACCGTTTCCTTCTGGATCAAAACCTGACACCTACACTGACTAGTTCCGAAAACGAAGCCGTCAGAAGCCTCGACCCCAGAGACCTTGGCGCAGAAGCCCGCGGAGCACCGAAAAACGCCATCCCAGCCAATCAAATGTTTCATTCCAATGTGTTGTTCGCTCCATGACGTGAATTGCCTGTCAATTCAAGTTTGCCACATTTTACTTGCAGAAAAGGAATAAAAAGTTGCGAGTTCGGTCCAAATCAAACCCTCAGTCACGCAGCTTTGATTGGTCTAATCCGGTGACCCCAGCTTCAACGTGCGCTGTTGCACATCAACAGAAAAGCGGACGCATCTCCCGGGGATGAGGATGCAGAGAGATTGGTGCAAATCTGACATCTTGTGAAACAGCTCTGATTTTGGTGCTACATGCAGCAGAGTCCCGTGCGGCGTGGTCACTCATACTGATCGATGTATTTGCATGTAATCGGGAGGGCTGATCAGCACCTATTGATCGGACCCCGTGTACCATTCGCGGTCGTTCGCTTCCTCTTCTGCGGAGGCTGCCGGTCTCTGTGCACACCAACAGTTCACCATGGCATGTTCGCGTTCAATGGGTGTGTCTCCCCACTGGCCTGGACAACTGAGTCTGCACATTGTGTGGTGCTACCGTGCTGGTTCTTTTCTCTTGCAACGGCTGAAAATTTGGTTTCTTTTGGGGGAGACGGTAACAAGCAAAATCGTTCTTCTGTATCAAAAAGACATCTGACCCTTTGCCTGGAGGGAAGAATGTACAAAGATAGATCTGATCGATCGTGAAGTTTCGTGTAAGTTTTCATCATGCTCTTGCGCACACAAAGCCAGCCGATGTTTGGTGAAACAACATGCAGCTCCTGACATGTAGCGACTCCATTCCGACCGTCTGAAAATTTCAAACGAAGAGAAATGCTTGTGCTTGTGCTTGTGTGACAATATCACTCATTGCATGCCGCATCAAATCTGACAAAAAAATAAACCCAAGGTCCACGCGTCATTCACTCAAAATCACGGACAAGGATGGACAGCCACAATTCGAAGACCATTGTTCTCCCAGAGATGCTTTCAACTGGCAGTGAGCACTCGGGAGGAGCGACTTTTGAACACTGCGAGATCTGAAGAAGGCAACCCGTCCACGAGATTCAGAGACCCTGCCCAAAGTATGCTCCATTCATTGCGTGCGCCCAATGTTCCCCGCATCATTTTCGGCTGCAGTTCAGTTCGTTCTCTGCTGGCTGCGGATATGAAAACGACACACGAGGAAATAACAAGGGAAGACAACGGAGCCCAGAGACAGCGAACACTGTTCTCCCATTGACAGCTGATAATTACGCTGCACAATACCACGAGGCCCTCCAATATGACAGCGCAACTGAATTAAGCACCGCTCGAGAGACGCGGGATGTGACACTGTGAAAAGCGTCGGATGTCTCAGCGTCGCCGCGGTTCCTCCTGAGATCCCCGCCGATACGCGCGGCGTGGCGTCGGAGGGTTGGATTGCGATCTGAACAATGTGGTGACAAGGAAGGGACCATCCTGGGGATGTTTTCAAAAAGTTCTGGAAAAAAATGTGAGTTTTCTGCTCCAGACATGTTTGTATTGTGTCAGTTTCAAATTTTTTTTGACTGAATTGTTGAGCAAGAGAATCGTTTGGCAAAATGCGCACGAGCGTCTCGTCTGGTGGCGGCTCAGAATCCACCGGGTGTGAGACTACTCACGTAGATCCACTGGAGTCTCGAAAACAGCTCAGTCTACGAGCCTGGGTTACAGGACAAACGACTCCACGCATCTGAGATCATAATTTCTCAAACGAGATAATCCTGGTGTGTTTCACTTCCTTCGTGGTTCCTCAAGCTTATGTTCAAGAGAAACTCACCAGACAGACAGCTCCAGTCACTTTAAGATTTTGGCAGCTCTCGCGGTTCTGTGATCTGAAGTGTTGGCATCCGCACGACAGAGACCGGGAGACGAAGAGACGAGGGAACAGCTTCAGTCTCGACATGACGCGAGGCTTGGAGCTTCTTCACTAGCTTCATCAAAGCGGTGAAACTTTGACTGATGGAACCACGCACAACAAAGCGCTCCTCAGGTAAATTACGAAGCGGCGCCGCAATTCGCTCAACGCGTTACCTTTCAAAACCTCTCGTGCAAAGAAACCTGTCGTGAACAACGAAAACAGATGAAAACACAACGATCAAAAACTTTTTTGTGAATGTCACAAGGAACGTTTCACAACACACCACTACATGTCTTGTTGAAAGTGTCGAGAGTCACACACGTATCACCTTAGCTCAAGTCGCGCTCACACGATGAAATGTCAGTCTCCTGCGCTGTGGCTCCTTTTGCGCACGAGAGGATTTTTACTGAAGCTTTGAATCTTGTTCTCCTATTTTCCACTCAAATTCTGCATCCTGAACATTTCTTGCGCAAGTGACAGATCGAGGCCAAATGTGTTTTGATAACAACATTAGCAAACGAAAATCATTTGGATTTTCTCTTCTTCTTCTGCTGTACAGGACGAGTAATTCCGTGTGAATGTAGTTCATCAACAACAATCGCACTGGTCTCAGAAGAAAGGGGCGGCTGAGGTCGAGGTTCGATCCAATATCGTCCTTCAGTTCGGAATCGGAGAATCTCTACATGGCTCGCTCCCCATATTTCGGGGCCATGTCTCAATTCATCCCCTCAATGGAGCACCTCAGGTGGAAGAGATTGCATATCCGAAAGCATTTAGCCTCTGCTCTGGGCAACAATTTTTCCGAATTATGATATTGGCATGGTATCATTCCGACTGATCAGTCCTATCGATTCGTCAATACCCGTCCGCGGGGGGAGGAGGGGCTGGAGCGACGTCCGATCAGAGCTGCACCAGCTGAGCCGCGCATTGCTGCAGTTTTGTGACCAAGTCACGAGTTTTGGAGGAAATGCGCAGAGAAATAAACATGAACTTGTGTGCCTTGAAAAACATTGCCAGCAGGAGTGAGCAGTAGAAACGCCCGCAAATGGGGTTTGTGGGCAGGCAGTTTGTGGGTGTCATTCGACCAGAGCAGCAGGGTTCCTGCTGCGTCCAAATGTGCGGACCGCGGGAGTCCATTCTCTTACACGTCGCACGAGCCTATTTCATTCCTGCTTCGACACAAGACTTCAGTTTCCTTCTGGCTTTCCCCCAGCAAAGCAACAAGTTCATTTCGCGCGGTTAAAATTACATTGCGAAACAATCAGCATTTTTATTGCAGTTCATTCGGAACAAATTGGGACTTTAGCGCAATCACGGAATAGCGCGTTTAACGTTTCACAGAAGTCTCTGCATTTGTCTTAATCAATTGGCTGCCCCGAAATGGAAGGGATTAGATTTTCTTTTCCATTCGCACTCTCTTCTGAAGGGTGGTATTGGCACTGCTGTTGTTGTTGCGAGACTCACCACGCTGCGGTCTTGTTTGGTCTAGGCCGAAAAATAAGAGTCGGTATGTGCGCTCGTGTACGAGCACCTCTCACCTGAGGTCGATTGTGAGAGACGACATGGGCCTGTCGTCGTCACTTATGTTTCTCCTGCAGGATTTTGTCTGGGCTGCAGGAACAGAAGCAATCCTGTGCATGCAGTGCCTCGACTGTATTGGCCTGAGACCAGACAGAGTCTCATAATTTGAAATCAGACACCAAAGGCAACAATCGAAAGGACGCTAATTGCCAATTCAATCAGGAAAATGACTGGCGAGAGACAGACAGTCAAACTCGATTCATTCGTCTGCGGAATTCCACGTGCAGTCTGTAGTGTCTGTGATAATCCCATGTGCAACCTTCGAAGCTTGGGAAAAAGTTTCCGAGTGTACCACCCTTCAGTCATTGTTGCTCTGAAAGTCTCGGTACGTACGTACACCGGCGAGTTTCACAACCACCCGTGGCACAGATTCAGAGAAAAATGACGTCTGTGCCACTGATCTCTGGAAAAAGGAGAAAGGACGGAAGACCACACGGATCTGCTAAAACTCGCCATTCTTCCCACCTTCCGGAAGTCGCAACTTTGGTCTTGATGCGTTTTGCACGTTTGCGCCAGGTGGTGGGTGGGTGCTCTGCAGGTGTTTGTTCCTTGTGCGGCACCCACAAAGCAGAGTCGCTAATTATCTAAAGGTCACCTGCAGGAAGTGGGCGCCAGCGACAGCAGATACAATGCATCAATTCTGATGGTTCAAGAGACTGTGGAGTGCCCAGCTCAACCAAAGAAGAACTGTCTCATTTGTTCTGCAGACCAGAGAACATTCCCATTTCAGTTTGTGCACACAAAGCGTTTCAGATGTCAAAATTTCTTTTGATACTTGATTGAATTCTGCATGTGTGAGATTTACGTGGGAGAGAACAGGAGTCTATGTTCTGGATTTCAATAAATGGGTCACGTGGAGCCCCACCCTGCAGAGTCAAAAGAACTTCACAACAACGCGCAGTCAATGAGCACGTTTTGAAAGAGGCGGTTCATTCCCTCTGTCATTGTCATTTGTCATTTTTAAATCGTACTGCTATTTCCGGTTCCAGTGCAAGTAGTACGGTTTTTTTGACATCATTTTGATCATTTT
>JAAUXT010072771.1_pt1 | contig 22847 bp, 17 predicted proteins | sample 7278171 | NCBI WGS metagenome assembly JAAUXT01 (sample SAMN14350112, study PRJNA611818) | marine sediment metagenome | isolation source: surface marine sediment (1.8m) | place: French Polynesia: Moorea | collected 2018-08 | reverse complement strand
ATGAAGGGGAAGCTGAGAGGGATGAGGTTTGAGACACTGGATGATCTGCAGATTGCTGTGTCCAGAACCCTCAAATCCATTCCCAAGGAGGAGTACAGACAAGCCTTGCAACGCCTGCCACACCGGTATTAGCGTTGTGTGGATCAGGATGGAGGTTTCTTTGAAGGACTTCGGAAAACACAAGTGCAAAATGCCTGACTTTGAACATTCATTTCACCTGGAAGCTTGGTCGCCAACTGGCTCAAATCCCATCCAGATGGAGATCCATAGGTGGACTCCACTCCTATGTATTTGAAAAAAATAAATGTCTTCTGATCCGGAAGAACTGACTTGTCAAAATTCCGAAAAATTACATTCGTGCATCAACCAGTGCGTCCACCATCGCAAATTGTTGGAAACTTAAGTTCCAACCCTCGTACTGCGGTTCTGTTCAGCAGGCAAAGCAACTCGTTCATAGTTCAGTGTGAGAAAAGGTCAGGTCGCTTGCAACAGTGAAATACACAGGACGTTTGAAATTCTCCGATGCTGACTCTTTCATTGGAACAAAAGTTCCAACTTCAAATTGCTCACCTCGTCTTCGCTGCTGTCCACCACCTGCTCGTCGTCAGCCGGCTGCGTCTCGTCGCCGGCTGTGTTCGCCTGCTGCATCTTGCCCAGGGTCATGGCGAGGCACGTCAACCGGAATTTAGTATCATGCGAGACCAGCTTCTCACTACTCCAGCTGCCCTGCAAAAGAAAGGTTGAACTGTAGGAGTTTCTGTGTCTCGAGACGCTCCCAGTGCTGAACGTGTCGACGCAAGCCTCGCTCACCTCTTCGCACGTGACCCTCCACAGCTGCAGGACGCCATCACTCGACGCCGTCGCCAGGAGACGCGCGTCGCCATGTTGGCAAATAGCCGCACCGCGGATCCTGAAACAAGTGTACTCACAATGAGGCGCCGAAAGCTTTATTTTTTTTTGTTTCTGCGTCGTCTGGAAGACGCACCACACAACGATATGATGATGCACAATGATGATGCTGGTGTTCTGAGGCTTCCAGCAAAACACGGGAGTTCATCTCCCAGGCAAAAATGCGAATCAGGTCACTGTGCTCGTCGTATCTCACTCAACGGTGCAGGGGACCCAGATGTGGTGGAATCAAGGTGCTTGCGTCTCGACACATCCTATGAACACCGTGTGAAAATATATACACGTCTTTTTTGTCCAAACCTGTTTGTTTGCGTCTCGACGTTGTGGACTTTCTCTCCAGAGCCGAGATCGAGGAACTGCACCTCCCCTCCCTCACCAGCCAAGATCACCGTCTCATCCTGGCAGTAAGCAGGCACCACCAATCAGTGGGAAGCAAACTTGATATTGCAATTGCTATCGACACCAGGACTGTATGACGGGAGGTGAGCGAACCAGCGCAGGTCAGGGTGTAACAAAACGAGAGCGCACTGCACAATAGAGTCAGAGCTCCGCTCATATGAATCTGTTCATCACCTCCTCGGGTGTCGGTACATGTATTGACTGACCGGGTGTCGTACCTGCACGAAGTCGACCACATAGATTCTGCCCGGGTATTGGAACGTCCGCTCAACCTGCGCCGTCTGAAAAACAGAACTCACATGGAACCGGGCACCGTCCAGCACAAGACACAGTTCTGAGAAAAACAACTTCGTGCGTGCGTCCTTTGTTGTGGTTGTTTGGAAGGAATACGAAGCGACACACCACCAATGTCACTGCTTCGTGTCCCCAATCTGCGCACGCGGGGCACAAGATCCGCGTCGGTTCGCACCTCCACTGAGTAGACATCCGCCTTGTTGTTGGTGGTGAGGATGTAGCGCGTTCCGTCCGGACTCCACCGAACCAGGTCAGCTGCTGCAGAGTTCAAGAAGACCGTGCGTCACCAGGCGAACGTGCACTTGGGTGCCGTGTCTCTTCTACAGCAGCTGATCAATGACGAAGTCAGTTTGGTTCTGATGGTGTACGAACCGAGTTTGGTGTTGGTGGTGTAGGCACGTTTCCCAGTGATGAGATTCCACGTTTTCATCGTCCTGTCGCGTGACACCGACAGCGCCATCTTGCCTGACGGGTGTACTGCCAAACTGTGAACCGGGCCTCTGAAACAACACGACAATCGGCTTCGCAGTTCAGAAAACAACCTGTTTCACGTGTCCCATTTTTGCTCACAGCCGTTCTCTTCACGTCACTCATTGTGCGATGTCAGTTTTGGAGCAGAGCACCTGATGGCAGTGCGCTATTGGCAAGATCAGCCAGATATCTTGTCCCAATCCCCCCCCCCCCTCTTTGGACGCTTCCCCCGCTCTTCAGTACCAATCAACACCCTGTAGAGGGCTAACCCCCTGTGGAGTACCACCCCCCCCCCCGCAACAAAACAGACAAAGGCTTCGAGTTTTTCTGCGTTGGAGGGACATCGCACCCGCGGCTGCCTCGAGCACTGCTTGTCTTCTTGTTCCTTTACCCTGCCCCGACAAGCAAGCTGTCCTTGTTCAGATTGGACAACTGTTGGTGTTACACACACCTACACTTACACTTACACGCGTCAGCACGTACTTGTGTCCCCTGAGGGTGCGCAGACACTCCCATTTCCCGACCTTCCACACGCAGATGCTTCCATCCTCACTTCCGCTGAACATGTGGGTGCGTCCGAGGAACTCCACACACGTCACAGAGCCTGCAACATAATCAGGGGAAACCTTAGGAACGTGGTGGGGCCGAGTGTTGTTGGATGGGTGAAGAAAGAAGGCAAGAAACCATTTCTGCGAGGCATGACAGATCCGGGTGTGACTTAGAGCGAACTTTCACATATGAATTAGATTCTACTGGCAAGAGTTTGTGCTTGACAACACAAAGCACGACTGGTCACGGAAAGCAGGCTGACCTTCGTGCTGCATGAGGGAGCCGAGCTCGACGCGCTTGTTGAGGTTGAAGAGGCGGATGCCCTCGTCGGTGCTGCCCGACGCCAGGACGCCGCCGCTCGACACCGCGACGCTCTTGACGCAGCCGATGTGCGAGTGATCCGTGAAGGACGTGACGCATCGCTGTGGACCCTGCGTGCGACGAGCCAACAATTTTCTGAAGACGATCTCGGCTTCACGCCAACAACGAACCCCTCGCCTGAGACGTCAACTGGGCTTGTCAGAGGCAGGGGACGACAGGATTGCGAAATGATGAACGTCATCGATCTCAGCTCTGACCTTTCACCACAAAAGTACAATGTCATAGTTACATGGACTCACTTCAGAAGTTTTGTATTTTGTGTACCTCTTGTTCCAGGTCGATCTTGTAGCCGAGCAAAAGCTCTTCGTAAGTTCCAACGACGACTTCCACCATGCTTTCCACCGTGTGAACGGGTACACCATAAATACCCTCTACAACTTTTCTTGACTTTGCCCACTCCCTAAATATCTCTGGACAAAGTAAAGGTATTTTCTTGGAATAAAATATTTTTACAAGGCCAAGTTGATTCGAAATGGTCTTCAACACACATCCTCCACATTAAAGTTTTATTTCAATCCAAGTTTGGAGAGTAGCAAAAAAGTGGAAAAACGTTCACATTGTTTGTTTCGTCAGATATAAGATAAGTTTGGACATTTTCACGACAACATGGCACACCCTCAGTGCGCTAGTACCCTGTGGATGGGAGATGTAAGTACAAAGTCTGTAAAGAACCCCAATCAATGCTTTACAACGCAGACTGCATCTGTTTAATTTTGACGCAAAAGTCAAACACTCTATTATCGCCCAAATAGGAGTCTGACGAAGCTGGTTCACTGATCCATATCAGCTGCGTCACCAAGAAACTGATCTTTCTGTGGTCACAACAACGCGTTTCATTTCCACAAACGTCATGAAATCTGGGACGGGTCCGCGTGGGTCTGGTTTCCAGTGGCTCGGCCCAATTCTGCACGCTGACAAGATGACGCCGCGTGTGCGTGTGTACGAGGGTCGATTCCTTTCTGGCAAGAAATGCTTCATAAAAGCATTTGACCTTATTTCTCTTTTGCACCTTATCAGAACAATAAATGACATGGTTGTTTGGATGAGTCGTAAATATTGAGGAAACTGTGAGAACTGTACCTGCATTGTAATGTTTTGTGCTTGGCAGTAATTTCAGTACAGTCCCCAAATGGTCACTAAAAAGTATTGTCTCCTGAACAAAAGTTCTCACTGTTCTGATGCACATGCAGTCAAAGTGGTCAACATCAGTGCTTGGAGTGAGTATGACTTTGAACATTTCTTGCCAGAAATGGATTGACCTACGTCCAAGAGAGGTGTCCTTGTTCGAAATAGAAATTGTTCCGAATCGAAAACAAAAGTACCGGTACATCTAATGATTGAAACAAATAAATCAAATTTCATCGTTACTCCAACCCTCGCAGGGAATAGAACCCCCTTGGCACTGGATAACACACACACACACACAAACACACACACACACACACAAACGCACACACACACACACACACACACACACACACACACTTGTGACACAGGTTTTACCATGTAACGGTGAGTGCGGTTCATGCGTGAACTGTCACAACTGCGATCCACAGCAACATGAAACCGCAGCAACTAGCTGTGTTGATTGCTCTCCAAGATTCAGACTTGAGAACGCTTTTCAGCTTCGAGTCACCCAAACCATTTGTCCAGATCGCTTTCCTTCGGGAAAAGAACCATCTCACTACTCAGCGCTGTAAAAAATAAACGCGCTTTGTGCACTTCAGCTGGAGCCGTACATGGACGAAACCTTCATCGAGAACGCCTTCATAGCGATGGGCGAGAGCTGCCTCACGGTCAAACTCATCAAGAACAAAATCACCAGGTCAGTCGCGTTTTCTCTCCCGTACGAGGCTGTTTCCAAGAGTTTTTGATGGTCATGTTCACGGTCGGGCGACATTCCAACCAACTTGTATTGTTTCCCAGTCACCTGATACCATTCTTAACCAATAACAATGCAAAGACGTTGACCAAACAACAAAACAAACCATTTCGATCGTCAAAGACTTTTGGAAACAGCCTCCCAAGGCTCTAGCTGGAGTCAGTTTGGTCTGTCATCGAAAATGTTGGGTGACTCTTTCGGGTTTGGAGGCGACTGTGGCAAAATTCGGACAGAACCCAATTCGTATGCTTCTGTTGGACTGGTCAAACTCAGAAGTGCGAAAAATTTCAATGCAGATAAGGCCATGAATTGCGAAAATTTAAACTTATTCAAACACGGTTTCTTTATTTGCCTTGGGATCAACACCTGTGGGCAAAGTTTGCAGTTTGCTGTCAAGTGTGATAAAATCCACCAGCTGATAAGTCATTTCGGAATAATCTGTCACGCCTTTTCCCCCAACCACTGGAGAAGCTGAATTTTCCCACCCACGTCTGACGTGTGATTCACAGATTTAAATTGTGTGCTCTTGACATCAAGGTTCAGCGGTCGTGTATTGTCATGAGTACGAGTGGTTTGACAGTGAACATGCTGCAATAATTCGAGCAGTGGCATATGAAGACATCTCGTTGAATGCTCGAGGCTTTTGTCGTTTGCTCCCTTTTCTGAACGTCCGCAGAAGCTCCACTACACTTGTGCGGGTCTGACAGGGTTCTCACACTGTACAAAAATGGTTCCTGTAAAATCACACAATGACTTTTCGAAACCTTTGGTCGAGAAAGGATGTGATTGAACAGGAACCCATTTCTACCAGATGCGAGCACACACGACAGGTTTTGTGATTGCAGAGTTGTAGAATTCCACATCACTGAGTGGGCTCTGAAACGGGTTCACTTGTGGCTCCTGCGAAGCCTGAAACACGGCAGTGATCCTCATTTTCGATGACTGCGGCAGACCGTTGTTTTGTCTGTTTGGAAAAGTAGAACAGCTGTTTCGTTGCCCATATCGTGCCGTTGCAGTGCGAATCAGAATGGTTTCTTAGTGTTGCTGATGGTACAATGGGTCTTGTGTTGCGGTTTGGTGAAAAAGCCTGGTGGTTTCACGCGCATATTGTTTGCATAGCGGAATGATTTGGCTGCAAAGACAGAGGATGTCAGATCTGATCACTTTCGTTCAACAACGCTGCGAAGGCAGTTTCTTTTCTCTTTATTCGCAGCTTATTGAACAGGATAACGCAGCTGGTACACTTTTACGCTGATTTTCCTGTGTTGATGCATTGATTTTTCAGGGAATTGCATGCAAAGCCACAGTTGAAAATGCCTTCATTCGGAGACGAACAGTTGTGTCCAATATGGTCTGGTGAAGATCCATTTGGTCTTGGGGTGCACGGTGGCATTTCACTGGCGGAGATGATCAAAGTCTTTTGTTTTCCAAAACAGAACAATTGCATTCAAAACAGGGCAATTGACGGATTCAGAAAAGCCCCAAACTCTAATGGTAATCACTGCTATTCTGGCGTGAATCATTTTACAGGCGCCATTGAGCTCATTAGAGTGATTTTCAGCGCCGAAGTTACGACGTTGTTTCAATCGTCCTTTCAATCCATTGAATGTTTTGCAATGAAATTTTGTGTGCAATCAATTTGCAAACTTCTTTCAATGATTCTGTTTGTCTCATTTTCCTCGCTATTGTTTCTTGTCACAAAACCGTGAAAGTTTCGTTTTCGAGATGAAACCTTCTTGAGATGATCACCAAATTTGGTCTGCCATTCCTCTTCGTGAACTTTCACTCTCAGTGAACATGTACGAGTTGATTCAAGCAACCAACGTCGCCCATTTCCTGTACAATGGTCCTGTTGAAGACACAATGGACAATTGACCTGTGTCAAGTGTGACTGAAACGAGTGAACAAGAAAAACGAATTCCAACAGACACAGAATCTTGACAAAGCGACTCTGTGAGATGTAGCCGAGAAAATTGGTTCATTTCATATTTTGTGCAAAACGTTTCTCAAACGTCATCTGTCTGCAGATGTTGCTTCACGCTGTCCCGCACATCTCCACTGCGCACTGCGACAAGAGTATTTATCGAACTCGCAGGTGCTTCCCGCAGATGAACAGGTTGTATTGACAACCGAGAATTTATGAGCCTCATTGTCGCAAACATATTTCCACTGGTGGTTTGGTTCGCGTTCTTCGTCGCAACGTCGGGTATCGACGCAGCGTCTCTGCGTGCGCGACACGTGGCAGGCTTCCGGTGCAACAAAATGTGGCCTCGTTTGTGGTGCTGAAGTTTGTTGCTGAAGAGCTTCTTGCTCGTCGACTTCGCAACCCGAAAACGACAGCATGCACGTCACACGCTGTGTATCGAAGACAATGTGAAATTGTGATGAGAACCGAACAGTCAGTGTGAGCTGCAAACAGCTGATGGTGCGGCACTGTCAGATTTCACAGCTTTCCCGTTCGTCAGAAATGGCGTCCTTTTCGTGACTGCTTGGTGTGGGACATAAAAGCTCGTATCTACAATTTTGATTGAATCCGTCACGTTTGGGAATGAGGGAGGGAACCGTACAAGGTTCGCGATGAGACTTGCAATGCTGGACTGAGTTCTATCCCTCGCGCAGAGCTTTCTCCAACAACCACCTGAAGAGCCGAAGATGCGCAACAAGGAGCAAACCTGGTTTTCGCAGGGTATTGCAACTCAGAAGATGCAAGGAAGATGCGCTGCGCTCAAACCATTGGTCGTGCCACCGCAGCGTTGAAATCAGTTTTCGAAGTTGCGTGTTGTTTTGGAAGTGTGGGTGATTGTGATGCATAAACACAGCGAACAAGTCTGAAAGCGAACGTGCAACATTGCGCTTGATCGCAATTGTCTCTGATACTACCAGTAAGCACTGGAACAAGGCAATTTCACTGTGGACTCAACAGCGCATTCTGCTCCCAAACTGAATTGCACAAAGGGTTGAAGCTGGGACGTGGACTGTGTGAGGCTGACGGGCGCGCCTGTCAGAATTGAATTGCAGCGTAGTTTGGTTTGTTTGGTCATTGGGTTTCAGAGGACGCTCAAAGTTATGCAGAAGAGCGAAACATTTGACTTGAGTGTCATGACGATGTTTTCAGTGTGGGACGTCTGTGGACAAAAACACAAACCAATGTCGTACGTGGCTGGCTGTGTGCACACACGTGCCGTGAGATGCTACCATATGGACGGCGAAACCAAATTTGCACTTTGCGGAATTTCAACTTGATCAGCAGCACTCACAGCCATGTTGAGTGCTGAACCGAGAGTTTGCTGCTGAAGCCTCGTGGCAAAATCAACGCTGTGCTTTCCTGTGGAACACGTGGGCAACGCATTCAACGGAGCTGGTCGTGGAGCTTCAGGGTGATTTCCCTGTCTGATTTGGTTTTACAAGTTTGGACTGTTTTTGGCAGAAAATCCTCTCCAAGACACTGGACCACTTACAGGATCGAGAGCTGTGTTGACTGCAAGGAAGGGACACGGAATCTGCCGTTTGCTCAAGGTTCTGGTGTGTGACTGAGAAACGCCCCGAACTGACAGGAGGTGTCTGTTCTCCGGAATGCGAAACAGAGTGCCTGGTTGTGTAACCTTGCGCACAGGACCATCAATCCTCCTTCCGTTGGACTCCAAAGGGACTTGTGAGTACCGGTAGTTGGCTGGCGGAGCCACTCCACTGTCGTAAGGCCACGCAGGACATTGTCGACGGAGAAAACTGGGGGACACCGGCCGCTGACGACTCTAGTGAACGGCAAGGCCGAACAGTTGCTGCATGCTTGTCAATGTTCACCACAGACCTTTCGTGTCTCGTCTGGGGGACAGACACTGGTAAACTCACCCAGTGAAACCCAAGCAGTTACTCGCAGTGTCACTTGGGAAGGCCGTTTGTTTGCTTTGTTATGTCCTCCGTGACAGTGTGCGGTGGTCATGATCGTGCTGGCGGAATTGACCATCCTGAGGAGGAACGGAAGAGAGAAGACGAGGGGAGGACAGCATGGACTGATGGAACTGAGGAGGAACACACGGATTTGCGGTAGATTCCACAAACGCGTGCAGGAACTCGGGCAGTTTGTCGTTTTGAAACTCATTTGAAAACTGAAGGATGTTGAACTTTGTTCCCAAACAATTAAAATCAAAAATTAAAAATTCCAAGCAGATAAAAAAATGTCATCACCATGAAACAAACAAAAATCATCTGTTGAACAGTCAAAGACACCCCAAAAATGATGTCTTGCAGGTTCAATCAACACACACACATACATACGAGCCCCCCTGGTGACAAAACAACAGTTGGTTTGTTCCCAAAACTAATGGTTGGTTTTCCTTTTCACTCTGACAGACAGATGGCCTGTTTGCTGGAGTGGTGCTTGATCTTTGACCTCTTCCCTTCACAGCTGTGTTTCCACAGCAGCCAACCACAAAAATTTCTCATTTGTGCTGATGACAAAGTTGCACCATCTGAATGTTTTCCTTTGATCAAATCTCAACCATGAATTTGCCACATGATACACCTGCTTCAAACATCAGCAAATCATTGAGAGCGTCAGGCAAACTTTGCACAGCGAAAGTTGTTGCTGCCACAAGGTGATTTAATCAATTTCAGTAACGTTTCAAATCACTCACAACTGCGACACGGAGGTGCCAAAGCATCTGTTGCATTTCAAAACGACAAATCTGCACAAGCAGGTGGCCAGAATTCTGCGGTCATCGTGTGGTCCGTGGCCGCAGAATGAAGGTTTCACCCTGTGAACGTGACCCTTGCAGCAGCTATGCGATGCTGCAGCCGCGCAAAAACATCCGCCTCGTGCTCAAAGGAGGGAAAGTGCAGCTGGGAAAGCGAGCAGCTGCGTTCGACGAGACGGACGCGCCCGATGGGCCCCCTGCCGGAGAGGGAGGAAAGAACGGGGAGCCGGGCAGGACGAAGGGGGCGGGTGCTGGAGACAGTGGCTGGGAGAAAGTGGACATGGAACAGGACGCAAATCAAGGCAATTGTCACGGGACAGGAAAACAGAACAGAAACAATGGTGTTGAACAGAAAGTCAGTCAGGGAGGTTGGAGAACAGGTATAGAAACAGAGAAGGTGGTCGAGAGTTCTAGAGAGACTTTGCAAAACGATCTGGATTCTGCAAAGGGAACCCGGAAAAACAGTGAGGAGCCTCAAGTGACTTCAACCACAGACGTCAAACTCGTTCCCAAACGGACTGCAGCTTCCGGTCCCGAGCAGTCCCGAGCTTCCGCCTCTCATCCAGAACACCCTGAAGCTTCTGCCTTCGATATCATCAAGACCAATTATGCTGACAACTCCAGTGAAACCGAGTGCACTCTCGGACCTGAAGCTCTGAAGGGGAGTACGGTCCGCAGGACGGTCGCTGGGGACCTGGACGCCGGGGTTCTGAGGGACTTCCAGCGATGGTACGAAAGAAGGTGTCGCGGTGAGATGTCCAGTGATTACAGAGGCAGAAACGGACAGAGGCACCAGAGGGACAGCAGTCGGGAGAGGACGAGAGGGAGCCACCGGGATTTCCGGCGCAGAGGCAGGAGCAGATCGCGGAGTCGGTCCCCGTATTGGAGGAGCAGGTCCAGGCACAAGTCGAGAAGCAGGTCGAGAAGCAGGTCACGACGGCGCAGCAGATCCAGGAGGTCAAGGAGCAGGGCGAGAAGCAGACTGGCCCAACGGCCTGGCACCAGCAGGTCCAGATGCGACAGCAGAGGCAAACGGAGCGAGAACAGCAGGGAACGACACAGAGACGAGAGACGGAAGAAACTGGAAAGTAGATCTAAATCCCCAGACAAAATGGCGGAAGACAGTCATTCGTTTGGTGGAAGCTGGTTTCAATCAGGCAACGTCGACCGCGATGTCACAAGCGAGTCTGATCTCAACAAGTGCAATGCAGCCATGCCAACAACATCAAAAACAAGAACAGCAGCAGCAACAACGACCCAGACAACACCACGCGGTGCAGCTGAGAATTCGTGTTCAAGTGAAAACCAGTTGACGAGTCCCATAGACGTGCACCTTTCCAACACAACTGGTAAATTGCTAAAACTTCCGGACCCTGACGAGGTGTTGAGGTCCGAGGCGAGTCGAGTCCTCAGCGTCGCCTCTGATTGGATGACACGCGGCGAGAACCCGGATGCGAGTTGGACGCCGTCTGCCTGTGGTTCTCCGCACGACGCGGCAGTGCAGTCGTCTCCAGGTCGCGCGTCGTCGTCGTCTTCCGGTGACTCTTCCCGGAGTTCAGACACTCCGCCTTCTCCCAGAGTTGGGTCCAGCGAAGCAACACACTGTTCCGCGGAGCCGGTTGGTTCGGGTTCGGGTGAAGCCATGTTGGGGAGAGGCGGTGAAGCCAGCCGCGTCTCGCCCGAACACACACCGGAAGCATCTCGTTTCCACACAACTCCCGACAGCAATGGCGTCCCTCCGAAACACAAGTGGTTGTTCCCCATCCAGACCGCCGTCATGCCAAGTTTTGTGCCCACCTTGCCAGAACAGACTGAATGGCTGAGCATTCCCTGTTCCTCAGATGTTCCCCCTTCTGAACCAACTGCAAAGTTGCCTGTTGCCATGGAACCTGTCCCAGAACTGGAACCGTGTGTTCTGACCCAGCGTGAAGCAGACGGTGATAATGCACCATTGACTCCACACAGGGACAGTGAAAGCGATTCTGATACAAACCAACAGGACGACAAGACGAGGAATCAAGGAGCAGACCGTGAGGAAAGCAGCGCAGAGCTCTCGGACTCTCAGGTCCCGGAGAGTCGTCCGCTGCGCGCGAAAAGGAGAAAGAGAGCGCAGAGCGACAGACAGATGTTGGAAACCGACCGTCACACAAGTCAAACGCAAATGCGGATGCAGAGGAGAAAGGAGGTCGAGTATGCGCTGATGAAGGCGAAAAGAATGCAGGCGCGCATGCGCAAATGGTTGAAAGCTGAGTCGTCGAGGTGGAAGAGAAAGAAACACAGAACCCCGTCAACCTCATCGACTTCCTCTTCGACCAGTTCATCGAGCAGCTCTTCCAGTTCCAGCAGCTCTTCGTCTGACTCGGCTCGCTCCAGATCACCATCTGTTTCGTCGTCGTCCTCCTCCGGAAGTTCGGGTTCCACTTCCTGTTCCGGGAGCCAATTGGAAGCAGACGCCCACATGGCCAGGCGACGTCGGAAGAAGAGCAAGAAATCGTTGGGAAAGTCTGCGAGTTTCAAACGGCTGAAGGCGTCGCAATGCGAGAGCAAGACGCCGGACCTGAGCCCAGGGAAGGTGTCAGAACCAGAGAGCGACGACGACCGTCGTTCCGTCAGGAGGCTCAGCGGAAGTCAGTCCGGAGGGGAACGCCAGCCTTCGGGAGCCGACGAGGATGTGGTCCTCACTTCTGGAAAGCGACGCTCGCGACGTAAGAGGTGCAGAGACGGTTCGAGAGGAGCGCGACAGAAATCATCAGAGCCGCGAAGCGACGTCTCGCTCCACAGCGGACGTCAGGATTCGTCTGGTCGCTCATCGAACGAAACGCAAAGGTCCATGAAAAACGAGCCGAAACGTGAGAAAGGCCAAGAGACACCAGGAGATCCGGAATCTTCCGACTGCGGAGGGCGTGGACTTGACGCACTCGGAGGGATGCAGTCACGTGACTCTGGTGAGCCCGAGAGGGAGCCAGAGGCGTCTGATCCAGAGGCCGCAGACGCCCAGCTGAACAACCGGACGGAAGCCGTCATCGCGCCAGAAGGCTGTTTGGGCGACGCAACTCGCGCCACGAAATTGGATGAAGCAGAATCTAACAGTGGACCTTCATTGGAGCGCGGAAGCTCGTGTCCGGAGTCAATTGGCCAAGCAACGCTGCCAGCCAAGAACATTCACGCAACCAGCAATTCCACGACCGACAGATACCCCAGCAACGCGAAGACTAGTGTTCGTCCTCGAGTGGAGGAAGCTGGTCATGGCGCTCACAGTGGGAGTGACATTCAACAGGAAGAAGGGGATCATTGGCCACGTGGGTCAGAAGACATTGAGACGTCCAGGCCTGAGCCAACGGAATCCCAAGAGACACCAGTTGAACACAAGGTGGGTGTAATGAGCGACAAGGAAGCGCGCTTCAAGCTCCTCAGCGAAGAAGACACGTCTGACGTCATTTACGTCAAGACAACTTTTGACATCGGCAGTTCGACTGCTTTCCCTCAGCCACGGAGAGCTGCTTCGAGGCAAGGCAGGGTCGAAGACAATGCTGATGCGCAGCAGAAAATCCTTGAAAAAACTGCAGTGCAGGATCTGATCGTTGAAGAGATGGGAAATTTGATCAGAAATGAACACCGTTGGCACTCAGAGAAGGGTTCAGAGAGGATGCAATGGAAGTGCAGTGGAAACCCGACACCGGGACCAAGCTGGAGCCACAGAAGACGGAGACACAGAAGCAGGAGCAGAGACAGACTCACACGAGAGGATATTGCAACGATCGCTGCAAACTGTGATGGTTCAAATGTTGAAAATAGTTCTGAGAACCCCAGAACATCGTCTATTTGGGAGCACAAGGCTGACGGGTCGTGTGAGCCTGACGCTGACTCTGACCCTGTGGGAGATGACGCTGACCTGGTCCCGCCGGGCGTCGACGAGGCGGAGTATTGGAGAAACGTGCTCACGGAGCCCAGGCTGCAGGGGCCCGGGGGCTCCCGCCCGACCCGACCCGCCCTCCTCCAGCTGCCTCCGCCGCCCCCTCTGAAACCAGACGAGACCCGCGGCGAACCTCGCAGGGGGGAGCGTTCCCAGGACAGTTCCAGGCGAGTGACGTCCTGTGTGGGCGATGCAAACGAGCCATCCGCTGGAGCATCGGGAACATCAGCTGCTGTAGACGAGGATGCAGTTGAAAACTTGGAGAAAGCGAACGGAAGCGCTGACGACTCCAACATGACTGTGAGCGAAGGATTCAGAAGTAACCTGAATGAATGGCGTAACAACTGTGATGCAGAAAGCCACAAGCAACGAAGGAGACATGAGAAGCGTTCCACTGCAAAGGAAAAATGTGACGATGTCCGTTGCAAAGAATTGACATCTGCTGATGAAGGGACACATAAAAACAACGATGTTCCAACACTCGGCGATCGAGAAATGAAGACTCGAGTTGGCGAGAGTGGAGATGTCCTGGATGTTTCCAGGGAGATTCAACTGGCGCGAGAGATGGCCAGGAGGGTGAAGGAGCCAGCGAGAGTGAGGGTGGAAGAGGAGGGGGAGAGGATGCAGGTGAGGAGGCCGCACGTGTATGGATTCAAGAGACATTACTACTCCAGCAGGAGCAGAAGCAGGTCCAGGAGCAGAGACAGGAAGAGGACAGACAGGAGCAGAGACAGACGGCACAGGTTTGTGTTTCAACGGTTCCGTTGTTGTGCCCTTTTCTGTGGCCAGACGCTTTGAGCAGGAAGTGATGGGTCTGTCTGCACAGCCCGACATCACAGCTTCTTTGGGCAGAGTCGTTTTCCATGCCAACTGCCATTTTGTCGCGCACATTAAATTCCACACGTTTTGGCAGATCGCAAAGAAGTCGAGACTACAGTCCGTCAAGTCCCACCAAAGACAGTGACGAAAAAGACAGAAATGATAAGGACTCAACAAACTCCAAAGACAACAGACCAGACAAAGATGGGAAAGGAGAGACGTGCGAAGCGGACTCCACAGTTGGAAGTGGGAAGGACGAAAGGAGAAACGACAGAGAGCAGCGTCGAGAAAGACGCCACGTCAGAACATCGCGTTCGCGTCGATATGACGACGACGAGAAGACGCGCACGTCCGCCCGCGACGTCGACCGACGTCATGAGGGACGTTCCCGACGTCGGAGTCGGGATCGCGGGGAGGCGCGCGGGAGACACGGCGTCGACAGGTAGAGGGCGACACTGCGACTGAACATCGAAGTCGTATTCCGAGTCCAGCGTGTGCCGTGGGCCCGGTGTACTCCTGTTGACGGGAGACACATCAGCACCTGCAGCACAAACAAAAATTGTTGCAGCCAGGTTGAAAAATAGAAAGAGAAAAACGCGACGGGGCAAGTTGTCCGCATTTGTTGTGTGTGTGTTGAATCATCTCTGAGCCACTGAGGGCGCCAACGGTTGAGATGGACATGAGAACCCACAAGCTGCGATCACTGTGATGGTGAAAGCAGCGAATTGTCCCACTGCGCGGCGGGCTCCACCTTGCAGGTGCCAAGCTGAAGTGTTTGAGGATTGAAACTGTCTGTCTGAGACACGTGAGAACGCCTTGAGGACCCTGTTCTCTCAGTCTTTTCGAGCTTGTTCTCTTTGTTCGATTCAGACTCACCTCTTCGTCTTGCAGGTCAGCCCCAGGCCCATCGCGTTCTTGGTTCTCACTGAGTCAACTTGTTTGTGCAGGGCCATGGCAACATAAGAACCCGATGAATTGAACTGGAGCCCCGGGGTGCTGAGGCGTTGCACACACTAAACGCAGTCTGAATCAGGGCTCCAATCTCTGGATATCCACTGAAACACCGGAACCACTTCCTGTGTCCAGTCCTCTCAGCTTGGACTGACGGTCGGACGTTTTGCTTGTGCTTGCAGACTGCCGGCCGGCTACTGCTTCGTCGAGTTCACAGACGGGGAGACGGCGCACAGGGCCATGCTGCGACTCAACGGAAAGAAAGTTCCCGGCTCCTCTCCGGTGAGAAAGCTGCTCTGCAAACTCTATTTTGTTCTTGGATTTCGGAATCTTCCAGCAAAACAGTGATTTGTGCATGGCGTGCGTTTCGGAATTTCAGAACAAAGTAACGTCGTTCATTGAAGACTCGTTTTGCTTGAACAAGTCACAGAGCGACAGTTCTGGGACCACACTATACAACGAAACTGGACCCAGGGACGCGGGTTATGTTGTCTCCTCCTTGCACCAGTCCCATCACATCGTCTCCAGCCGGTCAGATCGCTCTCTACGAATGTAAACACTGAAGGAGCTCTGCAGTTGAGGTGATGCTCTGACCCGACTTCACCCGAACTTTTGGTCTCGTTTCAGCCGAAGCGCTTCAAGCTGAACCCAGCGAGTTACGGCAAGGAACACCTCATGAGGTAGTCGCCCCCATCTCCAGTTTGTACCTGTCATTGTGGCCCGTGCTTTTGTGTACCATAGTGCTCAGTGAGGCTGAACGCTGTGCATGCCAGTGTGATGAAACTCCAGACTAGCATCAATCCAGCAAGTACGTGCGATAGATGGAGAATCCCAAGGAAATTGTCACGAATCCACCTGGCTCCTCCAACCAGCTGCTGCAGCTCTGGAACCTGGATGGGCCTTGACAGATCACATGTTGCAGATCTACTTCCAGTCCCGAGTACTCGCTCTTCGTGGGGGACATCACGGACGATGTGGACGATCTCCAACTGTACACGACGTTCGCGAAGCGCTACAAGTCCTGCCAGGCGGCCAAGGGTATGTGCGCAGCACTGCGGGTGTTGTTCATCAAAGAGTGTTGATCCAACATCCATTGAACAGTTGGGTGAGCTGCTCAAAGACAACAGGTGTTGCAGCCTGGGGAAAATACTTCATTTCTGGACAGGCAGTTTCAATCGCTTGTGGTCACTGCGGATATTTGGTGTGTGTCGGCACACTTCAGTGGCCACATGGTAACTTTTAACGGTGCGAATCTGCATTGCAGTCGTCCTGGACAACGACGGGAAGAGTCGCGGCTACGGCTTCGTGCGCTTCAAGGACGAGCAGGACCAGCAGCGCGCCCTCGTCGACATGCAGCACTTCTCCGGGCTCGGCAAGAAACCCATCAAGGTCTCCATGGCAACGCCCAAACGGTGCGTAACATGCGCAGGTCTGTTGCTGTTCTTGCCAAATTGAAGGCACGGTGAATTGAGCAGCGTCGGGTGGAGCCTGTTTCCGTGTGTCAACAGTCACGTGATTTGTGGGATCACCTGTCCTGTAGCGGGACTCGTGGTGACCCGAGTCAAGTGGGGATTCATGCCAGCAAACATTTCAGGTCAGGTTACTGGAGATCTGTCTTCCTGCTGATTGACAGTGTCAAGTGCAGTGCACTGTACCTGTCAAATCATATCAGTGTGGCAAAACCGTCACCTCTTGTTTCAGGCCTTTCCCACCGCACACTGGAGGGTACCATCATCATCAAAATCAGAATTACTACAACCAGCAGCAGTACTACAACCAGTACTACAACCAGTACGGAGGTGGCTGGGGCCAGGGTTACGGAGGCTACAACCAGGTGAGTGAGCGCCCTCCCTCCGGAGCCGTTTGAAATGCTATGTGGTCTTTGTTACTTTTGTTTTCCATCGTTTTCTTCGAACCAGAAGTGGTTCCTGGATGTCACAGTCACCACAGGGACATCAAAAGTTTGTCGGTGTGACCAGACTCAAAAGCAGGTGTGCTGAATCCTGAATTCAAAAACAACCACCCTCTCTGAGCTGGTCATCATCGCGATTTGATCTGTGCGTTTTCAGGGGTACGGCAGTGGGTACGGTGGATACGGAGGGTACGGAGGATATGGAGGCTACGGGTACGGAAACTACGCACCGGGCACAGAAGGGTACTCACAGGAAGGGCAGGACCAGGTGAGAACTCATAGTCTTGGTTGAAGTCGTTTGAAGCGTGTCTTGGGTGGGATGGTTTCAACAGGGTCGGTTCACCGGATATGTGTTGTGCGCTGTGGCGTTGGAGGGATGTGACACGTGAATGAGCCTCGCATCTTGTTGTGACGAAGCAACGCAATGATGTCGAAGAAATGAACTTTGATGTGGACTGATGATAAAACTGTGTTGCAACAGGGGTATGATCAGCAACAGCAACAACAACAGGGGCAGCAGCAGGGAAGCGAAGCAACACCGGATGAGGAGATTTTGATCGGTATGTCGTTTCTGCGACGTGGAAAAACAAAAAAAAAATCGTAATTTAGTTGTGGGTCTCACTTTGTATCCTTTGTCTTTGACGCGACGTGTTATTTCTACCTGCGGTTTGAAAAGAAACCACTCAAGTCGGATGGGAACGGCGACACTTGTGTTTCTTCCTGACACTCGAAGCCAAAGATATGTGATTTGTTTGCAGAACCTGAAGAGACGATAGACATAGAGAAAGCGAACCGGCAGTTCATGGAGCAGAGCGAGGTGAGTCACGTTCACGATTCGGTCTCCACTGCAGCCGGGGAACAACCGACCCGGTTCCGCCTCGCAAAGTGATTTCCTTAGGCGTAACCTTCAACCGATTCCGCTTCTTTGTTCCTGCGAGAGCAAGTGCAGGAATGTGTGTCTCTATGAATTTCATACTTGCTAATGTGTCCGGGACTGATTTCAGGAGCTGTACACAGCGTTGGAGGCGTCGCGGTGGCAGCCCCTCGACACGGTGTACTCGTCCATCAGCAGCAGCCAGACCAAGGCGTGATCCCGACTCGCCGCGCGCGGGTCCAGCGGCGCCGGGGAGCGCGGGCCCTGTGCTCAAGTGCACTTGTCATTGAAACTTTTCCACGGAAAGCGACGCCGACTGACTGACGTTCATCCTCGCGGAGATGTGCGCGATCTGTGTGTTGTCACACAGGACATCACAGCTTGAGCACCAGCGACTGTTTCAGAAAAAGAATATACTGGAAGGAATTACCACACCGGTTTTGGAACAACCACTCCGTGAGATTTTTATTTGGCGGTCTTCAAACTGGGTTGTTGGAGTTTTTGTCACGAAATTATTTTGCACGGAGCCGGTCCGAGACGTTGCAAATGATCCAACTTTCATAATGTGCAAAGGTTTTGTTGTTGTGACGAGATAAGTTGCGAGTGAGCAGACAGCCCCACCGAAAGTACAAGTTGTGGAGAAATGTCACGTCAAATACTCTCTGTAGACTAACGCTGAAGGTGTCGGACAGTAAAAACAAACCACAAACGGTTGGTGGTGGCAAAATTTGTGTGTGGTGGTTTTGAATTTTGTGTTTCGAAATCAAACAAGACAAGTCTTGTTTGGGGTTTGCATGATCCATCTTATCAAGCTCCTGACGGTCAACGTGCCACAGCTGCAAACGGATGTGCGAAAAATGAACAAGATAAGGGCGTCGACCTGCCACGCTCGTGGAAAACTGCAAAGACGTGGAAAAGCGTCACAGATTTGCGTCACGTTTGCTCGACGGCACCTGGATCATTCCAGAGTTTCTCCAGATCTTCGGATGTGTGATTCTTGAGTTTTAAAGCAATAAAGCGAATGCTGGGCAAAACAGTGTTTATTTAGCCGTTCGTTTTGATCGCTTGCCAGTTGTTTCTGTGCTCGAGGTGCGCGTTCCAAGGGGGGACCAGCAGCACCCCATTTGGCTCAGATGCAAAAAGTTAAAATCAAAGAATGTTTTGGCCCAGGGATTTTTTCGTGGTGCCAACAGTTCTAATGAGAGTCACTGCGGTGGTGCTACCCCACTCCATGCGCCACCATCGTTACTTCGTCTCTGCAAATCTTGAAGTGGATCTCCCAAGTCTGCAAATGCACGCTGCACTGACGCCCACTCGGGGCTCCTTCAGATGACCACTGAAATAGGAATTTTAACTCACCAGCTGCTCGATTCCGATTGATTGATTCATCGGGTTCATATGGTGAACCCTCCTTGTTGGTATTCATGTAAACTTAGCAACTGAGAAATAAAAGGTGTGATATCATGTACGATTTTGCAGGTGCAAGGATTATTGATTTTTCCAGAGCTCAGAGAGAGAGAGAGAGAGACAGACAGAGAAACAGACAGACAGAGAGAGAACTCAATTGATCATTCTGAACACTCATAATTGTTTGATATTGAGTGTGTCTTCATTGTAATCTCATGGATATGCCTTTATGAAGGAAAAGTTGGACGAGTCAAACCTCACTTGTTGTAACCTTAGAAGTTCACAATTGAGGGCAATCAAGCTCTGCCTTTTTGATGCGGATGCTCGAGGTAGAGAGTGGACCACGAGGATTACCGCCGTAATCCATCCGTCCACACCTGCAAGAAAAGCAGAAATTATTTGGTTTTGAGAATTCGAGTCCGTCTCAACACCGAAGGAGCGAGGAACACACACACACACACACACACACACACACACACACACACACACACACACACAGAGCCGTTCTCATAACTTGGGAAACTGTCTTTCGTGAACAATTCCACGTGGACAACTTTTTTGCCGAACCAAACTGGCCTTCGACCACGAGAAATGCAATCAAGAGCGATCTTCAGCATTGCGAAATGCTAATTCCAACACAAACATGCATTGGAGGTGTGGATGCACACTTGACAGGTTTTTTTGACAGTTGTAAAGTTTTGCATTGTGACCTACATATGCCTCACGCCATTGGACAAATCGGATATGGACTCGCCCCTTGTCAGAGGATGACAAGCCACGAGCTTCATTATCAAAGTGACAAACCAGAGCCTTGACACGCCAAACAGTATTCACAGCAATCTTACTGAGGCTTTAAGAGTCCGTCTTTTACTTTCATGCCTTAATTTGGCGCAGTTTTAACGCAGATTTAACGCACTTTTAACGCGCCAGCCACAGTGCCCCACCCGACAACAGTGATTGGACGAGCCGAGTGTATTCGCGCACGTGTGCACAACGCCAAAGTGACAGGTCGGGCGACGCGGATGGGGTTGTATGTATGAGATCCACACACAACCCCTGATCAAACTGTTTCTTGAATTGTCGCTGAAGACGGACGCAAGCAGAAGAAGACGAAAATGTCTGGAAGGAAATCATTCAGGAACGGGAAGAAACGAGGTGAGTTCAGACAAATTTTAAATGGAAATATGTTCAAAGTTTCGGCATGTCCAATGGTCGCCATTGTTGACAATCAACAAGTTGTGGTTTTGAAATATGTCACGAAATTGGACAGCTAATGTCGTCAATAGCACTTCGGAACTTTCCAAGAAATTGCTGTCACTTCAATCCACGGTCTTAGGTGATGCTTTTGTGGAAAATTGGGAATCATCCCTGGTCGGGTTGTGCCGTTATTGGGGTGAAAACTTTGGACAAATTCTTCGAAAGTTTGACAGGTTCTCGCCATGACGCTTGGTGAACCATCAAGGTTTGCGATGGATGGGGGCCGAGTTTGTTGGCTTCTTGCACATTGTCTTGAAAATATTTTGGTGGAAATCTGAGCCATAGAATGCAAGTGTTTTTGGCCAAATCGTTTAGAACTTTCGAGTTGTGTGTGGAGGCATGTGCTTGTTGCATTTCGACATCGCTGTGAGTGACCCAGTTTCAAGTGTCAACAGCGAATGGCTTCCTAAACCATCAATTGTCCGTGTTGTTGGGCAGTCAAGCAAGCTAACTTTTCAGGAGGAAGATTTTGTTGAAATGTGTGTCCCAGTTCTTGCTTTGAAAATCGATAGTGCCTCAAGACACTTCGTCACAGGATTTCCTGCATTTGGACAGGCATCGCCAAACGACTCTGGGTGAACAAAAATGTTGGTTTGTGTTGAAACAAACTTTCACGTTGACAGATCAAGATGTACAACACGTTGTTCGAGCTGGAGTTTCACGGCTTCATACGACATTTCATAGCGACATCTGAAAATTTTCAAATTTCCCTCGTCTGAAAAGGACGGCACTGCATAGAGTATAGATCTATCCAGACAAAAACATAACGAGTTCTCACTGCTCATTTCGAGGGTGAGGGTTGGGGGGGGGGACGATTCGACCACGAGTGACGCCAGCACACATTTCTGGCAATTTTGCACATACAAAAATTCGCTGTGCGTGCACGTGCATGAGACAGATTCGCGCATATTTGACACTGTCGGTTTTGCAGTCAAAGAGTTGTCAAGGCAACAGTGGCTGTGAATAGATCTACACAGTCTTATCTCTTCAGTGTTGCGTAACGTGACACGGACTTTTGCCCTTTTGTCGATTGCAATGGATATTTAAGCCGAAGACAGTACACTGATTTGCATATTTAATGGCCAAGTTTCCTTTCCCACGAAACAAAAGATCTGCCGCAGAAAGTCGCCAACCGATCGCACACCCAAAAAATTGTCCAGAAGGAAAAGAAGAGGATTTGCAATACAAACAAACACAAAACTTTGAAAAGATGTGAGCACCCAATATGAGCGAAAACAGCAGAATATCAATTTGTCACAGAGCAATCTGCTGCTGCAACAATTGAAACGGCCACCAAAAGGCACAGAAAAAATGCGTGTTTGGTTCAGTCCAATTAGCCCGTCGTTTGTTCATTTCCTTGGAGACAAAAATTGCCCTAAAACTGAGAAATGCTTGAAACGACAGGCTCCTTGTCGCCGGTTAATTAGACTCTTCACAAACAGCCGTCTTGTGTTCAAACGGTTGTTGACAGAAGTTGAAGGGTTCGTAAATGGATGTTCAATTGATTTCAATCGCTTTGTCCAAGGTTCACATCAAGTGTCGCAACAAAAGGAGGCAGGAATGGTGGCAAATGGCCGAGGGACTTGCGCACCTCGGCTGTGCGACAAGCGCATGAACTGATCTGGTCCAGCCACGTGCTCCGTCATTCTCTGAAGCTGTTTGACTGCAGTCACAGACCACAAATGAACTTTTTGTCCGGGTTTGTAACAAGTGATCTGGTCCTTCCGAGGTCCTCGTTCACGCTTCAATTGTGGCTTCAATGTGTGGTTGCAGAGTGTCTTTCCGATGTGATTGTTCACAGGCAGAGTCAAGGTGACTTCATATTAAGGTGGCTTCATATAGAGAGTTTTTGTGCGGCATGCGTTTTGCGTCAAGAATTTTTTGTTTTGCCACAGATATTTTTCCGTGCGTCAACACTTCCGCAAATGCACAACGCAGAAAATTTTTTCCGTTTCATATAAGTTTTGCGCTTTTACGCAGAATGTAAACAAAGCCGGTCATGTGATGCGTCCTCTCACTCCGCTGCCATCTTGAAGAAGGTAAGACTCTCTCGTTATGCCCGAATTTTCATAAAATGTAGGAATAGTACCAAACAATTCAGAAAAGCATCACAGTAATTGTGTTTATTAATGTTT
>JAAUXT010000743.1_pt1 | contig 22847 bp, 27 predicted proteins | sample 7278171 | NCBI WGS metagenome assembly JAAUXT01 (sample SAMN14350112, study PRJNA611818) | marine sediment metagenome | isolation source: surface marine sediment (1.8m) | place: French Polynesia: Moorea | collected 2018-08 | reverse complement strand
TCTCTCTCTCTCTCTCTCTCTCTCTCTCTCTCTCTCTCTCTCTCTCTCTCTCTCTCTCTCTCTCTCTCTCTCTCTCTCTCTCTCTCTCTTTCTTAGTCATTCACTGCTGTCTTCCCTGTCTCGCTTTCTTTCGTCGCCCCTCTCTCCTCCACATTTCCTGTCTGACCTCTCCCGTAGTTTTCCTCACATTATCATTTGCTATTTCCAGGTACCTGGAGCACTACGGCGTCAGGGGTCCTGGGGACCCCGAGGCGAGGGACCTGGCGTCTCTCCGGCTCAAGCGGAAGCGCGTCTCCCGGGCGAAGCCTGCCTCCTCCCCGCGGGGGCCGCCGCCGCCGCCCGGGGCCGACGGGGACCTGGGGCAGTGCCTCGTCATCAGTCCCAACCGGGACTACATGGAGAACCTGGATCACACAGAAAACAGAGACAATAGGGCTGCAAAACAAAGCGTGCCTCCAGCCAGGAAAGAAGGGAGGAGGATCCAGGGTGGACTCTACGTATTTGATCAGAATCATCTGAATCCGGATCAAAAGGAAAATCCGTCCAACACCGATGACCCTGGAGACGCAAGCGAGGACATGATGAAATTTGACCAGTCGCCATGGAAACCCAGCAGCTCTCAGGTAGACAGCGCGTCTCTAGTAGGTGGAGCCACGCCCATCAGAATCCCGGGTGAAGACGTCCCCATGGAAACGACATTGACCGGAGTTGCGCTGGACCGGAACCCGTCGGGCTCCAGAACGGGCCCCACCCCGACGGACCCAGGAGTCCACTCCAGCCTGGACTTTCAGGGTCAGTACCCCAGGAGCACATCGTCCAGTACGCGCTACGCGACGTCCACGGTGACGTCACGTGACCTGGATCAGCTGTTCTGGGTGACGTCACCACGCATCAACAGCCGAACTCCTCCGAAGCAGGTGAAACCGATCGGGAAGCCATCAGGCAAAAAGAAGTGAATCCTCTAGAAAACTGGCAATGCAATCAGGGATTGTTGAAGATTAAACCAGGCTCCATTCATGACATGGCACCAAACAATGTTTGTAGCCTGTGCCTGCCACGTGCAATTTGCTTCCCATGTTACTTTCTGTCAAAATATCAAGTGTTCCACACTGAAGAATGAGTCAGCTCATTTGCATTGATGTTAGCTGCTGAGTTGAATAAACGTGTTCCGCAAAACAACCCTTCGGGTGGTTTCGCACAGGCCGCGACGTTTCTTGAGGGCGTCAGACACACACGCACGCACACACACGCACACACACGCACACGCACACACACACACCAACACACACACACCAACACACACACACACCAACACACACACACACCAACACACACACCAACACACACACACACACATACACACACGTCTTGGCATCTTCAAACCCATTAAAACTTCAATTCTGTCCGGACCTTCTTCTCCTTTCCGTGCACTAAGTGTTCCACCACAGGCTTCTACAAGTTTGTGTGGTTGTCTGGTTCTGGTGACTGGGATTTTGGAAACACACAAACATTTGTCTCGGATGTCTCTCTGGCCCCATATGAACCCCTGACCAACGCAGATGTTGTCTTCCAGAAAGGGAGGGGAACCTCGAACTGACCGAGACACATTCAAACGGGACCTGATCTGCAAGAGGATAAAGTCTGACTTTGAACATTTTCACCAGTAACAGGGAAAGAATTAGCATCTCACAGTGAAAACAGACGCAAGTGTGTTTGAAGTTCCTTTCTCCAATGATCAGGTGGCCTCGGCCCTGGGGCTCCGTCTGGACTCGACAGAAAAAGTGTTTTGTCCAAACGCAACTCCCGAGACCAGATGTCTGCACGCACCCTCAAATCCATTTTGACTTCAATTCTGTCCAACTCTTAGAGCCTCCTCCTATTTTGGAGATTTCTGTGAAGCAGCTGAAGCGGATCCAAGAGGACAGGGGCCCACATTGACCGCCGAAAAAATGTTTTCACCCCCGAAAATCTTCAATTGAGGGTGCAAAATGTTTTGTTTTCAAATAATTTAGAGCCTCCGATGGTCAGTTGCTGGCCAATAACAAGGTCACCCTCCTAGCCCTACCCTGGATTCACTGGAGGGCACAATTTTTGCGTGCATTGGGCCCACATCCAGTGAAGCTCTTCTTGCTGTTCAATAAAAATTCAGCACGAACCACTCGAAGGGACCGGTCGCCAACTGCGTATGGTCTTGCAAAACTGCGGACAGCCAGGCCTGCTCGATCTCCTTTGAGAAATGACAAGAGCGCAGCACACATCGAGTTGTATGGTTTGGCAAAGCTGTTGAGATATGGACACTGTGACGTTGAGCTGACTCCATCCAACAGAACGAAGAGCTCCACAGTGGGCTTTGGATTGATGAGGGAGGTTTGTATTGTCACAACTCGTGTCATTGGCCAATTTGTTTTGTTTGTTTTCCTGGGAGCCGATCCAGGCTTCAGTCAATGGGTGCAGCCTGAAGGGCAATGGGAACTCCTCTGCTTTGTTTGAGGGTGCTGCAGGCGGCCCCACAGCCCCACACAGGATCAGCCCTACTCGCTGCTCCCAGTGGAAAACAACGAAAAGCCATTATGATAACACTGACATATCAACTTCAATTCACCTCCAGATCCTAAGGTTTGCAAGGTTCCCCAAGGGGCTTCAAACAGTTCCAAATCATCAAACATGTACTCACTCCATGCACTCGCGCTGGAAATGCTACCGTGTACTGTGCCTGCAAATACGTAAGCTTTTCTGTCCGTGGGTACTGCACCACTGGGTCGAGAAGCGCAAGGCAGAACGCATGAGCTGTGAAACAGGCCTGGCACACCAACAGTGATGATCAACAACATGTACATACCTTCTCAGTGCGCCAGTTGAGGCCCGGGTTTCACACTGGGTGCGTCATGCGTTGCCATGCAGTGGACCCACTGGACAAATTGCTTCACTGCAGATGCGTCGTGCGTTGCGCTCAGGCTGAGAACCAATCAGAGCACGACTCACACTGAGCACCAATCACAGCACCAGGCTCAAGTCAATGGTTTGGGAGACTGTTCCACATATATGGGGGACCCCGGAACAAGAGAGCTGCATCGCGAGCACAGAAACAGAAACGCCAAGTGGTTCTTCACCACACAGAAGGGGGCGCTGCATCTCAAGGGCCTGACGTGTCCCCTGTAGTGTCCACGTACAGATCAATTTGCGCTGCATGACACAGAGTACAACGCATTTTGTGTGCATCTGCCTTGTGTATGTTTGCAGGTCAGGTTGGTCTGCGCTAAATGCGTCGTGCGTTGTGTCTGTGTGTCGATCACGCATCCAGCGTACACAGGGCCTGAGTGGTGATCCCACCTGCCCCAGACCAACACCACCTCAGCCTCGTTACTCACCTCGGGAGCCGCAGTGTTCATCAGCTCCAGGTGCCTATGGGGCGCGCTGCCAACACCCTGCTTGTACCCCGCACCGCACCTCAGTGTTTACAAGCAGCTGCGTCAGCTGTTCGGGGCGCTTTGTTGGGGGTTTTCACACTTCAATCTGTGAGTGCAAAAGTGTGAGCCTTCAGCCCGAGTGAGTCAAGGTGGGAGTCAATTGTGAACTTCACGCCTGATGGTGAACGAAGAAAGGGCAAAATGATATTGGTCGGGTGTTCAACGTGGTCGGTGTCTCAGCGTCGACCCTTGAATCCGCTCTTAATTTAGTCCTCTGGATTCTACCAATGTTGCTCAACTCTGTGAAACAGTGTGTAGAACTACTTTGTCTCAGAGATCCGCTCTTGAATTCATTTGGCTGTAACAGGGGCATTGGTCCCAGAGAAGGATTCAGGGTGCGCGTGTGACGAGGCCGCAGGGGGGACGGGCCTCTGCCCCTCCGTCCCAGAAACAAAGCAAAAGCATCAAGGATGCAAACTGCATGTTACATTTAATGATTTCTGCTTTGAAGGATGAAGGCGTTTTCACATTGGGTGACGCGTGGTCGTTTTCTTCGGCTGACGTCAAAAATTCCACCATTGGGTTCAATGCTAAATTTTGACGCCGACGTCAAAAGGACGACCGCGCGTCACCAAATGTGAAAACTGCTTCTGATGCAGTTCCAGTTGATGTTGTTGCGTCAACCCTTGGTCCCCCCACTGCAGAACTCAACATGTGAAAATTCCCATCTACAGATGTTTTTCAAACTTCGAGTGGGGGCAAAAGCAAAAACACACAATGTTCCATCAAAACAACACACGCCATCAGTCAACACGTCACTCTCCACTCCCAACCTCTTGACACGCAACATCAGGCTCCATGCACCACAATTTCCCGTACATGTTGAAATTACCCCCCAAATGACCGTGTAATTTTGCAAACAATTTGTTCTGCAGATCTACGCAGCTCGTAGACGCAAGTTACACGCGATCACGTGATGGACCCGTTTCCCCTGGCAACGTGCTTCACAATGGGCATCGTTACCAGGGACATTGGTCATTGTCATTTCATTGTTCTCTATATCATAAAACTCTGATTGCTTGTTTCAGCTGCATTTCTCCGGGGGATCCAGGGTCCTACGCCTGGTGTCGTATCTTTGAATTTGTGTCCCAAATAAATTTGCTTCAAAATCTCTTTTTGGCCTCAAGTTTACGCCTCTGCAGTCGCGAGGATCCCGGGCAAAAATCACGAGACCCAGACTAAGGTCCAACCCTGGCGTCACCCTGGAGATCCAATGTTGCTCTGTTCATGTCGTGTGTGAAAGGAACATGACAAGCAGAGTGAACACAAAGCGGAACACAATGTTTCCTTTGGGGGTGGGGCGTGGGGCAGGTACAGCTTCCAGGGCCTGGATCAGTGTAGTTGCATGAATCTCAGGCTTTCCACCCGGACCCTGGATCCACCCAACCAGATCGTGTTTTCTGGGAAGAGAATGCAATCTGCCGTCCTAATCTGGTCTCAAGGACAATTTCGCATTTGAAGTGCTCATCTTGTTGCCATGTTTGTGGAACAGAGGTTCTTCTTGGACTCACATCCGGGCTTCTGCCCGCACACTTCCAGAGAGCTTGTGGGATCGGATTCCTGCAAAGAGCGGGAACGGACACAGGTCAAATTTTGCATGGCCAATTGATAATGTTCATGTCCCCAGGTTTGAAGGTTTTGAAATTGGGGTCGACACCCACAAGCATTGGGGCCACAGTTGACTGGATTTTCAAGCTGCCCCAGGTCTATCTCCCCTCGGCCTGCAGTGTGGAATTTGTCTTCCAACATAACACACAGAGATCAATTGTTCCCCAGATGACAAGTCATGCATTACGTTCTCTGCGTCCATGCCTCATCTTAAAGATGCCAGGGACTAGAAGAAGGTTTGGATAGAATTGATCTGTGCTGCGTCCGCTGGATTCTGCGATTTTGTGATCCATCTGCATGATGAGTGATCAGTGTCCGTGAGGAAGGCCAAACTTATGCATCTCGTGATGCTGTGATGTTTCCCTGTGATCAATGATCAGTGTCTGAGGCAGGGCAGCCGTGGAAGAATCCATGCGTGGGCAAGGTGAAAGTCAAATGGGAAAGGTGGTCCAGCATTCGTTACAGATTTAGTTGTTTCATAGCATGTCCCTTCAGTAGACATTTCCCTTCACGCCGAACTTGTCATGGTCTGGGGATGGCGGGAGGGGAGGGAAAGAGAGTCTGGTTCCCTAATGGTGTGCCGCCTTCGTTGCGCAAACACCTTTCTTGCTTCTGACCCTCTGACCTCGATTCTGAATGCGTCAATGGCAGGAGGAATCTGCTGAGTCTTTGTTGGTTCGATCGCACACGAAACAACAGGAACCAACCAAACATTCGGACACCAGCTCGCTATCCAGGAGATCCACTGTAGATTCGGACGCCCCGCAGCTGGAGTTGTTGGAGTGAGGGGAACAGCCGAACCCAATGGTGCGTGAAGACAGATACCTGTTTCTCTCCCATGTGCTCAACCTCCGATCTCTGACGCATTCCATTCTGAATATCAACCGTTTGATGTGCACTGAAGGGAAAACATGCTATTTCTGTGGACAACATCTCTCGAAGGATCGGGACCAGGGCAGATCCCATGGAACCAGTCGCCTGTGGTTCTCTCGGCCCTCTTCCCCCCCCCCCCGAAAATTATCTTTTAGTAATTTTGGGGTTTCTTCTTGAGGCTGGGGCTCCTTTGCTGGGAATGACCCCCAAAGCAGTGCTGAAACTCCTTCAGCGACCCTGGCACAAAACCATGACCATCCCTTGGTTTGACCCTGGATTTACCCTGAAGCCTGTTGGGTCAGAAACCTGGATGACCTGGATCAGCTGGGGTCTGGAACACCGAAGTTGAGTTCAAGTCTTACAGTACAAGCCGCAGCTGACTGGAACTGGAGCAGATGGTGCTGCAGCCATGGAAGACGGATCCCTGCTGCACCGACCCCGACCTTTCACTCCCGCCATTTCACGCATCGCTGGCTGCCCCGAGCGAAGTACAGATGTAAGTGGGGCTTCTGGGTTGTTCATCGCTCATTCTCTCTGACACGGCCGCCCAGGGCCTGGTTGACGCTGGATGCGTCACGCATCAGGGAGGTTCCGCAAATTGAAAACGTACACGTACGCGAGAATTTGAAGGAAAATATCAAGACAAAGGAAAGTAAACACATTTGGCAAAAAAATACAATCCATTTGCTGATTTGGACTTTTGTTTTCTGTGGTGTAGTGGGTCCGACTGGGTGAGTTTCTACGTCTATGTTCACGCGCACGTCTGCGTTTTCAGTTTGTGGAACCTCCCTGTTGCATATCTGAACAGGTGGGTGGGCGCTGTATTGTCACTCATGCACGCTTGCGACGTGGTGGCCATTGATCTGCACGTTGGTGCAGCGCGTGACGCTTCCAGTGGGAACCGCTCAGGTTCTGCCTCTTGCCATTGACCACTCAAGAAAGATCCGTCAAATGTCAAATTGAGAAACATAAGAAAACCAACCAAGCGGAAGATCCAGGGTGCCCTCAAAGCTCTTTCACCCGGCTCTCCAAAACCAAACATTTTCTCCTTCAGAAACAAAAGTTCAATCCCCCCCAAAGGGACTTCGACCCACTTTGACCACATCGTGAATGACACTCCAAATGTCACAGCATTGTGCCGCCTGCGATGAATACAATGCGCGGCTTTTAATCAGAGTTTTCCTCGCCACTAATGCTCTTACCCTTTGTTCCCACGTGTGATCTTTCACGCGGCAGCTTCCTATCTGTAGCACATAAAGCGAGAGCACCTGCGAGCGACGGGGGGGGGCGGAACCAGGACGGGGCCCCAATAGAGATGTTTCTGTGCAGCCCGCGGGGACCCGCCCGGTGTCATTTCACGTCCGGTGGGAAACAGGGATGCCACATGTGGTTTTTCCTTGGCTATTTCACAGGGAAGTGATCTGGTGTCAAGATTTAATGGCACCGGGGGGGGGCGCACGTGTTGTAAGGAAACCTCTCTCGTGAGGGATTCCAGCTTCTGGTGCGTGTAGTGGAAGTGGGGAACCTTGTGTCAAGTCGTCCACATGTGGGTGGGGTTCGTGTTGTTTTGTGGTTCATTGAGGGGGGGGCGAGGAGAACCCCGTCCCTGAATCCACCTCTGTGAGAGTGTGAAATAATGAAGACATTGACCAGATGTTCGTCTGTTCATCTTTGGCGTTGATGAAACAAAACGTTTGCGGTGAATGAGCTATGGCCAACTAAGGGGCGGATCTGGTGCTCGTGTGTCACCCTGGGATCACAAGCTCCGAGTGGAAGGCTGATCCCACCCATTCATTGAGGAAGTATAAGCTCGCGATTGAGCAGTCCATACGACAGCACATCAGAGAGCTATTTAGAAAGTCTCTCCAGGAAAGCGAGTGCTTGTTTGGCCACTCAATCCTTCCACGAAACTGGCTCTGACGCTCGCCCTGCGTGTGTCACCGGTTCAACAGGATGTGTTCAGAGTCAATTGGTTCTCGTGTATCTCGGCGCGCGCCCGCTCGCGTGGGTGTGGACTACGCGGCGGCGGCGCCGCACTCACTTGTGAAGCTGCAGCAGCCCGGGCCATGGGAACTTCTCACGCCTGACTCACACACTGTGCGTCACGCCTCGCGTCAGCATGGTCGCGCACAGGGTACACGCTGAAAGGCTCCAAAAGCCATTGGCATGTAATTGCCCTCATCAGATGCTGTTTTGTACAGGACCCAATGGAGGTGCATCGTACGACGCACAGTCCATGTAGCGTGGCGTGTGACCAGAATGACCCCCCTCACAGTGGATGTCTGCAGTCCTTGGGATTTTTTTGCTTCTCGTTGGCCAAGAGATCAATAGTGAAGTTCGCCCCATGCACGCACTTTTATTCACTGTGTGTTGTTCAGCATTCGGACATGGACATGCATTTGCATTGCATGTGCTTGAACCACTTAGCACAGAACAACGTGGCACTGACAACACGGTTTGGACAACACCATGGCACGAATCAAATCAAAGAAACGCCCTCTCAATTGCAAAACGAGGACAAGTGTGACGCACCCTGTATGAAACAAGCCTGCGAAACTGCAACATCATCTTTCCACACAAGAAAAACAAAGGCCATTTGAAGTCACCTTGCGTATCTGAAAACTACGCCAGCTATCCAGGCCTGAAGGGGACCAAGTAACGTCTGGGCAGCTGCTGCCATTGACGACGCAATCCCAAGGTCAGTTTGTCGCACTTGTTCGGAGCACGTCCGGTGTTGCGAGGCGATCGATGCCGCATCATGGTCCGCGTGTCGCCCGGGCTGGGCGAGGTTGATAAGCAATCGGGGGACACGGGCCTGGTTCACACAGGGTACGTTGGGGACGTCGCCTCAGGCCCGATTCACATTTGAACGCGTTGCTGCGGGTGCGCGTGCCCCAGCTGTGAGCATCAACGATGACACAGTTGGACGCAGGATGGGACTTGCGAGTTCACGATGAGCGCGCATACACACACGCACACCAGACACCACACACACACGTACACATGTACACACACACGTACGTACTCCTACGCACACTCACTGCTCGTACACACACTTTTCTGCTTCTGTCTGGGGAAGGGTCCGTGTGCGCGCTTGTTGACACACGTGTGTACAACCGCGCACACGCACACACACCACACACACACGCATTGTTGATGTGCCGAACCTTCCAACCTCTAACAAGTTTTTCAGTTTCAGGTTGAAATTTCTTGCCCGCTCAAATTGATACGCCAAACGGTCAGCACCCTGATTCAACCCAAATCTCCCCAGGAGCATGTCAGCGCTTTCATGGTCGGTTGACCCATTGAGTTTCTCGGGGGGGGGGGCACGCCAGACGTACCCGCCGCAGAACGCGCCTTGAGAAGGAGCAGCTGAAGCGGCTTATTGACGGCGCAAAGCTGCCTCTCCGTGACGCTAACAAGAAAGGTTACAGACTCACAGTACATGACAGACACGCGCTTTCACGACTGCAGCGAACAGCTTCAGAGCGCACCGCAATAGGGTTGTAAACTCCTATAAAACTTCTTCTGATGTTGTTAGGCTTGTGAATAGGGGAGACTGGCAGTGATAGTGATTGGAGTACGGAGCATTGCGTGTGGTGGTTTTGATTCGCAGGCCCCAATGTACGGGGCTGGATATAGATGGAGCCTGAAGGAATAAACTCTGGGTGATTTGGAGACTCTGAAGTGGGTTTGAGGATGGAGGGCTGGGACGCGAGTGGGAACCTGCAGTGTGTGACTGCTCCCGGAGGGCCTCCACCGCCACCTCCCCCTGCACCTCCTGCAGCAGAAGACCCACTGCAGGAGGAGGAGGAAGAAGGGCGTCCATCAGCAGGGAACGCTGCAGGAGGAAAACCACTGCCTCAGCAGGAGGAGGAGGGGAGGAGGGGGAGGAGGCCTGCAGATACCAGCCTCACGGTGAGTGGCGGTAGTGGTGTTGGTGCGGAGAGCAGCTGTGCAGCAGCAGCCGGCACCGCCGCCCAAACTTTCACTCAAAAACTTGGCTCATTCAGCAACCAGACACCAGCAGCCGCCACACAGGCTCACGGAGCGTTACACGGAGATGCGCTCAACTCGACTGGGGCGTCAGGGCCTTACAAAGCCGCAGCCGCCGCGGCTGTGTTTGATAACATCTGCAGTCGAGGAGTAGGAGCAATAGGAGGTATCGGAGGTGTACTCGGGAACATTGGACCAGGACGCTTTGACACGAGTGAAGGGATTGTATTTGGGAAGCGTATTCCAGGGAGTTCCCACGTGGACGCTGACGTCAGCAGCGGCGTCCCCGTCTGTCCGCATCACCCCGGGAAACGCGGCAGCGGCGCATCAGCGGCGCCCCCTATTGAGTTTGACGATGAATTCGAGGAATACAGAGCACGAGCCAATAGCGGAGGGAGTCTCTACGGGTTACTAAGGCGACAGGAGCGTTTCTGTGAGGAAGACGACGACGCGGCGTCGCACGGGTCCCCGGAGACCTACAGAGGGCGCCCACGACGCCAGCGCTCCAAGAGCCTCGTTCCCGACAACACCCTGAAGCTTTTCCCCGGGGGGCGACGCCGCCCGACCAGCCCCTGCGAGTGCATGGATCACAAGGCGCGGGCGTCCCCGAAGCCCCCACGGCACCCGCGCCGCTTCTCGGCGGCGTGCGTCGACGCCCGCGACGTCGTGTCCAAACACGTCATCACCGTCTCCATCTCCCCTCCGCCCGGCTCCCCGGACTCCACCGACGAGAGCTGGATCGCAGAGGCGGACGAGGACCTAGAGGCTCCCGAGGAGATCCCGGAGATCCCGGACTCCCTCCCGCAGTGCAGCTGCACCTCCCCGGCCGGGCCGGGCGCCTCTCCCCGGGGCACCCCGTGCTCCTCCCCGCGGGGCTCCCCAGCGCACGGCACCCCGTCCCCCCCGGGCGGTGGCCCCTCGTCCCCGGCCGCCCTCGCCCCCTTCCCCGCGGACGACGCCACCAGCTCCGCGGCCCTGGACCTCCTCAAGCCTCCGGACCTGCTCGGCCGTACCGTGGACGACATCCGGCAAACCGTGTACCGCCGCCGCTCCTTCTGCATCACATCGAAGGGCATCATCAACGAGGGAGATTTCTTCGTCGACAAACTCGCCAACACCGTCATCGACGCCAGTTCCGTCGGAAGTGACCTCGACGCCGACTTCGGCGGTGGCGGCGGCGGCGGCGGTGGCGACCACTCGCGGGCGTCCAGCATCCACTCACAGTGCAGCGGCGCCGTCCTGAGCGGCGCCTCCAGTGGCGACACCTCGTGTCACAGGGTGCTCGTGCTGGGCGCCGCGGGCGTTGGGAAGACTTCGCTGACTCAGCAGTTTTGCACGTCCGAGTACATGGGGGCGCAGAACACCAGCTTCGGTGAGTCACACCATCTTTCTGGGTATTACGCCTGGTCTGTCGTGGTTTATGTCCCAATGTGAGTGTATCAGGAATGGGCGCCGTTTATTCACTGAAGTGTACACGGTGCAAATATTTTTTGACCTAAACACGGAAGCGATTTGTTCACACACCCAGAATGTGGTGTGAAGGGTTTTGGCATATGTTGCTAACTTGGGTACATTCTCGTGCACCAGTGTACCGTGTCTCTCCCCTTTCTGTGCAACACAGACACACACAACGCTCCTGGAGGTACCCAGCGCTCAAGTCCATTGTACTGCGGACATCCCCGCTGTATGTATCATGTCCCTGCGCGCACTCAAGATGTGAGTGACACACGCGCTCGTGCGTCTGGTTCACGCGTCTAATGAGTCTGCGGAACAGGAAATTAAACAAATACCACTCTGTGGGTTTCGCAGTGATTTCCTTGTGGCCAAGATTGCGTCCTATGTGGACTCAAATGAGTTTCTCCTCCTACACCTGTGTGCGTTCGTTCTGATGCTTCGGGAGAAGGGCGACGTTTGTGGCTCTTCCGGGCCCAAGGCTAGTGGAGTCTGGAGCAGAACCTACTGCATCCCCCCACCAGCCAATACAGGAGGGGGTAATGGGGGCAACTTAGTTCTCAGCGTCAGACCCTGGGTATTTTTCGGGGTAAAGCCCCCCCCCTCTCCTGGATCCACTGGAGTTCTCCAGGGCTCGTTCCTCTCCCTGCGACTTCATCTGTCACAGCGACACGTGTTTCGCAGCGAGTCGCACTCGAAGCAATCAGCGCTGCTCACTCGCAGGGCTTCTGCGCACCAAACTGCTCCTTCTCGAGGTTGGGTTCTCGCTGCCAGCGAATTCCAAGCATCTGGAACACAGAACATCGCGGGCAGACATTCCGTGTTCTGCTTTCCCCGTAAACAGGCGAGAATTTGACTGCAACAAAAATTTCTGCACAGAAGTGCCAAATTTTCTTGTTGGAACTCACTCACTGACTCACTGACTCACTCTCTCACTCACTGACTCACTGACTCACTCTCTCACTCACTCACTCACTCACTCACTCACTCACTCACTCACTAACTTACTCTCTCTCTCTCTCTGTCTCTCTCTCTCTCTCTCTCTCTCTCTCTGGTGCCTCTCTGTGGTGTGTGTGTGTATGTGTGTCTGTTGATTTTCCTTGTTCTGCTGTACGCAATGCGAGGCACTTTGCTCGAGCTCCCCGTTGAAGGCCTTACGTCTCCGCATGCAGCGCTCACACAGGGAAGCACCTCACACTCGTGAAACGACAGCACGTCTGAATGCCTTCTCAAAATGGAAAACATTTTGCACAGGAAAAGTATGAAAAAGCAAACACGTGAGGGAGGGTGTTTCTTTTGTGAAGGGGCGTCAACCGCGCTGGTTTCCATGGTTTCCATGGTTTCTTGGAAGACTCAACCCTCTAGTACGATATCCACTTGGCCTCACAAGTCAACGGGCACTGCGTTGAATCAGCAATGCCGAATTTTTTGCTTGCACAGAGACGAAAATAAGCTGAAATGGGACTCATATTTTCCATGGCAACACAAAAGTTCGCACGTTTCCACACAAAAGCCCCATTATGTCTATCAAGCGACGGAACACAGTGTAATTCTCGTGTGTTCAGAACAGCACGAAACCGAATTACACACGAAACGTTGTCATGTGATTCTCCGCCATAATCACGGGAAAAATGAGAAGGATTTGTCTGCATTCAAACAAATGTGAAAGTTCGCCGCTGTTTTGTAGCAAGAAATACACTGTCAGGTTTCTGTATCTGTGACACACCCAACAATACGATATCGCGTTTCACGGTGGAAGCGTCACGTGCGTCAATGGACGCCGCGTGGATTTGAACAGGTGCGACACCGCAATCGCCCACCTGACGCCCGACATGCCACTGCAGACGCAGTCTGAACTCAGTCTGGGCTGCATTGATTGCACAGTCCTGAAAAAAATCTTGGGACTGATGCTCGGGTCCTTGCACCCTCTCCCCTCCTCAAATATCCCTCGTCCTCTGTCTTTGAGGTGAGCTTCTCTCGTCAGTGTTCAAAGTTGCACGTGGGCGTGAGCGACGCGTGACGCCCTCAGCGTGACGCCGCCCACATGAGCTGGATGCGCCGTCGTCAAAGCGAAGCTGTTCAACAGTGTCCTCCGCCCACGCACCTCGCCTCGCCCTCCCGTGCCTCGCCGGCTCCGCGCCCGCCGCGCCTGGAATGAGCGGAACCTGATGAGTGGCCTCTGTAACGGTCAGGTTCAGTGGGCAAGCGGTGAAGCGCTGTCACCCCCAGTCCACACCGCGTGCGTCAGCGCACGACGCACCCACTTTTTGACATTCTGCGTGTGAATTGGGTTCAAACCATATGCAGAACTGTTGGTGTGAACAGAACTACAGTACTCACTGTCCATTCAGTTTGCCTTTCACAGGTAGAAAACTTATTTTTGGTGCGCTGTGACCTTGGTGTGCGTATGCTTGGATGCGTTTGCTGTGGATTGGGGGTCAGAGGCACGAGATGCATCGCCCACTGTATTCCTGCAGCCAGGGCAGTTCAGGCGTCATATCCTCTGAACATACGGAGGGATTTCCCTGCCCAACGCCAAACGCATCCAGGGTTGGTTGGACTGGTGCAGATGCAAGGACGCTTGCAGCAGGTTTCAAACAGCCTGGCAACGACGCACTGCATGACGTACCATGAATCCTCCCAGCCGGTCGGGGACGCTTTGCTTGACACGCCCGGTGTGTCCCTCACCCTGGCAGGAATGCATCGCATGGTGTAACCATTGCGCCACAAGCCTGACAGAAACGCATGGCGCATGATGCTTCCCTTAAAAGCAGACTGGTGGCTTGAAGGGGCTTTCACATTCGTGACAGCGTCATGTTTTTCTTGACGTCGACTGCAGGTCTTTTTGACGTCAATGTCAAAATTTAACCTGACACCCAATTGGTATGCATCAAAAAATGGTTCAGACCATTCTTTGATGTCGTCAAAAAAAGTTGACGCCGTCACCAATGTGAAAACCGCTTGACGCACGCAGCGTCCCCCTGCCTCCCGGATGCCAAGGCGCGGCTCTCCAATGCTCGCGCCTCATTTCACACGTTATCGCCCACCTCGGCAGACAATAAGTGCAGCACAGCTAATTATCCTCACCTCTCCACACATCCCCAGACTGCGGGAGCTGGAACCGGGGAAACAACTGTAAAGGTCAATGAGGCTTGCGTCGCGCAGGATGCGTCATGCAATGCGTCCTTGCGCATGTCAAATGGCGCAGCGTCGCCGCTTGTATCCAGGGTCGCGGTTACTGCGCATGACAAACGTTTCGCACTGGATGCGCCGTGCACCAGATCCATACGTTCCTGCATAAGTCCACGGGTTCTGCTGCAGTACTTGTCTACTCGTGCAGAAATGTAACGCCGGACGCGTCTACTGATGTGCACCAGGCTCGCGACCTTTCCGTGCTGTTTTGCTGGTTTGACATTTTGATTGGGTTTGTTTTCCGTGGTACTTGGGAGCAAAGCGGATAAAGTTCCTGCTGGCTGCGGAGGAGGAATTTACTGCAGGGGAAACGAAAGATTCTTGGACTTGACAACACTGGAGAAAGAAAGCACGAAGCTGACATACACAAACACACACACACACACACAAACACACACACACACAACCACGTCGCTTGCAGGCGTATGGTATGTACAGCCCCGCGAACTTTCCCTTGTTTTTGCACAGAACAACGTGAAATTCCACGCAGACACACACGCCCATAACACCAAACAGCTCCAAACAGGTTCTCTCTGATACAGTGGGAATGATGCAAATATGGCCAATTCTTGTGCAGTTGTTTCGAAGCCAAATCCTCCCCTGATAGCACAACCCTCTGTCTCTTTGAGCCACTGGATCTGCCCCCCTCCCCTGGATCATCCACCTGTCTGCTCTGTTAGAAGTCTGTTCAGCGCTGCGCTGAAAAGAAGGGGACTCTTCGGAGACCCAATTAGGGACAGAGTCCGGGTACAGAGGTGGATCCAGGGGTTCAGAGTCGGACGGTCCAGGCGCCCCTCGCACTGCACTGCAGTTCCAACAAGAAGCAGTGCTCAAGGCAACTGCAGTGCGAAGTCCCTTGAGGCGTTGGTGATGTCGTCAATTCTTCCTTGTTCATCAATTCTTCCTTGTCCTCCTTGTCCTCCACCAGTCATGCTGTCTGCAGGGGGGGGGGGGGTCCATGGGGGGTCCACAGGGGGGGTCTGGCTGTGGGGGGGTCTGGCTGTGGGGGGGTTCCATGGGGGCAGGGGACATTTTGGTCCAGCTGCCATTACTGCACTACCACATGGTGCTTCGCCCTGAAGGGACTTCGCACAACGAGTTCCAGAAGAGGGCCCAGCCTCAGACCCCTACATCTGACGACTGAAACCCCTCTGCACATATATTTTCGCGCATTTTGGCTGCAAATTGTTCATTTTCCTATCTTTCTCTACGGAAGTCGCATGCATCACCCCCTGCGCATCGGACCCAACCCTGGATCAGCCCCAGCCTCGATCCGTCTCCATTGGACGCGAATCCGTCCTTTCCTTCAGTACAACGTGAGCAGCGCCCCAATCACGCCATCGTGTAATCTGCGCGTGGAGCCCACGTAACCAGACGCTGCAGACCCCTCTTTCCCCACTTCCGGAACACGTGGTCAGGCGCTGCACGAGTGACACGTGTTCCAAGGATAGGCGGTCGGGCTAGATTCAACTCACGGTTGGGGATCTATGAAACATGAAAGCGACAGGGGTGAAGTGTGGCATTGGATCTGAAGCAGGGAGGCGCATTTGGCGTCAGCCTTTGTGTGGCCTGTGCAAGTCACAATCCAAATCTCGTAAACGTGAGTAGAAACATGACCCACACGCACACACGCACACACGCACACACGCACACACCAAGTGTCCACTTATACAGACGCGTAATGCGTGACGCATCCAGTGTGAGCCAAGCTTCAAGCACAAAGCTTCATTCTTCGATGACGCATTCCTGAGTGTGGACGAACACGTGTGTACTTGCGTGGGTGCGTGGGCGGGGCCTGCGTAAGCAACAGCTGGATTCGAACGAGCAGTCAGGGGCAGATCCAGGGGGCCTTGAGGCCCCACCACCCTGACCCCACCCTCCACCCCCCAAAAAATTGTTCTTTCCCATTTGCCTTCAGATTCTTCAAAGTTGAAGCCGGGCCTCCTTGGGGGTCACCCCCCGTCACACTTGACCAGACCCTGGATCCGCCCCTTGCAGCTTCAGTCAAGACAAAGCAAAGCATTCCACAGCTGTGCAGCAAAACTCCCACCGCGGGAAACAAAAGCCTCCATAATTACCAAGACAAGTCAGTGGGATTAAATTTGAAATTTGAATCCAATTTTCCCGTGCGGGGAGACGCTTTTTTTTTCAGCGCAGCTGTCTGGCTCGGTTGACGCGCAGTTTTAATGGGGCTTCCTGCTCGTGTTCCCTGAAGACGGATGGAGAGGGGTGGGTCTGCGGGGGAGGGGGCGGATCCGCGGTTTGGCCCATATTTGGGACAACTGGAGTGGAAAGGTCTGGTCCAATGGGGTCCTGACACTGACTTGACTCTGAGAGGGGCCTGATCGCAACTCAGTGACTCAACTGGAGTCCTCACTCAATCCAAACGAGAAAGGTCCTGGGTCAGGGAGTGGTCAGGGGTCACCTTGGATCTGGACCGTTTCTGTTTTGCATTTATCTGAGAGGCATAGGCCACTTTGACCCTGTATCCGTCCTTTTGCACATGTTTTCTTCGGTGCCGTCTCACATTGAATGCAATTCTATGGGCAATGCATCGCCTCTTGCACGCATCCAGTGTGAAAGGAACCCAAGATCTCTGGCAGCGAGTCTGGCACCTCCACCCAACTCACGATCGTTGATGGTTCGCAGATCTCGATGCCCTCCTCGCCTCGCCTCGCCTTGTGCTCCTCGCTGTTGTTCTCCGCTCAGAGTCAATGCCAATTGAAAGAGATAAATGTTCCTCGGTTCCGCAGAACTTAATTTGGAGGGTCTTAAATGAGTTGCACCCAGCGGGGCTGCAGCTCAGTACGGACTCTGCAGGCTCAGGGAGAAACGCCTGTGGTTCAGTGGATCTGCCATGCTTTGCGTCTCTAAAGAAGTCATATGTTGAGTGGACAAAGCGTTGACTGATGAGCTGAGACAGAGAGACAGAGAGGCAGAGACACAGAGAGACACAGGCACATAGAGACAGAGACAGATGCACAGAGAGACAGAGACAGATGCACAGAGAGACAGAGAGACAGAGATAAAGAGACAGAGAGGCAGAGACACAGAGAGACACAGGCACATAGAGACAGAGACAGATGCAAAGAGAGACAGAGAGGCAGAGACAAAGAGACAGAGAGGCAGAGAGACAGGGAGAAAGACTCCGTACACGACGCCTACAGTGTGGAACAGGCTTCAAGTGAGCGAGGCTCATCTCTATTCTTCACCAGTTATGTCAGGCTTTGAGTCCCTACACAAGTCAATGCGATAAGTAGACACAGGGCAAGAGCGTACAGTCAGCAAACAAGGCCATTCTGCGTCGCGGCTGAGGCTTGTTTCCTCCTTCAAGTCTTGGGCGTCAAATTGGGCCTTTGGACCAAGTCAATGGGCTTCATGGGTACCACGCGTCTTGCAGGAAACGCAACACATCCACAACACACCCAGTGTGAATCAAGCCTCAGCACACGCAGACTTGCAAAAACAATGCTGGAGGAGGAAAAACAAACCACGAAGGTTTTCTGCCTCAGTCTCACTTTTCACGCGGAAGTCTGAATGCGTCATAAGAAAGATTCATTTACAAATTGCGGCTGTTGCAGCGCTTTCCTCTTCCTCTCCAGTTTCAGCAGACAATGCGCCTTCAGTGGAGGGGAGAGAGCTCCAGGAGAATAGGAGGAGAGTGCATTGGACTTTCTTGTCAATTGGAGGGGATTAAGCATGCATTTTCTCCCACAGACAAGCAATAAATTGTCAGTGACAGTTGCATTGTGCGTGTGAGTGCGCAAGGTGCACTTCTGAGGAAGTTTGTCCATCTTGGTTGCGGCTGGAGGATCATTGAGCATTCTAACTGGGATCCTGCCTGGAGACCCCAACTCCAACTCTGATAATGCAAAGCGTCTTGGCCTGAGCTTATTCTGTGTGTGTGTGTGTGTGTGTGTGTGTGTGTGCGAGTGAGTGAGAGTGAGTGTGAGTGGGTGAGTGAGTGAGTGAGTGAGTGTGAATGTATGTGTGTGTGAGTACGTGTGTGTGACTGAGGTGACGGCTCCACCCTCTGGTCTGCATTGCAACTAGATGAAGGGGTCACCACCCTTGTACCGGACACCAGTGAGCCTTTTTGACCACATAAACTGTGGTTCAAGCCTGGGGTGGGGCTCTCCACAGCAATGGCGTTCACTCTGACAGATTTGGCTCCTCAGCACACTGGCTCCCACACAGTGACCGAGGGAAGCCCTCCACAGTGACATTCTACGGAGACAATCCACAGACACAATTGCATCATCCGCCCGTCAGTCGGAAGGTCGTTTCGTATCGTGTGTCCTTGGCTGTCCCAGGGTCCCCGTCCCTGCTCCGTTGTCTCGTATCGCACAGCCATGCGGAGAGAGAGAAGCGGTTAAACGTGGATCCACATCACGGGGAGTAACGATCTGACTGCGCCATGCGACCAGCTTCGAGCCCGGGGGCAAGGTCCCGCAGGACAAGGGACATCAGGCCGGACTCGCATGCACTTGATGCGCCATGCTGCAGGCGGGGGATTGGGAACCTCAGGGCGGATGACACAGGCCGGGATCACCCTGGATGCGTCACATGGCAAACCTCTGGGAAAGGAGAGTTAGGGGTGGGAGCACAGGCTGGTTGCATCACGCCTTGCGTCCCTTAGGCCGCGTACTCACTGAAGACACCACGCGTTGTGTCACATTTCCCACGCGTATCCTTTGACCTGAGTAGCAATGCCACGCGTGACGTTTCCAGTGTGAAATACACATCAAATGTTGCATCCCTCGCACACCACAGCAAGGTTGTGTATACTTGGCCAGGTTTTTACCATGCAAAGACGTGATGTCCGATCTAACGCCGCAGTTTCCAAGTACACGCAGCACTGCATGACCTGAGTAGTAATGCAACGCCTGACGCATCCAGTGTGAAATGAACTTAGCCTTGACGAATGACAATCACTCTCCATTGCTGCCTCCCTGTTCTGTGATCGAGGGTCGGAATCACAAGGCATTCGTGTCACGTGGTTTTACCCACCCGGAAACACAGGGAGGGACTGAGGCAATGGAGGACAGGGCCACGGGGCTCGGACACACAGCGTGCGTCATGTCACTGTGCCGTTGCGTTGCTGTGCAAATCAACAGGCGTTTGCATTGGCTTGGTGCGCGAAGAGTTGTGTGGTTCTTTCCTGTTCAGTCCATTGGGGCTCTGCCCTCATCATGTTGCGCAAGGACACAGCGCTTGTTTTTCGTGCAGTGGTGGCTCAGCCAGAGTCCAGGCACATGCCAAACAACGTGTACTGAATTCAGAACGAACACAGCCATGGTCGATGCAGTGCACATTGACAGGGTCAACGCGTGCAATGCAGACCCAGCCAAACGCTACGCATGGACTTGGAACTCTGCAGGCACCAACACAGCAAAACGCGACACATCTTGTGTGAATCCCGTCTTGATAGACACAGCATCCATTGACTTGGACAACCACGCGTGACGCATCCACTGTGCTCCCAGTCCTACGCTGGACGACAGAGCATCAAAACGGTAGAGCCGCACGTGCACATACACACGCACACACACGTACACACACACGCACACACACGCACACACACACACACACTGACAGAGATTCCAACAAAACACATGGTGCGCTTCTCCCCTTCACCACTCCCACACACACGCACACGCACACACACGCACACACACTCACACACACACACACACACACACACAGAGCCACGCGTGACGCACCCAGCGCCACGAGGCCTGCAGTGAACGACAGGGCATCAAAGCGGCTGAGCCGCAATGAGAGAGAAGTTGCATCGTTTCCCCATCCATCTCGAGCTGCGTTGCTGGACGCAGAGGACGCGTCCCGTCCCCGGTGTAACGTGCCCGATTGGCTTGCATGCCCGCTTGACACGTGCCAATCGGGCATGGGTGGTGGACCCATGCCCCATTGACACATGTCAATCAGACACACCTTCAATGGGGCATGGGAAGAAACTGTGCCCCATTGGCATGTCAATTGACACGTGCCAATGGGGCATGCCTGTCACCCGGGCACGTTACACCGGCTCGCTCTGTGCGCATGACCAGATTTCCTCCTGTAGCGGGAGTCGTAACCTTGGAGCAAAGGCAATTGGCGCGACGCTCTGATCGTCGCGCGGTGCATGTTTGATGGCGATGCGGTGATTTGTGTGTTGGGGAGCGTTGATGTCATTGGATCCAGGAGGGGTGTGTGGGGTGGAGGTTCCTGGGGTTGCTGGTCCACAGCGGTCCAGACCTTTCAGGGGGTAAGGGTCAAGGGTAAGGATCAGGCCCTGGGGTGCAGAGCTCTGAGGTGCAGTCCCTTGAGGGGTGCAGGCCATTGTCATTCAGAGGGCAGGATTTTGAACCCAAAAATAATTCGCAGCCAGGGCAGCTTCAAAAGCCGTTCACGCAGTTGTCCTCAAATAGGTGCGATCATCGTGTGCTTGTCCGATGCTGAAGAAATAATTTATCTCACAGGACGATCAGCTTTGACTGAACCATCAGAAACTGGCCACAAAGAACTCTGAAGCAGACCAAGGTGTTTTTGTCAACGGAAAGCGAAACATGAATTTTTGGTTGAGGGGTCCGGGCACACCGCTGCTGGTTGACTTGCCTGGATTCGTCCGAATATCAACAATGATGTTTGTTCCAAGCCTGATAATGATGCCTGTAGTCATGCCAAAAAGAACTTCAGTGTTTTCGCCTTTTCACCAACCTGAACCTGATGTGTTGGTGCCCCGAGTGTTTCTATTGCATGCAGAGCTTTGATTGTTGAAGTTTGAGGTGAACCCTTGAGCTGATTTGGACTCTCGCTCTGTCGCTGGGCCCCTGAGTAGTATCATTCCTGAGGGTTTGAAAAGTTCAGGAACTCCCTGCGTTGCTTTTGTGTGGGAGTTGAGTTGCAGAATCCATTCCTTCTTTTTTCGTGCGTTACAAGCGTTACGATGTGAAACTGACATCTGTCACGTGATGCAATAAAAGGCGCTGCAGCTGCTGTGAGAACACAGTGGCCGCTTCAAGACAATTGGCCCTCTTTGCGTGTTGTGGGGATAAACACTGTGTGTGTACTGAAGGCGCAGCGTCGCGTGTTACACTGGACCCACTCTGGTAAGTGGCCTCCAGGGAGCTACCGGGTTTGCACTGGAGCGTTGTTCATGTTGAGGAACAACAGGATCCAGGGGCAGACGCAGGATGTGGTGTGTGTGTGTGTGTGTGCGTGTGTGTGTGTAGGGGGTGATGCGCAGATCCCAACAAGACAACACGGGCAAATTCAAAAAGTTGCCTGTTTCAAGATGAGGGGGCAATGATTTTTCAGTGGTCAATGGGACCGGACCTCGGGGACCCCTGGGCCCACCTTGGACATTCAGCCCCAATTGGCTTCTCCTCGTACATCTGAATCTGCATGGACACCACGTTTCCATTGTCAATTGGCATCAAGTGCCCTCTCGGGAGCAATGAACGCGGGGCACACACTGGACACGTCCAATGCCCAACCTCCCTGTGCAAATCACCATGCAGACTGAGCAACACTGGTCCCATTGACTTGACACAACGCAATGCAAGACGCAGCCGCTTTCAGCACAAGACGCGGGAAGTGGCCCCAGGGGAGCCGTGTATTGGTCCACAGGGGAGGGGGTCGACGTGTGCGGCATGTCAACACTGTTCTACACACACCACGTGGGAGCTCAGGCCTGCGCCCCTGGGGACAGCCATGAGAAACTCAGGCTTTACACTGGGAGATGTTACTCTGTGAATCGGGGTTCCCAGTGGCTGGGTATAGGGAACAGGGACTGAAGCTGGATCATGGATAGGAAAAGGAAGTGTGGGTTTTTTTGGTGTAGGGTCTGAGGTTTTGGGTTTTGGGTCTTGGAGTCCAAGATTGGGGCCAGGCACATGCGGAGTTGGGATGGGACACAGGTTTGAGGCCTGGGGATCAAAGCCTGGGGCCTGGGGCCTGGGTCCTGGGGCCTGAGGCCTGAGGCCTGGGGCCTGGGGCCTGGGGCCTGGGGCCTGGGGCCTGGGGCCTGGGGCCTGTCGCCTGGGGCCTGAGGCCTGGGGCCTGGGGCCTGGGGCCTGGGGCCTGGGGCCTGGGGCCTGGGGCCTGGGGTCTGAGGCCTGGGGATTGAAGCCTGGGGCCTGGGCCTGGGGTCTGGGGCCTGGGTCCTGGGGTTTGGGGTTTGGGGTCTGGGTCCTGGGTCCTGGGTCCTGGGTCCTGGGTCCTGGGTCCTGGGTCCTGGGTCCTGGGTCCTGGGTCCTG